>Ga0351925_1062_pt1 | contig 20169 bp, 14 predicted proteins | sample BONcelHT113001D9_FD_206870 | JGI IMG/M metagenome (GOLD analysis project Ga0351925, IMG submission 206870) | Enriched cells from coal bed in the Powder River Basin, Montana, United States - BONCAT cells T11 rep2 HSBNCT.T11.300.1.D9 ... | reverse complement strand
AAATTCCTGAGCTGGATGGCCTGTGCCGGACACTCCGACGCGCATATACCGCAGCCCATGCAGGCCGCAGCGGCAATTTCCGCCTTGCTGTTGGCATTGACGAAGGGCGCGTGGTAAGGACAGGCCCTCACGCATGTCATGCAGGAGATACATTTCTCCTGATCGACGCTGGATACCTGTCCGCCGACCTCCAGCCGGGTCCTGGAAAGGATCGTGGCGGCCCGGGAGGCAACCGCCCGTGCCTGGGAAATGTTCTCGTCGGACATCTTCGGTGAATGGGCGAGGCCGCACAAGAATATGCCCTCGGTGGCGAATTCGACGGGCCTCAGCTTCAGGTGAGCCTCCACATAGAACCCGTCGGCATTGAGAGGAACCTTGAGCATGTCCGCCAGCTTGCGGTTGTCCTTCGGGGCATCGACACCGGTGCTGAGCACAATGGTATCCGTCTCGATCTCCACCGGCTCCGGGTAGTCGGGGCTTCTGAGCGTAACCAGATCATGGTCCCCGGAAATGACCGGCGGCTGCTCCTTTTCGTATCTCATGAAGATGACGCCGGCTTCACGGGCCTGTTTATAGTATTTCTCCCTGAACCCGTAGGTACGGATATCGCGGTACAGGACAATGATGTTCGCGTCGGGATTCTGCTTTTTCAGCTTAAGCGCATTCTTTACCGCCATGGAGCAGCAGATGCGGCTGCAATAGGACCTCTCGTCATTGCGCGAACCGGCACACTGTATCATTACGATATTGCGGTTGGCGGAAGAGAAGGTACCTGCGTGGAGATCGGTCTCCAGTTCCGACTGGGTCATGATGTTGGCGGACCTGCCGTACTCGAAATCAGCGGTAACAGCCGGGACGGCGCCAGTGGCCACAACGATCGCGCCGCATGGCACTGTTGTCTCATCGCCCTTCTCATTGAGGGTCACCTGGAAATCACCGACGAAACCGGCAACATTCTTCACTTCGGCATTCATGTGGAGGATGACGTTATCATTGCTCCGGACGCGGTTGACCATATCGGCGAGGAACCCGCGGACATCTTCGTGTTCCAGCGTGTAATTGAGATCGAGGAAGTTGCCGCCCAGCTTGTCGGACCTTTCGATAAGGTGGGTCTCGAATCCCTGTTCCGCAAGGGCAAGGGCCGCCGTCATACCGCTCAAACCACCGCCGATGACGAGGCCGCTTTGAACGACATCCGAGTAGGAGCCCTGCAATGGAACGAGGCGACTGGCCCGGGCGACGGACATTTTGACGAGATCGATCGATTTCTGAGTGGCCAAATCCGGTACCGTCGAGTGAACCCAGGAACATTGGTCGCGGATGTTCGCCATTTCAAAGAGATACGGGTTCAAGCCCGCCTCGCGCAGCGTATCCCGGAAGATGGGCTCATGGGTGCGGGGCGTACAGGAGGCCACGACGACACGGTTCAGCCGGTTTTCGCGGATGGTGTCACGGATGTTGTCGAGGCTCGTGTCGGAACAGGTGAAGAGGGTATGCGTGGCAAGGATGACGTTCGGTTCTTTGGCCGCAGCCTCGACCACTTTTTCCACATCCACCACGGACGCGATGTTGCGGCCGCAGTGACAGATGAAGACACCGATCCGCGCCTCTTCGTCAGTGACATCGTGTTCGTCGGGGTAGAGCGCTTTCGTGGTCAGCGTGTTGCGGGCCGAGGAGAGCAGTTCCATTGCCATCGAAGCGGCGGCGCTCGCCTGCGTGACCGTTTCCGGTATGTCCTTCGGCTCCTGGAAGGCGCCGCCGACGAAGACGCCCGGCCGTGACGTATTGAGCGGCGCGAACCTGTCGGTGGAGCAGAAACCGTATTCATTGAGATCAAAACCAAGGTGTTTCGCGGCATCCACGGCGGCGAGGCCCGGCTCCATGCCCACAGACAGGATGACGAGGTCAAAATCGCGCTCCTGCAGCTGACCGGCTTCATTATAGAATGTCGCCCTCAGGTCTTTCGTATGGGGCATCTGGATGATGCGGGACGGTATGCCCTTGACGTAATCGACGCCCTGCTGTTTTGCCCGCTCGTAGTACTCGTCGAAGTCCTTGCCGTGGGCCCGGATATCCATGTAGAAAATGGTCGCTTCCAACCCCGGCAGGTGCTCGGTGGCAATCATCGACTGCTTCGTCGAGACCATGCAGCAGACGGAGGAACAGTACTCATTTCCGCAGCGGGTATCCCGCGAGCCGACGCACTGTATCCAGGCCACGCGTTTGGCCGGATTGCCGTCCGACCTCCGGATGACATGGCCGTCGAAGGGCCCGGAAGCCGAGAGCATCCTTTCGAACTGCACGCTGGTGATGACATTGGGGTATCGGCCATACCCGTATTCGCCCTTTTTCGCGGCGTCGAACTCTTCAAATCCCGGCGTCAGGATGACGGAGCCCACATCGATCTCGATTATCTTTTCCGTCATGGAATGTTCCACGGCATGCTGCTCGCAGGCCGCGACACACAGCCCGCATTCGGAGCACATGGCGCAGTTGAGACAGCGCTCGGCCTCAGCCAGGGCGGCCTCTTCGGTCAGACCCTCTTCAACCTCGTCAAAGTTGGCGGTGCGCCGGGAAACGGGCAGTATGGCCTGCTCGGCGCGGGGCTTCTTTTCCCTGCCCCTCGTTTCGGGAAGCATCTCCGGAGCGATGGGTCTCACGGTGGACTCAAAGCGGTCCGACAGCATGTCCTCCCCCTTGAGATACCGGTCGATCGATTCCGCCGCGCGCTTGCCCGCACTCACGGCACCGATGACGGTGGCACTGCCGGGAATATCGTCGCCCCCGGCGAACACACCCTTAACGGACGTTTCCAGGGTGATCTCGTCGACCTTGTACCAGCTTCCCTGTGTAGCGGCGCCCATGGTGCCGAGGGAATCCTTGTCCACTGCCTGACCTATCGCTATGACGATCCGGTCGGCTTTCACCGTCGTTGTCTCGCTCTCGTTATACACGGGGCTGAATCTCCCGTTCTCATCGAATACCCGGGTACAGCGTTTGAACTCGACGGTATCGACCCTGCCGTTTCCGAGAATGCGCTTCGGGCCCCAACCGTTCAAGATCCTGATACTCTCTTCCTGCGCCGCCACAACCTCCTCAGGCAGGGCGGGCATCTCGTAATGCGCTTCCAGACTTACCATCTCGACTGTTTCCGCTCCGAGGCGCATGGCGCTGCGGGCCACATCGACGGCAACGTTGCCGCCGCCGATGACCACCACCTTGCCGCTCACTTTGGGAGGGTTCGCCTTGTCTGTCGCCTTGCGCAGGAAATCGAGGCCATGGCTGATACCTGGCAGGTCCTCGCCTTCAACGCCCAGCGATCGGCCGCTCTGGGTGCCGACGCTGAGAAAAACGGCCTCCTTTTCCTGGCGCAGTTCCTCCATGGAAATGTCCGTACCTACCCGGGTGTTATAGACGAATGTAACGCCCTTTCGGCGGATAAGCTCCACCTCGTAGTCGAGAACATCCTTCGGCAGGCGGTAGGCGGGAATGCCCCAGCGCAGCATGCCGCCGGCTTTCGGCGACGCTTCGTAAACGGTCACCGCGTAGCCCCTGTCCGCAAGATCGGCGGCGGCTGTAAGACCGGCGGGTCCGGCCCCGACGACGGCAATCTTCCTGGCACCCGCTGCCGGACTGACCTCGTCGGGAAGAGGCAAGTCGCCGGACCTGACCATCTTCATCTCCTGGTCGGAAGCAAAGCGCTTGAGCAGCCTGATGGAAACCGCCGAATCGATGTCGTTGCGCGTGCACTCGGCCTCACAGGGATGTGTACAGACCCTTCCGCAGATGGCGGAAAGCGGGTTGCGCTCCCGGATGAGGTTCACGGCTTTGAGATACTCTTTCTTCCTGATCAGCTGAACATAGCCCTGGACGTTGATGTTGGCCGGACAGGCCACCTTGCAGGGCGCGTGGCCCATCTTGAGGATGCCGAACTTGTTGGGTGTGGCCTGGGCGTAAAGCTTGGCGATCGCCTTTCTCGTGCCCATGTTGCGGTCGAATTCGTTGGGCACATCCACCGGGCATACGTCCGTGCACTGGCTGCAGGCGGTACATTTTGCCTCATCGACGTACCGGGGGGACACCTTGACCCTGGCCTTGAAATTACCGGGCTGCCCTTCCAGACCGACGAGTTCGGAAAGGGTGAGGATCTCGATATTTATATTGCGGGCACACTCGACCAGTTTCGGCGACACAATACAGGTGGCGCAATCGCCGGTGGGGAATGTCTTGTCAAGGTGGGCCATCATGCCGCCGATGGCCGCGTCACGCTCCACAAGGTAGACTTTGAATCCCGAATCGGCGAGGTCGAGGGCTGCCTGAATGCCGGCGATACCGCCTCCCTGAACCAGTACAGCGCCTGTTAATTTCTTTTGACTTTTATCCATATCGTAACCTTAAATAGTCTCCAATTGTCCCCTAGCGTTTGAGCGGAACCGCTTCCTTTGCTGCCTTCAATACGACCGCCGGGTCCACCATGAGCCTGTCGAATCCAAGTTTGTCGGGCAAAATCCCGAGGGCAAGACCGAGGAGCTGCGTGAGGTAGATGACGGGCATATTGTATTTCCTGCCGAGGAGCTTCTCCATGTCGGCCTGCCTTACATCGAGACTGATCTGGCACATGGGGCAGGCAACGACTATGCACTGTGCCCCGCACGCCTGAGCCATCTCGATGACGGCGGCCGACCGGCGGACAGTGATCTCAGTCCGTGTAAGGTTTTGCATGCCCCCGCAGCAATCCACCTTTCCCGACCACTCCACATTCTCCGCGCCCGCTGCCTCGATGAGGCGCTCCAGGATGGTGGGGTTCTCGGGATCATCAAAATTGGTGGCCTCCGGCGGACGGACCAGGTAACAGCCGTAATAGGCGGCCGCCTTGAGACCCGTCAGGGGCGTGGCGATCTTTTTCCGCAGGGCAGCCACTCCAACGTCCTTCAGAAGTATCTCGACGAAGTGTCTCACCGGGACGGATCCGTCGTACGTCTCTCCCAGGGTGTCGGCGACTGCGCGCCTCATATCTTCGGAATTGATGATCTCGTAGTTGGCCACCTTCGAGCGGTTATAACAGGCCGCGCAATTGACCACCATGTCCATGCCCATCTGAGAGGCTTTGATGAGGTTGGCGCCGGCGAGTGACGCCGCCAGCTCCCGGTTGGTCTGGTGCGCGGAGCTGGCACCGCAGCATGTCCAGCCCTTGATCTCGTTGAGTTCAATACCAAGTGCCTTCGACACCGCCATGCAGGATTCATGCATGTCGCGCGCGGTGGAATGAGCGGAGCACCCGGGATAATATGCGTATTTCATCGTCCCGTCCCCCTGTTTTTTGCCGCCTTTTCAAAGATCCGCTTCACCGTGCCCTTATCGGCACCCGATGGCGGCAGGATCGCCATTTTGCCCTTTTTCAGCATGGCGGGGAATTTGTCCATATCCTGCCCCAGGCTCCCGGTCCCCAGTTTATACATCGCGATGGCCTTGAGATCGTATGCGCGGCCGTAGGACTTCACCGTGTTCAGAAATGAACGGTTGAATAAGGGTGCGTCGCCTTCGGGTTTGGCAAGCCCTTTTTCCACGGCTATGGACTTCAGGGCATCAATAACGGCGGCGAAGTTTATCTGATTGGGACACCTGGCGTAGCATGTCTCGCAGGACAGGCACGCCCAGACAAGGCCCGTTTGCAGTAATTCATCCCCGGCGCCCAGCTGCAGCCTCCGTATTATCTCCGCCGGCGGCGACTCGATTTCGCCGGCCACGGGGCAGCCGATGGAGCATTTCCTGCACTGGTAGCAGGCGCTCAGACCGACCTCCGCCTTTTCCTCCACGGCCCTCAGAAGGCCGCCGCTCGTTCTCTGTTTTATAATTCTTGTCGTCATTTTTGATACTCTCTCATTTAGATTACCATTCGTCGGATTCAATCTCTGCGGTGGCCGACAGCTTGGCCGGCGCAACCTTCCGGTAAACTTCGCCGGGCCTCTTACGCTTGCCGTCGACAGTCAGCAGGTCATCCACCTTGATCCCGAACAAGCGTTCGTTTTCCTGAAGATATGGCAGTATGGTTTCCCAGTCCTGCCCGGTCACCCTGAAGAATTCGCCGCCGTTCAGCTGCTGCCGGACGAGATACCTGCGAGGGTCGCGCACGTATATGGCGCCGCCGGAGGCGAGGGAGAAAAGGTTGCCGCCGGGATAGGGTTCTTTCAGACCGACCACGGTGCCCTTGTCATCGAAAGTGATCGCGTTGAGAATGACAAAACCACCGCCGGAGAAAGGATCGCCCGCCATGAAGGACTCCGCGAGAAAGTCGAGGCAGGTCCCGTTGATCACCACCCGAGGTTTGCCGACGGAGTTGATGAGCGGACGGCCGGCGGCATTACCGAAGACAAAGATCGATCCGCCTTTTGCACCGTATAGAAAGGTCTGCCCGGTGTCGCCGTGAATGACCAGCTTGCCGGCCTTGATGATTTGGCCGAGCTGGTCCTGGGCATTGCCGTGGACGGTGATCGTCAGGCCGTCTATGCCGGAGGCAAGATAGTCGCCGTCACTATCGTACACGTCGATGGAGACATCCCCCGTCTGCGGCCCCAGGCCGCAGCCGGTAAAACGCTGGCCGGCACAGTTGTAGACGATGAAGTTCCTCCAGCCCTTCATATAGGCATCCACCAGGAGCGAGGAGTTGCAGTCGCTGCCTTCCGGCGGGAAACCGAGTGTGTCGATCACCAGCGCCGTCTCGCCCGCATGGGGCCCTCTTAACCGGTCCCGGGAGCTGTAATTGATCATCCGGAATTCGCTTGCCGGTATATCTTCCGCGATCGAAGGGAGCCGGGAAAACAGACGGCGCAACGCGGTACGGACGAGGTGGAGAACGTGTTTGCGCTTTTTCGTGCCCACATCATATCGCCGGTCGTTGAGAAGCGTCAGCACTTCTATGGCCCCGGCGAACCGGTTCGAATCTTCGGACGCAGCGATGAGCGCCTCACAGGCCCGACTGACATCCGCCAGGGACCATTCGACGATGTTATCCGTAAAATAGCGGAAGACGGCGCTGCTGTCGGCGTCGAAGCGCTCCCTCATACCGCTTGCAATCCCGTCACCATTGCCTCGGGACAGCGCTATGGCTTCAGCCAGATTACCGACTTCCGTCCCGGCGGGCAGTTTCACGGGAACCCCGAACTTATCGGTGCAGCTCATTCGGTACCTGCCGGCCTCACCCTGCTCAAGTGTGAAGATAAAGGACCCGCCGTCCGTCGAACTGCCGCCCCGGGCGTTCCAGTATTTGTCGGCGATGGGGCAGATGCGGCCGTCATCTTTCGACATGCTGAGTAATGTCGCATCGATCGCCTGTTTTTCGGAACAGATGAGACCCACCTGCACCTCTCCGTCGGCAAAGGCGAAGACCTGCGGGCGGAGCATGGAGGTATCGGTGATCCCCATGAGCTGGAATTTGTCGGCCGTCTGCAAAGTACGGGCGATGATGAAGAACCAGGGGCCGTCCGGGGAGGCGTGGATGTGTGTCGCCTGGATCGCGCGGTATATGGCCTGTTTCTCTTTCGGGAGCCTGTCGAAATCCAGTTCCGTGGTGGGGGCCAATGCCTCGATGATGTACTCCAGGGGATACCCGTATGTCCTGTTGAGGAGGTCAAATATCTGAATCGAGACCTCGGTATCGGTCAGGAACTGGGGGTAGATATGACGCTGCGCCAGATACTCGCAAACAGAGCTGTAGTTCGCGAAATCGCCGTTATGGACGAGCGCCGTATTGATAGCCCCGAAGGGATGGGCACCGCCCGGATGCCAGACCCGTCCCTTGGTGGGGAAACGCTGATGAGCGATCCAGACATGCGCCTTCAGATCGTCGATCTTGTAGTAATCGGTGATGGATTCCGCGTATCCGACCACCTTCAGGATCATGATATTCCTGCCGTAGGACATGACAAAGGCTTTCTTGTCGCCCAGTGAAGCGTAGTACTCCTGGTTCAGCCTGACGCTTTGCTGGGCGAGGAACTCGCCTTCCGCATCCTCCCGCAACAACTGACCGAATCCGTTCTTTGTGATGAAGGAATCGAGAACCACCGGTTTCACGCGGACGAAATAGCGCATGACATCGGGGGGCTTGGCCTCCAGTGAGGGGATCGTCGTCCAATCGGCCACGGTATCCAGTCTCGACGAGGTCTCCACCTCAAAATACGGGGTGATGTATTTCTGTTCCAGTTCCTGCTGGATACCGTTGTCAAGGAACGCGATATGCATCATGTAAAAGGCCTCAAGGACCTCGCGGGTCACCCCGAGCTGTTCCGGTATGAAACCTACCGCGGCGATCCCGCCGCCCTTGCCGTTGCCGCGGTTATGCATCTGCCGCGACGGCTCATGAATATGACGGGCGGCAACGGGTTCGGTGGCACAGAAACCAACGACGCCGCAGCCGCCCTCTTCTTCACCTTTGTACGAGGCAGGGAACGGTATATGCAGCTCTTCTATGAGTCGCTGTCGGGAACGCAAGAGTTTTTCGATAATCCCGCTATTCATTTATTTGGTCTCCACGTCGTTTGTATAGTCAAGGTGCACCAGGAGGTCGGTCCGTCCGCGCAGTTCGTTGACACTGCGCATGCCGAACCGTTTCAGTATGTCAACCAGCTCTTTTCGCCAGGCACTGTAGAGGTTGATGATCCGCTGTGTGCCCCATTCAAGGTCCACGTCTCCCGCAAGCTCGGGATCGGTGGTTGCAATGCCGCGCGGACAGCCGCGGCCGCTTTCACACCGCGAGCACCGTATGCAGCCGAGCGCGACAAGCTCGGAGGTGCCGACGACAACACCGTCGGCCCCCAGCGCGATCGCCTTCGCTATGTCATGGGCCGTACGCAGCCCGCCGCTGGCGATCAACGTGACCTTGTCGCGAATCCCCTCGTCCGTCAGGAAGCGATGGACCTTCACGATGCCGTATTCGATGGGCATGGCGATGTTCTTCTTGGCTATGTCGGGCGCAGCACCCGTGCCGCCATACCCGCCATCGAGGTGCACTATGTGCGTGCCGGCGGAGTAGCTGCCCACGGCAACCATGTCCACGTCATTGGGTGTCGACACCTTGGTGGAGATCAGGGTCCGCCGGTTTATGTGTTTGATCCAGTCGATATGCTTCTGATGGTCTTCGATGGAATAGACACTGTGAAAGGGAAAAGGCGAAAAGAGCGAAATGCCCAAGACCGTTTCCCGCATCTTTGCGACCGCCGGGGTGACCTTGTCGGCGAGCAGGTGGCCGCCGAGACCCGGTTTCGCCCCCTGGGCGTACTTGAACTCGACAATGCGGACACGCTGTATCGTCTCTTCGCGAACACCGAAAAGACCGGTGGCTATCTGGGTGATGACGTGGTCGTCATAGGGCTTCATGCGTTCCATGTAGCCGCCCTCACCGGTACAGGTAAAGGTGTTGAAAGCAACCGCGGCCCGCGCCTTGGAGAGCTGGACGACGTTGCTGACGGAGCCGAAGGACATGCCTCCGCCGTACCACGGAACATCGATCTTTACCTGCGGCCGACCGTCATTTCGCCTGTTGAGCACGATGCTGGTGTCTATCTCGTCGTCCCGCAATTCCATGGGCGGTTTTTCGGGGAATGTGAACCGCAGGCGGTCGAAACCACCCCCGGAAGCCCCGGTCTCATAGTCGTAGCCGTATTCAGGCGACGGCGCCTCACCGGTTTCCGCCATTGTCCACGTGGCCATCAGCATGTCCGGGGTCCAGCGGTAGTCGCCCATCCCCTTCAACATGGGATTTTCGACCATCTGCAGCGCCTTGTTCGGGCACAGGTCTATACAGTAATGATCTGTGTTCCCGCAGGAAGGACCCACGCAGACATTCAGATGGGGAGCGGAGAACAGCCTGTAACCCGGCTTCAACACATGCACGCCGTGGGGACATACCTCGGCACATTTGCCGCAGAGCGTGCAATCACTGCTGCGGCGAATGATATATTTGGCGATCTCGTTGCGATAGCGCGGGGGCGCCGGCTTTACGTCACGGGTTACCTCAACCTGCGGCACCAGGGTCTTCGTGGTGTTCTCAGGCAGGATTTCCTTAAGCGCTGATTCTTTTGCCAAAGAGCCTTCCAAAGGTCTCCTCCTCAATGTCTTCAAAGAACAATGCACGGCCGGTCTCGCCGCGCAGACGGCGGGCCTCACGCATCCCCATCGCTCCCATAACCTCGATCAACTGGTCATGCCAGACCGCGATGAGATTCGTCATACGTCCCACCCCGTACCGGGCGGTAATACTATCGATCTTTGCCGGGCACTCGAAACCATCGCGGCAACTCCCGCACAAGCGGCACTCAAGGCCGATCAATAACGGCATATCAATGGTCACCGCATCGGCGCCGCAGATGATCTCTTTCGCCATATGTTCCGCCAGGGCGATCCCGCCTCCGGCGATGATGGTCACTTCATCACGAATACCATCCCTCACGAGGGATGTATGGATATGCCGCGTCATGTCCTTTATGAATCTGGGATTTCCCACTCCCGTCTGATTGCCGTTGATATCGGACACGATATGTATCACTTCGACAACGGGGTTACGGGCAAGCTCGATGGCTCTGTCTTCGCCGCGGGCGTCCAGTTCAACCCTCACCGCGACAACCAGATCCGGGTTGACGGCCTTGATCTCCTTTATCCGCTGCTCGACTTCCGCGTCGTCGGCAAGCTCAACAAGACGGGTCTTCCTCAGGATCTCCGGTGGTGGTGGTGGCGCATCTTTGCCGATATGGAAGACTATGTTCGACAGGTATTTGTCTTCAAGATCCCCCGGAAGACCGTGCTCATCCCAGTCGACGATCACCAGCGTACCCGTTTTTGCGGCGGCGGCAAGCAACATCGGCAGGAGGTTGGGGAAACGGTATTCCTCGGGAAACCTGTCGATTATTATCGGAACCGGCAGGTCCACCAGTGGCGGCAACACCGTGGCCAGCCTGTCGTTCTCAAATGAAAGCAGCTTGGGCTTTCTCCCGATGTCAACGGAGGTGCTGATGTATTCCCGTCCGTGAATGCCGTCGCGGGTGGGACGAACGATCTCCGACATGTCGGTCCACATGGAATCGAAACCGGCGCCCGTGAACTTGCCCCTGTACCCGGCCCCGGAAACGGGAATACCGGCGGTCTCCGCCTGGTTCCATGTCGTCAGGATGATATCGGGTGTATAGTACCCGTTTCCCATGCGCTCGTATTCGGGATTCACCGTCAGGGCCAGCAACCCTTTCGTGCACTTCTGCACACAGGAAAAACAACCCATGCATTCGAAGAACATGGCGCTGAATTCATTCAGGTCCTTGATAAATTGCATTTCCTGCCGGTAGCGGTCGTAGACGCACGACTTCTTCACACAGTTGTGACACCGGGCACAGTCCTCGCGCCAGTCGACGATCCCGAACTTGCCTGTCTTCGGCAGCCTCGGTGGGATCTTACTCGTGTCTATATGATATTTCTTCGGCATTTCATTCCGCCTCTATCATTTGGATACAGCCGCCAGCAGTGCGCCTGCGCTCGACTCACTGCCGCCCGAAAGAATATGGACACCTCTTAGCCCCTCAAGACCCTTGAGCTTGTTTATGATCTCGGCTGCGATCCTTACGCCTTCCTTTTCCTGGGCCGCGGCATCACCGGCAGCAGTCAGCCGGTCGATGATGCTCTCCGGGATAACGAAGTCGGTATGGGTGGCGGCCAGTTCCGCGGCCCGGGCGGCACTCCTCAAAGGCAGGACGCCGGCAAGGATCGCGGTCTTGTCGGCAAGGGACGCGTCACGGACAGCTTCCAGCCAGAACTTGAAGCTGTCCGGGTCGAATACCGCCTGTGTTTGAATAAAATCGGCGCCAGCGGCTATCTTCTTGCCCAACCTCAGAACGTTCAGCTCGAGCGGCTTCAGGTCCGGGTTGGCTGCAGCGCCTATCAGCATGGCAAAATCTCCCCGGATCTTCGTGCCGTCAAGCATCTGACCGCCGTTCATCTTCCTGACAATATCTACGAGCTGAATGGAATCGACGTCGAAGACGTTGGCCGCCTCGCCGCAGCCCATGAGTGTCTGGTGAAAGCCGGACAGGCACAGCACATTCCTGATGCCGAGATGCGCGGCTCCGAGCAGATCCGATTGAAGCGCGATGCGGTTGCGGTCCCTCGTTATTATCTGCAGCACCGGTTCGATGCCCGCCTGGCGTAAGGCCAGGGATGCCGCAAGGCTGGACATGGATACGCCATAGTGGTTGTCGGCCGCATTTACCGCCGTCACGCCGCCGCCAAAGATTTTGGGATCCATCCCCAGAACGGTACCGGCGACCGGCAAATACTCGGCGGTGAAGATGAACTCTTTGCCGCTTATCTTAGCTGCTAGCTTACTTTCAGGTCTCATGCCCCGTGCTCCTTGGTGTTATACTGACGAAGAACTGTCGACTCCGCTGGCCGCGGCGTTCCGGACCATCGTCCTTATCTGAAGTCGGAAATCTTCTAATTTATGGATAGCTCCCGCTATGCCCTCGTCGTCCATCTGAATCACTTTCGTCCGGCCTTTTCCAAGCCCGGCCTCCTGCAGTAATTCGTCGACGGCCTGTGCCCGTTTCCTGGCCCGTATGTTGCCTTCCATGTAGCGGCACTGACCTTCCCCGCATATCATGATCACGGCACCGTCGGCGCCGGTATCAAAGGCCTTGGTCACGTAAAGAATATCCAGCTTTCCGGAACAGGGCAGTGCGACCATCCTGATTTCATCATCCTGACGGGAACAACTGCGCATCAATTCCTTCTGATCGTAGCCCGCTGCACAGTGAAAGAGATATATTTGAGGAATCTGATTTTTCAATGTTCGCACCTTCACCTGCCAGGCGACACCTGGCAATCTCCCTTGCGGTCTTCCTTCAGACCGCCTCCCACCAGTTTATCTGTCGTTGTTCCAGCCACCTGCTTTCATCCACAAACCGCGCCACGACCCTGCGGTATCGCAGGGAAGACTCAACGATCCGCTTGAAATTGTTGACGACCCTCTTCCCCTGATCGGCAAAGTCTTCCATGAGTTTTCTGCCGTCACGGAGGATCTTCTTCACATCGATCTCACTTTCATTCCTCATCCACTTTTCCACCATCTCCGATGTCGCTTCGATGTGGAACTGAAGACCGTAGGCGTTGTGCCCTACCCTGAAGGCCTGATTGGTACAAACCCGGCCTTTTGCAAGAAGGGCACCGTCGCCGGGAAGGTCGAAGGTGTCCTCATGCCACTGGAAAACGGTCATATGCTGGGGATTACCCCTGAAGAGGTTATCCTTCAAGCCTTCGGATGTCTTCATCACGGTAAACCACCCGATCTCTTTTTTCGGCGCCTTCATTATGGCGGCACCGCAGGTTTTCGCAATGAGCTGCGCGCCAAGACATATCCCGAGAAGAGGCACCTCATCGATAAGGGCACGCCGTATGAGAGATTCTTCGTCCTTCAAGAACGGGTAGGCGTCCTCCTGGTAAACGTTCATCGGTCCCCCAAGGATGACTATCCCGCCAATATCATCAAGGTCATGAGGAAGCGGGGTCCCGGCTCCCGACAGCTCAAAGGTCTCCACGCCCCACCCGTCCTCGGAGAAGAGTTCCGCTATGCGTCCCGGACCTTCCTGCTCAACCTGTTTTATTATCAGCAGTCTTTTTTCCATATCATCCTGCCTCTTTTCTCCCGCGTCTCCCGACAGGAAATCCTGCAAAGGGGATTTCCGTCTCAGTCGCCTGTGAAGTCCCGCCTATTGGAAACTCCACCCAGGGCCGTGTCGGCCATACTCTCCGACTCCCCGTCAAGAACGTTCAGGGGAACAACTTTGACTATAAGGAAGTGTCTCAAACTGTCTGAATATGCCAAGACATACCTCGCATAATGCCTGTTAAGGCTCTTAAGTCCAAGACGTTGACTGATTTTGAACGGCTTTGTTCGTTTTTTGAAAACCCCTCTGAGGTCGTTGAGGGATCTGTACGTCGATGTACGGACACAGTATAATGCAACGACCACCAACTTACAACAAAATATTCGAGGTTAACAGCAATGACGGTTCCAGGTCCCAGGTTTCAGGAGGAGAAGTCCGTTCCGGGTTCAGGGTCAAAAGCACGTGCAGGCTTTTTTACATACGTAAGATGCCTTTGTCTTCTACCTGAAACCTGGGACCTGGAACCGTCATTTTTATCCTATTGCCTCCCTTCCTCTCTCTTCGGTCCGTATCCGGACGCATTCCACGAGGTCGATGACAAAGATCTTGCCGTCGCCGGTTTCACCGGTCTGGGCGCCCCTGATGATGGCGGAGATGGTTCTTTCGACGAAGTCTTCGTTCACGGCTATCTCGAGACGGATCTTCCTCAGAAGGTTGCCCATCTCCTTCACCCCGCGGTATACCTCGGTAACGCCCATCTGCCTTCCGTGTCCCAGGACCTCGTTTACAGTGATGAGGTTGACGTCCTCTTTGTAAAGCTCCTGTTTCACCGACTCGAGCCTGTCGGGTTGTATGATCGCTGTTATGAGCTTCATTGTTCTCCCTCCTTATTCCAAGATCGTGTATGCCTTCTCGTGATGCTGTGTCAGGTCAAGACCGGCGATCTCGTCCTTTTCCGGCACCCGCACCTTCATGACGAGGTCGATAACCTTGTAGATGACAAAGCTGGCGGCAAAGCTGTAGGCAATGGTCACCGCCGTGGCGATCACCTGGATGAGGAATTGCTTCGGGTTACCGAAGAAAAGCCCGTCAGCTCCCGCCGGGTTGACCGCCTTCGAGGCAAACAGCCCCGTGGCCAAGGCCCCCCAGATACCTCCTATGCAATGGACTCCGAAGACATCGAGGGCATCGTCATAGCCGAATCTGGGTTTGATGAAGGCAACGGCCATGTAGCAGAAGATGCTTACGAACACGCCTATGAGAATGGCCGAAAGTGCGCTTACGAACCCTGCAGCCGGCGTTATGGCGACAAGACCCGCCACCGCCCCCGTCGCCATGCCAAGCATCGTCGGCTTCCTGTTGAAGATCCAGTCTATCACGGCCCAGGTCATGCCCGCGGCGGCGGCGGCGGTATTGGTGACAACGAACGCATTCACAGCTATATCGTTCGCTCCCAGTGAACTTCCCGCGTTGAAGCCAAACCATCCAAACCACAGAAGAGCCGTGCCCAGGATTGTAAAAGGCAGGTTGTGGGGAAGGATCGCGTGGCTCTTGGTGCCCTTGCGCTTTCCGATGAATATCGCCGTCACGAACGCGGCTATGCCGGCGTTGATATGCACGACGGTTCCCCCGGCAAAATCAAGGGCCCCCAGTTCCCTGAGCCATCCTCCGATTCCCCAGACCCAGTGGCACACCGGGTCATAGACGAACGTCGCCCATAGTATCGTAAAAGCAACAAAGGCGCCGAACTTCATCCGCTCGGCAAATGCCCCGATGATAAGGGCCGGGGTGATGACCGCAAACATCATCTGAAAAACCATGAAGAGCTGGTGGGGGATGGTCGCGGCGTAGTCCGCATAGGGCGCAAGCCCTACTCCTTTGAGGCCGACCCACTCGAACCCTCCCCAGAAACCCTTTCCGGGGCCAAAGGAAAGGCTGTAGCCGTAAAGAACCCATTGAACGCTTATAAGGCAAAGGATCGTGAAGCACTGCATCAGAATGCCCAGCACGTTCTTCTTTCCCACCATCCCTCCATAGAAGAATGCGAGGCCCGGGGTCATGAGCATGACGAGAGCGGTGGCAACGATAAGCCATGCCGTGTCACCGGTGTCGGCTTTCGGCGCCGCCGATTCCGCGGGGGCGGTCTGCGCCGCGACCGGCGCCGCCCCCTGTCCCGTCTCGACCTGAGCGCAGACAACACCCGCAGGCATCACGAACAAACCGAAAAGTACGAGTAGTGCGAGAAATCTTTTCATCTTTAAGCCTCCTGCATTAAATAAAGAAGGCGTCGTGGACCTATTGCAATCAAGTCCAGGACGCCTTCGTCTGGCAACCATAAGAATGGAAATGGCGCTCTGAATCCTCTCAGAACGCCATTGTTATTTTCACATCACTGTGACTGCTCGGTTCGGTGAGCAGCGATACTTATATGAAGTAAGAAACGGGTGTAACTGGTAACCTCCCCTCCCCTAGGGCAGCATCATTGGACCCGAGGGAAGCGCAAGGCGGGCAAGAACGTTGATGATGAGGGAAACGACGATGCTGACGATGATAACAACGACGAAATACCCCAGTGTTTTCTCCTTCGGCGTTCCCATGAGTACGGGCAGACCGGTGTAGAGAAGATACAGTCCGTAAAGCGACGCCAGAAGAGTGAGGATGCCCAGCGTGGGTATGATCATGAATATCCCGCCTATCCAGGCCGGTGTGAAAGAGAAGACGGCAACCTTAACCGCTGAGAGGATGTCCTTGCGGGAATTGAAGGTGGGCGCAAGGGAATCGATCACAAACGCAACGGCATAGACCCCGACAAGCGTCAGAATATAGGAAATAATGGCGTGAATGAGACCCGATACAAAGGGGATGCGGAAATGGATGCCAAGCATCGAGGTGCCTATAAGAGACATCCCTATGAAGGCGGCGGCGGACGGGATGATGGCGAGTATTGCGGCATAGGAGGTGAAGAGCTCCCTGACGGTTGTCTGCTCGGTCTTGACCGTTTCCCACGTTGCCGTGGGCTTCAATATGATGTCTTTTGCCCGTTCCACCAGATTCATAGATCCTCCTCATCGTGTAAAGTTTTGCTTTTCTTTGTATTTCGCGGATATACCGTCATTAATACCACATAGCCCGGGGCTGCACAAGCATTTAAGCACCGCCGGTGCTTTTTTCGCGCGTCAGAAGACCGATCCCCGTCACGATGGCAACATAAACCGTAACGGGCCACAGGGGGTGGATCATTCTTTGCAGTCCCGCAGCGAAGGAAACCGCCATGATGACGACAGTGCCGAGAAGCGCTGCAAAGGCGAAGGCGCTTTTCATGCCCTTTGCGAACCACCCGACAAAGACAATGTAAACGATGGCGCTCAGGAAAACCGCAAGCCAGGTTACCTCGCGCAGGATCTCTCTCACGAAGAACCCGAGGGTGAGGGATAACGCGCCGATGACGAGCGTCGTCAGACGCGACGCGAGAAGTATCCTCCTGTCGTTCTCCATGTTGAGAAGGGGCGCTATATAGCCTTTCACGGCAAGCGTCGTCGCACCCATCAGGAAGGGCGAACCGGAGCTCATGAGGGGCGCCCACATGCTGATGAGAAAGAAAACCGCCACGTAGGGCGGCACAATGGCTATGAGCGACGGCAGAGCGGCAAGGGAATTGATCTCCGGGAAGCGGTACTTCGCGACTATGCCGCAGAGGGCCGCCATGATGACCACGGGAATGGCGATAAGGTTTCCGATGATGATCCCCTTCCTCCCGTCCGCGAGGGTCCTCGCGGATGATGCGGTATTGATGACGGGTTGCGCAAGAACCCCCAGGGTGAAATTGATGAAGGCCCAGGTCAGCGCCTGTGAGAGCCCGAGGTCCCCGAAGGGAGTGTAGTAGTGGCCGCCCTGTGCCATGGCCTCGAGCCCGCCCGTCGAGAATATGACATAGAAGCCACCGAGAAAGATGCCGAAAACGATGGCGCAGATGTGGATGAGGTTCGTATAGGCGGTGGCCACAAACCCGCCCATGACGTTGTAGAGCGTAAAAACGACGGTTGTGAGTACCATGCCCTGATTGTACGAAATCGCCCCCTTCGTGAGAACGGACAGTATGGCGCCGCCGCCCACGATCTGCATGGTAACGATCCATATGGAGAAGACAAGCTGGAGGACACCGGCAAGCCGCGTCGTCTTCCTGTCGTAAAGTCCGCCCACGACATCGAGGATGGAATAGGTCTTCTTGCCCGAAAGCACCCTGGGCAGGATCATGGCGGTAACGAACATGGCTGCCCAGATCCCGGCCTGGAACCACAGCGCGGAAAGGCCGTGTATGAAAGAACCCTGCGCCATCCCCACGATGGACACACCTCCTATCCACGTACCGGCTATGAGGACGGCGATGAAGGGCACCGAAAGCCCCCGCGATGCGACGAGATACGCGTCTGCCGACCGGGATTTTCTCGTCACGTAGATCCCGGTGAGCCACAGGATACAGATGTAGGCCGCTATCGCAAAGAGATAGAGGCCCTTCACGTCCTATTTCCTCCTGAAGAACTCATCGAGCCTCTGCTTGAAGAGAGGTTCTGCGGCAAGGTCGGCCACATAGCGTCGTTCGAGGTCGAGATGCGTCTCCAGGCCGAAGAAGAGGGAACGGTTTACGAGGTCCTTGTATTTGCCCATCGTCTCCATGGGAAGGGCCTTCAGGGAACGGATAAGCTCTTCAAGTTTCCCGTCCACCTCGGCGTCATCACAGACAACATTGACGAGCCCCAGGCCCTTTGCCTCATCCATGGTAACATTCCGGGAAAGGAGGTAGAGCTCGTTGAAGAGCTTTGCCCCGATAAGGCGGGGCAACAGGATGCTGCCTCCTCCGTCCGGGGTGAGCCCGATCCTGCGATACCCCATGTTCATAATGGTCTTTTTCGTTGCGATGGAAAGGTCGCAGGCAAGGGCCAGACCCACCCCGGCCCCAACGGCCACGCCTTCCATGACGGCTATGACGATGGCAGGGACATTGCGGATCATCTTTATACTCTCGTTAAGGACACCCGCCTCGGCGTCGATGAGCGCCTCAGCGTCCTCGGCGTCCTTGAAGGCGATTATGTCGCCGCCGGAGCAAAATGCCCCGCCCGATCCCCGTATAACGACAAAAGGTGCCTTCTCCCTGGCAGCATTCTTCAGCGCCTCGTAAAGACCCTTGAGAAGGTCGTAATCCATGGCGTTCTTCTTGTCCGGCCTGTTCAACGTGATGGTAAAAACATCGTCCTTCAGAGATTCCAATACAACAGACATACATTCCTCCTTATCATAGCCCCGCCAACCAACACCGGGGCGTGTCTTCACCTGCTCAAGAAACATCCGGGAAAAGCTTTCCCGGACTTCCGGACCGCGTACGTCTTTAGAAAAACGGGCATCACCGCCAGGGAAGCATACCTCTACCGGAACAGCCTCCCGACCCGCAATTTTTCCTGGATTCCGGCCTTCGCCGGAATGACGGAATGGAAGACCCTATGCCCGTTTGCGCGAAGCGGAGACCCGTACGCCCCTTCACACCTCGAACACCGTGCCCACCGATGCGTAGAAACCTCGTTTGCCGAGCTCCCCCATCAGCTTTGTCGCATAGCCTATGCCTGTACAGTGACACACGCCTATCGTGTCGATCTCCATTTCCTTGATGGCTTTTATCGATGCGTCCACGGCATCCTCGGGAAGGATCCCCCAGTGGGTGCCTCCGATAACGGCGTGGATGGGGAAACCGGGAAGACTGCCGCGCACATGTTCGAGGGTGTTCACCATTCCCGCGTGGGCGCATCCGAGAACGACAACGAGCCCCTTTTCCGTGGATATAACAAGGGCCTGATCATCGGGCACGGTGTCAACATCGTACACCTCCCCCTTTTTGACCGCGAGGCGCCTGTCGCCCACCTCGAAAAATGAGAGCCTCGGTATCTCGCCGGTGAGATATATCCCGCTTGTGATCTCCCGAAAAGAGGAGCTCAGGCGGAAATCGGCGCCGCAGCTTTCGAGGGATTCCCTCCTGTCGGGTATGCCTATGAAGCGGGCCTTCACATCTTTCCCATCATGCTCCAGGGCGTATTTTTCCTCGAAAATGGCGGGGTGACCGTAAACCTCTATGGGCCCCGTCACGCCAAGGACATCCTTCAATCCGCCGGTATGATCGTAGTGGCCATGGCTCAGCAGGACCTTTTGTATCGACCGCAGGTCCCTCCCAAAGGTCAGGGAGTTCCCGAGGATGCCAATGCCGGAACCGGTGTCAAGCAGATACGCCCCGTCTTCGGCCTCAACGTAGACGGCCAGGCCATGCTCCCCTATGCCGCGAAGGTCTGCGATGACATTCTCGCATAGAACGGTGAGACGGAGACGCCCCTGTTTTCCCACTATGGAAAGCCTCTAAGATGGATTTTTCAGTCTTTCCAATGATTAACCATATCCGGGATTTTTTCAAGCTAAAAACTCTCTAGGCGACTGTCTTCACAGAAAACAAAACACCATCTTCATTTTCCGGTTGACAACATCGCGGCGA
>Ga0351925_1061_pt1 | contig 20280 bp, 14 predicted proteins | sample BONcelHT113001D9_FD_206870 | JGI IMG/M metagenome (GOLD analysis project Ga0351925, IMG submission 206870) | Enriched cells from coal bed in the Powder River Basin, Montana, United States - BONCAT cells T11 rep2 HSBNCT.T11.300.1.D9 ... | reverse complement strand
CGCCAGTCGCGTCCCCTTTTCGCGAAAGTTGGGCGAATCGCCGCGGTCTTGGCCCACGCGACGTCCGAGCGCGGCGATGCGCACGCCTAGACATGTGTGGCAGGCGTCTCCCGTCTCCCGCACGCACGCTTTGTCCGGATAGATTTCGTACAAGGCGCGATACTGCGGCGGCGTCAGGTTGGGCATGACCACGTTCGCGCCGCGGGCCAGTCCGAGTTCGCGCCCGCTGAGACGGTTGAGTGTGGCCAGGGCCGTGGTGCTGGGGATGTTCGCTCGCGGGCACACCAGCCGCGCCAGGGCGATCATCTTGTAGGTCATCACTTCGCTGCTGGGGACCTGATCATCAGCGGCGGCTGCCAAATTCGGGTCGCCCAGCGGCGTCGCGGGGTGCGGCAGGAACGGCCCCACACCGATCATGTCCAAGTCTAATTGGCCGAACCACTGCACGTCCCGCGCCAGATCTTCGTAGGATTGGCCGGGAATTCCGATCATCACGCCGCTGCCGACCTCGTAGCCCATTTCCCGCAGGCGCGGCAACAATCGCAGGCGATCCGAGACGCGGCCCGGCGGCGAGGGATGAATGCGATCGTACAATTGCCGATTGGAGGTCTCGAACCGCAACAAGTAGCGATCGGCCCCCGCAGCTCGCCAGGCGAGCAGTTCCTGATCCGACCGTTCGCCCAAGCTGAGCGTCACGGCCAGCGGCGTTTCGGTTTTGATTTGGCGGACCAGCCGAGCGACCCATTCCGAGGTCAGCCCCGGGTCTTCGCCGCCTTGCAGGACAATCGTGCCGTAGCCGAAATCCACCGCCTGACGCACGCAGGCCATGACGTCGTCTTCGCTCAGGCGATAGCGTGTCAACGCGGTGTTCGCAACGCGCAACCCGCAGTACCCACAGCGGGAAGTGCAGAAATTCGAGATCTCGACCAGCCCGCGCAGATGGACTTCGTCGCCAACGTACCGCTGTCGCAGCCGATCCGCAGCTTGCCAGAGCTGGTCAAGGCGCTGGGCGTCTTGCTCGCGGAGCCAAGTCAGGATTTCGGTGAAGGTCAAAGGCATGTCTCACGCCGTCGCTGGTACCTGGGAGTTGGCGGGCAGCGCGGTTTCGCTGTACAGACGGGGACTCGGTATCGCCAACTCGACGGACGGCGGGTCGCACAGTACGACCGTAAACGTGCTGCCCACGCCGCTCTGGCTGGTCACGGTGGCGTTGCCGCCGTACAAGCAGGCCAGCTTCTTGACGATGGAAAGCCCCAGGCCGCTACCGAGGATGCTCTGAGTCTTCTCGTTGCGGATCCGCACGAACTCGCCAAACAGTCGGGCGGCCTCTTCGGGCGTCAGGCCGATGCCGGTGTCGCCGACGGCGATCGTGACGCGATCGGCCTCGCGCGTCAAACGCACGTCCACTCGCCCACCTTCGCGGTTGTACTTGACCGCGTTCGAGATCAGGTTGTTCAGGATCATCTCGATTTCGCCGCAATCGGCAACCAGCTGCACCGGCTCGGGTGCGTGTAATGCGATTTCAATTCGCTTTGCGGCCGTCTCGGGTGCAAAGGTCTCCAAAACATCCCGTGCCATCTGGGCAAGATCGACCATCGCCAGATGCCGCCGACGTTGCCCGGACTCGATGTGCGTCACGTCCAGCAAATCCGTCACGAGCTTGCGCATCCCTTCGATGCGTGTCAAGCTGCGTTCGACGGCCTCGACATAGGCAGGCGAACCGTCATCCAACCGGCCTTCCTGCAGCAGCCGCAAGTAGCCTTCGACCGCGTTCAGCGGTGCTTTCAATTCGTGCCCCAGGACACGAATGAACTGAAATCGCACCTGGCGTTTTTCCTCGGCCAATTTCCGCGCTTGCTTGGCCAATGCCAGACGCGCGGCCGCTTTGCGGGTTGTGTTTCTCAATTCGTCGGGCGTGAACGGTTTGGCCAGGAAATCATAGGCTCCTCGCTTGGTGGCCTGGACCGCCGTCTCGATCGAGGCATAGGCCGTGATCATGATGGTCAGCATCTCGGATTGCAGATCCCGTGTCGCCTCCAACACTTCCAGACCGCTCATGCCCGGCATTTTGTGATCGAGGAACAGGATGTGGGGCTGGGAACCACGGATCTTCTCCAGAGCGGCTTCGCCGCTGGCTGCTTCCTCGACAGCAAATCCGATCGTCTCCTCGACATCCGGCACCTGGACGGTGAAATCACGCAGTGTCCGAGCCACGCCCAGCCGCATGCCCAATTCGTCGTCCGTCACCAACACTCGCAGGATATGCATGGCATTTTTCTTTCGATCAAGGAGCGGCGACTGCCGCCCCGGTCGTCATTGCCTTGACCGGCAGCAATCGGTCGATTTCGCTTCGGAGTTGTTCGAACCGAATCGGCTTGGCCAACAGGGCGTCTGCGGGAATCCACGCGCGGTCGTTGTCGCTGGCCAATGTAAAACCCAATCCGGTCTCGCTGACGACCGACGTGACCAGGATCAGCGGAATGTTCGGCGCCATCTTGCGAATATAGTAGCACAACGTGAAGCCCGTATCCGGGTTGTCCATCATCACGTCGATCACCGCCAAATCGGGATGCCGTTCGGCCAACTTCTGCTTGGCTTCCGACTCGCCGACGGCAGTCACGACGTCGAATCCAGCGGCTTCGAGTTGCACCTTCTGCTGCCAGAGAAAGTCGCTGTCGTCGTCGACCAGCAGCACTTGCGGTTTCGGGGAAGTTGTGGTCATCGGTTTCTCCTTCTAGCGCCAAATGGAAAACGGGCCATGCGGCGTTCACTTTGGAATGGGACGGTTTGCGTCCCCACCGGTCCCGTACCGGTGGAGACAGGTTTGACAACCAAAAAGACTCGCGACACTCGCACCGCCCCTCTCCCCGCTCCGTCGGCATCGTCGACAGCCCAAGCTGTCGACGATGCCGACGGAGCGGGGAGGGTAAGTTGAACAGAACGCGTTCGGCCACTTAGTCCCCAAACCCGTCTCCACCGGTACGGGACCGGTGGGGAATGAATGCGAAACATGTGAATCGGAACATGAGACTCTACTGATTCCGTTCGGTGCTAGTTGGACGGTGCGTGAAATCTGTACCTACTCCCGGCGTGGCAGGATGACGTTAAAAGTGGTGCCGGTCGGGCCGGCTGCGGGGTCGGCTTGGGACTGGACGCGAATGTCACCGCTGTGCATCTTCACAATCCCGTAGGTCACAGCCAGCCCCAGGCCCGTGCCTTTGCCCATCGGCTTGGTGGTAAAAAACGGATCGAAGATCTTCTTCATGTTCTCTTCCGGAATGCCCACGCCCGTATCGGTGACGCGCAGCACGACGTTTTCCGCGGCATCGCTGGTCTGGACCGTCAACGTGCCGCCCGTTTCCATCGCGGCCACGGCGTTGGTCACCAGATTGGTCAACACCTGCACGATCTGGTCGCGATCGACTTCGGCGATCGGATCGGCCAGGTGGTGCTCCGCGCGGACCTCGATATTGTTGGGCACACGAATCGCCCGCAAGGCACGATCGACTAACTCGCGCACGTCTGCCGGATAGCGGACGACCTTGTTCTGCCGGGCAAAGTGCAGCAGGCCCGCCACGATCTTCTTGCAGCGGTCTGCCTGATCGGTGATCATCGTCAGATCGCTTCGCAGAGGGCTGTCGCCGGGACAGGCGTCCAGCAGCAGGTGCGAATACATCAGCACCACGCCCAACGGATTGTTCACTTCGTGGGCGATCCCCGCGGCCAACTGTCCCATGCTGGCCAGTTTCTCGGACTGAATCAGGGCGTCCTGCGCCTCGGCCAACTGCTGGTTCGACGCCTCCACTTCCCGCACGGCCTGGCAGAGTTGGTCGATCGTATACGGCAAGCACATGGTGTTCTCGGCCAGCCCCTTGCAGATCGCCACAGCGTGCTCTCGGCAGGTGTCGTAACCACAGGCACCGCAGTTCAGTTGATCCTTCGGCGAATCCTTGCCCATGCGAGCCATGACTTCCTTGAGCCGGTCCGCTGCGGGCAAGGGGGTGCGTTGGTCGTCGGCTTCGAACGAACGGGAAAGATCCAGGTTTTCGGTGCGCCGCAGGTTCTCCTGCCAATGCCACTGGTCGAGTGATTCCATGCGATTGCAGACGTGGAGCCGAACCAACCGGCGGCGGCTGAACAGCGGCAGCGTGTTGCGAATGCCGGCGCCTGAGATGCAGCCTTCGCAGCACAGTGCCTCGAGCAATTTGGCGCCCAGATCGCCCGATGCGAACTCATGAATCGCTTCCAGCACCTGGCTACGGCCCTGGGTTGCCACGACCTCGCCGTTCATCAGGTCCTCCTCGATGTTCGACGCCTGCAACAGACCACGGCCGATCGGGAACACGCCGCCGAGGCCGCCGTACGGCGGGTCAAAGGCGCACGGCTCGACATGGTCCGGCCCCAGGCACTGGGCATCGAAGATCTGCTGCAATTCTTCGAACGTCAGGACGATGTCGACGTCACCGGCCACCGCAGGACTCGCGGCCTCGGCCTTCTTGGCAATGCAGGGTCCGATGAAGACAACGGCCAGAGCGTCCCCGTAGATCTTCCGCGCCACGCGGGCCGTAGCCACCATTGGCGACACGATCGGAGCCAGCGCGCCGACCAATTCTGGATAGTACTTTTCCACATAGCTGGTCACGGCGGGGCAAGTCGTGGCGATGAAGCCGCGGCCGTTCGTAGCGCCCAGCAAGCGTCGGTACTCGCGAGCCACCAGATCCGCACCGAAACTAACCTCCAGTACCAACTCGAATCCCAACACCCGCAGCATCCCCACGATCTGCTCGTGGCTGATATCAGGAAAGGCGGCAGGGAAACTCGGCGCCAGGCAGGCCGCCACGCGCCGGCCGGACTTCAGCAGACTGTCCAGTTCGGCCGTCGCGCTGCGGACCTGCTTGGCGTCCTGCGAACACACGAGCACACAGTTGCCGCACGCGATGCAGCGCTCGTCCACCACCTCGGCCTGCCCCGTGACGACCCGGATCGCTTTGGCGGGGCATTCGCGCACGCACGTATAGCACATGCGGCAGCGTTCTTTCACCGTGGTAACGTAGTTGGTAGCCATCAGAAACTCCAGACCAACCCCTACGCCAACACGTCTCGCGGGGCGTAGTGGGTATGCAGCAACTCGTGGCTCGTGTGACCCAGCGGCTGGCCGAGGAATTCGTCATACAGTCGTTTCACGGACGCGTTGCTGTGCGAGGTGCGAACCGTCTCCTGCCGATCCAGCTCGTACAGTCCCTGCATCCGCTTGCGGACCGCATCCACGTCGGCGCCGCCGGGCTGACCGCCGCCCGCGACGCACCCGCCGGGGCAAGTCATGACTTCGATGAAGTGCAGATCGTTGCGCCCGGCGCGGATCTCGTCCAGCAGCCGGCGGGCATTCCCCAGGCCGTTCACAACGGCGACATTCAACGTCAGCCCATCGGCATCGACGCTGGCCTGCTTGACACCGTCCAGTCCGCGCACCGCGTCGACGGTCAGGGCTTCCAGTTCGCGGCCCGTGACCATCCAGTACGCCGTGCGGATCGCGGCCTCCATCACCCCGCCGCTGGCGCCGAACAACTTGCCAGCCGTGGTCCGCTCGCCAAACGGTGTGTCGGCATCCTCCGACGGGACGTCCGCCAGATCGAGACCGTGCATATGCAGCAATTGGACCAGTTCGCGCGTCGTCAGGACCGCATCGATATCCGCCACGCCATGGCGAGCCATCTCGGGCCGGGCGGCCTCGAACTTCTTGGCCGTGCAGGGCATGATGCTCACGCTGTAGATGTTCTGCGGACCGACCTGCTCGCGCTCGGCGAAATAGCTCTTAATCACTGCGCCCATCATCTGTTGGGGACTCTTGCAGGTCGACAGGTTGCCGATACAGTCCGGGTAGTAGGTCTCGACGAACTTGATCCAGCCCGGTGAGCAACTGGTGAACATGGGCAATCGTCCGCCGTTCTGCAGCCGGTGGACCAACTCCGAGGCTTCTTCCATGATCGTCAGGTCGGCCGTAAAGCTCGTGTCGAATACACGGTCGAAGCCAAGCCGGCGCAGCGCTCCCGTCAATGCTCCGGCGACGTCCGCGCCCGCGGGCAGGCCGAACGCCTCGCCGACGGTCACCGAGACGGCCGGGGCGTGCTGGACCACGACGAGTTTTCGGGGATCGCGGAGGGCCGCGAGCACCTCGGGAATATGGCTCCGCTCGGCCAGAGCGCCCGTCGGGCAGACCACCACGCACTGGCCGCAGTTGATGCAGCCGGACACGTTCAGTCCTTCGTCAAAGGCCGTGCCGATCTTGGCCCGCGAACCGCGACCGATAAAGTCGATGCAGCCGACGCCTTGGACTTCTTCGCAGATCCGCACGCACTTGCCGCAGAGCACGCACTTGGACGGCTCGCGCACGATCGACGGGCTGGACATGTCCAGGAAGTGGCGACTCTTCTCCCCCGCGTACCGCCGATGACGCACGCCGAGTTGTTGGACCAGTTCCTGCAACTGGCAGTCGTGGTTGCGGACGCAGTACAGGCAGTCGTCCGGATGGTTGGCCAGCAGCAGTTCGACAATCGTCCGCCGAGCGAGCACGGCGCGGGCTGAATGCGTGCGGACTTTGATCGGCTGAGTGACCGGATAGGCACAACTGGGAATCAGCCCACGCTGGCCTTCGATCTCCACCACGCACATCCGGCAGGCGCCGCTGGGCAGCAAACCTTCCACGTGGCACAACGTGGGAACCTGGACACCGGCGCGCCGCAAGGCCTGCAGCAGCATCTCCCCCGGCTGCGTCTCGAACGGCCGACCGTTGATTTCAATCGTGATCATGCGTGTTCCTCTCTCGTTGACGGTTGTCCTCAAGCCTTCAGCACGGCACCTGGCTTGCAGACGTCCAAGCAAGTTCCGCAGCCGACGCACTTGTCGGCGATGATGTAGTGCAGCTTTTTCGGCGAGCCCACGATCGCGTCCGTCGGGCATTTTTTGGCGCACAACGTACAGCCCTTGCACTTGTCGGGGTCGATCGTAAAGGTCAGCAGTTCGGCGCACACTCCGGCCGGACAACGGCGTTCGTAGATGTGCGCCTCGTACTCGTGTCGGAAGAACCGCAACGTGCTGAGCACCGGGTTCGGAGCGGTCATGCCCAGCCCGCACAGGCTGGCGTCGCGGATCGTTTCGGCCAGATCCTGCAAGTGCAGCACGCTGTGGAACCGTTCCAGGGCATCGATGCCCTGCTCGCGCCGCCGGCCGCGCATGATCCGCTGCAGGATCTCCAGCATCCGCCGCGTGCCTTCGCGGCAGGGAATGCACTTGCCACAGCTCTCGCGCTGGATGAAGTCCATGAAGAAGTGGGCGACATCGACCATGCAGTTGTCTTCGTCCATCACCACCAAACCGCCGGATCCCATCATGGCCCCAACCGTCTTGAGTGACTCGTAGTCGATGTCGATGTCCAGGTGCTGGTCAGGGATGCAGCCGCCTGATGGACCGCCGATCTGCACGGCTTTGTATCGTCGGCCGTTGGGGATGCCGCCGCCCACGTCGAACACGATCTGCCGGACGGTCGTGCCCATCGCGACTTCGACCAGGCCCGTGCGGGCGACTTTCCCGGACAGGGCAAACACCTTGGTGCCTTTGCTGGAGGGCGTACCCAGGGCGCTGAACCATTCCGCTCCGCGAGCAACGAGCATCGGCACGTTGGCCAGCGTCTCGACGTTGTTGATGATCGTCGGCACGCCGAACAAACCTTTCACCGCTGGAAATGGCGGACGCGGGCGAGGCGTGCCGCGACGGCCCTCGATGCTGTTGATCAGCGCCGTCTCTTCGCCGCAGACGAACGCACCGGCCCCCATCTTGATCATGATCTGGAGGCTGAAATCGGTGCCCAAAATGTTCTGGCCCAGAAGACGATTCGCCTCGGCCTGAGCCAGGGCCACCTTCAACCGCTTGATCGCCAGCGGATACTCGGCCCGGATGTAGACGTAGGCTTTCGTCGCTCCGATCGCATAGGCGGCGATCACCAGGCCTTCGACCAGTCGGTGCGGGTCGCTTTCGATCACGGCCCGATCCATGAAGGCACCCGGATCCCCCTCGTCGGCGTTGCAGATCAGATACTTATGATCGCCCTCGGCCTGGCGAGCGAACTTCCACTTCTTGCCCGCGGGAAACCCTCCGCCGCCTCGGCCGCGCAAACCGCTGGCTTCCACCAGGTCGCAGACCTGGTCCGGCGAGTACTGCCGCATCGTCTTGGCCAGTGCCTGATAACCGCCATGGGCGATGTACTCGTCGATCTGCGCGGGATCGATCAAGCCGCAGTTGACCAGTACCCAACGCGTCTGAGGCGCAAAGAACGGATGCTCGTCGAGAAACGGCACATCGTCCCACGGCTGCAGCCTGGCGTGGCGGTGCTGGGCAAGTGCCAACTTGTCCGGGATTTGGCCGCCGAGCATTGCATCCAGCAAGCCGTCGACTTTGTCCTTGGTAACCTGCTGAAACATGACGCGCGTGCGTCCCGGCATCTGGACATCGACCAACGGTTCGGCCGAACACATGCCGATGCAGCCGACTTTGATCACGTCGGCCTTGATTTCGTGGCGGTCGAGGTAGGCACGAACGGCGTCCAGCGTCTCCTGAGCGCCCGCACCCAAGCCGCACGTGCCCGTACCCACAAAGACCGCCGGTCGCACGAGGCGATCGCGCCGCAACTCGGCAACGCGGTCCTGCCGCTGTTGGCGCACCGCCTCGTCCTGCGAGCTGTCGGCGTCCAGCAGCCAGGTGAGAAGTTCCGGGTAGGTAGCAAACGCTGCCGCAGTTCCGGGCGCGGCGCGCCTCTCAAGCGGCTTGGTCGTCATGGTTCGCGGCCTTTCTCCGATACGAGTCCAGAATCTTGATCACCGACTGGGTCGTCACGCTGGCATGGAACACGCCGTTGATGCAGATCACCGGGGCCAGACCGCAGGCGCCGATGCAGGCGACCACCTCCAGGCTGAACAGCCCGTCGCGGCCCGTCTGGCCCGCGTCAATCTTCAGTTCGCGTTTGATTGCCTCCAACACGGCGGCCGAGCCCTTCACATGGCAGGCCGTGCCGCGGCAGACCTGCACGTGAAAGCGGCCCTGGGGCTGAAAGCGGAACTGGTTATAGAATGTCGCGACGCCGTAGATCTTGCTCGTCGGCAAGTCCAGGTATTGGCTGATCCGCACGATGGCTGGCCGCGACAAGTAGCCGTGCTGTTCCTGGACTTCCTGGAGCAAAGGAATCAGCGTTTCGCGCCGCGCCTGCGGATAATGGGCCAGGATCGAGTCGATGTCCGGTTCCGGCGTGGTTTGGGGAAGGACGGCAATCACCAAAAGCCTCCACACACATGGGTTGCAAGGACGAGTCGGGAAATGCACTTCCGGATGAACGCAAGACGCGTGCCAAAGCGTCGGACGTCGCGGAATTGCCGTGGAGCGGCGGCATCGCCGCCTCGGACCATGCCAGAAACAGCGGAATTCCGGGCTAGAAACGGGTTTCGCACTCGTGCCGAGGCGGATCGCTGCGATGGCGGCCAATTGACAACATGGGGCTCGCGGTGTATAGTTCCGCAATACACTGTATGACGCGGATGGGTTGGGCCCTCCGCCAAGAAGGCTCCTCGTTCCATGACCATCCGCCTTAAACTGACCATCCTGTCGATCGCCGGCATTCTCGTTGCCAACGCCTTGGTTTCTCTGGCGGCGCTTTCGTACCTGCAATCCGCGTGGCTGCGCGAGGTCCAGAACCGCGTGCAACTGGATCTCCGTTCGACACGCGCGCTGTACGATGGCCGTGTTCAGCACGTGCTGGGCTGTTTGCAGGCTGCCGCGTTGAACGCCGATATCCTCGCCGCCACGAGTGCCGCGAGCGATCCCGGCAGTCTGGTACCCAAGCAGCTAAGGCAGGTGCGCGGTGTCGGTGCGATGGACTTCGTCTCGTTGCTGGACGCTCGCGGTCACGTTCTCGTGCGGGCCGAACCCGCGGCGGCGAGCGGGGACGATCTGTCGCGCAACGCCGTGATTGCCGCGGCGCTGAGGACGCGTCAACCGGCAACCGGAACCGTGCGAGTTCCGGCGGCGACGCTCCGCCGAATCAGCGATTCTCTGGCCGATCGAGCGCGAATCGATCTGATGCCCACGCGGGAGGCTGAACCGACCACCGAGACCACCAGTTCGGATGGCCTGGTCGTCGCGGCCGCTGTACCTGTGCTGGATCCTCAGGGCACCCTCCAGGGGTTGCTTTATGGGGGGGATCTGCTGAATCAGCGAGACGACCTGGTGGATTCGATCCGGGACGCCGTTTTCTGCTCGCCGGTCGAGGATGCCCCCTCGCTGGACACGGTCACGATTTTCCTGGGAGATGTCCGGATTGCGACCAATGTCCGCCACGCCGACGGGCAACGGGCGATTGGGACTCGGATGAGTCGACAGGTGGCGGAGGAGGTACTGGGCCGCGGAGAAGTATGGACGCGGCCGGCCTTCGTCGTCAACGACTGGTATGTCACGGCTTACGAGCCGATTCGGGATCCACAGCAACAAGTCGTCGGTGCCCTGTACGTGGGATTGTTGCAGGCTCCGTTCCTGCGCCAGCGGAACACGCTGGCAGGCGTGGTGTCGCTGATGGTGCTGTCGGGCACAATGGCCTGCTTTCTGCTGATCTATTTCATGGACTTTCTGGTGTTGCGGCCGGCCAGCATGGTGATCGATATGGCTCACCGTGTGATCCACGGCGATCTGACGGCGCGGGTCCGGATCCGGCCCCTCGGCGAGATCGGAGTGCTCTGTCAGGCGGTGAATCACATGGCGGACGCGTTAGCTGACCGCGAACAGCAGTTGAAAACCGCCACCGGCAAGCAACTGCACCGCAGCGAAAAGCTGGCCTCGCTCGGCCGCTTGGCGGCCGGCGTGGCCCACGAAATCAACAACCCGCTCACGGGCGTGCTGACCTTCGCCCACCTGATGAAGGAAAAGCCCAACATGGATGGCCAGGATCTGCAGGACCTGGACCTGATCATCCACGAAACCACACGGGCCGCAGAAATCGTCCACGGCTTGCTGGACTTTGCCCGCGAACGCGCGGTGATCAAGGAGCCGCTGAATCTGAACGAAGTCATCGTGCGAACTATCCGCTTGATCCGCAACCAGAAACTCTTCGAACGCATCGCCATCGACGAGGATCTGGCCAATGATTTGCCGGACATCGAAGGGGACATGAACCAGTTGCAGCAAGTGCTGCTGAATCTGTCGTTGAACGCCTGCGAGGCCATGCCCACGGGAGGCACACTGGTGATCCGCACGCGGAGCGAAGAGCGCGGTGTGATGGTGAAGCTCGCCGACACCGGCTGCGGCATCAAGCCGGAGCATCTCGAACGCGTGTTCGACCCGTTTTTCACGACCAAGCCCGTCGGCAAGGGCACCGGTTTGGGATTGAGCGTCAGCTATGGCATCGTCCAGCAGCACGGCGGCACGATCGAACTCGATAGCCAGCCGGGGCACGGAACCACGTTTACCCTGGTCTTCCCCGCTCTCGGCCGCGAGCCTGTGGTGGCCACAGCGGACACCGTTCCCCGCGAGCACCCGTTCCTGGCGACGTCAGGGTAGAGTCAACGTGTGAGAATCCCTATGCAGCAACGTATTCTGGTCATCGACGATGAAGCGGTGGTCGGCCTGAGCATCAAGCGGACGCTGGCTCCTGGTGGGCACGCGATCGACGTCTACCAGGATCCGCACGCCGGTCTTCAGGTAGCGTTGTCAGGCGGCTACGACGTGATCTTTCTGGACCTGATGCTCCCCGGAGCCAACGGACTGGATCTCCTGGCCCAGATCAAGGCCGCCAATGTCTCCTCGGAAGTCGTGATCATCACGGGGCATTCTACGGTTGAAAATGCCGTGCTGGCGATCAAGCGGGGGGCGACCGACTACTTGAGCAAGCCATTTTCACCGGACCAGTTGAAGATGGTGCTCGCGAAGGTCTGGGAGCACTCGACCCTGATCCGCGAAAACGCCGCCTTGCGCCAGGAATTGGAACTCAACCGGGGGTTCGAGGGAATTATCGGTGAGAGCCGGGCGATGGAGCACGTCTTCGGACTGATCAAGCGTGTGGCCCCGACCGACGGCACGGTCCTGGTCACCGGAGAAAGCGGCACCGGCAAGGAAATGCTGGTCCGCGCCATTCATCGCCTCAGCCGTCGGCAGGACGGACCGCTGCTGGCCTGCGATTGCAGCGCGCTGGCCCCCTCGCTGCTGGAAAGCGAGCTATTCGGCCACGTGAAAGGCTCTTTCTCCGGCGCTATCGCGGCCAAGCAGGGCCTGTTCGAAGCGGCGACGAAGGGCACCTTGTTTCTGGACGAAGTCGCCAACTTGACGATGGAGATCCAAGGCAAATTGCTTCGTGTGCTGGAGAGCAAACGCGTACGCAAGGTGGGCGACACGTCCGAGCGGGAGATCGACATTCGCCTGATTGGAGCCACCAATCGGGATTTGCACGAACTGGTTCGCGAGGGCTCGTTCCGCGAGGACCTGTACTATCGCTTGAACGTGATCCCGATCTACTTGCCGCCGCTGCGCGAGCGGCGCGGCGACATTCCGTTGCTGGCCGGCGTGTTTCTCGATCGCTTCTGCAAGAAGCTGGACACACCGGTGAAAGGGTTTACGCAGGAAGCCATGGCTCAGATGGAAAGCTATGCCTGGCCGGGGAACGTCCGCGAGTTGCGCAACATCGTCGAGCGGATGGCGATCCTGTGCGAGGGCCAACGGATCGAACTCCGGCACCTGCCGCCGGAGATCCGCCAAGCGTCCCCGGTGGCGTCCGTCACGCAACTGCCGCAGTCCTGGGAGGACTTCAAGAAGCTCAAGCAGCAGGTACGGGACTCGGTCGTCGAAGACTTGGAACGCCGCTTCCTGACCGAGACCCTGCGCCGCTGCGAGGGCAACGTCAGCCGTGCCGCCGAAGAGATTGGCATCCAACGCACGAACCTGCACGCCCTGATGCGCAAATACGGGGTGTGACCGTTGGCTCCCCAGCTCACCCCCCTCGGTGTGCATTGATTTTTACCCAGTCAAAGTGGCCGCTGAGTCGTCTGGCCCCAGACCTCGGCGCTGCTTCCCAAGCAGTCCAGGATTCCTTTTTCAAACATGGAGACCGACTACTGTTGGACCACCGCGTCACGGAATGCATCCAAATGGGGGCACGACGCGGCCAATCGCACGAGGCATCTCAGTTGCGTCCCGTCGTCCATCGACTCGATTCCGTCGACCACCTCACCTGGAACGTCGCCGAACCGAGCTTCCAGGACCGCTAGACACTTTGTGATGAAGCTCACCCTGGAACGAGCGGGCAAACAAACTAGCTGCGTCCCCGTTTCGATTCGAATCATGAACGCTTCGTAGCGGCCCTGGCAAAGATGACGGTTGATGGACGAGGAATCGTTGTCGGCTTATGATACAAGGGTTTCCTGCCCATGTCGGAGGCAGACATGCTCGGTGCGGACCCGTAGCGGCCAGCCTCTCCTGAAAGGAACGCGAACGTGAGCATCAGCAATGTCGGGAGCCGTCGTCGGCTGAGGCGCGAGATCGCGACGGGGCTGTTGATGGCAGCCGTCGGCCTGTGCATGGCGTCGCTTGTCCCCGCCGCGGTGACCTTGGCAACGCCGTTTGGCGACGGCATGGTGCTGCAAAGGGACCAGGCTGTGCCGGTCTGGGGGTGGGCGGAGCCGCGTCAGACCGTGACCGTCGAGCTGGCGGGGCGTACCCAGTCGGTGCAGGCCGACGCGAGTGGCCGCTGGCGTGTGATGCTGCCGGCGATCCATGCCGGTGGGCCGTACGAGCTGACCGTCCGCGGACCGCAGGAGATCCGCATCCAGGACGTGCTGGTCGGCGAGGTCTGGGTCTGCTCGGGCCAATCGAACATGGCCATGACGCTCAGCGCCGTGGACGACGCCGCACAGGAAGCAGCAGCGGCCAATTACCCGGGGATGCGGACGCTGCGAATGCCGGTGCGTGGCAGCGACCTGCTGCAGGAGCGGTTGGATCAGCGTCCCGCTTGGCAAGCCTGCGCGCCGCACTCGGCGGGCGGCTTCAGCGCCGTGGCCTACTTCTTCGGCCGCGAATTGCATCAGAAGCTGGACGTGCCCATCGGACTGATCGTCGTCGCCACGGGGGCCACGCCCATTGAACTCTGGGTGCCGCGCGAGGGTCTGGCCTTGACCCCGGAACTGGCCAAGGACAACGACAGTCGAGGCCTGGGCACGTTTTTCAACGGGTCCGTGGGGCCCGTGGTGGGATATGGCATCCGCGGCATGATCTGGTATCAGGGCGAGAGCAATCGCGGCGACTCCAGCCAGGCCTATTTCGCCTTTCACAAAGCATTGATCCGCGGCTGGCGCCAGGTCTGGGATCAAGGGGAGTTTCCGTTCTACTACGTGCAGATCAGCGCACTGGACAGTTGGCGGCCAAACTGGCAGATTCCTGAGATCTGGGAAGGCCAGACGATGGTGCTGCAACTGCCGAATACCGGGATGGCGGTAATCCATGACCTGTGCAAGGATCTGAAGGACATCCATCCCACGAACAAGGCGGGCGTCGGGCGGCGACTGGCCTTGTGGGCTCTGGCCAAGACGTACGGCCGGCAGGATCTGCCGTACTCGGGGCCGATCTACCGATCGCACGAGATCGAAGGGCGGCGCGTGCGGATCCGCTTCGACTACGCCTTCGGCGGGCTGCGCTCGCGCGACGGCAAGCCGCTCGATTGGTTCACCATTGCGGGCCCCGACGGCGAGTTCGTGCCGGCCCAAGCCCGGGTGGACGGAGACAGCGTCGTCGTGTGGAGCGAACAGGTCGAGCAGCCCAAGGCCGCGCGGTTCGCCTGGGATGAGACGGCCCAGCCGAACCTGGTGAACGGCGCGGGACTGCCGGCGGGGCCGTTCCGCACGAATCGACCGTGGTAGGAAGACACTTTCCCTGAGTCCTGAACAAGGAGTTGGACATGCTGAGCACATCGTGGCGTTGGGGCGTCATCGTTTCGCTGGTGATGGTGCTGGGGCTGGCCGGAAACGGCGTGGTGCCGGGGCGCGATTTGTACGTCGCCCCGAACGGCTCGCCGCAAAGCGACGGCAGTCCGGGCAAGCCGTTGGACTTGGACACGGTTCTGTCGGACAAGAGCCCGGCGAAGCCCGGCGATACGATCTATCTTCAGGGCGGTCGTTATGACGGGCCGATGGGCAAGACGGAATCGGGCGTGCCGCGCCGCATCTCGTTCACGCCGCAGATCTCCGGGGCTCCTGGCAAGCCGATCGTCATTGCCTCGGCGCCCGGTCAGCAGGCCCATCTGAACGGTACGCTCGCACTGGGCAGCACCCAGTACGTGCAATGGGTCCGCCTGGAAATCGGCGATCTGAACTGGGACCCCTTGCGGCAGAAACACTTCAACGATACGGCGGTCAACACCGGCGGAGCGGGCCTGAAGGTGATCAACTGCAACATTTTCGGCGGCGCGATGGGCATGGGCGTGTGGCGGCCGGCGATCGACCTGGAAGTATACGGCACGTTGATCCACGACTTCGGCTACTACCACGACCAACTCCGCGGCAGCGGCCATGCCGCCTACATCCAGAACGAGCAGGGGACCAAGCGGTTCGAGCACAACATCGCGTATCGCGGCTGCGGCTGGAACTACGACATCTATACCCAAGGCGGCGAGATCAAGGGCATCGACCTGATCGAAAACATCGGCTACATCGCCAGTTGGCACAAGCCGGGCCAGGTGGGGTTCAACTTCGGCCTGACCGGCTGGAAGCCCGCGGAACGGATACGCTTCATCGGCAACGTCGGCTACCACTCCCGCTCGGCCGAACAGCCCTGGCGAAGCAACATGCGGTTGATGGCCTCGAAGCCCGGGGCTTTCCACCAGGACGCCGTCGTGAAGGACAACTACATGGCCGGCACGTTCCGGGCGCTGGTGCTCAGCCGCTGGCAGAACATCGAGGTCACCGGCAACACCCTCTGGGCGACCGATTTCCTGACCGAGATCAGCTCGGCTCCCTCCGGCTCCGGCATCGACTCGAATCCACCCCGACCAGAGTTGAACAACTACCGCGTGGATCACAACACATACTACGACAACGGCAATCCGCGGCCGTTCGTCTACAGTGCGCACGAGAACGCGTTGGACGAGGAACAGCTCAGCTTCGCCCAGTGGCAGGCGTTGGGCCTGGACAAGCACAGCCGGATGCTGCCCGGCCGCGACGGCCGACCGACGGGCACCAAGGTGTTCGTTTTCCCGAACAAGGTCGAGAAAGGCCGGGCGAATGTGGCCATTTTCAATTGGGACGGGCTGGAGAAGGTCGAGGTGGACGTGTCGAGGGCCCTTTCGCCGGGCCGGAAGTATAAGGTGTACAACTGCCTGGACGTGAAGCAGACGCTCGCCTTGGCCCGCCCTGTGCTTGCGGGCACCTATGCCGGCGGCCTGCTTCCGTTTCCCATGCGCCAGGATGCGAGCAGCCCGGATTTCGACGCCTTTCTCGTGCTGCCGGAGTAGCGGTCCTGCCGACCATCTTGCCTAAGCACCGTTCGACAAATCACTGTCCGATGTCCCCTCGCCCCCGCGTGGGAGAGGGCAAGGTGTGGTGGTCGCAGCATTGATTTCAGTCCCAGTGGTTCCGCCGTTCGGCAAACCTGCGGCTCGCCCTCGTAAGACTGGCCGCGGGCTATGGCTGTTTTGCAACCCGGCATAGCCTTGGGGGGCAAGACGAGGTATAATAGCGTCATGACTGTTACACTCAGCGACGAATTGCGTCAGGCGTTGGACCAATGCGCGGGACAACCGCTCCACGTCGAAGATCCGCGAACGCGCAAGACCTATCTGCTTGTCGAGTGGGATTTGGCTCGATCCTGGATTGAGCCGCACATGGCGGACGGCAACTGGTCGCAAGACCAGAATGCCCGCCGTTGCGATTTGATCCGCAAGAAGTACGCCCACGGTCTGACTGCGTCCGAGACTGCCGAGTTGGACCAGTTGCAGGAGCAGGTCGGCCAGTTCCGCGAGCGGCTCGAACCACTCGCGGCGGAGACCGTACGTGCTTTGGCTGCCGAATTGTCCCGAATCACGCAGCCCCAGTCCGGCAGCGGAACACCGAGCTGAGTCATGGAGCCTTTCACGTATCCCGACTTGCCCCATGTCCGGCGTCATCGCCCGCTGGGGTACGCCGACGCCGACAGTTACCGCCCTTGGCTACGAGACGAGTTTGCTTTTAGGTGTGTGTTCTGTCTGGTGCGCGAGCAATGGGAAAACCCGGTCGGCCGATTCGCGGTCGATCATCTGCAGCCGCAAACACGGTATCCGGAATTGGCAGCAGTTTATCACAACCTGCTGTACGTTTGCACAAGCTGTAATGCCGTCAAGGGACACCAGGAGGTGGCCGATCCCACGCAGACGCTGCTCTCGACAACGGTCGTCGTGCAAGACGACGGGACGCTGGTCGCCACGACGCCAGCGGCGGCCGAACTTCTGGAGCTTCTGCATTTGAACTACCGCACCCTGTGCCAACGCCGGCAACTGCTGATGGCAGCCGTCAGGGTTTTCCGTGAGCGTGAGCCGGAACTGTACCGGCGTTGGATGGGCTTCCCGGACGACCTGCCCGACCTTTCCCGGCTGCGTCCGCCCGGGGGTAACTCGCGTCCTGAAGGAGTCGCTCAATCTTGCCTTGCCCGGCGCGAACGAGGCGAACTTCCAGCGACGTATTAGAAGCCGCTGGCGAGGAGGCGTTCGCGGGACGCGGTAAGGACACGATCGATGCCGGTCAGGTTAAAAAGCTGGACCAAGTTTGCTGAGCGTTGCGCCCGTCCAGCGTCGGCTCTTGCTTCGTTCCCCGACCGCTTCATGCAGACACATTATTCTCCAGCAGATTCGGGGAGGCCAACAGATCGAGTTCATTGAGAATGAAATAGAACCCGACAACCGCGCCGGTCAAGCACGAGTTCCTTCTTCGAAGAGTAGTTCAATCCAGACTCCCAATCTGCTGGGCTCCCTGAATCTGCTGCAAATCCGAATCATGACAGACGAAAACCAGTACCGGCATCGTGCGTTTCAATAAACCAGTCTGCGGAAATCGTTGATCCGGTGGAACGTCAGATAGTTCGCGTCGTGGAAGTTGTGCGAGTCGCCCCATGCGGTACGCGAAACGGCCACGATGTCGTCGCCCTCGAACCGCCAATCAACGTACTGCCAGGCGTGATGCCGCCGATCGGGGTGCTGCAGCACGATCGTATGGACCTTCCACCGCTTCAGGTCGGACGAAGAGACCAAGGCCAGCACGTTGCGTTCGGCGGCGGGATCGGACTGCTTGTTGACCAGCGACCAATAACGGGCCGAAACGGGATCGAAGCAGATCGTGAATTTCGTCCGCCCGCCGGGAAAGTCGATCAGGCCCCAGTTCTTGTCGTCGATTCGGATTGTCCGGCCGTCGGCCGAGACGGGCAGGGCCAGGAACAAAACGGCAATCAACCCGGAAAGGTTACGATCTAACTCAGATGGCCGCGAAGAATTGGAACGTTCGTTCGCGGCGTCAACGGTCACTCGGTTGGACCGCGAAGACAGGTCCCGTCGCAGGCCCAATTGAATCGCTGATGGCGACGAGAACCGGAGGATTTTCTCGTGGGGGCACATCCTGGATGATGGCATCGGGTACTGGCCTTGCGGCGGGCAGTGGTGTTAACATGATGGAGACCTGAGTCTGAACCTTCGCCTGTGCGGCTTCCCGGTGACCGAGTTGCAGCGCCGGCCGAAAGATCTGGGCTGGCAACGGCCAGCTCTTGCGCCCCGGCTTCCTTGAATCACAAGTTCCTCCTGATAGAATCACGAACGTGGACGAGAATCAGATTTCCTATTTTTCAGCGAATACCGTCCCGTCGGTGTCTGCATCGGGGGCCCCCATGGCGTCACATGGCAACAACCGGCGACCGTGCGTCGAGCTTCTCGACCCGGCCATGGTTCAGGTCCTTCGCCGCAAGACGCCTACCGAGCGGGTAGCCATGATTTTCGCGGCCAATCGCACGATGCGTCTGCGTTTGGAGGGTCACCTTCGCTCGCGGCACCCCGATCGGAACGACCAAGCCGTGATGCAAGAAATCGCCCGGAGGATGAGCCGTGGAGCAAGCTGATCTGTTGCGCCGGGTCATCGATCTCTTGGAGGATCAGGGCATCGTCTATCTGCTGGTGGGTTCCCTGGCGAGCGGTGTGTACGGCGAGCCACGGTTGACGGCGGATGTCGATGTCGTGGTCGAATTGAACCCGCCTCAGGCAGCAAAGCTGTGTGCCGCCTTTCCCGCCCCGGAGTACTACGTCAGCGAGACAGCCGCGCGCCAGGCCGTCGCCACGGGCGGCCAATTCAACGTGATCCATCCTGCTTCCGGGAATAAGATCGACTTCATCATTGCTCGAACGGATGCCTGGGGACGTAGCCAGATCGCCCGTCGGCGTCAAGAGCTGATCTTGCCGGGCCGCCCCGGCTACACTGCGGCGCCGGAGGACGTGATCCTCGGCAAGTTGTGGTATTACCGCGAAGGCGGTTCCGAGAAGCACCTCCGTGACGTTGCCGGCATGTTGCAGGTCAGCGGCGACGAAATCGATACCGCGTATGTGGACGCTTGGAGCCAAGAACTCGATCTCGCCGCAGAATGGCAGATGGTGCTCGACCGGCTGCACGGCCCCAAGTGATCTGTCGAGGATCCGGAGATTGGCAGGTTAGATGCCACCGGAGCGGCAGCCGCTGCAGCGACAAGGGTTTCTTGGCCATGTCGCTGGCGGATTCCCTGCAGTTGCTGGACTGGACGGCCCGGCAAACGGTGCCGGGCAAACGCGGTTCGCCGCCGCCGGATGCACCGCCGGTCCTGGAGCGGTTGAAGCTTTCGCCTCCGGTGTGGTGCGCGCTTGGTCAGCAACTTGGGTCGTTTGTTTTCGATCATGGCCGGTGATCCGCCGATCGTCGACTGCTCGCGCAGCCGTCGCGCCCGTCGTCGCTTCCACCTTACGGGCTCACGTCCGCCTTATGCTTGGTGCGGACCAGCACCGGCGACGGCCGAACAGGTCCTGTCTGCCCGTCCTTCCGGCACACTCGCCTACGGCTCGCCACCAAATCAGCCAACATCCAGGCGTGTGACGTACCAGTGTTCCGGTGACCCATACGAGCATCAGTCCTTGGTGCCTTTCCGCACGCAAACGGCAGTTCGCCGAGTCTGCATCTCCTTTCCCGTACTTCTCGCCGCCGCTGGCCAATCCAGGCGAAAGCCAGACCT
>Ga0351925_1051_pt2 | contig 20992 bp, 23 predicted proteins | sample BONcelHT113001D9_FD_206870 | JGI IMG/M metagenome (GOLD analysis project Ga0351925, IMG submission 206870) | Enriched cells from coal bed in the Powder River Basin, Montana, United States - BONCAT cells T11 rep2 HSBNCT.T11.300.1.D9 ... | reverse complement strand
CTCTATTCTCGCTCCACACTGCTAATACCTGCTAATACCTTCTGATACCGCCATAATTTTTCATGTTAACACCAGTGCCCTAAGTTTTTGTTGTTAGAGCATCAAAATGCAGAAAAATCCCCGGTTTCACCGGGGATGATCTTTCAAAACTGCACTTTTCCGAGATGCTTCCCGAGTCGCTCGAGACCTTCTTTAATCCTCTCATCAGAAAGGGTGATGGACATCCGGAAAAAACCTTCTCCATATTGACCATAGCCATTGCCTGGTGTGATAATGACTCCGGCCTTTTCGAGCACATATTCGGCAAAAGAGGCTGAGGTATATCCCTTCGGAACAGGAGCCCAGATATAGAAAGTGGCCTTGGGTTTCGGCAGGCTCCAGCCCATCTTGTTTAAGCCCTCGATAACCATGTTCATCCTTCTATCATAGAGACTGCGCAGCTCGAGAATGCTATCCTTCGGACCGGTAAGTCCTTTTATCGCAGCATACTGGACAGCCTGGAACTGTCCGGAGTCCAGATTTGATTTTAGTCTGCCGAGCGCATCTATAACATCCTGCCTGCCGGCAGCCCAGCCAATCCGCCAGCCTGTCATGTTAAAAGGTTTTGAGAGCGAACCGAACTCGATTCCGACCTCCTTGGCACCGGGCACCTCGAGAAAGCTTGTCGGCTGGTACCCTTCAAAGGCCATCTCCGTATACGCGGCATCGGAACAGACGATAATATTGTACTTTTTCGCAAAGGCCACTACTTCAGCAAAGAATTCCTTGCCGGCTACGGCTCCGGTCGGATTGTTGGGATAATTAATGAACATCAGCTTGGCTTTTTTCGCAATATCCTCAGGAATTTTTGTTAAATCCGGAATAAAACCGTTTTCGGGCAAAAGCGGCATCGGATACGACTCACCGCCGGCCAGAAGCGTGCCAATCCCATATACCGGGTAGCCGGGGTCGGGAACCAGATTGATATCTCCCGGATCAACATAGCAAAAATTGATATGGCCGATTCCTTCCTTTGAGCCAATCAGCGTCACAATCTCTTTTTTCGGGTCTAAATCAACATTATGTGTTGTCTTATAGTACTCGCTGACGGCCTTGCGAAATGAAAGCATGCCTACCGATGAGGGATATTGATGATTTGCGGAATTATAGGCCTCTTTGCAGAGCTCGTCAATAATATAGGCGGGTGTTGGCTGGTCAGGATCGCCTATGCCGAAACTGATAATATCAATCCCTTTTTCTTTAGCCTCTTCAATCTTTTTTTCGATACGCGCAAATAAATACGGAGGCAGTTTTTTGATTCTTATTGCTTCCATGAGTAACCGCACCTTTCTCTTTATATTTATTCTTTATTAGTATTGACTTCGCCGCAAAATACCTTTTCGGCCGGCCCTGTCATATAAACATGGTTATTGACTGCCCATTCAATTTCGAGCATTCCACCCGGCAAGTGTATTTTTGCCTTTCTGCCGGTTTTCTTATTCAAAACAGCAGCAACCAGTGAGGCACAGGCCCCCGTTCCGCAGGCCAGTGTTATCCCGGCGCCCCGTTCCCATACCCTCATTTTTATTTCAGAATCATTGATGACCTCAAGAAAATGTACATTTGTTTTCCTGGGAAATAATGGATGCTTCTCGAGGAGCGGTCCGTACTTTTCCAATTCAACCTTGCTGACATCATCTACAAAGATGACACAATGCGGAACTCCCATCAGCAGGGCTGTCACATAGAATAAAGTGTCGCCAGCCTCAAGCGGTTCATTGACAGCCTGTCCGGCAGGGCCGAGCATAGGCACAGCGCTTCGTTCCAGTGCAGGCTCTCCCATATCTACTCTTACCCCTGTGATAATAGCTTTATCTCTGACGAGACGCGGGGTCATAATGCCGGCCATAGTTTCAACAGAAAATTCATCCGTATGTACATATCCTGCATCATGGACGAACTTGGCAAAACAGCGTATGCCATTACCGCACATCTCAGCTTCACTGCCGTCAGAGTTAATAATACGCATGCGGATATCCGCCTTTTCCGAGGGGAGGACAACCATAAGCCCGTCTGCTCCGATACCGAAATGCCTGTCGCAAAGTGCTGTTGCTATATTATGCAGGTCAACCGGCAGTTTCTCCTTAAAACCGTCCACTAAAATAAAATCGTTACCTAATCCATGCATTTTCTCAAATTTCATGCTGTACACCTTCCCATCTAACTCTTGAGGTAAATAATTTTTCTCTTTCTCCTGATTTTAACAGTACGAAGCAATCCCTGCAAGAGGGTAGTTCCTAGTGTTAGCACAATAATTATGATCCAGTGCCCTGTTTCCAAAGGAACAGTCTTAAATGTCCGCTGAAAAAAAGGAATGTAGATAACCGCAAGCTGCATTAACATCGAGCAGGCCACGGCACCGACGAGATACGGATTGCTTAAGAACCCGAGCTCAAATATCGAATAGCGCTCCGACCTGCAGTCAAAAACATAGAATAGCTGAATAAAGACAAGCGCTGTAAAGGCCATTGTCCGGGCAAGGTCAAGGTCATGTCCGCACAGGAAGAAGCCATACAGATAGATGGAAATAACAACAAGAGTAATCACACAACCCCGCACAATTATCCTCCGAACGAGCCCATGCGCAAAGATGCTCTCCTTTGGGCTGCGCGGACGCCGCTGCATCACGTCGGGGTCGCCGGGATCGAGGCCAAGAGCCATTGCCGGCAGCCCATCCGTAACCAGGTTCATCCATAATATCTGAATAGGTAAGAGCGGCAGCGGGAAGCCCAGCAGCGTAGCCACAAACATCGTCAAGACCTCACCGATATTGCACCCCAGAAGATAGCGAATAAATTTCCTGATATTATCATAGATAATGCGCCCCTCTTTTACCGCACTGATAATAGTGGCAAAATCATCATTGCCAAGGATTAGCGACGAAGCCTCTTTCGTCACGTCTGTTCCGGTCAGCCCCATGCTCACGCCTATATCGGCCTCTTTCACAGCCGGGGCATCATTTACACCGTCACCGGTCATCGCGACTATATGGCCACCGTCCTTCAGGGCTTTGACAATACTTAATTTGTGCTTAGGCGATACTCGGGCGTAGACTGCCGTGTGCTTGACCGCCTCCTTGAGCTGATAAGCGCTCATTTCCTCTATTTCTGGCCCGGTAAGAATCTGCTCGGCCGGGTCAGTCAGGACTCCCAGTTCACGAGCTACCGCCTCGGCGGTTTTTTTATGATCACCTGTAATCATGACTGTTTTTATACCGGCTGTATGACAGACAGCTACCGCCCTTTTGGCCGATGATCTTGGAGGATCAATCATTCCAGCAAGCCCGACGAAGATCAGTTCATCCTCGATTTCATTTTCTTTATACTCTTGCAAATGCACAGGTAATTCCCGGTATGCCAGGCCGAGCACGCGTAAAGCCCTTGATGCCATGTTATCATTAGCGGAAAGGATCTTCTCTTTTAGCTCCTTCGTTAAAACAACAGCCTCACCATTGACCCAGACCTTACTGCACTTGTTTAAAATAATATCAGGAGCACCCTTGGAATAACAAAATTTGCTTCCCTGTAGTTCATAGATGACACTCATACACTTTCGTTCCGAGTCAAAAGTCAATTCATAAAGAAGGCTCTCTCGTTTTTCGAGAGCCTCACGCCATACTCCACCTTTAGCAGCAGCTACCAACAAAGCGCCTTCAGTCGGGTCTCCGACAATATTCCAGGTTGCCTCGGAGTTATCACGAAAAAGCCCGGCCACTCCGACTCTGTTTTTCCTTAAGACTGCATTATTGCACAATGCCGCTATTTTCAGAGCCATATGTAGACCTTCGGTGTTTTTTGCACGCCAAACCTTATCTTCAGGGTACACATATTCTCCACGCGGCTCATAGCCCTCTCCGCTGATAGCTAGATACTCGCCAGACAAATACATTTGTCTGACTGTCATCTCGTTTTGTGTCATCGTCCCTGTTTTATCAGAGCATATTACCGTAGCACAGCCCAGAGTTTCGACGGCAGGCAACGCCCGGACAATAGCCTGTTGTTTGACCATCTTTTGTACACCGACTGCCAGCGCAACAGTCACTATAGCCGGCAGCCCCTCCGGTATGGCAGCTACGGCAAGGCTCACGCCGGTTAAAATCATCCTGTAGACAGGTTCGCCGCGAATAATCCCGGAAACAACAACAAATGCCACGATAAAAAGACATAAAAATACCAGCCAGCGCCCAAGATGCTCTAATCTTTTTTGCAAAGGAGTCGCCTCGTCTTTAACCTGCTCGATAAACCCTGCAATCTGCCCCATTTCAGTTCCCATCCCTGTCTCAATAACAACACCTGTACCCTTGCCTCTCGTTACTATTGTTCCCATATAAACCACATTCCTGCGGTCGCCAAGCGGCGTGTCATTCCGATAGACTCCCTGCTCATTCTTTTTGACCGTAACTGACTCGCCGGTTAACACAGCCTCGTTTATCTCAATCTGTTTTGACTCAATTAAACGCAAGTCCGCCGGTACTATATCACCTGTATCGAGATATACAATGTCACCAGGCACTAATGAATTTGCCGCGATTTTAATTATCCTATTTCCCCGTTTGACTTTAGCATCCGGAGCAGTCATTTTTTTCAAGGCCTCAAGCGACCTTTCAGCACGGTATTCCTGGACGAATCCAAGTACAGCGTTAATTATGATAATCGTCAGGATAGTGATAGCATCGGCATACTCTTCTAATAGCCCGGAAATAAGCGCGGCTGCCATCAAAATAACCACCATAAAATCTGTGAATTGCGAGAAAAATAGCGCTAGAACCGACGTCTTCTTTTTTCTCGTCAGAGTATTAGTGCCTACCAGTTCCAGCCTGCGTGCCGCTTCTTTATCTGTTAGTCCAAGCCCTCGATCAACCTGCAGTTCACGCAAGGTTTCTTCGATAGTAAGTGCCTGCCAGTTTCTTTCCATAGATAACCCCCCGTAATTACTGTTCTCCTCTTCATTTTTATTCTGAGCAACAGCTAAAAATACCGTTTCAAAACAGGTTAGTATGCAGGAAGCCCCGTTATAAGATATAATCTATTTGCCCAACTGAATTTATATAATTGTTCGGAGGTAACCATGTCATATGACGGAATAGTAATGAAGTCCGTTGCGTTTGAATTGCAACAGGCTCTCGGCGGCGCCCGGTTTGATAAAATCTACCAGCCTAATAAAAACGAGATATGCCTCGTTTTGCGACAACCTGGACATACCCACAGGCTGCTTCTATCTTCGGCAGCCCAGGAAGCAGGGGTCTATCTTACTACACAAAAAAGGGACAACCCAGCTCAGGCTCCATTGTTTTGTATGGTCCTACGCAAACACCTCGAGGGAGGGAAAATCCTTGCTGTAATACAAAGAGATCTTGAACGGCTTCTCGAAATAACCTGTGAGAGTATAGATGAGCTGGGTGATGTAGTGCAGCGCAAAATCATCGTTGAAATAATGGGTAAGCACAGTAATATTATTCTCGTAGAGCCAGGTGAAAACAGAATTATTGACGCCATACAAAGAATTACACCGGCCTTGAGCCGTTACCGCCTGGTTTTACCCGGACAGGCTTACGTGCCGCCTCCCCCTCAAAATAAATCTCACCCTTCGGATACTGATGCCGAAGCTTTTACTGACAGAATTATGAGCTGCCCGCTCACACAGCCAATCAACAAGGCTCTGCTTGCAACCTTTTCCGGCATGGGGCCACAGACTATCAACGAGCTTATTATCAGGGCGGGATTAGAGCCCTCTCTTCAAATTGAATATTTTGGCGAATACGAGCTGACTAAGCTCTGGCGCGCCTTTGCACAGGTGGCAGATGATATCGCCAGAAATAAATATGCTCCGCAGGTAATAATCCAAGACAATACGCCGGTTACCTTTTCGGCCGTGGCGCTGACAAGCTTCCCTGCCGAAATGCGCTTAGATTTTTCAACAATGAACGAAGCTCTCGATTACTTTTACAGCCATAAAAAAACCGAGAGTCTCTATCAACAAAAAAAGGCCGGTTTAACCGGCCTTATACAAAAAGAAATTGATCGCTGTGAAAAAAAAGCCGGACTGCAGCTCGATACTATCCGTAAAAAAGATGAAAGCGCCCATTATCGCTTATGGGGAGAACTATTGACTGCTAACATCTATTCTCTGCTGCCTGCGTCTTTTGTTGAGGTCCCCAATTTCTACGACCCCGAAGCCAATCCCGTCCGCATCCCGCTTGACGAAAGCCTGTCTATCGCAGAAAACGCCCAGCATTATTTCCTCCGCTTCCAAAAGGCGCGACATGCTGCCAAACAGGCTCAAAGCTACTATGCAGAAACCGTCGAGGAATTATCTTATCTCTATAGCCTGGCAAACTCTCTCGAGAACGTGACAACCTTTGCCGAAACGGAAGAAATTCGTGAAGAAATGGTTGAGGCCGGTTATCTGAAAAGCCAGCAACAAAAACCGGACAGTGGCAAGCGTAAAAATAAATCCGGCAAGAAACCAAATTCCAAAACGGTAAAGGCAGCCGTGCAAACCGCAAGTGTCCCGCAAAAAATCACTCTCGATAACTGGGAGATTTACATCGGAAAAAACAACAGACAAAATGACCTCCTTGTCACAAAAATTGCAAAATCCGAGGATATATGGCTGCATACTAAAGATATCCCAGGCTCGCATGTCGTCATCAAAAATCCCCAAAATCTCACGATTCCCGACCACATTCTCGAACAGGCCGCCCTGCTTGCTGCTTTCCACTCACGGTCACGTTTATCACTTAATGTCCCCGTAGATTATACGCAAAAAAAGCATGTCAGAAAACAAAAAGGCGCCAAACCGGGTATGGTCAATTATGATAACCAGCATACAATTTATATTACTCCCAACGCAGAGCGCGTAAAATCTTTGCTCGAAAAAGCATCAGTTCCAACCCCGTAAGGGCTGGAACTGATGCTTTCTTTTTCTATGTTAAGCTCTTATTGGGCTTTGTTAACCAGGATATAGCGCTTGTATATATAGGAAATCAACGCTGCTGTCGGCTGTTGAAAAAGTATGGCCAGTGTCACAGGTATACTTACGGCAGTAGGAAAATATGCAATGGCCAGCACCAACCCAAAGGCTATGTTACGCATACCGACACTGTATACCACTGCCATTATGGTCTCCCAACTGCGTTCTTTTAAGGCAAATGAACCAAGATACCCGATTGCAAATCCAGAGATAACAAGCAGCAATACTAAAAGTAATGTTTTTACTAGCGAGGCCGACAAGATAACCTCCGGGGACACAAGCGAAGTATTAAAAAAGATTACAAAAAAGAGCGCTAATCTCGAAGTTAGGCCACCACTACCTTTGGCAAACTTATCTAATTTTCCTTTTGTTGCATCAGTGATAAGCATTCCTGCGATACTCGGTATTGTTACCATCATAAAAAGCTGTAAAACCATACTTACATAATTGATTTGAATATGCGTACCAATAATAATTATAAACATAAAAGGCAGCAGCACTGGAGCAATCAGCGTATCGATTGTCACTGCCAGGATTGTTACGGCAATATTGCCCCCAACTATTGAAGTCCAGAGAATTGAAGTAACAGCAACCGGTATTGAGGCAATAATCAATAAACCCATCCGCATCATAGCATCCCCGTGATAAAAAAGGCTCCCATATATCCACGCAAATACAGGGACAATAATATGCGACAATATCAGTATCCAGACAGGAATCCCCGGTTTTTTCAATACGCTTATGAATTTTTTAAAACCAGTCCCGAGAGAAGTGACGAAGGTAATATACGCGAATATTACGATGACCATTTCTTTTAAATAATGCAATTGCGGTATCGGAACAAACAGGCCCAACAAAACTGCCGACAATACAATGTAAAACAAATGGCTTCCTACCCAGTCATTAGCTTTTACCCACTTATCCATTCGAATAATTCCCGCCTCTATCTGCCGAATACTGCTCCTATTAACACCAAAATTATAATTATTGCAGAAATTAGATAATGCAGTTTAAATTTTTGCTGTTTCCTTTTATTTCTATCGTGTTTTTCCCTACGTGTTAAGAAGACCCTATTTCGTTGGAATAAGTGTTCAAGTCCGTATGCCAGTGGTTCAGGTTCGGGCGGCCGAACATTGTTTTCGAAATCATTATATACCTGAGAAATAGAAGTATACTCCCTGTTCAAACAGCCAGTAATAATTCCAGCTACTTCCTCGGGTAGTTTGTGCAAATCTTCACGTCTGAAATATAGTGAGTTCATATAGATAGCAGCTAAGATATCTCCGGTTTTTGCGATGATATCCTCTTGTTTCACAAGAAAATCCTCTTTGGTGAAATTCAAAAAATGGTTAAAATGCACCTCTTTATTATCGGTAACAGAAATATTGCCAAAGCTGCATAAAACCTGCTGAATCGAAAGCGGCAACAGCTCTATCTTAGTTAATTCCTGCAAAAAGCTGCCCGCTATGTTCATTTTATCATCCTCACTGAGATTAGTTTTAAGTATAATATTCCCGAGAGTCTCACCTGGTGATATCTTCGAGACGACATAGAATTTTGACTCTTTGAAAAAGAACTCGATAAAGTTATTCTTTAAAGCATCATTGTTATCTAAAAAAACATGTATGAGCTCAGAAACAATTCTTTTGTCCTTTATCTCGTTCATAATCAAATTGCTTTTCATTTCAGAAAAACTGTTGCTGACATAATAGACGGATTGATTCTGATCAGAGAATAGAGTATTCACAACATGATATTTATCGTTGATTGTCAGATCAGTCATCCCAAATCACCCCTCTTGTTACTCTGAACTCTATTCTACAATATCTACGTATTTCCTCCAATATTCACTAAAATATTCACCGCCAGGATATCCGGCTAATTGCTCTGATAAGTATTTCGGCAATAGGTTTCCTTGATTAATAAAGTACAGATTAACGCAAATAAGGAAAAACCCAGGCAGATCATAAAGCCTTTTTTATATACCAACACTACCGGCAGCACGCCGGCATATTTGTCGAAAACCATACCAAGCAGTAGTGGTATAAGGGCTGCACCCGCAAACCCGCCTACATTGACGACTGCCGTTGTCGTTCCCGCCAGCTCAATCGGGTTTACCTCCTTAGCACAGCTATGCGGCATGACAAGCGCCATATTAGAGAATCCCATGATGAACAAAAGCGGCACTAAAGCGGCTAACGGCGGTTTGGCGCCGCTGATAATAACAAGATAGAACCAGCACAGGACATTAGCCGCACCGAAAATGAGTATAGGCAGCTTTCTTTGTTTAATATAGTCTGATAACCTGCCTATAACCATCGAACCCAGCGCAGCTCCTACCATCATCATTAGAATATAATTTGATGCCTGCACCTTGGCAAGCCCGTAGACATCAACAATATAGGAAGTGCCCCATATGCTGACGAGCACGATAAAGCCTGCATTATATCCGAGAAAAACGAAAAATCCAATCCAAGTACCGGGGTTTCCGAACACCATCTTCAAGCTTGGTATTAATCGCAGTCTTTCACTCTTGTCATTATTCATTTGTGCCAAAGTCGGCGGATTTACCGGTGGAAGCCCCATTTCCGCAGGATCGTTCCGCACGAAAACATAACAGATAACGGCCAGTACAAACGTATAAACCCCGATAGCTGCAAACGATATCCTCCAGGTTATCAAAGCTACAAGCAACGCTAACGGGCTTTGCGCTAAAAGACCCCCTACATTGCCGATAAAGTTCATAAACCCGGTTAATGTGCCAAACTCGCTCGCTTTAAACCACTGTGTTTGTGCTTTCATTATCGATACAAATACTACAGATACCCCGAGACCGACTAAAAAACGGCCGAAATACAACACATAAACATTTGGAGCAAACCCAAATAAGAAGGAACCTATACCTGCCAGGCCCATACCTATCGAAACCGTTAACCGGATCCCCACCGTATCTGCTAAAAACCCTGCCGGAATCTGCATAAGCGCATAGATATAGAAATATATTGAACCGAGATTCGCAAAGGCAATGCTGCTTAAACCAAATGCACCGGCCAGCTCCTCCCTGACCACTCCAAGGGCCAGTCTCTGAAAGTGTACAATGGGGAAGATAAGAAACAAGGTTCCCCATACCACCCAGCGATAATTTTCCAGTTTATGTGCTTTACTTTTCATGTCCATTTTTTGCTACACTCCATACTAAATTTTATTTTTGTTCGACAGCTTATAAATATTTTGGCAATGGGTCTCTTTGACGAGGAATGTAGCAGTTAATGCTAAAAAGACAGCGCCCAGGCAACAAAGAAAGGCCTTTTGATACAGTTGTACTACCGGAAGGCTTGCCCCGTAAAAGTCAAATACAAAACCCAGTATCAGCGGGACAAATGCTGCTCCCAGTTGTCCGCCGACATTAACTACTGACGTAGATATTCCGGCTATTTCTTTCGGGTTTATTTCCTTTGAGCAAGCCCAACTCAAGATATACGAAACGCTGGAAAAGCCGAGTATGAACATGAGAGAAGGCATAATCTGAAGCGGCGGCTTGCCACCTTTCATGAAAACCAGAATCGACCAACATAAGACGTTAATACCTCCAAATATATACATTGGTAGTTTCCGATGTTTTATATAGTCCGATAACTTCCCAATCATAAGCGAACCAATGGCCGAACCAATTATCGCATACATAATATAATTCGCTGCAGTTACCTTCGGTAGTGCGTATACATCGATAAAGAATGATGTTCCCCATACTCCGGTAAGTGCAATAAACGCACCGTAAAAACCAAAAAACAAGATACAAGTCGCCCATGTTCGCGGATTTTTAATTACTATAAAGAGTCCTTCGAGTAACCGTGGCCTCTTACTCTCTTCTTGTGCGGTTTGTTCTATACCTACGCGGCTGTCAATTGCGGGCAGTCCTATATCAGCCGGAGTATTCCTGACAAATAGATAACAAATAATTGCCAGTAAAAATGAGATAACTCCGATTATCAAAAAGGTTGTGCGCAAGGTTATCAGCGCAACAAGTAACGCAAGCGGCCCCTGAGCGAGGATTCCGCCGACAAAACCAGTAGAACTTGTGAGGGCTGATAAAAAAGCAAAATCTGTTTCTTTAAACCATTGTGAGATGATTTTTAAGATGGCAATGAATATCACCGATACTCCCAAACCGATAAGAAATCTTCCAACAAACAAGATACCGATATTATCGGCGAATCCGAACATAATTGACCCAAACCCGGACAATATCATACCTATAGCAACCGTTTTTCTGGCTCCGATGGAATCAGCCAGAAAACCTGCCGGAATCTGCATAGTCATATAAATGTAGAAGTACATAGAGCTGATATTGGCAAATGCAATATTTGATAAACCAAACTCACCTACAAGTTCATCCCGGATGACCCCGAGCGACATTCTATGAAAATGAGCAAACATGAATGGAATAGTCAGAATGCCCCATAAAAACCAGCGGTAATAACCGGCCTTCCTCAAGCCAATAGTAGCAAGGATCCTTCCCGTCATATATTTACCCCTTTCATATTGACGAAACAATTGCATTAGCAATACTATAACATAAAAGCCTAATACGTTATCAGCTTTTTGTAAGATATAATTTTATAAAAAAAGCTGTGACATCCTCTTGTCACGGCTTTTTTCATTTCATAACTATTCATCTTTAGTTTTCGGAGTAATCGACGATAACAACGCTTTCCTCGTAATCAACCTCGCGAAGTTTAACATGAATTACCTCTTTCTTCGAGGTAGGGACATTTTTACCGATATAATCAGCTCTGATAGGCAGCTCTCTATGCCCGCGGTCTATCAATACGGCTAATTGTATCGATTGTGGCCGGCCCATATCTACAATGGCATCCATTGCTGCACGTATCGTCCTCCCGGTAAAAAGCACATCGTCAACCAGGATGATTTTTTTGCCCGCAATATCCCCTGGCATATCAGTACCATGCACAATAGGCTGATCACCAAGTGCAGTCAAATCATCCCTGTACAGTGTAATATCGAGTTTGCCAATCGGTGTTTTAATCCCCTCAATTTCCTGGATTAATACAGCCAGTCTCTCTGCGAGAGGAACTCCCCTGCGCCTGATACCCACAAGTATAATATCATTAATACCCTTATTTTTTTCGACTATTTCGTGGGCAATCCTCGTCAGGGAACGCCTGATTCCATTTTCATCGAGTATCTGTGCCTTTTCCAGATTAGTCAATCGCCTCCACCCCTTCCACACACTTTTTATCCATCTCATACAAGCTGCCTAGTTTTTTGAGCACTTTAAGGAATTGCAAAGGAGGTTCTGCCGAAAACTCCAGCCATACAGCAGTACGCGGATGAGAAAAACCAAGTGTTTTCGCGTGCAGCGCCTGTCCTTCAAACCCCAAATGCACCTTTTTCGGTCCATATTTAGAATCACCGACGACCGGATGCTTAAGATAAGCCATATGAACCCTGATCTGATGGGTTCTCCCGGTCTTCAGACGGCACTCAACAAGTGTATACTCCCCAAGCCTTTCGAGCACCTGATACTCAGTAACGGCAACCTTGCTGTTTTTAAAAACAACGGCCATCTTTTGCCGGTCACGCAAATCACGTCCGATCGGCGCCTCAATCAGACCGCCCGGCTCCTCGATTACTCCGTGCACAAGCGCCAGATACACCCTTTTTACCGTATGCTCTTTGATTTGCTGCGCCAAATTTTGATGAGCGAGATCATTCTTCGTTATAACAAGAAGTCCCGACGTATCCTTATCTATACGATGAACAATCCCCGGCCTTAATACCCCGTTAATGCCGGAAAGGTCGCTGCAGTGGTGCAGCAAGGCATTAACAAGTGTCCCGGTTAAATTGCCGTTTGCCGGGTGCACGACCATTCCCTGAGGTTTATTGACAACAAGCAAATCGCAGTCCTCATAAACTATATTCAGTTCAATCTGTTCTGCAGCAACACAAAGTGGCTTAGCAGGAGGAACCTGACAAAAGATTATCTCGCCCGCGCTAAGCCTGTAGTTTGCTTTCACCGGCTTACCCCCGACAAGAATACTTCCCTCGTCAATGAGCCGCTGAACCTGTGTCCGGCTTATTTGCGGCAGCGCGCGGGTAACGAAAACATCAAGCCTAATGCCCCCGGAGTCCTCACTTACTTGAAAACTATAACTTTCCATTGTAACCTCTAAAGTATCTTGTCAGATTTTAGTATCTGCCAGGTTAGCAGTAACACCCCAACAATAACAAAGGAATCGGCAAGATTGAAAATATATGGCCAGATTCCGCGAAAATCCAAAAAATCAATAACCAACCCTGTACTTAACCGGTCAATCAAATTTCCTAAGGCACCTCCGGTAATCATAGCCAAGGTAATCGTTAAGAAAATGTTTTCCTTTGAAACCTTATAAGCCATGTAAAATATGGCGATGAGAATCAGAACGGTAATGCTGATGAATACCCACCTCATGTTAGCAAGCATGCCGAAAGCAGCGCCTGAATTTTTTATATACGTGATATGAAAAAAACCGTTTATGACCGGTATTGTTTCGGCCAATTCCATTTTCGCTACAACCCAAAGCTTTGTTACCCTGTCAATAACCAGAACAATAATCACCGTCATCAAGTATATGTGCATAGATTTGTCCACCATTTTTCTTCAACTGCAACCGCGATTACATGATTACAGTCATGATTTCTTATTGATTCATTTTAACATAATGTCCGCATGCAGTAAATTTAAGCAGCAGAGACTAAAGCGTTTTTTGCAGACTATAATCCACGAGTTTAACTATATTAGCGATAAAATCTCCGATTACCGGAAGGTTTAGAAGCACTAACTCGCGCAATAGGTAAATTACAATAGCACCGAGTATAGTAAAACCAACTGCCATACCCAGGCCGCGGGCAACTCCGGCAAAAAAGTTCACCGTTATCATCCTGCGTGTATCGCTTAAGTATTCAACATATTCAGCAATCTTCATTTTTTCAACAGCTAACGCCAGCTTTTCCACCCTGGCTTCAAGAACTGTTTTGTCCTGTTCCTGGGTCATACTTTCCCCACCTCTCGCTAACTTGCTTCATCTTCATACCTATTATACCATTGTAGTCTGCAAATTACGCCGCACACAACACAACAATACCTCAAAGCTTAGTGTCTCGTTATTAAAAAAGTTTTGTCTAACAATGTTTAGCTGTCTCAAGAGTACCCGAATAATATATAATTAATTTAAAATTGGTTTATAGGAGTAATCATAATGAAAGAAAACGATGAACTTAAGAGCTTAGCAAAGAATAATCTGCAGGGCAATTGGCTTTTGGCGATTTTGGTATGTGCTGTGGCCTGGTTATTAACTGATGCATTTACTGGAAATAATGGGAAAGAGGCAGCTCAATACATCTGGGAAAACGGTCAACTTGTTAAAAACGCCAGCAGTAGTTTTAATGGGCTTGCGTCATTAATTAGTTTTCTGATCGGTGGTTCTATCAATTTTGGTTTAGCTGTCTATTTCCTGCATCTGGCCAGAAATGAAGAAACGCAGTTCTCTGACTTGTTTACAGGTTTTCAAAACTTTTTTAAAAATTTTCTCCTGCACCTTCTGATTACTGTATTCACCATACTGTGGTTTATGCTTCTTATTATACCCGGTTTTATAGCTCTGCTGAAATATTCAATGGCCTTTTATATTATCAGGGATAACCCGGACATCACTCCTATGGAAGCCATTCGCAGAAGCAGTGCTTTAATGTATGGTCATAAGGCCAGATTGTTTTTCTTATTGTTAAGCTTTATCGGCTGGTTTATTCTGGGTATAATAACCTTTGGTCTCGGGTTTCTCTATCTCTATCCTTATTACAATGCAGCCAAGGCAAATTTCTATCTCGACTTATTACAGCAAAACGTTGAATAAATAGACATTTTCTGCTTAAAAATTATAATATTTTTTATTTTAATTCCATGTTATAATCTAGTATATATTGGGAAGATTTTTAACATTTTATGGTGAATACTCCATTAATGAGTAAATTTATAGGAGGGATTTATTTAATGAAACACAAATATCTCTGGATTCTTCTGATACTCGCGCTTCTTTGTGCTCCAGCTGCAACATTTGGCTACGCTCTTGACGATTATGGTATAGACATTGACGCCGGTCTGTTCGTCGGCACACTGGACAATTGGGACAACTTCTTCTACGGCCGGCCACCGAATCCTCCCGTTGACCCTTCAGCCACCGACGTTATGTTTATAGAGCGCCAGTGGAATAAAAGCTTTGGTAGTATGATGTTCGGCGACGGAATGCCTGCTGACGGCGCTTATTGCGCGACCAATGCACATATTAATCAAGCTGACGGTTCAATATATCATGAATTCTTTGCCTTTGCCTTTGCTTTTGAGCCGATTGCAGGCGCAATGCCAATTGATGGTATGCCTGGTTTCTATTTTATTACATATAAAGTCTGGATGACTGATTCGGACGGTAATCAGACGGTTATCTCCGAATTTGACGCTGCGATTGACGGAAAAACCAAAGGTAAGATTAACACGCTTAAATCACTGACAAAGAGAAACTTTACCTTTAAAGGCAATTACACCGACGGCGTCAACTAAATTCGGCGGGACGCTGAATAAACAATTAACTGAATACATAATTCAAGTGGTCTGGTCTGACTGTATAAGTCAAACCAGACCACATTTTTATTTAGTGGCTAATATACTCATCGTGAAAAATTCTGCTTTGAGCAACTTGCTTAGGCTAGTTTGTCAGCGCACAAATCGGCGCCGGTATCCTGCCGCCGCGCTTAATGAATTTTTCCGCGCTGTACGGGTGGACCGGCATTACCGGAGCGGTACCTAGCAGCCCGCCTAATTCGACCCTATCCCCGACCTTTCCGCCGGGCACCGGAATAATGCGCACTGCCGTAGTTTTCTTATTTATCATCCCGATAGCAGCTTCATCGGCAATTATCGCTGCTATCGTTTCAGCTGAGGTATCCCCGGGTACGGCAATCATATCAAGCCCGACCGAGCAAACGCAGGTCATGGCCTCAAGCTTATCAAGGGTCAGGCTGCCTTCCTCGACGCCGCGAATCATGCCGGCATCCTCGCTAACCGGGATAAACGCACCGCTTAGACCGCCAACATAAGAAGACGCCATCGCGCCGCCTTTTTTTACGGCATCATTGAGGAGCGCAAGCGCGGCGGTCGTTCCATGACAACCGACCCGCTCCAATCCCATAGCTTCAAGGATATCGGCAACACTGTCCCCAACTGCCGGTGTCGGTGCCAGAGAAAGGTCAACTATACCAAACGGAACACTGAGTCTCTTCGCTGCTTCACGCCCGGCCAGCTCGCCCATTCGCGTAATCTTAAACGCGGTATGCTTGATAATTGTCGCAAGACTGCCAAAATCAACGTTGGGATTATTTTTAACAGCGTTGAGCACTACCCCCGGCCCGCTTACGCCGACATTTATGACGAGCTCCGGTTCACCGAAACCGTGAAAAGCCCCGGCCATAAAAGGGTTGTCCTCGGGAACATTGCAAAAAACAACCAGCTTGGCGCAACCCAGTCCTCCGTGTGCTTTGGTCCGCTCGGCTGTATCTTTGATGATTTTACCCATACGATACACCGCGTCCATGTTAATGCCCGCTTTTGTCGTTGCTACATTAACCGATGAACACACCCTTTCGGTTCCTGCCAGGCTTTCGGCTATAGAATTGAGCAGGTATTCTTCGCCCTTAGTAAACCCTTTCTGAACGAGCGCTGAGAATCCGCCGATAAAATTTACGCCGACCTCCTTGGCTGCTCTATCCAGTGCCTTAGCAAGAATAACATATTCACCCGACGTACAGCTTTCTCCAACTACGGATATAGGCGTAACAGAAATTCTCTTGTTGATTATCGGAATCCCATACTCCCGCGAGATGTCTTCGCCGATTCTAACGAGTTTCTCGGCTTTTTGAGTAATCTTGTCATAAATTTTTTGTGCGGTTGTTCCAATATCCGAATGACAGCAGTCCCTTAAACTGATTCCCATTGTTATCGTACGAATATCCAGGTTCTCAGACCTGATCATATTGATAGTTTCAAGTATTTCTTCAGGCATCAGTGCAATAGGCATATCCTACCCTCCCCCTATATCCGGTGCATATATTTAAAAATATCTTCATGCTGGGCATTAATCTCAACGCCTATTTCCTCGCCCTTATTTTTCAGAATAAGCTGCAGTTCCTGTAAGCCGAGTCTGCATCCGGTAATATCGACAATCATAATCATTGTGAAAAAATCCTGCATAATGGTCTGGCTGATATCCAGAATGTTTACACTATGCTTGGCCAGCGTAGCGGTCACACCGGCAATAATCCCAACCCTGTCATGCCCTACAACTGTAATAATAACACGCTGCTGCAGGGGGTCAGTCCGCCCCTGTCTAAACGACGTACCCATGTCTTCTACCTCCTATAACCGTATATGCTTGTACAAAGTGATAATATGTTATTATAACAGTTTATGCGCAACACTAAAAGCCGCTGCATAAATATCCTTGCAGACATCCGATATGCCTGTCACCTCCTCGACAGCCAGCTTGTCAAGCAAACAACAGCCCATTCCGGAAAGCACGAGAATAATTTTGCATCCGGTGTTTTGCATCTTTTTTAGATATTGCCCGTCCGTAATAAAATAACTCTCCTCGAGATTCATATCATTAGCATCAACGAATGTGGTTAATTCTTCCCTGCCAATATCCCAGTGATACACTGAGAGTGCTTTGTCCTCCAGAGAAGCAATAAGTTTTCTGTACTCCTGATACTCAGGCGTTACAAGCACTGGCGCGAAGTTTCTTCTTGATAAAAACCGTAACGCCGGGATAGTTTCAGGATAAACCTCCAGGAGCTTTTGCTCTGCTTCTACAGTTTTATAAGCAGTCCCGTATCCTGCAAAAAAGATTGCCTTTTGCATCTTGCCCACCCCCGCCCCTTTACTATATGAAACGGGTATCTATGTTGTGCTTTTCAATCGTTAACATATCTTTCATATTCCTATGTTGTTGTTATGAGCTCTTCGTTCAGGCTGACACCCCTGACCTAAACGAAGATATATGTCCGTTAATTGATGTTGTTGTTTTATATGGAAATAATAATTATATTTCGGAATAGGATATAATATCTGAGCTTTAGCTACTGTGAGGGTGCTATGAAGAAAAAGATATTGTCACAATTGCTAATATTCATTATGCTTGTAACTTTTTGGTTTAATCTGCCTGGCTTCATTGAAGCACTCACGATTGCCAAAATCAGCGGTCCCCTGCCGGTTTTTCCGGATATTCAGATTCAGCTCTTACAATCAGCAGACCCAGGATTAAATAAAGATGCGATAGCTGCTACGCAAAAAAAACTGTTGCAGTATTTTGAGCCCGATTTAATTGACAAACCCTGGCAAACTAAATATATCTTTGTAAACCTTTCAGATGCACAACAATCGCCTACACCGGACGTCATCATCACATTGTCTCTACCACCAGACAGAGGTATTCTTACCGTACTGCAAAAACAAAACAGCAGCTACATTCTCCTCTGTTACCGGGATAACCTGCAGCCAATAATAGAACTCGGGAAGCTTAGCCATATCGACAATGAAGAAATCTTTTTTACACACGAGTACCAGAATTTACCTGTTAATACTAAAACAGAGACCCGACTCCTGAAGGTCTGGGGCTGGGGAAAAAACAGTCTCAAGGTTATCCGAAGCGAACAGTATCAGGTCGTACATCAGTAAGTCTAAACAGGAGAGAAACTTCTTGCTGTAAGTTGTTAAACTGTATAAACTTCCAAAACTGTTCTTCGTAAAGCAACCTCGTGAATAGGTTAGACTGTTGAAAGAAAAACTAAGCACGAGGTGAAATTTTGAAACATGAAAATCATGCGATTGTCTGAGAAAATCGGTTACATAGGAAAAAGTAACCGTCAAAAGCAAAAAATGATTACGTTGGGTGAGGCTTATTCCTTGTGGTCTTTAACCGGATTTCGCTATGACGCATTGATAACTTCCAAGACACTGTACCAGCTGACTAAAGATACAGACCTGAAGATGATTATTGAAAGAGGAATAAACGTATTGCAGGCACAGGAAGATATTCTGGAAAAACTAATGAAAGAGTTCCTCATTCCAATGCCTGATAAACCTCCTGAATATGCCAATATCGCGGTTGATATCAATACCGTTACCGACAAATACATTTTCAGAGAGATTTATACTGGAATGTCCAATACAATGTTCAAGCATATCTCCAATTATCAACGAGCTCATGGCTCTTACTTAAGGGAAACCTTCAGGAAGTTCCTTATTCAGGAAATGGATCTGTATGATGAGTTTTATGAATATGGAAAGCTCAAGGGCTATCTCTACCAAGAACCCACTTTTAGAATTTGATGGCTTACAGCAGCGCTTAACCTGGCGAAAATAATATATAAGTGAATAATTTGGGGTGAATACTTCATGAAGGACTTTTTTACACGGGGCCTTGTTATTGGAATTCTTACAGCTATAGTTGAATCGTGCTATACCTTGACAGCCTACTATGTTTTCCGTTTCGGCGCCCTGCGTTATTTGGATTACGCAGCCATAATGATTTACGGGCAGAAATCCGGCACTTTAATCCAAAGTGTCTTTGCTCAACTAGGTTATTTTTTCTTCAGCGCTTTTCTTGGAATAGTTTTTGTTTATCTGCTACATTACATCAAACGGGATAATATGTATCTTAAAAGCTGGTTTTACGGCGTGTTAGTCTGGTTTGCAGTCTACTCGCTGACAATGCTCTATAAAGTTCCCCTGCTTCTGAAAATAGATTTTGAGACATCATTGAATAACTTTATCGCCTCCTCAATCTGGGGACTGGGGTTAGGCTTTTTCTATCAACTTATGGACAAGAAGTTCGGTTCATTAAAAAATTGAACTTCACCTATAACAAGCTGTCAGGAAGATGATGAGACAGGAGAATGCTCCTGTCCTTTTATTTTCAACAGTTAGCGGTATATATGAAACTGCTGTTACCCCGGTTGACTGTGGACCCCGAAATATTATATTGTAAAAGAAACAATAATTGCACAAAAAATAGTGAAGCTCAAGGAGGGTCATATCATGATAGAAGTATCTATCCCAGGGCAAAGCCACTTATCGCTCGAAGTACTAGTTCTCGATTACAACGGTACCCTTGCTTTGGATGGTGTATTGCCTGACCCTGTAAAAGAGAAAATCATATTTTTAGCCAATCTGTTGGAAATTCATATAATAACATCAGATACTTTTGGCTCGGTAGCCCGCCAGTGTGAAGGGCTGCCGGTAAGGATTAATGTGCTGGCAACAAATGACCATGTCCGGGAAAAAGCCGGCTATCTCACTCAGTTCGGCGAACGCATGGTAGTTGCGATAGGAAATGGCGCCAATGATGAGCTGATGCTGCAAAAGGCTAATCTGGGCATTCTGGTTCTAGGTACGGAGGGATGCTCAACCAGAGCCCTGACAGCTTCCGATATCATAGTTAAGGATATAATCGATGCACTCGATCTGCTGCTTAATCCCCAGCGTCTCATCGCTACACTGAGATGTTGACCATAACTAGCTGATATAGATTCTAGAAGGGGCGACATCTAAACTGAAAAAAGTTTAGATATCGCCCCTCAACAATTTGGATTAATCAGCTACAGCCTGGCTGCACTCTCCTGCTGCTGCCGGGCAGCATGCTCTCCTGCTACATAACCGGTCGAAAATGCCGCCTGAAGATTGTATCCTCCGGTATAACCGTCTATATCGAGTACCTCACCGGCAAAATACAGTCCCTTGATAAGTTTCGATTCCAGTGTCTTCGGATTGACCTCCTTCAGTGAAACGCCGCCTGTAGTGATGATTGCTTCAGCCATTGAGCGCGGCCCTTCTATTGTCAAGGCCAAGGCACTCAAAGACTTCAACAGTCTGTTT
>Ga0351925_1053_pt1 | contig 20996 bp, 19 predicted proteins | sample BONcelHT113001D9_FD_206870 | JGI IMG/M metagenome (GOLD analysis project Ga0351925, IMG submission 206870) | Enriched cells from coal bed in the Powder River Basin, Montana, United States - BONCAT cells T11 rep2 HSBNCT.T11.300.1.D9 ... | reverse complement strand
CGATTGGACATGCTTATGCATGATTACGGGCGAGCAACGGCAAAACAAAACAAACAAAGTGGCATGCTCGCAGATATTGTTATTCATATCGGCAAGCAAAAGAATAATAACCGCTATGAGCTAATCGATACTTTGTTACACGAAGAGCTTGAGGTTAGGATTTTGGAAAGGACTTATAACCGAAAAACAGCTTACTATGTTACTTTAACAAAGGCTGGTGATGGCGCAATCCACGAATATATCTACAGAATTATTGATAGATTCGTTAGGCTAAAGGGGGTAAGGTAATATGTTAAAAGTTAGAGATTGGAACGATGTTATAGATATCCTTTATTTTGGTACAAAAGAGGATATATTGTCGTTGGCGTGCCCCGATTGTGGCGGTCCGATTCAATATCAGGCGTCAGCTAGTTGTTCCACTTTTCAGGTGTCTTGTGTTGCCTGCGGAGTACTATCGAGGGGCCACGGCATTCCCGATGATTTAGCCTGCGTTAAATATTTTGGTGAAAGCTATACCATACCAGCTCGAAAGCTGGCGGGGGTTGGTTAATTGGATGATAATTAGATATTTGGGAGAAAACGACAATTTTGCTTTGATTAATAATAAAGAATATCAAGTCATTTCTGTTGAAAAAGGCTGGTATAGGGTCCAGGGCGAAACAGGCGACGATTATTTGTACCCGCTAAATTTATTTGAGGTTTTATCTGATACGAATATAAAAGCCAGTTAAGAATTAAAACACAGACCCAATAATTAGACCGTACTCGATGAGTGCGATTTTTTATACCCAGATTAAATTTATGGAGAGGGCAAATTGCCATGACAAGAACAACTGAAAGGGCAACTAACGACGCAACTTGAAAGGGCCGAGGCTGGGGCCTGCGCAGGGGCTGTCCCGGTTTGATACACAGCTTTGCCCCTAGAATCAGCAAGAGGGGACAACGGGGCCTCAGATCGGGGCACACACGGCCCGGGCCACAGGAAAAAATCAGATATGGCTTTGTGGTTAACGATTAACAATCCCCGACTTTTTCAGTGGTCTTGGACGGCATCGACGGCCCGCCGAATTTTAGCGCAGCTGGGGCATCTCTCCGGAATAATCGACCAAAATTAGCCCCTTGTCACTTGCTGCTTGCTTGATTAACTCAGCCGTAAAACCGGATTTTGAAAACAAAATAAAAGATGAACTGTGAACAGGATTTCCTACTTTCGAGGCTTTGACGCGGAGTTGATCGATGATTTTCCCCCCGACTTTTTCATTGCGCCATTTGCACTCGCCGAATAGATAATTATCCTGATGGTCAAAAGCAACTATATCAATCTCCGTATCTTTGTTCCACCACCCTCCGATGCGTATCGGGCGAATCGGCAAGACCCCCTCCCGGGCAAGCTCTCTGACCTTATCGATGGCAATCTTTTCAAAGGCACTAGCGACAAACCCTGGCAAACCCTCCATAATCACATCTTCCAGGATAATATCGGCCCCGCCTTCGAGCAATTCGGACATGTAGGGGTAAACATACGCATAATAAAACCTGAAAAATCCATTGTCGATCTTGTAGAGCCCCGATCTTGTTTTTGCTTGCTCTTTTAGCTTAATCGTCGCGGGAAATTCCTTTTTGATAATGCCCAGATCAATTAAATTATTGATATAAAACGGTAATTTATTTTTTTCAATCCCGGTTTTCTGGCAGATGTCATTAAGGCGCGTATCGCCCATCGCTACGGATTCTATCACCGCATTGTATTGGCTCACCTCTCGGAGTTCTTGCTTTAACAAGAATTCCACCTCGTTAAACAGCACCGAGTTTTTATTCAAAATATTTTTCCGCAAATTACCGGCAAAAGTCTCCCCCGGATCAATCATGCTAAGGTAGTATGGCACCCCGCTAAAGACACTATAGTAATTAAGATGCTCGACCACACTCCCCGCGCCCATGAGCCCACGGGCCGATTCAAAATCAAATTCGCCCATTTTTAAAATTCCGGTTGTTCGGCCATAGAGCGGATTTTTTTCGCTTAAGATCTCGTTTTCGATAAACCGCATCGAGGAGCCACAGATAATGATCATCAGATTCTGCTTGCTGAAAACATGATCCCAATGCTTTTGCAAAATTGAGGAAATGCTCTTGTTACCCTCTGCCATATAGGGAAATTCATCAAAAACCAGCACAAGCTTTTCCCGGGAGTCCTGATGGTCCGAAATATATCTGAAGACAGCCTCCCAGTCCGAAAATTTGTCACTATAAATTTCTTGCTTAAAAAACTGCCGGACAATATTCGTGGCCTTCATTAGCTGGACACTGTCGGTTATTTCCACCGCAGAATAAAAAATATGCGGCTTCCCCTGAATAAACTCTTGGACAAGGGCCGTTTTTCCAATCCGTCTTCGGCCATACAAGACGACAAACTCAGCTTTGTCGCTAGCATATTTATCCTGTAAAAACTTTAATTCTTCTTTTCGCCCGACAAACATATCATCATCTCCTAGCCTTATGATAGCACTTGAATTTTATATAGTAAAGGCTATTATAGTCATCACTATAATAGCCTTTACTATCTCATCCCTCTGGTGAGCCATCGGAGCGGTCCGAAACCACAGGAAAAGCTTAAAGGCTTTCAGGTCCTGATAGGCCGCCAAGGGAAGCGAAGGGGATGAGACTCGGCGCACCTGATACAACAAACCGCAATCCTGGAGCCACAGCAAAGCCAGCTCAAACTCCCGCATCAGCCTCACCTCCAGGTTCACATAATCACCTTATTACATTTTATGCAACGAAAAAACATCATTGCTGCCATTTTTTACGACGAATGTGCGGAGCCAGATGAGCCATAGCCCTATTCGCAGAGTTCCATGCTATACTAAGAATTATCGTTGGCGAGAAGGAGGGCTTTACATGCCGGAAACAGGTTTACCGCTTAAGCCCTATCATCTTTTTCAGCATCGGGGAAAGCATTATTGCCTTAATGTTGAAGAAATGCAGGCGCATGCCCTAAGTGAGCCCGAGGCCTCGCTACTGGAGAGATACAGAGCCGCCCCGGATGCGCAGCTCTCGACTGAACAAATCGCTCTGCTGCAAAAATTAGCTCTCTGGGGAGACGACGCTAAGCAGACTCAGCCCAAGCCGCCTGAGCCTGATGTTGCGCCTCTGCCAGTGATTTCCCTAACGCTGATTCTTACAGAAGAGTGTAATTTAGGCTGCGTGTACTGCTACGGACAGGAAAACAATACCGGTCGGATGAGCGAGGCAACCGCCCGGCGGGCTATCGACTGGTTCGTAGGGCAAGCCGGAAATGTGCAGGATCTGAATGTCACCTTTTTTGGTGGCGAACCCTTGCTGATGTTTCCCTTGATGAAAAAAGTAGCGGATTACGCCCTCGCCAAAGCCAAAGCAGCCTCTAAAGAAATCGCTTTCCAGATTACCACTAACGGGACCCTCCTCGATGAGGAAATTATCGACTTCCTCAAGGAGTACCAGGTGCGGGTGTTGGTCAGCCTGGACGGGCCCAAAGAAATACATGATGCTCAGCGCCCTTTCCCCGATGGCCGGGGCTCCTACGACCTGCTCTTACCGAAGATCCAAAAGCTGCTGGCAGCCATTCCCCAGGCCGTAGCCCATGCCGTTATTATGGATGACACCGATCCCGTGCCCATCAAGGCCTCCCTTAAAGATTTAGGTTTTGCTAGTATTTCCACTAATTTTGCTTCCCTCGCCAGCCTTGATTTTGCCGATGGACAGAAGGCAGCGCCCCGGGATTTTTCCCCTGCTATTGCAGAAAACATCAAGGAGTCCGATGCTTGGCTTGACCTAATTAAAAAGCGCGACAGCCAAAAATTGCACCATCTAGCCAAAAACAGCCACCTGTTAACGGCCATGACTGCCCTACTGCATCAGCGGAAACGCTACCATGCCTGCGGTGCTGGTCTTGGGCTCCTTGCAGTGGGTACCAGCGGCGATTTATATCTATGCCACCGCTTTAACAATCAAGAGGAATACCGGCTGGGGAGCGTTGATGACAACACCTATGCTGACAGCGCTTACCGCTTGAGCCCTACCCTCTTTAATCCCCTGTGCCGGGTTTGTTTTGCCCGCTATTACTGCGCCGGCAGCTGCAAATACGATAACGCTGCCAGCTGTGGCTCGGTGCATACACCGCCTAAGGAGATTTGCCAGCTTCGGCAAAGCGAGCTGGAGCTAGCTGCCAGCGTCGTGGTTAGCCTGTCAAAGGAGGATCAGGAATATTTAGTCGCCCAAGGCCTCATCAGGCCCAAGCCCTGTTTACTGGATTTTTAATTAGAAAGGGGAGATTTAAATGAGTCAGGAATCCGCTCAAGCTTACATCGCCAGGTTGCAAAGCGATCGCCAATTCTCCAGTCGCGTCGCCAATTGCAAAGACACTGCTGCGAGAATGGCCTTCGTGCGCCAGGAAGGCTTTGATTTCACGGCGGAAGAGATTAAAGAGGTTGCCGGGCAGCGGCAACTCACCGAGGAGGAACTGCAAAAGGTTGCCGCTGGCGGCAATGGCACTTGTTGCTTTGAAGGTTCACCTGGAGAGGACAGCCTCTGCAGAGATGATGGCGGCTACTGCTATCATGACTTCCCGCACTGCTCACGCATCAGTAACGACTGTGAGGTCCTTAACTATTACACCTGCTAGCCGGGCAATTACTCACGCAGCGGAGAATCAGCGGGACGGTCCTCACGGCCCACTCTCTAATCGCGGGGACCGTCCGAGACCGCTGAAAAAGTCGGCGATAAACAATTAAGATTTAACGGTTGAAATGCGACACGGGTGCGACACGGGGACGGTTCTACTGTCGCACTTTTGCAGCAAAAGTGCGACAGTAGAACCGTCCCCGTGTCGCACCGAATGGTCTCGAGTCAGCCCTCTGCCCCATCTTCGCTGGTCTTACGAAGAAATCGCCCCGCCATTTTTTAGCTCCTTTAAAAGCCTCAGCAGCTCCAGGACATCCGCTTTGGGCGTTGCCCAGGAGGTGACAAATCTGGCTTCCATGTTACTTTCATCGTAGGGATGCTCCGCTTCGTAATAGCAGTGCTTGGCGAGCTCGTTATGCACCTCATTGGGAAGGATGACAAAGATTAAGTTGGTGGATGGATTCGCCACGAATTTATATCCAAGCTCAATGATGCCATTCTTTAAAGAAGCCGCCGTTTCATTGGTGTGCTTTGCTATTTCGAAATAGAGATCATCTTCAAACAAGGCTTTAAATTGGACGCCTAGCAGCCGACCTTTCGCCAGCAGACCGCCTCTTTGCTTGATCGAAAAACGCATACACTCTTTTAAACGGTTATTAAGAATAATTAAAGCTTCGCCAAAAAGGATGCCATTTTTCGTACCGCCGATAGTGAAAGCATCCGTCAGCTTTGCCACGTCTTCGATTGTCATGTCGTTATCCCCGCAAGTCAGGGCATTGGCTAGTCTGGCCCCGTCTAAATAAAGATATAGTCCGTATTTGTCGCAGGTATTTCTTAAATCCTCCAGCATGGATTTGGTGTAAATGGTGCCCGTTTCCGTCGCATTGGAGATATAGACTAATTTGGGCAACACCCAGTGTTCGTCGGCGTGTTTGGCAATCGCCCGATCAATCATCTCAGGGGTGAGAAAGCCATCTTTTGATTCCATTTCAATAACCTTATGACCCGTCGCTTCGATGGCTCCTGTTTCGTGGACGGATATATGCCCGAGGTCTGTTGCGATAACGGATTCATAAGGCCTTAAAAAATGAGCGATGGCAATCGTATTCGTCTGTGTGCCGGTCACTAAAAAATGGACATCTGCATCTAGTCTGTTAATCCTTTTCTTTATCAGCATGGCCGCTTCGCTGGTGATGTCGTCAACGCCATAACCGACATGTTGTTCCATATTCGTTTTGATTAGAGCCTCCAGCACCTTCTCGTGCGCTCCCTCTGAGTAGTCATTCATGAAAAAAAGCATCATTCGCCCTCCTAATATTATGTGTTTCTCAACAGAAGTGTGTAAGCTGCCTGTGTCATGCCAAATAAGCGCGACAGGCAATCATAAACTCGTCTTGGGAATACTTGTGCTCTTTTTGCTTCAGGGGAAAACTCTTGTCGTACTCTTCAGCCGCATCAGGGTTAAAATTATACACATCACTTAGAACACAATGCCATTTGGCCCCTTGTAAAATACTTGGCTCCAGTTCAGCTACCAGCAAACTGTACGGGTATTTACCCTCGGCATCAGACACGTTATAATCCTTGGCATTTTTAAATCCATGTTTACAATAATTACGAGGGTTACCGTAAATGACAACTGCCTTAAAGCCCATTGCCTTTGCTTTTTTCATCGAATGCTTGATTAACAATGAACCAGCCCCCTTGGATTGAAGCTCAGGAACAATACTTACCGGTCCAAAAGTTACTGCATCAATCCTTTTTTGCGCTTCGTCAACCAGAAATGACTTGGTGTACATGATATTCCCAATGACCTCATCTTCATATAGGGCGACGTAATCTAGTTCTTTAACAAAGTCAGGGTGATCTCTCATTATATGCGCTAGGTAATGTTCACTACAGCCTTCAACATATAAATTCCAAAAAGCTTCACGTGTTAACTCTTCAACCTTCCGAAAGTCATCTTTTAGCTCATTTCTGATAATAAAGTCCATCCCTATCCTCCAATACCGGCTCCAAGTTTTTCTTCTAGCCCGGTCGCCTCAGTGAAGCATTCAATGCGTGCAACACGCTCCACCTCTAAGCACAATCCTAATTGAAGTAGCATTAAAAAGCAAGCAAGCACTGACGTGGTGGCCCATAAGGACCGACTCGCTGCCCCAGATAAATCCCCAGAAAATTACGGGCAGCGCCAAGCAGGAATTTTTCAAAGCGACGTTGAATTAGTCAGGAATGATTCACTTAGTGAGGAGAGCTGCTTAATGAACTCAGTTAAATGACACTTCGCTAAAATTTACCATTAGCTGCGGGGTCGCCCCCCACATCAGCGCCTCCGAAACAGAGCTTAGCCTAAATGCACTAATTCACCAGGCCGATAGCGCCTTGTACCAGGCAAAAACGGTTGGCCGCAATCAAACCGTCCGCTACCATTAAGCTAATTGTGCGGAAAAGGTAGCGAGGAATCCGAGCCCGCGCGGACAGGCTAGTGACCCAATCAGCACAATTACAAAAGCCGAGCTTGCAAGCTCGGCTTTAAGTTTCTTCATTAATAAGGTGGTATGTTAGAAGCTCGTAACGTTCTCGGCCGCATGGCTAGAGGCGAAAACCCGGGAGTCAGGAGCTAAGTATTTCTTGCTGTAGCTAGCGACGAACTTGCCACCCTTGATGGTTCCGGCATCCCATGTCGTATCAACATTGACCCAAGCTCCATCAACTTGAACCTGGTTCCAAGCGTGTTTCTGATCCGCCCAGCCAGCCGATCCTTTAGCATAACCATAAACGACTTTGGCAGGAAGCCCGGCTGCGCGAGAGAGAGCTGCGACGACAAACGAGTAATCTCGGCACATCCCGATACCCCTTGCAATCGTTTCGCTGGCCTTGTACATCGTGTTGTCTCCGCTGAGATATGCATTGTAGTCATAAGAAATATTTTTAGCTGTCCAGCTGTGAATCGCATTGAGTTTTTCTTTCTCGCTCATGCCGTCTTTAATGATTTTTGCTAAAACTGCTTTAACGGCCGGACTGTCGCTATCGACATACCCGGAGGGTAGCAAGTCCTGATTGCTGCTTGCATTGTTGACCACTGTAAAAATAATGGTACCATCAAAGTTCTTTGCATTATTGCCGGCCCAGAGAGTATAGCTGCCAAGGCCAGTTCGGAACCAGATGTCGGTGCTGAATTTGCCGTTAATCACGTTGGCTGGATAAGAACTTGTTTTCCCATTGGGATCTTTGACTGCGATCCAAACTTTGCTCAGGCTGCTGGTGCCCTGCACTGTTACCTTCCCTTCAACGGCTAAACCGCTGACGGAAGGCGATGTCACGCTGATTTCAGCGTTTGAGAAATTGGCGCTGTTGGCATCTGCCGATGGTGCGAACCCAAAAAGCGCTACCGCAATCACAGCTGAGAGTGTGATGAATTTTACGAAATTTGTCTTTGTCATTAGGAAGACCTCCCCTTGTGCGAAGGGCCACTCCGTTAAGTCCCGGAGCGGCCCTTTTAAGGGAGGTCGCTTTTAACCGGTAGCTGGCTGGCATTGAAGCGTTCGCTTCGTTAGCCCCTGTAGCTTTGCGTCACCGGCTTTCACCGGTTTTGCCTTTGTCGGAAGTCCTTCGTTTAATTTTCAGCTTGTCTAATAAAAAAACCTGCGTGCCGTCCGGCCCGCAGGTTTTGTTCCTGTCGAATCCCCGGCAACTGGCTGGCATCGAAACATCAATTTCTTAGCCCCTATAGTTTTGCGTCACTGGCTTTCGCCAGCTTTGCCTTTATCGAAAAATATTTAGTTTTCTATGGCTCTATCTTATACCCTCAACCACCAAAAAGCAATAGTTTTTTTAAAAAAATAAAAAATATTTTTTAATTCATTGCCACTTAAACAAAATCGATTATAATTCGAATATAATCTCATCTTTGACACTTAGACTGCAAAAAACCCCGCTATGCCTTTTAAATAAAGGGAAGTGCGGGGTTTTGCTTTTTAAAAAAGTGCGTAATGTTTTGTTAGAATTTTGTTAGTCGGAAAATTTTTTTCATTTCTTTGTTTGTAATGATTTGAAAATCAGTTTCAAAGCCGAAGGCTTCATGAAGACCATCGGTTAAATCCGTGCGCATATATTGCGGTTCGTAGCCCTCGCCTGGCACCTTTGAAAAAAGGAAGTGGCTTAAAGTATCGGTTATTTGCTCTACAGTAAACGCATAGTTGAGCTTTTTCTCCAGCAGACGGTAAACCAGCAGCGCGAAAAAACAAGTTGTAAAATGCGCCTTAATTCTCTCGTCTCGCTGAAGGTATACTGGCCTTGCTTCAAACTCTGTTTTCATAATGCGGAAGCATTCCTCGATTTGCCAGCGATTCTGGTTGATTCGGATAATCTCCAAGGGGCTATCCTCAAGGCATGTCGTCACGGCATAAAATCCATCGAAGCATTCTTCCTGAGCGATTTTAACCCTGTCAATCCCCAGACAGGCTTTGTCTGCGACTTCCCCTTCGGCTGTCACGTGTGAGGTGGTAATGAAGCGCTTGTAATCATTTTGCCGCTTCTTTAGCGGAGTGTGGCTATCCAAAGCGCGAACAGCCCTTTCAATCTGCCGTGAACGGACTTGCCTTTGATAAGCTTGGTGCTTAGGCGAAAAAGTCACAATCAGGCGTTCTTCAAGATCATTTTCCTTAATCCATCTGGTCTTGTAAAATGTATGTTTCAAGTCATCTTCCCCTAGCTGACTCAAGTCGTAAGACATCTTAGAACCAGGCACAGACCAGCCAAGGGGGCTAAGCGCCCATTCCTTCAAATATCCCTTGAGCTTTTTAATAGGCTGCGTTACAACGTAGGCCCTTTCACCCTGGGTGTTAAATCTCCGATTCGCGGCAGAGGAAAGACCGGCATCAGTGCAAACCACAAATCTGGACAAATTAAAGTCAGACAAAATCCGTTTTTCGATAGGTTTTAAAGAGACCTGTTCATTCTGATTCCCCGGGTTAAGCGAAAAAGCCAAAGGAATGCCATCCCCGTCCATAAAAAGCCCCATCTGAACAATAGGGTTAGGCCTGTGCTCCTTAGAGATGCCATACTGTTTAATCCCCGACTCCGACTCGATCTCGAAAAAAAAGTTAGTACAGTCATAGTAAAGTATCCCGGTATTGCGTTTAGTAACAGCAAGGCTGCGCTTGTAAACCTCAGACTCCAAAAAATCGCTTTCCTTAGCGATAACATCCAAGGCGCGGTAAATCTGATGCAAGTCAAATTTGGGAGCCTCCAGAAAATCCTGTGCGGAATCAAGGCATGAACGCTTGGATCCCGGAAAAAGAATACGAGCATAAATAAGCCTTGAGAGAATCGAATCAAGATCAAACTCAAAAGCATGACGCTTTGAAATCGCCTTACAAAGCTCATGCAGGCCAAGAGCATGGTAAATACTTTGCAGAAAGAGGTATCCACCATTCCAAAGACGCCTTTGTCCCTTCTCCAGGCGCTTGGTGGGAGATTTTATAGTGACGACATCTCTTTTCTCTGCTTTCTCCTTAGCATTGAGTTCCTGAACATAAGCACTGGCCCAGGCATAAGGGTCTTGTCCTCCGAGCCTTTCCCTAAGCTCTGCTTCAGTCCCGAGTTTTTCCACAATCTTTGAAGTAGTATGGCCCTTTTCACGAAAAGATTTAATCACATACAAAGATGCCGCATTTTTACTCTTCACTACACTAAGTCTCATGTCGTGCACCCCCTAGGGCTATATTATAACACATTACTACACAATACTACAATAATTATTTTAAAATTTGACAAAAAAATAAGCCCCTACAAGGGCTTTAGGGGTATTTTTTTATTCAACTGTCAAACTCCCGATCAATTTCTTAGCCCCTATAGTTTTGCGTCACTGGCTTTCGCCAGCTTTGCCTTTATCGAAAAATATTTAGTTTTCTATGGCTCTATCTTATACCCTCAACCACCAAAAAGCAATAGTTTTTTTAAAAAAATAAAAAATATTTTTTAATTCATTGCCACTTAAACAAAATCGATTATAATTCGAATATAATATGTAGCAAAATAAGCTAAAGGAGTTGAAATTTGTGCAACATGATAAACTCGAAATAAGCATGTTAGGTCGTTTTGTCATCAAGCGAGGCGAAACTGTCTATTCGGATATTTTTGTTCAATCACAACATTTTTGGAGTGTTTTAAAATTTCTCTTAACGAACAAAACCCGAGTCGTTAATCAGGACGACATTGTCGGGACCCTTTGGGAAGGGAAGGAGTGCGTCGATGCAAAGGCAGCTCTCCACAACATTATCTACCGCATTAGGAAAATGCTTGATGTCAAAACAGAAAAAGGTTCATTGATTAGCTATGTCCACGGGGGCTATATGTGGAACGACAAAATTGAAAGCTGGCTGGATGTCGATGCCATGGTTGCAGAGGTTAAAAATGCCAAGCACCATGCCGATAAAGACCTAGGCAAGACGATCGAACATTACAAAAATGCTATCGCTCTCTACCGGGGTGGGTATTTAGACGAAGGGCCATATTACGATTGGGCATTCCATGCCCGCAGAAATTATAAAAAGATTTTTCTTGGAGCGGTGACCGACTTAGCAATGCATCTTAAAGCAGCTGGACGTCACGAGGAAATCATTGATGTGTGCGAGTGCGCGCTGAAAATCGAGCCCTTAGAAGAGTCCCTCCACTTGGAACTCGTTCGTGGAATGTTGGCATTGGGAAAAAAGCACCAAGCCTATTCATATTTTAAAGATTTTTCTGATATTTATTTCCGGGGCACTGGCGAAAAACTGGCCATCGATTTCGCCAGCCTGGAAGGCGGGAAGAGCTCCTCTCCCGAAATCATGGCTAAAGAGGGGCCTGGCAAACACATAGCTCAAAACACGACCAATGATGGCGGGGCATTTGTGTGCGATTACCCGACGTTCTGCAATATTTTAGAGCTTGAAATGCAGCGGGGAGAGCGGAGCAACCAATATGCGCACTGCGTCGTCCAACTTGCCGTGGAATCGGAAATTTCCCGGGACCAATTTCACCAACACTTGATTAAAGCCTTGCGTAAAGGTGATGTCATTTGCATGCATCCATCCCACATTGCCAATTTGATTATTTGTTCTGCGGATGAAACAACAACCATTAAAATAATGAGCCGCATTAAAAATAGGCTCCAACATTTTTCTGCCAGTAAGTCTCCGTCAATTGACTATGAAATCAAGCAACTTGGAAAAATCCAAGAAAGCGCATTTAGTTAAGCTTGGAGAAGCAATTCATTTCTTTGAAATAAGCACCGCGCAGATTAACGATGCCCTGCATAGTTATATCAGCCCTCTATTTATCAGCAATTCTAATCGCCTTTGCGCCGACCCTCTCAATCTACCCACCTCCTACTGCCGGGTATTTTCCAAAGCGATTCTTAATAGCCCTGCGAATATGCGAGAGTTAAACGCTCATGCTTTTTGGGCTGTCCCGCCATTACCCACAAAATAATTCCCCAACAAAAAGATACCTTTTTCCGATAAATCTGATTGAAAAGGAGCAACGAAATACCTGCTTTAGTAAGATTCATTTTTGCTCACTCGAATGCGCAAGTAAATTGAAAAGAAAGCGCCATAAGAGTTTGTTGTGAGTGGAATGTGATTGAAGCGTAGTACTATTTGTTCATGAGTAAGAGATGCGTGGGGTGTTCCCACGTTAACATCAGGCGTCAATAAAAAAAGGAGGATGGTTTCAATGAACCGGAAGAGCAAACTGAGAATTTGTAAGCTAATCGTTGCGTGTAGCGCCTTGGCTGTTTTGCTCGGTGGGGCTTTCGCGATGTTGCCGAGCTTTGACCAGTCAGGTAGCTTTGCGTACGCTGATCCTGGCCAAGCCCAAGAAGAAAAAGACAAGAAGGACCAAGAAGACAAGAAAGCCCAAGAAGAAAAAGACAAGAAGGACCAAGAAGACAAGAAAGCCCAAGAAGAAAAAGACAAGAAAAGCGACGGCAATAGTTCTCCGGACGGACAAGGTATTGGAAATGCCTCTGAGCCTGGTAACGCGAGCGTGACAAATACTAAACCAGTTGGACGTGCGGGCACCAAAAAAAGTGGCGGTGACACAGGCGGTGACACAGGCGGTGACACAGGCGGTGACACAGGCGGTGACACAGGCGGTGACACAGGCGGTGACACAGGCGGTGACACAGGCGGTGACACAGGCACAGACGAAGACACAACAACAGGTGGCACTGGCACTGGTGGTGGCGATGGCGCAGCTCCAACTGCATTAACGGTTGAAGATCCCGAAGCAGTCGCGGCACCTCTTGAAGAGGTAACAGTTGAAGAACCCGAAGCAGTCGCAGCCCCTCTTGACGGCGTAACTGTGGAAGAGCCTGAAGCAGTCGCAGCCCCTCTTGCAAGCGACTTGCCATACACAGGCGGTAGCTACCTTTTATACTATCTCTTTGGTGCTATGCTGATAGTTTCGTCCTTTGCCCTTAAACTACGACGTAGCAAATAAGCAAAAACAGTAAAAAAATTTATTGTAAATCCAAGGACTCCCAAAGCGTTTTGCTGTGGGAGTCCTTTATTAATACTGTATATACCTAAAAACCCCGCTTCTCGTACAGACAGAAAATTGCGCGAAGCAGAGCTACTTAGGCCATAGATAGCAATGCTAAGACAAATTTTATATAATATAATCAAGCTACCGAAAGGGGTAATAAAATGAAAATAAAAAAATCCCCAAAACTTATTTATCGTTTCCTTTCGCTGGCTTTGTTGCTGGCAGGGATAGCTCTCATCGCGTACCCTCAGTATACTCAAATCGTTGCAAGCAATGCGCAGAAAAAAATGCTGTTGGCCTTATACACTGATGAAAAAAACCGGGAAGAATTAGAAAAATCTTTGCCAGATGAAAGTGACTCTGATGATAGCAATCCACTCGATGCAGATTCAACCGCAATCATGGCAATCGAGATAGGGAAAATCAACTTGAAGGCTGCTGTTGTTCGAGGAACAGACCCGGGCCAGCTAAAAAAAGCCCCGGGGTTTTATCCGGAAAGCCAACTGCCAGGAGAAGGCAATACTGCGATTGCCGCGCATCGGACGACGTATGGTGCATGGTTTCGCGATTTAGATCAACTTGAGCCCGACGATCTTATAACAATAACCTATCAAGGAAAAGAATATAAATATCGGGTTGAAAGAGTTTTTATCATCGCGAAAAACGACTGGAGTGTAATCGATGACGTGGAATATCCATGCTTGACATTGACCGCCTGTCATCCGGCTGGGAGCGCCCAGCAACGCATCGTCGTGCGAGCAAATATAGTTACAAAATAGGCTGCGAAAGGAGTCATCGATTTGTATCATTCCTCGCCGATATTTTTTCTGGCCCCGGGTCGCCTCGCCAACCCTTCCAAGGAGCTGGAGAATAACAGTGATTACCAAAGAAATAGTTAACCAGGCTATCGATTATATTATGGAGCATTTGGCTGAAGAAATAACCATTGAGGATGTGGCTAGGCATTGCCATTTCTCGAAGTTTTACTTTAGTAGAATTTTTAAGGCCGAGACGGGCGAGAGCGTTTACGCATTTATCAAACGGCTGAAGATGACGCAAAGCGCGATCCGCTTAAAGGTGGACAAGGCTAAGTCGATTACCGAGATCGGCCTAGACTATGGCTACAGCCCCTCTAACTACAGCACGGTTTTCCGGCAGCATCACCGTCGCTCCCCGGCCGAGTTCCGCAAGACGCTCAATCCCCGCCAGATGCCCCACCCATATGATTGGCAGGAATCGGTCCGGTTTTTAAGCTTCGCGGAGTATGACCAGCACATCAAAATCCAAGAATTCGATGATTTTGTCGTCATTTTCGAAAGGCACATCGGCAACTACCAAGAGCTTGCAGCCAATTGGGCTGCGTTTGCCGCAAAGTACCGGGGTTTCTTTGCCGACGACACCCTGCTAATCGAGCGCTCCTACGACGACCCTTCGATTACGCAGATCGACCAATGCCTCTATGATTTATGCATGACTGTCGACCCGGCGTGCCCACTGGACAATGTGATGACGATTAGCGGGGGGAAATTCGCCGTTTTTCGCTTTGAAGGGGCGGTGAAGGATATTTTCGGTGCCTTTCAAGGAATTTTTAATATCTGGCTGCCGGGCAGCAGCTACAAACTGGACGAAAGGTACGGCCTGGATATCTATCGGTCCGTGGATTGTGAAAACCTCCACGTCGTGATGGACTTATGTGTGCCGGTGCAATAGAGCAAGAATTCAGAAGATAAAAAATAGCCTCCTCTCTATAATCGAGCTACACAGCAATCCTGTGAATCGATTTGAACTGAAAGGAGCTATTTTTTATGAATCTGGAACAAATTAAAACGAAGACTTTTCGCATGATTTTGCAATTTTCCATTCCTTCAATCATTGCGATGGTGTTGACCTCGATGATTACCATTGTCGATGGATTTTTTATCGGCAACTATATCGGAAGTGAGGGAATCGCCGCGGTAAATCTGGGCTTGCCGATTATTTACGTCTATCTGGCTGTCGGAATCATGGTCGGGGTGGGGGGCGTCGCTATCGCAGGGATGCTGCTGGGAGCCAGGGCCACCGATGAAAGCAATGCCGTTTTCAATCAGACCGCCCTGACCGCACTGCTTGCGTCGATCTTGCTCAGCGCCGCAGTTGTCTTGCTGATCAATCCCCTCGTGAGCTTGCTGGGGATGACGGATGTAGTCGCCGAATATTTCCGGACGTACTACTGGATCATGATTTTTGTCTATCCAATCATGATGCTGAATGCTACCCTCGGCATGTTTATGCGGTGCGAAGGAAAGCCAGCCACGTTCATGATGATCAGCGTCTTAACAGTCGCAACAAACATTTTCCTAGACTATTTAGCCATCGTCTGGCTGGGAATGGGCATCGCCGGGATCGCTTTTGCCTCGCTCATTTCAGTCATGCTGGGGCTAGCCCTAATGGTTTATTATTTCAGCCGAGTCTCCGTCCACTTTAAATTTCATAAATTCCAATTCGCAAAAGATATTTTTACGAAGACCATCTTCAACGGGAGCTCCGAGCTAATCGGTCAACTGTCCATGAGCATTGCCATGTTCGCCTATAACTGGGTCGTTATAAGGATTGCCGGAGTCGACGGGGTCGCGGCGTTTACGATAATCGGCTATGCCGCGTATCTCTTTAATATGATTATCGTCGGTTTTGGCCAAGGCGCCAGTCCTTTGGTCAGTTTTTCTTACGGAGCCGGCGCGCATTGGCTGAGTCAAAGAGTCAGGCGGCTGACAAACTTAACTGTTTTCAGCGTCGGCGCGGTCGCAATGGCTGTCCTGGTTGGATCGGTAGATTATTATTCCAGCCTATTTGTACAAAGTCAGCAGGTTAGAAGTCTTGTCCAATCCGGACTTGCGCTTTTCACTATCTCTTTTCTTTTTTCCGGTATCAACACGATTACTTCTTTCTATTTTACTTCGATCGGCAAAGCCAAAGAGTCCGCTCTAATATCAGCCTCCCGGGGGCTAGTGGTCTTGCTGGGGTGCATCATTATCTTGCCCTTGATTTGGGGAATAACGGGAGTTTGGCTGGTTGCACCGATAACAGAAGCAATTACTCTAATTCTATGCCTCGGGCTGCTAGCGGCAGAGCAAAAGGACAGTCCGGGATCACTGGAAAAGTCGGCGGTGGTAAACAATTAAAAATTAAATGTGAAAAATATTGGAACGGTCCCTATGACCCCTTTTACTTGCCCACCGGTGCTAGATAAATCACGAATTCGTCCTCGCCATCAACCCCCACGAGGGCGTCCATCAACTGCTGATCGTAGGCGGCGATAGCGCAGGTGCCGGCGGCGATTGCCTCACACGCCAGATATAAATTCTGGCAAAGGTGACCTGCATCGAGGGCGATGACTTTGTGGGCCGCAGCCCCGTAGCGCCACTCCGTTCGCTCGGGCAAGACCGTCCAAACGAAGGTGACGGCCCCGGCGCCGACGAAAGACTGGCCCAAACTGCCACGCACCAGATTTCGCGGTAAATCTTCCCGTAGCTCCAACACCACCAATTGATGGGAGAGGGGTAAAAAGCGGTACAGCCCTGGGGCCAGCCCCTCCACCCGACTGACAGCGAGATAAGTCTCGAAGGGATGGCGGCATCCTGCCGACGGAACTGTCCGCAACGCATGCCACGGTAATTCCTTGGCCCTGACTCCCTGAGTGGCCCACAATAAAAACGACAGCTCCGCTAAGGACAAAGGGTCGCGGGAAAAATTCCGCCGCGACTCCCGCTGGGCAATGGCCTCGGCGACAGTCGTCTGCCGGGTTATCTCCGCCCAAGTTTCAGGCAGTGGCAAAGCGATGCACTGCGCCCCAACCGGAACCGGTTTTTCCAGGAGCGGCGGAGGCAGCCCCCGTGATTGCTCTGTTTGGCTAAAGTCGACAGTCTGGCGCTGGGTGTCCTTCAGAAAATAACGCAACTCCCGCATCAGTACCCACCTCCATTTTTCACCTGGACCTAGGAAATAATCTTGTCGCAGCGGCTGTTCCCCTGCCCTCAGTTTAATTATAGCATCATTCGCGGCTGGCGCCCCCGGCGCCGGCTTTTAAGCACTTGCGCATCAATGCGCTGCCAAGGCGGGCAAGATACGAGAAAACTTTATCGCTATATTTAGAATTAGTGGTAGTATTATTGCATGTCATTTAGCAGTGACATTTATCTTGATCGATGAGAGGCGGCAAACGATGGAACGGGTGAAAAAATTACAGATTGCAGCGGATCTCGGCTTCGTCCTGGTTTCAGTCTTTTGGGGCTTCAGCACTGTCATCTCCAAACTGGCAATGTTCGACATCCCACCTTTTACCTTGCAGGCCTTCCGTTTTACCGTGGCCGCCCTACTCCTGGCGGCCTGCTTTCCCCGGCTATTTCAGCGAATAACCAAGCGGGACTGTCTCTTAGCCATTTTAGGTGCAGTGTTAATGCTGGCAGCATATACCCTGAACCTTTTTTCCTTGCACCACACCACTGTCGCCAACACGGCCTTCTTTGCCTCTTTACCGGTGGTGATGATTCCGGCCATCAAAGCGGTCATTACCCGCAAGTTGCCGCCCCTGCCAGTTTATATCGCTGTCGCCTTTTGTATCGTCGGACTATATTTTATGACTGGCTTCTCCGGCAAGGCCTTTAACCTGGGCGACTTTCTCGCCATTGCTTGTTCCTTTTTCTATGCTCTATACGTCCTTTATGTGGAAAAATATGCCGCTCAAGTAGACGGGATGGTCTTTTCCACGGTCCAGCTGCTAGCCATGGGATGTTATGCGACGATTTTGTCGATTATCTTTGAAGATGCTACGGTGGCGATGTTTGTCGACAACTGGGTGGCGGTTCTGGCCCTGACAGTGCTAGGCACAGCGGTGGTGACGCCGATTCAGATCTATGCTTTGCGCTATACCACGGCGACCCGCGCCGGGGTCATCATGCTACTGGAGCCGGTCGCTTCGGCCATTTTGGCTTTTATTATCTTTGTCGAGCTGTTGACAATGAGTGGCTATTTAGGGTGTGGATTTATCTTGCTGGGGCTGCTTTTAGCCGAATGGAAACATATTTAGATGAGCAAAGAGACGGTTCGTTGACCCGTTTCTCATTCACAGTGACTCAGCGCCGGCAGATCGATCAAGATCATTCGCCCATGGCTTTTAGCGAAGGCCGCAGCGTGCTCGGTAAAGCCTGATTTGGAAAAAACAGCATAGTATCTTGATTCACCTGGCAGACAAGACGAGCGCTCAATTAGCCGAAAGAGGACACTAGTCTCGACCAACTCGTTGCGGTATTTGCATTCAGCGCACAGCACGCTACCCTGCCCTATAGCAACGATATCAATTTCTTCCTGTCTTTTTTTCAAAGGATTGTTGCCCCACCACGCTCCAATTTCGTCAAAAACAAACGGAAGCATCCCTTTTTGATTCATTCTGATAAGGTACGTTTGACAGATTTCTTCAAACCTTAAGCCATAAAACGCCGGCAATAAATTTTTTATCCGCTGATGATAAGCATATTCCCCCATTTCTCTTTCCAGCAAGGTTAAATTAGGGCTGATAAATCGATAATAAAATAGCAGCAAGGGGTCATTCAGACGGTAGATTGTCTTTTTAGAGGATTCTTTTTCCCCGACCGGGTTGACCTTGCGGACCAACTCCAACTCTAACAATGCTCGTAAATAGACCGATGTCTTGGAAGTCGATTCGTTAAGCTTCGTGGCTATTTCATTCAGGCGGCTGGCGCCCCCTGCAATCGCTTCGATGATGGATTTGTACATGGCCGGACTGCGAAATTCCTGACCGAGAAGCCAGTTTGCTTCACCAAATAAGTATGAAGACTTGTCGAGCAATCGACGCAAAATATTTTTCTCAAGCGGCCAAGTGGCGTCGAACTGAAGCAAATATTGGGGAATTCCCCCCAAGATGCTGTATAGCGCAACTTGATCATGCATCTCCCATTCCGGCACGAATTGCCTCACCTCGTAAAAATCCATGGGACTCAACTTGAATTGGGCCGTTCTACGCCCGAACAATGGGCTTTTGTGAGATAGGACTTCGTTTTCCATAAAGCTGATCGATGAACCACAGAGGACGACAAAGAGGTTGGTATTTTGCCATAAGCGATCTATTATGTTTTGCAAAACTGACAGCAGCCGTGGATTTGAATTGACTAAATAAGGAAATTCATCAAGAACCAAGACTATTTTTTCCTGTTTTGCTTGCTCTGCCAGCAACAAAAATGCCTGCTCCCATGTTTCAAAGGCCTTGATATACGAAGGTAGATTAAAGCCTCCAATCAACATTTCACTAAATTTCGCAAGAGCAAGCGTATCGCTGTGCTCTTCGGCAACATAAAAAATGCTTTTCTTGTCTTGGCAAAACTCACTGAGCAAACGCGTTTTGCCAATCCGACGCCGGCCATACATAATAATGCAATGAAAACGACCTTCCGCGTAAAGCTCGTTGAGCTGCGCTATTTCATAATTTCGACCAATAAACATCTTTACTTCCTATCTGCACTAAGCAAATTTACTAAAATATGATTTAGTAAAACATAATTTAGTAAATTTTGATTTGATGCAATGGTAACCGATGCTACTATGCGTGTCAAGGCAATGACAATTAACAGTTAGGTGGGTCAGCGGGACTATTCCATGGCAATCAGATGCTCGCCCAAGGCGATTAGTTGGCGCAAGAGGGGAACTTCATGAACGTCATGGGTTAGTAGCTGAACGCGAATTTGCTCCGGGCCGACAAAGATGGTCAGGGCAATCTGCGGCGGCCACTGGGCAAGGAAGGGCTCAAGGCTGTTAAAAGCGGCCTGTGCAACTTGCTCGTCAGAAGCAAAAATCAAAAAACTCATCTTGCCAGCGCTGCGGGCAAAATAATCCGGCGCAAAGTCTTGACCGACATTTAAATCGTGACGCAATTTGGCAACGATGTTGGCCTGAATCCAATCCGGCACGATTTCGAATTTTTCGGCGGAAGGGCAGCTCCCCATGACGAAAACGGGATGCCCCGATTTCGCTGGCGTCGCAGTCAAGGTAGTAGTCCCGCTCCACTCCCCGGAGCCAGTCGCGGAGGTGTTGACATTGGAGGTCAACTCAGCGACAATCTGCCAATCGGAGCGCTGAAAAAATGTCTTTTTGTTTAAACGGTTTTTTTCCACCCGCAAACTGATCGCTTCGGCCTCGCAGAAACGAGCGAGCGCTTCGGCTTTTTGATGTTTCCTCATTTGCAAAACATAAAACAGACCACCGATAAAAATTCCCGTTACGATAATCACACCTGCTGTCGCAACTAAATCAGACATGGGCCGACCCTCCTCAAAATAGAATGGTAGCTACCTGGTGTAACTCCTCCAACAAAGCCGACGCTTGCAGCCAATCAGCCGGCTCCGGCGCGTCGATTTGACCCTCCTTATCCTCTCCCTTTTTAAAAATCGCCTCAAGCTTACCGGCCGGCTCGGACAACTCGCTCAGTCGAAGCGTGCCGGCCGTGCCCTTAAGCTTGTGAGCTAGAGACATAGTAGCCATGGCGTTTTGTTCAGCGACAGCGGCGCTGATTTCCTGCATGACCTCAGGAAGATAGACAGAAAAATCAGCGAAAATTTCCGCAACCTCGTCCAGCCCAAGACCGATGGCGGCGGCAAAGGTCGCTTGGCGATCCGCCAGATTTGGCACCTGCACCAAGGTGTCACCAGGTTCCTGAGCCGAGGCTTCGGCTTTAGTGGCCGGTCGGCCGACATTCCTGGCGATGGCAGCAAAAAGCTCCTCCGGCTTCAATGGCTTGCTGAGATAGTCATCCATCCCGC
>Ga0351925_1052_pt1 | contig 21056 bp, 20 predicted proteins | sample BONcelHT113001D9_FD_206870 | JGI IMG/M metagenome (GOLD analysis project Ga0351925, IMG submission 206870) | Enriched cells from coal bed in the Powder River Basin, Montana, United States - BONCAT cells T11 rep2 HSBNCT.T11.300.1.D9 ... | reverse complement strand
TACACAGCCCTGGCCGGCCTTTCGGGCGTTATTTACACCGATATGATACAGTTTGTGGCCATTGTGCTGATGATCGTGTTCATATTTATCCCAGGCGTCTGGTCCGACACACTTGGTTTCACACGGCTGACAGAACTGCCGCTGGAAATGCTCAACGGGACTTTTTACGGCTACACATTTCTGATTGGCCTATTGTTGTTTTTGTCGCCTTCGGTGCTGGTTCGCATGGACATCTGGCAACGTATGCTTGCAGCACGTGATGCCAGAACCGCACGCAAAGCAGCCTTCTGGTCAGGCATGGGCATGCTGCCTTTTTACATCATCTTTCCATTAGTGGGCATGAGCGTGCGGATTGCTTTGGGCGATCAGGTCAACCCAAACGATGCCACATATTTTTTCATCGAAAAACATGGCGGGGCCTTTGTGGCCGCATTCGCCATTACAGGTTTGCTCGCTGCACTGATGTCGTCGGGCGACAGCTTTCTCAACATCATCTCCATCTCGGCCATCCGTGATTTTGCTGGTTGGAGAAAAACCGAACGAACCTCAGCTGCCGACGGTCAAAAAGGAATCCGGATTGTAACTGTAGTATTTGGTATCATTGCGCTTATTCTGGCGCTCACTTTTCCTTATATAGTTGATTTGATGGTGGTTGGAATTGGCACTATTGTAATTTTTGTGCCGGCAACCCTGCTTGCGCTTACCCACCCGCAACCAAACCGTTTTGCCCGGACAGCATTAACCAGCGTGTTGGCCGGATTTGTTGTGAACACTTTGTTTTTTGTTCTCGGGCTGCTGCAACCTGACCTTTTCGAGCCCAAATCATCCTTCATCCCTGCCTTTATTGTCAGCGCCATGATTATGACGATAGGATATTTCACAAAAAGTAAAGCTTCCTGATCCATGTTGCACGTGCTGAGTGACCGGTATTTCATGGAAGAAGCCCTCAAAGAGGCTTCTGTGGCTGCATCTGAGGGTGAAGTTCCGGTTGGTGCAGTAGTTGTCATTAACGGCAGGATTATTGCCAGGGCACACAACCTCACCGAGAAACTCCGCGATGTAACGGCCCATGCCGAAATACTTGCCATTACCTCTGCTTCGGAATATCTGGGAGGCAAATACCTTGAAGGGTGCACCTTATATGTGAGCCTCGAACCCTGTGTCATGTGTGCCGGGGCTTTGCACCATGCCCATATCGAACGGATTGTGTGGGCTGCAGATGACGAAAAAAGGGGGTTCAGCCGGTTTGGACTGAGTATGCTGCATCCAAAAACGCTTGTTGAAAAAGGCCTGATGGCCGAAGAAAGCAGCATTATGCTCAAAAACTTTTTCAGCCAAAGACGATAACAAACCCTTAAAGATCCCTGAAGTCCTTTTTCTTGTTCAGTTTTAAATCCTGAAGCACAGAGGCCTTTACGTTGATGGTAAAATTCCAGCTTTTGCGGAATCCAATAGGTATCCAGCTGAAGCGCATTTCCCAGCAATGAAGGTCGCGGTAAATATTCACCGATGTGTAAGACAAAGCCTTTGTTTCGAAATCCCATCCTGTGTTGAAGGTAATTTTCCATTTCGGGGCAACATTTACTTCACCCGAAACACCTAAGGTTTGTACAATTTTCTTGTCCACTGTTTTTACAAATCCGATATAGCGGGGGTTGTTCGAGTAGCGGAAGTTATAGTTCACCGAAAGGTTCCAGGGAACAGTCCAGTCAACATAATCATCAGGGTTTTCATTGATTTCGGCCAGTTCTTCATCGGTGCCGAACTTAGATGTGCGTTCCTTTTTTTTCTCAAAATCCTTTTGCCCGATACTCCAGTTCGCGCCAAAATCCCAGGTTGTTTGTTTGCGGCGGAGCAGTCGGTGGTTTACGTCCCATTCAAACTGGTTAATCTGTCGTCCGGATGAATCTAAGGCGTAGGCATCCCAGCTTCCCGAGTATTGCAGATTGAGGTTTTTCAGCAGTCGGGTTCGTCCACGCATGGTAATGTCGGAAAGGCGAAGTGAATCGCGTGCCAGATCGTAGCTGCCGTTAATGGACAGGTCTTCGATGAGCACTACCTTTCGCAACCCGGATATGGTATCTTTTCGGGATGGAATCTTAATCTCAAGGTTGTTGCTCAGGCCAAAGGTTATCCTGCCCGACTTATCCTTGGGAGGCGATCCGTAAATTGCCCCTTCAAATTTGCTGTAGTATTGCTCCCTGCCCTCTCCATCAATATACGAATCATAATAACCCCAGAATGGGTCGCTGAACTTCGGTGTGTAGGTGAATCCTACCCGCGGGGTAACTACATGGCGGATGGCCCTCAACGGCCCTTTCTTGAAGGCCAGCATACCATAAAACTTGGTGGAAAGATTGGTTGAAAAACTGAAATCCAACACATTCTTTATCCCCTGAATAGTATCCACCCGCACTTGCCCCGGAAGGCTGTCACTGGGATCATCTTCCCAGCTTTTGCGTCTGTAATCAAAATAAATCCGGTCGGTAATGTTGACGGAGTTGGCCAGTGTAAAGTATTTTAACAGCTTGATGGGCAGGTTTATTGGCAGACTTTGCTGGAAACCGTTCTGCATTTTAGAGAAGGCATCGGGCCTGAGCAGCATGCTGTCGGGCAGACTCAGGCTGTTACGGGCATTGAGCGTATAGTTGACATTGAGTTCCTCGTACCATCTTGATTTGCCCAGCGCTTCCTTTCGTTTTAAAGGATAAAAGCGGTTGACGGTGAAGGTTAGTTCGGGCAGACTCACATCAACCATCTTTGTTTTGGTGTTTTGCCGGTGACTTCCGTTCAAGGTGAGGAAATACTTATTGTTCCAGTTGGTCTGATAGGCCACACTCGACTTGAACTCGTTACTCAGGTAGTTTTCGGCCGATACCGGGTTAAACTTGTTAAAGTTGCTGCTGACGATGAACACATCGGCAGAAAACTTTCCGGCAGGGCGTGCCTTGGCATCCTGACGATGAGTCCACCTCACCCTGAAATCGCGGCTGCGCTGGTAATCGGGCGCACCTTCGCTTCCGGTGATGTTGATGGCATAGGAAGTATTGAGTGACCCATCGTACTTATATCTTTTCTTGTACCTGAACGTTGGCTTGACCGCCCAGCTCCCCCTGGTATAGATATCGCCCAAAAGGTCAAGATCCATGTATTGGTTAATGGCCCAGTAATATCCACCATTCTCAAAATAAAACCCACGGTTCGAACTTTCGCCATAGGTTGGAATTCTGATACCCGAACGCTGCCCTGATTTGTTCGGGAATAGTCCGAAGGGCAGTGCAAGCGGTGTCGGCACCCCTTCGATAACCATATAAGCTGGTCCTGTGACAATTTTGTCATCCGGAATTACTTTTGATTTGCGGAACCTGAATTCAAAGTGCGGATGGTCTTTGTGGTTGCAGGTGGTATAGGAACCCGACATGATGTTTACTTTATTATCGGGCATTTTTTTTACGGTACTTCCGTGCAGATAACCTTGTCCGTCCTGAGTGAACACTTTGTAAATCAACCCTTTCTTCGAATCAAAATTATAATTCATTTGTTCCGATTCATACGTCTGTCCGCCTTCGGTAAACACTGGTGTGCCCTTGAGTTTACCGGTTGAATCGGTTACACCTCTGGCAAAAACCTCGTTTTTGGAAAAATCAACTTCAATATAGTCAGCCTTCAGGGTAATATTACCATACACTATCTTGGCATCGCCATACAGGTATACCTTGCGGTTGGGCAAATCCTGAACAATAGAATCCATTGCGGTGCGTTCAACTTTTGCATCAATAGATTCTTTTTTCGGTTTCAGTTCTTTCTTTAACAGGCTGGTATCTGCGATCTGAATAACTCTTTTGGTGAGTGAATCATTAATATTAAACCTTAGTGAATCAGGCAGCGAGACCTTTAAAGTATCTGTTTGTGAATCATTTAATATCTGAGATTGAGGCAATGGTAATGGAACAATCGCCCTTGAAGAAGCCGCAGCAACAATAACAAACACCAGAATGAGGAGTTGCCGCAAAACGATTTTTTCGCATTTAATACTGTACGACAAACGGTTTTGGTGTTAATTTTGTTGATTCTGCCATGAAACGTATCAAAGTGCAAATATACTGGCTAATGTTATTCGGTAAACTACCCAATATTCAACGACTGTTGATTCTGTTTGTTGTTTGCGGCACCTGTTTTGGTGCACCCATTGAGGCGTTTTCGCAGAAAGGCAGCAAGATCAGGACTGTAGTCATTGATGCAGGGCATGGCGGCAAAGACCCTGGCGCAGTGGGTAAATATTCAAAAGAAAAAGACATTGTGCTGGCGGTAGCCCTGAAAACCGGTAAATATATTGAGCAAAATCTTCCTGACGTAAAGGTCATATATACGCGTAAAAGGGATGAATTTATTGAATTACACCGCCGTGCCGCCATAGCCAACGAAAACAATGCCGATGTTTTTATTTCTATTCATTGCAACGCGAGCAAGTCGAGGCAAGCCTATGGAGCCGAGACATTTGTCATGGGGGAACACCGAAGCGAAGCCAACCTGGAAGTGGCCATGCTCGAGAATAAGGCCATCCTTTTTGAAGAAAATCAGGAGGAAGAATACGGAGGCTTCGACCCGGCCAATACCGCAGCCTATATCGCACTCAACCTGGTTCAGAGCGAGCATAAAGCTCAGAGCATCAAGCTAGCCCAGAAAGTACAGCAACAATTTACCGAGCGTGTTGGCCGAAAAGACCGTTCCGTGCAGCAGGCAGGTTTTCTGGTACTGTACCGCACTGCCATGCCCAGCATTCTTGTCGAACTCGGGTTTATCACACACCCCTCGGAAGAAGCCTTCCTGAAGTCAGAAGAAGGTCAAGTGTATATGGCTTCGGCAATTTTCAGGGCGTTTAAGGAGTTCAAAACCGAATATGAGCTCGAAAATGCACCGCCCATAAGACAACAACTCGAAAAAGCCACCAAAGAAGTTGAAGCCCGAAACAACACAAATACCCAGCCTTCGGCACAAAAGGAGACTTCAAAACCTGCTGTTCAGCAAAAATCTGATGTGGTTTTCAGGGTTCAGTTTGCAACCTATCAAAACAAGATCGAACTTACTGACAAGCGTTTTAAAGGAATCGAAACTCCATGGTCATATTTTCACAATGGCCTATGGAAATATACGAGCGGAAGCTTTACTTCCTACGAACAAGCTTTGAAACATCTTGAAAAACTAAAGAAAACAGGATTTCAGGATGCCTTTGTGGTGGCATTTGAAGGAAACAACAGGATTAGCATTGAAACGATAACAAGAATTAGATAAGAATAATTAAAAAACAAATGAAATTCAAAAAAGTGTTTTCTTATATTTGTAACTTCGATAGCATGTTTATTCATTAATATTTTTTTCATGAAGTACTTAAAAGTATTGATATGTATAATTTCTATAGTCATTGTAGTTTATTTATTCGATAAACTTTTTTTGTATACAGCATATAAGTATCACAATATGAATTTTCTGATGAAATTTCTTTTCTTTGTGCCAATCCTTGCTTTCTCTTACTATGTACCTGCATATGCATTTAGCATTATATCAAAACTGAATGATTACCATTGGCTTAGTTATATACTAATTGTACCAACTTTGTTATTCTGGGCTGGAATAAATATATATGACGTCTGGACTATGCCTCTTGATTACACTTTTGGAGTTATGTTTGAATCTATTTACTTTACAGTCATTTTACTAATTATTGCTATTTCTGGAATTCTTGCTATTGATAATAAAGATATTGATGAAATTTGACAAAAAGGTTTTATTATGAAGCTTTTATTCCACATCATTGTCAACTTTATCCTTCAATTTCTCATTGGATTGTTTCTTTGGTTTAAAGCCAAAATTAACTATGACAATGGTCTTATTGGTGATCCATTTTACAATCCACATTTATTTAGTGGCTTTTTGGGTGTTGTATTGACACCTGTTCTATTAGGCATTGTTTTACCTTCAATTGTTTCGCTAATTGCCCTTTTCTTTGGGAGAACTGCATTTAAAACTACTTTTATTATTCTTATGTATATAATGCTAATTTACAGCTCTATAGGTTTTTTGGGAAATTTAGATTAATCTTGTAAGTCTATCTTGTTTATTCTAAATACCAAAATCCTTTTCTTTTAATTTCCATTAGAAATGACTTAATTTGTATCTTTGTGATATATATCATACTTCTCAATATAATATGGCCAATTGATTTTTCGAATTAATTCGTTGAAAAACAAAACTGTATATATAGTCGCCCTATCCTTTATCAGTGCACTGGCATTGTTCGTCTGGGGTTTTAATTTCCTGAAAGGGAAAGACATTTTTTCAAAGGAAAGAATTTTCTATGCTGAATACCAAGAGGTTGGAGGCCTTGTTAAATCAAACCCTGTAATGATCAATGGCCTCAGGGTTGGTCAGGTGCGTGACTTATATTTTCATCCAAGCAACAGCAGAATGATTGTTGTTGAGTTGGCTCTTTCGACAAGTATCCCGATACCGGCCAACAGCACAGCCAGGATTTTCAGCTGGGACCTGATGGGTTCAAAGGCAATTGACCTTAGGCTTGGCGATTCCCAGTCCTATGCTTCCGCTTACGATACGCTGAACAGTTCACTTGAGCAAAGCCTGAAAGATGAAGTCAATGCACAGGTGGCTCCGCTGAAAAAAAAGGCCGAAGACCTGCTTTCGTCGGTAGATTCACTGGTGATGGTCATTCAAACCATACTGAATGAGAATTCGAAGCAAAACATCATGACAAGCCTGCAAAACATCAGCAATACATTTAAAAACCTCGAAAGTACCACCGCCAATATTGACACTCTGGTGGTTAAAGAGCGTAACCGGATTGCTTCAATACTTTACAACATAGAGCTGATCACCAGAAATTTAGAATCAAACAGCACCGATTTTAACCGTATTGTTAGCAATATGGCTGTGTTCAGCGATTCGCTTGCTTCATCCGACCTGCCCGGCACCATACGCAGGGCTGATGCGACCTTGGCTCAGTTGTCAACCATGCTTGCAGGCATCAACGAAGGACAGGGGTCATTGGGTTTGTTGCTTCATAACGATACCTTGTATATTGAACTTGAACGTACGGCTGCCGAAATGAACAAACTGCTTGAGGATATCCGCCTCAACCCAAAGCGCTACGTCAAATTTAGTGTGTTTTGAAATACTTTAAAGACAAACTTTTAAGGCACTAATTAATTCAGGCCTTTTACTTTTGGCAAAGCCGCAACAAAATCTTTCAGGTAGAAAGGCTCGAAATAGGCCGTGTCGGCAAAATCACCCCGATTGAATGCTTCCTCAGCCAAAGAGGCCAGGAATGTGCTCGAAGGCAAAAAATCATCCATTAGTTTTATGTTTGGCCGATCAGCAAAAAGGCTGATGCATTTGGTTGCTCCGTCGCCGATTAACCAGATCAATTGACTTTCGGAAACGTCCTCGAACGTTTCAGTGTCAAGGATAACGGCTTCTGTGTCTTTCAGCTTATGTCCCTTTGCATCAAACAATGACATATATACCTCCATCCTGCGCGCATCAATCATTGGACAAATCAGGTCGGAAGGAATAAACTGCACCTCAGAAGTTAGGACAAAGCCATTGGCCAGTGATTCAAGGGTGTTGATTCCGATGAGTGGAATGTCCATTGCATAACAAATCCCCTTGGCAGCCGAAACCCCAATCCGAAGTCCCGTGTAAGAACCTGGCCCCATACTTACAGCCACAGCATCCAGTTGTTCAAAGCTCAAGCCTGCGTCCTGCATCACTTCCTGAATGAACAAGGTTAGCTGTCCCGAATGAGACAACTGTTCACGGCTTTCCTTGAGTGATACTATGTTACCCCCATCCGATACAGCGGCCGAGCAAACCCGGGTAGCCGTCTCAATCAATAAAATCTTTCCCACAAAATTCTGGCTTATTATTTCTTCTTTTCGTCAAACAGCTTGTTTTTGTCAACAACCTTCACCTTATCTCCGCTTTTCAACGATTTGGAAACAGAGCGGTAGGGCCCTGTGATTACCTGTTCACCTGTCTCAAGGCCTTCGGTGATCTGAATAAAGGTGTTGTCCTGAATTCCGGTTTTAACCAGTTTGATCCGTGCCCGATCGTTATCCACAACAAACACATACTCCAATATTTCGTCCTTACTTTCCTGTGCGGCAGGAGTGTCTTTATCTTTGCCCGATCTTGAAGAAAATCTTCCCGAAGCAGTATCTGCACGTGTTGTAACCGACTGGATGGGCACCGAAAGTACATTATCCAGTCTTTTCGTCTGAATTTCAACCGTAGCTGACATGCCGGGCCGGAAAGGCGAACTGATTGTGCCTGTAGTGTTTACCAGATCGCGATACGATTCCTTGTCCATCATGATGCGGACATCGAAATTTGTTACCTGATCGGCACTCACACCCAGGGTGTTGGCCGATGTAGCTATTTCTGTTACTAAACCCCTGAATTTTCTGTTCAGGTAAGCATCCACCTCGATCAGGCAGCTGTCATTAAGTTTTACACGGGGAATATCATTCTCACTCACTTCCACTTTAACTTCCATCTGGTCAAGGTTGGCAATCCGCATGATCTCCGTACCTGCCGAAAACTGTGAGGCTCCTGTAACGCGTTCGCCAACTTCAACATTCAGTTTTGAAACCGTACCGTCGTTTGGGGCATAAATGCTTGTTCGGTTAAGGTTTTCGCGTGCTTCTTTCAGCGCTGCTTCAGCATTCTGAACCTGAAATTTAGTGGCTTTAAAACTTTCTCCGGCTGCTTCAAGTTCGGCCATACTGACTTTGTAGCCTGATTTTGCTGCATCCCAGTCGGCATCAGAAATAACCTGTTGTTTCCAGAGTTTCTCGCTCCTTTCGTAGTCAAGCTGTGTCTTGGCAAACTGAGCCTCAGCCTGCGCGACACGTGCCTTTGCATTGGCCATATTGGCCCGGGCTGAATTCACGTTGGCCTCAACCTGCTCAAGGTTTGAAAGGTAAATCGTGGGGTCAATCTTGGCCAGAATATCTCCCTTAGTGACAGCATTGCCTTCGCGAACAAACAAACTCACAACCTCGCCCGAGATATACGGACTAATTTTCACTTCCAGAGCCGGCTGAATTTTTCCATTGGCCGAAACTGTTTCGATAATCGTTCTTTCGGTGATTACTTCTGCGCTAACTTCTGAAATATGCCTGTTTTGTTTGCGGGCAAAAACCAGCAGTAATACAACCACAACTACAGCCGCTGCTGCGATCCAGATCCACTTTTTGTTGTTATTAGATTTCATGGAATTATTTTTAAAGATTTGGCCAGATAACAGCAAAAGTAATTCATTCGACTGACATATTGTTCCCAAATAATAAAACCCTTTGATGAAACATACGGGTCTTTTAATCAATGAACTGAATGGAAGACGAGAACAAAAAAACCTGATTTGTTATGCCTTTGGAAAAACAAATCAGGTGTTTGCGCGACACTAAACTCTAAACATGCTTTATTATCAGTTTTCTGTCAGGTCATTCAGGCTGATGGTTCTTCCGAGATAGAAATCCAATATCTTGAGTTTAAAGATGTAGTCATATTTACCTGAGAGCAGGTCGGATTCGGCCCGGCTTAATTGGTTTTTGGCTACATTGTAATCAATGGCATTAACCATTCCGACATTGAACTTTTCCTCGGTGTATTTAAAAGATTCTCTGAGGCTGCTCAGCGATTTTTGCCTGGCTTTGTAGGATGCATATGCTGCAAGGGCATCGGAATAGGCGCTTTCGATTCCTTTGCGCAGTGTATTCCTGGCAAGATCAAGGTTATAATTGGCGTTTTCGAGGTTAATTCTCGACCTGTTGATGTAGGAGTTTATCTGGTATCCGTTAAAAATGGGGATGTTAAGCCTGATGGCGAGCGTAGTGCTTTTGTTGTCTCGTACCTGGTCGTCAAATGGTTTCACGTCACCTGATGTAATATCGAGTATCTGATCAGAATAATTGGTACCAAAACCTCCCTGAAGCCCTAAACTCGGACTGCGGCTTCCTTTGGCAACAGCAAGCGCATTGCGGCTGCTTTCGGTATAGTATTCGGCGCTTTTTATTTCGGGCATGATGCCAAGTGCAGTGGAATAAATGTTTTGAACCGGCAGCAATGATGGCGTGTCGGGCAGCTTCAGTGCAGGTACATTAATGGAGATTTCGTTGTCGGAACTCAATTCGAGCAACTGCAACAGGTCGAGATAAGCAAGATTCAGCTGGTTTTGGGCCTGCACTACGTTAACTTCTTCATTGGCCAGTTGAGCCTGAATTTCAAGCAAACTTCCCTTTGCAAGGGTTCCGGCATCTACCAGTTTTCTGGTACGTTCAACCTGCTGGGCAGTTACCTCAAGCTGTCGCCGGCTGTTTGAAACCAATTCCTGACTGAACAGTATCTGCAGATAATAACCGGCTACAGCAAGGGCAATGTCGTTGCTCACTTTGTCCGAATTATACCGGGCTGCCAGATACTCGGCCCTCCGCTGCTTCATGGTATTCATTTTCTGAAAGCCACTGAACAAAGTAACATCAGAGCTGATGTTGAAGTAACTCTGCTGGGTTTGCTGGTCAACATATTGATAGGTTGCAAGGTCAATCGAACGCCCCCATCCGTATGAATGCGAAGCTGAGGCATTAAGCGAGGGCAGCAAATTAAATTTGCTTTCGCGCATGTTCACCTCTCCACTGCTCACATCAAGCTTGCTTTGCTTAATGCGGATGTTGTTTTCAAGCGCTTGTTGAATACAGTCTTCGAGGGTCCAGACTTTTTGCGCAAACAAAGTTCCCGATACAAAAAGCAAAACCAGCGAAAGTATCATAAACCCTTTCCATACCTTAAGCTGCTGACTATCGTTGTGTGTGTTCATAAATAATGATTTGACTTTTACATTCCACGAAAATGATGCCAAGTATTTATTTTATTGTTTTTCTGATCATTACCCTTTTTAAAGCCAAGCTGTTCGAACTGCAGCTGTTCGCCCTGCTACAATGAATGTTCAATATTGGACACCCGGTTGAACGTGTTTTCAAAAGTAATCCATTTTTACCTGATGCTGGCAGGGCCATATTTATGTTTGAACAAAGCCTTTCAGTCATTTCAAATAATCATCTTCTTTTTGCTCAGAAGCATAAAGCGGTGTGTCGCACGGTTTCAAACGAATTGGTTATTTTTACACCATAATTATTCGCCCATGTCAACAATTTCAAAAACCCTCGCAGGGGTGGTTCTCTTTTTGTTACCATTGTTTTCTTATACCCAGCACAAGTGTGGCCACAGGCATGGGTTTGAACGTTCGCCGGTTGCTGACAGCATTGATGCCGTACATTACCGGATCCATCTTACCAACATCAACTTTGTAACCAAACAAATTCAGGCGGTGGTACAAATCAGCCTTCGCCCGGTATTTCCACTTTCGGTGATCCCTTTGGAGCTCAAACAACTACAGGTTGAACAGGCTTTTGTCAACGGCAATCCGGCTCTGGGGATCAGCCACAGCGGCGCCATTCTGCACATTTCAGCAGGCCAAACCTTTGGTCCAGCCGACACCCTGTTAGTTGAAGTTCATTACGGAGGGCAGCCGTTTCACGAAAGTTGGGGCGGCTTTCATTTTTCGGGAAATTATGCTTTCAACCTGGGTGTTGGATTTGTATCCGTTCCGCATAACCTTGGCAAAGCCTGGTTTCCATGTGTTGACGACTTCAGGGACAGGGCAACCTACGAGGTGCTGATCACACTGCCCGCGCACATGAAGGGTATTTCGGGCGGAAGCCTGATCAATACCATTGACGAAGGAGACGGAACACTCACCTGGCACTGGAAGTTGTCGCAAACCATCCCCACCTACCTCGCTTCGGTAGCAGCGGGTGAATATGAGCTGTTTGCCGATCAGTATTCAGGAATAGAGCAGGACATCCCAATAACCATTTACACCCGCCCGCAAGATACGGGCAAAGTGGCCGGATCCTTTCAAAACCTGCATGATGTTATAAGCCTTTTCGAACATTCGTTTGCCCCCTATCCGTGGGAAAGAATCGGATATACAGGAACGGCCATAGGCGCCATGGAACATGTAACAAACATAGCTTATCCGCATCAGGCCATTAACGGAAACCTGGGAAGTGAATACCTGATGGCCCACGAAATTGCACATATGTGGTTCGGGAACAAGGTTACATGCGCTACAGCACAGGATATGTGGCTCAACGAAGGCTGGGCAACATTCTGTCAGCATTTCTACCGAATCCCCATCTACGGCTACAACGACTACCTCAACAACATGAAAGAAAACCATTATGAAGTGCTCAAAAATGCTCATATACAGGATAATGGATACTATGCCCTGAACAATGTGCCCGATGAATATACATATGGCACCACTGTATATAAAAAGGGTGCCTCTGTTGTGCACAGCCTGATGCACTATTTGGGTGATTCAGTATTTTTCGATGCGGTGAAACATTACCTTGATTCTTTTGCATACTCTCATGCAACCTCTTACGACCTCAGGGATGCGTTGTCGGCGGCCAGTGGCACAAACCTCGACGGATTTTTTGATACCTGGGTATTTACCCCCGGAACCCCACACTATTCCATTGATTCGATTCATGTGACCCAAACCTCAAAAGGTTATGAAACCGACATTCACCTGAAAAAGAAACACAAAGGGGCTGTGCATTCCGGCAGCGAACATCAGATTGAAATCAGTTTTATGGGCCCCGAATGGGAAATCTTTACCGATACGGTCAGGTTTGACGGATCAACAGGATTTTCGGTCAAAACCCTACCATTTGAGCCGAAGATAGCCATGCTCGACTATTACGACAAAACCTTGGATGCCACCACCGATGAGCACCGCATCATCAGGAAAACAGGCGAATATGTTTTCAGCAAGCCCTACTTCAAACTATTTGTTGATGCACTGAGCGATTCGGCTTTCTTCAGGATCACCCATCATTGGGCACCGCCCGACAGCCTGAAAACGCAGATCAACGGGCTTCGGCTATCACCTTACAGGTATTGGTCGGTTGATGGAATCCTGCCGGAAGGCACTGCGATGCGCGGCAGATTTTTTTACAGCAACTCAAACAACCTCGATCAATCGCTGATCAGGTCCGAAAAAGATTCGGTAGTACTGCTCTACAGGCCAAACCCTGCACATGAATGGATGCCTGTTGACCAATACCGTGAAGGGCTTTGGTCGGTTGGCTACCTCTTTGTGAATGAGTTGAAAAAAGGCGAATATACGCTGGCAGCATGGGACCTTCAGCTCGTCGGTACTAATGACCGGACAACAAACAACCCCCATCAGATATTAATCCTTTTCCCAAACCCTGCCACCGATTCAGTTATCATTTCATGGTCGGTTCCAAATGCCAAAGAGCTGAATGTAACGCATGCATCCGGAAAGAAACATCTGGCACAAAACATTGCAGGCACTTCCCAAGCCAATATAAACCTCGCCGGATGGGCGCAAGGAACTTATGTTGTCAGCTTATCAGGATCTGATGGAAAGATTCTCGCCCAGACAAAACTGGTAGTCAAATGACGCAAGCCGGATTACATCCCTACTGGGAGCCTCTGCAACAGGCATTTGCAGCCCATGCAAACGAACAAGTTGCCAAAGGGGCTTCAGCGTACATGAAGCACATCAGTGTGTTCTATGGGATCAAGTCACCGAACAGAAGATTGCTGCTGAATCAATTCATTAAAACCTATGGGCTTCCAGGAATCCACATGCAGGAAGAAATTGTGCTGAATGCCTGGGCACAACCGGAGCGCGAGTTTCAATATTCGGCTATGGAGGTGGTTTTCAAACTAAGAAAACAATTTCTTCCTGAGCACATCATGCTTTTTGAATTTATGATCACGCAAAAGTCATGGTGGGATACCATTGATTATATCGCCCCAAACCTTGTGGCTGAGTGGTTCAGGAAGTTCCCGAACGACCGTGACCGTGTAATCAGCAACTGGATGCTTTCGGGCAATATATGGCTGCAGCGCAGTTGTTTGCTTTTTCAATTGAAATACAAACAACATTCAGATCAGCAACTTCTTTTTTCTTTGGCAGAACGCTTATCCGGCGAGAAGGAATTTTTTATCCGAAAAGCTATTGGCTGGTCACTGCGCGAATATGCAAAAGTTAACCCTGAACCGGTAAAAGCTTTTGTAGAAAAGACGCCTTTATCGGGCCTGAGCCGTCGCGAAGCCCTCAAACACCTGCTATAAACAAATTAAACCCTAACATTGTTATAATCACAAAACAGCTATGAAATACTACGTAAGTAAAACCATTGAAGGCGAATTTTCTGCCACAATTGACAGGGTAACCGCCTCACTTAAAGAAATCGGCTTTGGGGTACTCACAACTATTGATGTAAGCAAAACCCTCAAAGAAAAAATCAACTACGATTTTAAGCCATACGTAATACTTGGTGCCTGTAACCCCCATTTTGCCAGCAAAGCGCTCAATATCGAAGACAAACTCGGGGTGCTGCTTCCGTGCAACGTGGTTATTATTGATCAGGGTAACGGCCTGATAGAAGTGGCTGCTATGGAAGCGGCAACCATGGTTGAAGGTATTGGCAAACCCGAACTAACAAGCCTGGCTGCCGAAGTTAGCCAAAGGATCGAAAAAATGGTCATGGCTCTTTAACCCGACCTGCCCTTCAGACCATAGTTCAGCCACTGGTTTCAAACAAACAGTAAAGGTTCGCAGCAACCGTTGTGTTATGGCAAAACATGCCTTAAATCAGGCATATAGCCTGCCGGGAGGCAGCACGCAAAAACCAGACTCATCAGTTTCGGGCCAGCCGACACAACACCGTGTTTGAATACAGAAGCAGTTTTCATTAATTTTGTCAGAAAAATAATGTTCATATCTGAAAAGACGTACATCACAAAGGACAAAAAAATGTTTGATTTGATTGTTGAAAATCATTCATTGTTACTTTGTTTACAACACTTTGAAATTGATTTTGCAGTTGGCGGCAAAACTGTTGATGAACTTTGCCTTGAAAACAACATTGATCCCGGAGCTTTTATTATTGTGGCTAATTTATACAACGGCTTCATGCCTGAAGACCATGCTTTAAATACCATAAAAAATATACATTCAGTTTTGCTGTTCCTCAAAAAGAGCCATTCCTATTACGTCAGGGATAAATACCCCGAACTTAAATACTACCTTGAGAAACTCAAAAACAACCATAACAGTAAAGATCATCAATTAATTGAAAGATTCTTTAACGAGTACTTTGAAGAAGTAATGGAACACTTAAAATATGAAGATGAAGTGGCATTCCCATATTTTAAAAGCATCCAACATGCACACGAAACCCGTGAAAAAAATTCGTTTTCAGTGAATGAATACCGGAACCACCATACCGACATTGAAACCAAACTGACTGATTTAAAAAACCTTTTCCTGAAACACATAAAACTTGAAAGCGAACTGAATACCAAACGGAGATTCCTTACAACATTATTTGAGTTGGAATTTGACCTGAAAATACATTCGTTTATCGAAGAAAGGGTTCTGATTCCTGTCATCGAACGCCTTGAAGCTGAATTAAATGGATAGAAACAGGAATAGTATTGCAGTTCTTGAGCCTTCAAAAATAATCTATGAAGGTTTGCTTGCAACTGTTTCTAAATCGGGATACGATTATGTATTTTATCATGTGGATAACATTCTAGAGTTAGAATTACTTCTTGTTAAGAAAGAGGTTTCGGTTGTGCTGATAAATCCGTCATTGGTGTTAAACAGGTTGAACGAATTTGCCAGACTTAAGAAACAATCTCCGGATGTAATTTGGATCGGGATCATCTACGCTCTTTTCGACCAATCCTTTTTAAAAGTATTTGATGATGTTTTTTGCATTGCTGATGAACATTCATTAATCATTCAAAAGATCAACAAAATTCAAAACAACAGCTTAGTCCACAATGGTGAAGACGGCTATCTGTCGGAACGGGAGATTGATGTTCTAAAACTGCTTACCAAAGGCATGTCGAACAAAGAAACTGCCGAAAAACTGAACATCAGCATCCATACTGTGAATACTCACCGCAAAAACATAATGGACAAAACAGGCATACGAAGCCTTGCAGGGCTTACGGTTTATGCTGTGTCCAAAGGGGTCATCAACCTTGATTGAGAACCCATCCCATTTTTTAGCGATTACATTAAAGTAGAATCCTGTTTTTTAGCGATTGCAGCATTATTGGGTTAGCTTTTATTTTGCCACTGATTATTAAACCAAATAATTGATGGTACTATGAAGAGAACGTTGATCATGCTCCTTGCGACTTTCATGATGTTTCAGGCATATGCACAAAACAAGACAGATGCCATGCTTTTTGGCGATGTGAAATCAAAAGCTACAAAAGAACACCTGCCATATGCGACTATTTCAGTGAAAGGCACTACTATGGGTACTGTTGCCGATGGAACCGGACATTATAAACTGGCTCATTTGCCGGTGGGCAAAAACATCATTGTTGCTCAGCTCATGGGGTATAAAACCCAGGAAAAAGAAGTGTTGATGGAACAAGGCAAAGCCATAAACCTGTTTTTTGAACTCGAAGAAGATGTGCTTAACCTCGAACAGGTAGTGGTCACCGGAACCAGAACCGAACATTTCATCAAGGATGTGCCTGTTCGCACAGAAGTGATTACGGCAAAAGCCATCGAAAACAAAAATGCAGTGAATATTTATCAGGCTCTGGAAGGTGTTCCGGGCGTAAGGGTGGAAAGCCAGTGCCAGTTTTGCAGCTTTTCGATGGTGCGCATGCAGGGCCTTGGAGCCGAGCATACTCAGATATTGATCAACGGGCAACCCATCTATTCTGGTCTTGCCAGCGTTTATGGGTTGCAACAGATCAGCACCATTGATATAGATAAGATCGAGGTTGTAAAAGGTGCCGGATCAGCACTTTATGGAAGCGGAGCTGTTGCAGGCGCCATCAACATTGTAACCAAAGAACCCGGATATCAACCCATGACATCAGTGGACCTTCAACTGGGAAGCCACAAAACCAACAAATTCGACATTAACTCATCCATGCGCAACGAAAAAGGGAATATCGGTCTGAATGTTTTTGCACAGCGTTACACTGAAGGGGCCATAGATCAAACCGGTCCTGGACTGGCTCAGGAAGAAGTAAAAAACAAAGATGGCATTACTGACAGGGTATTGACCAACCTTGTCAATGCAGGTTTTGGTCTGTATGTTGACAATGCTTTTATGAACAACGACAAATTAACACTTCGCGGAAAATCGGTTTTTGAAAAACGCGAAGGAGGCACCATTACCGATGATTACTATCGGAATCCGCTCACCGATGGAACTGAAAACATCACCACAGACAGGTACGAAGCATCGTTAAACTACCAAAAGAAGATCATGAAAAACTCGGAAATTAACTTTTCGCTGGCTTATGTTTACCATGACCGTAACGCAACAAGCGATGCCTATCTGGGTGATTATATGGCCACACACAACGATAGTATCCCTGACCTCAGAAACATGAGGCCATACCTTGCAAACGAGAATTCCCTCACTTCAACCTTGTCGTTTAATTCAAAGGTCGGAAGACATAGCTTTATTTCAGGTGTACAGGTTTTTCTAAATAAGCTTGAAGAGTCAGGAATGTATGTTGTTGTTGACGAATCGAGCCCCTTCCTTGGCGAATCCTACCGCTCTGTTGCCGACAAGTCAGCACAGGAATTCGGGCTTTTTGTGCAGGATGAATGGGCTGTAAACGAAAAACTGGTGGTTGTTCCCGGAATCAGGTTCGACCAGCACACATCAGGCGAAAAATACACCGCCGACAAACAGGTTTTTGCTATCAGCAATTTCCCGAAAACCAACTTTAGTGAATCAACCGTAAACCCCCGTATAGCTCTGAAATACAAGTTATCCAGCGCGATCACCCTGAGGGCCAACGCAGGCACAGGTTTTCGCGCCCCATATGGTTTTTCGGAAGACCTGCACCTGTGCAGCGGTTCGCCCAGAGTCTGGAAATCTTCAGATTTAAATCCCGAAAAATCTGTTAGTTACAATCTATCCGCTGATTACTATGGCACATATTTGCGGATTAGCACCAATGTTTTCAGAACCAATCTGACCAACAAGATCGGTTTCACCGATGCTGATGCTGAAGTGGCTGCTTTGGGTTACGACTACCAATGGAAAAACATTGATGATGCCTTTGTCCAGGGCATCGAACTGTCAGTAGCAGCTAACCTGCACAGGGATTTCGACATTGGATTTGACGTAACCTTAAATCAGGGAGAATATAAAAACGTTCGTGAAGACTGGGCCGGAACCCCATTTGAAGATGTGAGTAAATACATTTCAAGGTTTCCAACGACAACAGCTAACCTGAAACTTGAATACACCCCAAAATCCTGGACATTCACATTAACAGGCAATTATCAGGGAAACATGTACATAGACTATTACAATGAGGAGATTAATCCGGTGTTAGGCAACCAGTCGAAAATCAAGAAAACAGATCCATTTACGGTTTTCAATGCAAGGGTTTCCAAAAAAATGAAACAGTTCAGGCTCTATGCTGGCGTTAATAACATTTTCAACTATATACAGGATGAACGACATCTTGATGATGCCGCCTTTATCTACGCCCCACTTTACGGCACTCTGTTTTATGGAGGAGTGTCCCTGACAATATATCATTAAGAAAACAATTCATCCTTTTGTTTTCGCACTATTGATGGCATATTCACCGACAACAAAAATCAGAAATACTTCTGATACTGATTTACCCATATGCCCGTTGCCAGATTCCTGTTTGCTATCGGGATTGGCTTTCAACATGAATTGTCCGGCAATACAATGGCCTGAAATACCTAAAAGCATTGTATTAGCTGTAAAAACAAAAATCTTATCCATCCTTTTCCTGCAAAACCCTATTTTTGCGCCTTAAAAAATTAAAGCCTTGTTTCGACTGCTGTTGGTAATTATTGTTGGATTGGCGTTCACGGGCTGTGTGTGGATTGATGAACAGCCTCAGGGAAAAGATTCGAATCCGGAACTCAGGCGTATCATGGATGCTGACAGCATTTATCTTGACCTTGACAAGGACAGGATTAAGCACCAGCAACAAAAACTCGATAATTTATTTCAGGACCTTCAAAAAAAGAATGGGTTCAACGGGACGGTGCTATTTGCCGAAAAAGGCCGTGTTGTTTTTGAAAAAGCATATGGTTACGCTGATGTGATCAAGCGAAAAGAACCACTGTCAACCGACAGCCGCTTTGAACTTGCTTCCGTGTCGAAAATGTTCACCGCCATGGCGGTTATGATCCTACAGGAAAAAGGGAAACTGGGTTATGATGATGACATCCGAAAACATATCCCTGAATGGCCTTATGAAGGGATTACAATAAGGCAACTGCTCAACCACCGGTCAGGGATTCCTCGTTATGAATCGCTTGCCGATGAGAAATGGCCTGATAAACGCCTCGCTGTAACCAACAAAACCATGATTGAGCTGTTTGTCCGTCACCGGCCAATGGTGTATTTCAAACCAAACAACGGATTCCACTATTGCAACACAAACTATGCACTGCTGGCTACCATTGTTGAAAGAGCATCAGGAAAAGAATTTGCTTCATTCATGCATGATTATGTTTTTCATCCACTGGGCATGAACAACTCCTTTATTCTTCATGTACCTGACGACACCCTGCTGACAACTTATATAGAACAGAAAGTAGTTCCGGGTCATGATGCAAGGGGTCGTGGATTAGTCAGGGTAAAAAACAATTTTCTCAATGGCGTTAAAGGCGACAAAATCATGTATTCAACTGTATCGGACCTCTACCAGTTCGATAAGGCCCTGAAATATGAATGGCTGATTAAAAAAGAAACCCTGGCAGAAGCATTTAAACCCGGAAGCCCAACACACAGGGGCCGAAAGGATAATTACGGATTTGGCTGGCGCATTCGCGGACAGGCTGACAGCACTGTGTATCACTATGGCTGGTGGAAAGGATTCAGAACCTTTTACCTTCGTGACATGCAAAACGAAAAAACCCTGATCGTGCTCACCAACAAAGACCGAGGGCCCGGTTCGGAGAGCTTTTGGAACATTCTTGAAGATCCTTCTTTCTCACTGTATCCTGCATCGGTAAATTTCAGGTACAGAGAAGACAACGGCCTGCCCTATTAACTGTCTTTGATTGGGTTTATTCCTGATTGACAACAAGCTTAAACCCAATTCCATGCACATTCATTAATTCCACGTGCACATCGCTTTTCAGGTATTTCCTGAGCTTGGTAATATAAACATCCATTGAACGGGCATTGAAATAGCTGTCATCGAACCAGATTTTGTTCAGGGCCACTGACCTGTCGAGCACACGGTTCATGTTTTCGCACAACAATTTTAGGAGTTCGGCTTCCTTGGAGGTGAGTTTGTGTTCTTCTGAACCTTTGGTGAGCAACTGCCGGTTGTAATCGAAAACAAACGTCCCGATGGTGAACACCGAAGGTTTCACCCTGTCGTCGGCCGAGCGGCGCAGGATAGCCTTCATGCGCATGAGTAACTCCTCCATGCTGAAAGGCTTGGTCAGATAATCATCAGCCCCCAGATCAAATCCATGCAATTTGTCATCCTGCATGGATTTGGCCGTAAGAAACAACAACGGAATCTTACGGTCGAGTTTTCTTATTTCGGCAGCAAGAGCAAAGCCATCCATCACCGGCATCATGATGTCGAGGATGCAGAATCCAAAATCATTCCTTTTGAACTTCTCAAGGGCTTCACGACCATCGGTACACAACTCCGTTTCGTATCCCTTGGCTTCCAGATATGCCTTTAAAATTGTCCCAAGGTTTTTGTCATCCTCGGCCAGCAGTACTTTAATATTGTTTTCCATAGTCCAAAGCTATAAATTTTGTCCGTTCAAAGGCAACCTGATAAAAAACGCGGTCCCCTTTTTAAGTTCACTATCCAAATGTACAGTTCCTCCGTGCTTTTCAACGATGGCCTTCACATAGCTA
>Ga0351925_1048_pt1 | contig 22130 bp, 23 predicted proteins | sample BONcelHT113001D9_FD_206870 | JGI IMG/M metagenome (GOLD analysis project Ga0351925, IMG submission 206870) | Enriched cells from coal bed in the Powder River Basin, Montana, United States - BONCAT cells T11 rep2 HSBNCT.T11.300.1.D9 ... | reverse complement strand
TTGGGTCGGCGGAATAGGTTCACGGTCTGCCCCTGATTTTTTCCATTTACCTGTATTACGGAAGGACTGATTCGGATTATGAAAGAGGCTGCGAGAAAAGAAATGCGCCTGGCAGCCGAAACCGGCGTCTCGGTCTCGGAGGAAATCGCGCTTGAAATCCTGCGCGGCGGGCCTGATGATATTCCTGAAATACTGGCCTGCACCAGCCTTGCACGAAGGCGAAAGTTCGGGGACGGACTCCTCATGTGCTCGATCATGAACGCAAAAAGCGGTGCATGTTCAGAGGACTGTTCCTTTTGCGCCCAGTCGGCTCACCATAGAACAAAGGCTGAAATTTTTCCGTTGGCCGAAGTGGTGGAAATCGAGACGGCTTACCTGAAAGCCGCGGAGCTTCCGGTCAGCCATTTCGGTGTGGTTACCAGCGGAAAGGCGCTCAAGGAAAAAGATATCAATGCAATCTGCGAAGCCGCCAGACGGACCCACGATCCCCGCCTGACATGGTGCGCCTCCCTTGGCTGTCTCGACAGGAACCAGTTGCTTGCGCTTAAGGATGCGGGGTTCAAGCGCTTTCACCACAATCTGGAGACCGCCGAGAGCTTCTTTCCGAGCATCTGTTCCACCCATCCCTATTCCTTGCGCATAGATACCGTGCGCGCCGTGAAGGAAGCGGGCCTGGAAATCTGCAGCGGGGGCATCCTCGGACTGGGTGAGAGCCTGGAGCAGAGGGTGGAGTTTGCCGCTATCCTGGCGCGCGAGAAGGTGGATTCGATCCCGCTCAATTTTTTGATCCCCATTCAGGGGACGCGCCTGGAATTCCAGGAAATCATGAAGCCTCTGGACATGATTCGCGCCATTGCAATGTTTCGGATGATGAACCCGGAATCCGAGCTGAAGGTCTGTGCCGGGCGGATCCATCTCAGGGACCTGCAGTCGATGGTATTTTACGCCGGAGCGACAGGAATCATGATAGGCGACCTCCTGACCGTTGCCGGGCGAGACCCCAAAGCGGACCTGCGGATGGTCGAAGACCTCGGGTTCCAAATCCTGTGTTGACCGCGATGTTGGCTAGACGCCGCCCCGTTTCATCATTTCCCTGAAGATGATAAGTTTCTGGACGTCCTGGGTGCCCTCGCCGAGCGAGGATGCCCATGCGTCCATCGGAAACTTGTGAATCGGGTGTTCGAACACCACCGACGCCCCGCCGAAAAGATCCGCGGCCCAGATGCCCACTTCCCTTGCAAGATTTACCGTCAGGTATTTCGAAATCGAAGCGCCGAGCTTGAAATCCATGCCGGAGTCCTTTTCCCAGCATGTCTTCCAGAGCACCATCCGGGCCGCCTCGATCTTGCTGTAAAAATCAGCCGCTTCAAACGATTTTGCCTGGAAGTCGATTACCTTCCGGCCGAAAATGGACCTTCTATTGGCGTGATCCACCCCTGCCCTGAAAGCCCCCGCGGCAGTGCCAAGGGTAAGAGCGCTGATGGTGATCCGGCTGTTGGTAAAGATTTCAAGCACCTGCTGAAGCCCGCGGCCGGGTGCGCCGACAAGATTTTCCTCCGGAACGAAAACATTTTTCATCTGAATTCGCGTGAGGTCCGAGGGAATCCAAACCTTCTTATTCAGGGGTGTCCTGGTGATTCCTTTGGAAATAAGGTCCACCAGGTACATGGAAAGCCTGCCGTTGCGGGGGGCCTCGGGATCGGAGACAGCGGTCATGAGCGCGAAATCGCTGATGTATCCGTTGGTGACGTATGACTTGGTGCCGTTGAGGACCCAGCCGCCATCGACTCTTTCGGCCTTCGATGCAATGCCCGCCACGTCGCTTCCCGCCGTTGGCTCGGTATTGCCGACACAAAGCAGAACTTCGCCGCGCGAGGCGGGAGGTATGAGAGCGCTTTTCTGCTTTTCGTTTCCGAATAACAGAACTCCCTTCGTTCCGAGCGAAATCTGCACGAGCACCGCCACGCCCACTCCGGGTGAAATGGTTCCCAGGTGTTCCTGGAGCAGGGACTGCTTGAATACCGTCTGCTCCCGTGGCGAGCCGTTTTCGACATCGAAGCCGAGAAATCCGCCAGAGCCCAGTTCCCTGAAAAAATCGCGAGGGATCTCCCCTGCCGAATACCATGCAGAGAGGTTCGGTGCGAGATGCTCGGCAACAAACTTTTTAAAGCTTTCAACATATTCGACATATGCAGCCGGAACATGAAAATCCATTCGTCGCTCCTTTCAAAAAGCAGTTTGCCCCGGTCCGGTTATTACCGGCGGCGGCTTTAAATTAGTGATTACATACCGGCTGCTCAATGGCGTGGGAGAATAAATAGGTGTGGTGTCTTATAATCTTTGTTTTCGTGGAAAATGCCTGCTCCGCCCAATGTTGAATCGAGGAGCGCGGTGGCCATCTGGAATACCGGGGAAGCAGGCCGGCGGAAAAGAAATTTCCGGTTCAAACTGTCACGGCGAGATGCGGACCCTCGGGGTATGGGCGAGGGAAAAATCCTCGAAATCAAGCGTCAGGTTGGGATTGTATGCGGGGTCGCAGGCGAGAAGACTGCCCCAGTTCTCCTTCATGTACGCAATCTCTCCCTTTCGGGGAAATCCCTGGCAGATTCCCAGGAAACGGAATTGCGCGTAGGGGGTCCATATATTTCTGTAGCCCGCCTCCCGAAGACGAAGACACAAATCGACGTCGGCAAAATTGCTGAGCGCCTCGTTAAAGCCACTCACTTGCTGGAACAGTTCTTTTCGTATGAACATGCACCGGCCCGATACGGCCGAAAAGCACTGCGTAAGAGCAGCGCGCCCGTAATATCCGGCATGCCGCCTGCCCCTGTGCGCATACCCGGCAACTTTTCCCCGCATCCCTAAAATCATTCCGCCGTGATAGAGCCTCGTGCCGGGATAGAACAGCCTGGCGCCCACCGCGCCGACTTCGGGCCGGCATGCATGGCTTGCCATTTCCTCGAGCCAGTCCTCACTCAGCGCTTCCAGGCTGCTGTCGATAAATCCCAGCACCGTCCCGCTTGCCATAGCCGCCGCCCGGTTACGCAGCGCGGATTTGCCGCGCGCCTCTCCGTGGCCCAGGATACGAACCCGCTCGTCCCCGAGGCATTTGATCAAGGACGGGGGTGCTTTCCCCACCGCGAGGATCTCCAGGTTTGAATAAGTGGATTTGTCCAGAAGAGTGCGGATGCAATTCGACAGCAGGGCGGCATTTCTTCCAACTATTATGAGGCTCACACGAGGCGGGGGGACGGGCAGAGCGTACCTGGTCCGGTATCCGAAGACGGCATGCGTGGCCTTCGCCTTTAAACCCTGCCTGTCGAAGTAATCGTTTATGGCGCGCTCGGCCGCCGTTTCGGCGTAGGGCTTTGATTCGGGGACAAGGCTCATCGAGTTTTCATGCAGCCGCCAATGGTAAAGTATCCGGGGTATATGCCTGATAGTGCCCGGCCCGGTTTTTTCGATAAACCTCAGGCCGAGATCATAGTCCTGCGCGCCCTCCAGCCCCTTCCGAAAACCGCCTATCTCCCTGATAATCGAAGTCTTGTATACTCCGAGATGGTTTATCATGTTGCACGTCAGAAAAAGATCGGGATTCCAGTCGCTCTTGAAATGGGGGTCCGATCGTTTCCCCTCGGTATCGATTTTATCCTCGTCGGAATAGATGAGCATGGCTTCGGGATGGCTGACGATTTCGACCGCCGCGCGGTAGAGTGCCTGTTGCGCGAGCATGTCGTCATGATCGAGAAGGGCGATGTATTCACCGGTGACCAGTTCCAGCGCGGAATTCGAGGCTTCCGAGATGTGGCCGTTTTTTACTCGAAACACCACCTTTATTCTATGGTCCGCATCCCGGTGCTTGCGTAATATCTCGGCAATCCGGGGATCGGTCGATGCGTCATCGGCTATGCAGAGTTCCCAGTGAGGATAGAGTTGATTCCTGACCGACTGGATTGCGCTTTCCAAGAAGGCGGGGACTGGATTGTACACGGGCATGACAACGGAAATCAGCGGCAGGCGGGGCATCGCCGCGATGGAAACCGCAATGGCGTCGCACAGGGAATCATCCTTTGAATCGTACCGGGCGATCCACTCGTCATAGCGGACCCTGGAGCTGCCCCACCCGGCCAGGTTGGCCGCTCTTCCCCGCCATTTCCGGAATACGACCGTGAATTCCCTCGACAGGATCGCCAAACAGCGGATCAGCACCATGTTTGCCCTGTGGTAAAGCTTTATCATAGACTATCCGGCCCTGCCGAATAAATCTCGTATCCTTCTCAGGACCTTCTTTTTCGGTTGCTCACCCAACTCCGCATGGACTCTTCGGACCAACTCCAGGCGTTCGCGTTGGAGTTGTCCGGAGGCATATTCGCTCGTCCCTCGCTTCAAATGCACGTAGAACTCACAGCCCTCCGGGCCGGCCTTTTCAAAAACGCGAAGATTCGTATATCCCAGATATCCCAGCTCCAGCATCACGAGTTCGAATGAAGAAGGCGTAAAAAACCATGCGTGGAAATCACGGTAGGCAGAGGTTTCGCCAGGCCCATGACCCATGAACATTTCCCTGGCGCGCTCCGGATCATGTTTGAAAGAAATCCTGGAAATATCGGGGGCCCGGTCCCATAGAGGTTCCGAATCGAGCAGGCATTCATAAAAACAGGCAAGATAAGCGGTTCGGGCGGTGTGCCTTGTCCGCCCGTTGTAGTAGGCCTCGATGACGTCGCCGGTACTGGAAAGAGGCTTGAGGAAATCGAATTCCCTTCTTTTGTCCGGTATCACGAGGGAAATCACGCCTTCCGGACTTATCAGCTCTTCGAGGGACTGAAGAAACGTCAGCAGGCAGGGCATGTGTTCGATTACATGGCTGGCCACGATAAAATCGACCCGGTCAACTCCCCCCGTCTTGAGAAGCGAGGCGATATCTCCCTCCCGCCAGACAAAATCGACCTCTTCGATGGTATCGAGGCTAAACCTGTGGTGCTCGGGATCGGCGGCTTTGTACGCGCGGAATTTCTCTACCAGTCCTTCCCTGGTCTCGTGATCGACGGTATAGACCTTCCACCCGTCCCGCTTGGGGCAGAGCGGGTTATATGACGGGCCTATCTCTATTCCGGTCTTTTCCTTTCCGGCATGTTTCAAAATGTAACCGGTTCGATTCATTTCACCTGTCGCCCTGCCCGGCCGGATAGTTCGCCCATCATTAAACAATCGCGATTACTTGAAAATACCTGAGAAATCGGTCCCGGCCCGCTCTTTGTCGATTCTGTCGGCAAGCACGTGGGCGACCAGCGGCAGCGCGATCGTGGCATCGCAGAAACATTGGGCGGTCCTGCCCGATTTGGTCTCCTTGCCCCAGGAAGTCGCCTCCTCGAAGGTGCATCCCGAAAGCCCGCCCCACTGTGGAGAATCAGTAGTGATCTGTATGGCGTACTTGTGAGGATGATAGGTCTCATCGGTGCCTTCCCGGACCACGGCGTTCCTTCGGTTGGGAATCTTTCTGTCGGGATAGAGCAGATCGGCGCAGACGGCGAACAGTTGGATGAAATCCTTGGGCACGCCTCCCCCAACATAGAAAACCCCTGTATTTTCGACGAGCTCGGCAAGAGACATGAATTCGACGTAATCCTTGATCGCATCAATGGTGAGACTAAACCCTCTGCTCCTTGCAATCAGCGCGGCATCTCCTATCGGACTGTCCGCTATGCCGGGGCAGAATACGGGCACTTTCTTTTCGGCGGCCGAAACTAGAATGCTTTTGACCCCACGCGCTCCGAGCCAGCTTCCCAGAAGGTACAAAAATTCCCTGGAAGAGTATTTGTAGTTCTCATCGAGTGTCACTATAAATTCCGCTATGAACTCCGTCATTTCCAGGTAGTCTTTTTCAGAGCCGTATATATCGTAATAGCGGTTAAAACCCGTTTTGCAGAGGTATTCGTCATCGATATTGTGCGTTCCACGATAATAGGCGCGGCCCATGCCCTCGACTATGTCCTCGGAGAGGTTGGCGCCGGTCGCGGCCAGTATGTCGATGTAGCGCTGCTCGATGAGCCAGCTTACAATGGACCACTGTCCCGCGACGGAAAGAGAGCCGGCGTAGCCCATCAGAATGGTCAGGTCGCTTTCGCCGATCATTTCCTCGAATATGTCGCACACCTCGGCCAGTTTTCGTCCCTGGAAACCGGTCCGGGACATCTCCACGAGAAGTTGTGATAAAGGTTTGTTTTTGCTTACCTGGATCGCCTTGACCGTTTCATAAGGAAATGCATTGTTTTTCACCCGTAAACAACTCCCGACTGGTTGAATGGTCCCGATGACTGATGGAGAGCAAAACGTCCCGCGCGGCGGCTAAAAGCGCCGAATCTGGTCCACCATAGCAGAAATGGACCCGCATGTGAATTCATAATAGCGGGCGCCTTGTTTCCAATGGCCGGTCCCGGGCCGGCTTGACGAGTGCTCTCCCTTCGCTGATTCAAACCAGTCGCCACGACAATTGACAACTTCTTCCCAATCCTTAAAAGCAGGGATAGGCGCTGAACCCAGTTTATCAACTGATATCAAACCAAGCCGGCCTTGCAGGAAAACCAGTCGGAGGCGTACATATGAAAAGCCGCAAGAAAGAACCCCGGGATATGCGCAAATCAACAAAGGCTATCCATGCCGGGGAAGCAGAACATTCGATATATGGTGAAGTGTCCGTACCCATATTCCAGTCCTCCTCATTCGCATTCCCGAGCGCGGCGGATGGGGCCGCCCGGTTTGCCGGAGAGCAGCCCGGATACATTTACACCCGGCTGGGAAATCCCACGGTAAGCGCGCTGGAAGAAAACGTGGCGGCGCTTGAAAACGGTTATGCCGGCATCGCCACCGCCACTGGAATGGCGGCCGTGAGTTCGGTTTTTATCGCATTCCTGAACCAGGGTGACCACGTCGTATCCACCAACTGCATTTACGGGCCGTCGCGGATCATGCTCGAAAAGGAGTTGGTCAGGTTCGGGGTGCGGTCCACATTCGTCGACAGCTCCGATCTGTCCAATGTGGAACGGGCGATCCGGCCCGAAACGAAACTGGTATTCGTGGAATCGCCCATGAATCCCAGCATGAGCATAACCGACCTTCGCGGCGCGGGCGAAATTGCGGCAAGGCATAAACTCCTCTATGTCGTGGACAACACTTTCGCCAGCCCCTACCTCCAGCGCCCGCTCGAACTGGGGGCGGACATCGTGATAAACAGTCTTACCAAGTTCATAAACGGGCACACGGACGTCGTCGGGGGAATGATCGTCACCAGGACGGAGGAGAACCACAAGAGGCTGAAAAAAATCGTCCAGACATTCGGTGGGACAATGGACCCCCACCAGGCCTGGCTGATCCTGCGGGGTGTGAAAACCCTGCCCCTGAGAATCGAGCGGGCGCAGGAAAACGCGATGAAACTTGCCGACTTTCTCAAGTCTCACCCGAAGGTGATCTGGGTGAGCTATCCGGGACTTGCCGAACACCCGCAACACGAAATCGCGAAGAAGCAGATGGACGGTTTCGGCACGATGATATCCTTCGGCGTGAAAAATGGGCTGGAGGGCGGAATCACGGTCATGAACACTGTCGAGTTGATAACGCTGGCCGTTTCGCTCGGAGGGGTCGAGTCGCTGATCGAACACCCGGCGTCCATGACGCATGCCTCATTGCCGCGGGAACAGCGTGAGGAAGCCGGTATCCTCGACGAACTGGTACGGTTTTCCGTCGGGTGCGAGGACTTCGAGGACCTGCGCGAAGATCTCGACCAGGCCCTCGGCGCAATCGGCGATTAGCGGCGCCCCGTCAATTCATGCGCTCAACCATTGCCTTGGCGAATTCCGAGCACTTTACCTCCCGAGCGCCCTCCATCTGCCTGGCCAGATCATAGGTGACTATTTTGTCCTTGATCGTCAACTCCAGCGCCGAGCGCACCAGGTCGGCGGCCTCCGACCAATCCATGTGATCGAGCATCATCGCCCCGGAAAGGATCAATGAGCCTGGATTCACCTTGTCCTGCCCGGCATATTTGGGCGCCGTTCCATGGGTTGCCTCGAACATGGCGCATTCATCGCCAACGTTTGCCCCGGGTGCCATGCCCAGTCCACCCACCTGCGCGGCCAGAGCATCGGAGAGATAGTCTCCGTTAAGGTTCGGGGTGGCAAGGACGCTGTACTCCTCGGGCCTGAGCAGGACCTGCTGAAACATGGAATCGGTAATGCGGTCCTTTATCACCACGCGCCCGGCGGGCGGTTTCCCACCGAACTTTTCCTGAATCTCGCCCTCGGTTATCGTTTCGGCGGCAAACTCCCGGGCGGCTAACTCATAGCCCCATCCGCGGAACGCCCCCTCCGTATATTTCATGATGTTTCCCTTGTGGACCAGGGTCACCGAAGGAAGTCTTTTCTCGATCGCATGCGCGACAGCTCGCCGAACCAGCCGTTTTGTACGATGCTCGCTTATGGGTTTAATGCCGATTCCCGTATCGGGGGCAAGGTCCACCTGGAACCGTTCATGCAAAAAAGCGGACAGGTCCAGGGCCTCCGCGGACCCGGCCTGCCACTCGATGCCGGAGTACACATCTTCGGTATTTTCCCGAAAGATGATCATATCGACCAGTTCCGGCCGGTTCACAGGCGTGGGCAGGCCGGAGAAATACCGGACGGGGCGGATGCACGCGTAGAGGTCAAGTATTTGCCTCAGCCTCACGTTGAGGCTCCTCATGCCGGTCCCCACCGGGGTGGTCAACGGCCCCTTGATGGTGACAACGCTTTTGCGGATCATTTCTATCGTGTGTTCCGGCAGAAACTCTCCCTTTAATGTATTCGCCTTCTCTCCCGCCAAAAGCTCGAACCAGTGGATCTTTCTCAAACCTGAATAAGCCCTGGCGACGGCGCTGTCAAAAACCAGCCTGGAAGCTGCCCAGATATCGGGTCCTATGCCGTCGCCCTCGATGAAACCAACATTGGGATTTTGGGGCACCCGAAGTTTGAGGTTCTTATCCAGAGTGATCCATTCACCTGCAAACCTCTGATCATTCATTCGTTATCCTTTTCGGAATTTCAAAATCCAGGAGGACCCACTCTCCGGCCGCATGCATAACTGTAAGCACTGCACCGCCCTTTTCAAAAGCTGTGCGGACATCCTCGGCCTGTTCGGCCAGGATTCCGCTCAAGACGAGCTTGCCTCCTTCGCGAACCTTGGAAATCAGCTCTTTTGACATCCCGATAAGCGGCAGGGACTGAATATTGGATATCACCACGTCGAAAACGCCGTCGATATCATCAACAGAGCCGCACAGCACCTGGATTTTTTCAGAAAACCGATTCAGTTCCACATTGGGACCGGCAACTTCGACAGCCTCGGGATCGTTGTCGACTCCGATGATGTTGTCAAACCCGAGCAGGGCGGCGCCGATAGAAAGAATCCCGGACCCCGTCCCCACGTCCAGCAAGGACCGCGCTAAAACCTTTGGTCCGGCGCCTTGTTGTTCGCTCCACCTCTCAAGCCATTCAAGGCAGAGCCGGGTCGTCTCATGGTGGCCCGTTCCGAATGCGCGGCCGGGATCGATCCGGATGACCAGATCGCGTGGGCCCGGACTTACTTCTTCCCAGGTGGGTGTAATGAGAAAGCGCCCGCCGACGCGCATTGGCTTGAAATGAATCTTCCACGTCTCCGACCAGTCTTCGTCGGCGACCTCGGTCGGAAACCAGGTGATCGGCCTTCCCCACCGATCCGGGACCTCCGCGGGCTTGAGTATCCGCTCCAACAGCGGGCGTTTTTCACCGAATTCGAGGGAATCGAAATAGAGGCGCAGACCGCCGGGTATGAACTCCACCCCCCCGCCGAAGGTCTCGGCTAGCTCCGACCCGAGATCATCGGCTATTTCGGCCTCGCATGATATGTCCACCCTTGTCCAACTCCTGGTCATGCATCTCCTAATCCGCGGCAGCCACGCATTTGATCTCAACCATCGCGCCCTTTGGGAGCGCGCTCACCTCGATGACCGCCCGCGCCGGTTTATGTCCGGCAAAAAAAGCTTCATATTCTTTATTGAATTCGGCGAAGCGAGACATGTCGGTGATAAATACGTCTACCGAGACGACTTTGAGCATACCGCATCCCGCCGCATCGAGGATCTGTTTCATGTTTTCGAGGCACTGGCGCGCCTGCGCGGAAAAATCGGGCCCGACCATTTCCCCCGTTTCCGGTACCAGAGGTATTTGGCCGCTGACGAAAAGAAACCCGTTCGCGCGTATTGCCTGGGAGTAAGGGCCAATAGCAGCCGGAGCTTTTTCGGTGTGTATCGCCTGGATGGTCATGTCTCCTCCTCGTTCCAATCAAAACCCCCGGCCGAACCAGTGGACTCAGCACGGCTCGGAAACGCTGGGGGCGGAATATACGAAATTAAATCGTCCATAGTAAATGTAAATGCCGTTGTAAATGTAAATCCCCTTCCCGATGCGGGCCGGCGGACTCATACTTATATGTAGAGCGTTCAGTTGTACTCTTGTAGTTGTCGATACACAAGCATTCCGGTGAGGAATCGAAAAGGGAAAGCGCCGTGGAGGATTTCGGGAACGTCAGGCCCGGGGTGCGGGATTTAACCCCGGGCGGTATTCACGGGACCATACTGGTCACGGGATCAACGGGGTTTGTCGGAGGCAGACTTGTCCGCGCGCTTTCGAATCGCGGAATCAGACCCCGTTGTATTGTTCGCTCCGCCTCGAAGTTCAAGGCGCTCTTTGCCGGACAGGTCGAGGCGGAAGTCCTCGAAGCCGACCTGCTCGCGCCGCTCACGCTTGCAAAGGCCGTCGAGGGGATAGAGACTGCTTTTTACCTGGTCCACTCCATGGGCGGGCGCACCCTCTTGGAAAACCGCAAGTTCGCCGAACGCGACAGGTCGGCCGCGCTGAATTTCGCGCGTGCCGCCGCCGATGCCGGAATTAAAAGAATCATATATCTTGGCGGGCTGGGTGAGATGGGCAGCGACCTTTCCGAACACCTGGCCAGCAGGCAGGAAGTTGCCCAAATCCTGCGCTCGGGCAGCGTTAGCACGACCATTCTTCGCGCCGCCAATATAATCGGCTCGGGCGGAGCGCCCTTCGAGATGCTGCGCCACATGGTCGAGCGGCTTCCGGTGATCGTCGCCCCCCGCTGGATCGACACCCATTGCCAGCCAATCGACATCCAGGATGTCATTGAATACCTGATGGGGTGCATGGATCACCCCGAAACGGAGCGGGCGGAGTTCGACATCGGCGGGCCCGATATAATCACGTACCGTAAAATGATGGAAATTTACGCCCGCGTGCGCGGCCTCAAAAGGACAATCCTTTCCTGGCCGTTTCTCTCCTCGCGCTTTTCGGCCTTCCTTATCAGCTCTTTTACTCCCGTACCCTCGGGGGTAACCAATCCGCTGCTGGAAGGCTTGAAAAACGAGGTCATTTGCCGCGAAAATCGCATTCGCGATATTATCCCAATCCAGCTAACCCCACTCGAAATGTCCATTTGCAACGCGCTCCAGGAAGTAGAAGCCGGACCGGGCAAGCTGCTCTCAAGACAATCATGCTTCCTGCGGGGTGAGTAATAGCAGCATGTTGAATATGGCTGTTCGGGTGGGAGAACGTGGAACAGACGCTCATTTCGAAGGTGGTCCAATGCTGGAAAAGGCGAAACCGGAAAGAGAAGTATGGTCAGGCCGAATATTTCTAAGGTACCTGCTTTTTCAGCTACCCGGCTGGACTCTCCTGGTTCTCATCCTTGTGCTGGTTAAGGACTGGTTGAATCTGTCGACGCCCATAATGCTGGGTATTATCGCCCTTTGGGTAACAAAGGACCTGGTCATGTTCCCTTTCCTCTGGCGGGCGTATGATCCGAATCCCGAAAGGACCTCCTATCGGCTGGTCGGTGAACGCGCGGTAGCCCAGGAAAGGTTCTCCCCCAGAGGATATGTTCAGGTGCATGGCGAACTCTGGCAGGCGGAACTTACAAATCCGGAGGCTGTCGTTGAAAAGGGACAGGTTGTGAAAATCCATGAGGTAAGGGGGCTGACTCTTCTGGTTCAGCCCGATAATTGAATCCTCCGCACCCGGTATCGACCAAGGCGGGAAATGTCGAACTGGTTGTGGGATGTTACACCATCCCTCCCCGCCTTAATCGGCGCGAACCAGGATGGAATCGACTGCTTCATGATCCAGTGAAATGCTCTCGCCGTTTTCCTTGAGGATTACCCAAGTCGTCCCTTCATTGCTGCGCGACCGGACCTGGATTTTCTCTCCGGGTTTTAGCGGAAAGTTCACGGGTAGGCCGCCTTCGGCTGTGGAGTCATCCAGGGTTTTCGAGACAATGCCGTGAACACGGGCGTCTTGCCCCGGACGCAGCAGGCTCAGCGAAAACACCCGGTCGGAGGCGAGGATACCGGGGTCCTGCGGGATCTCCTTCCCGTGGGGGTCGACTTCAGGGTGGATCAGGAGATCGTCCAGATAATCCACTGTTTGAACATCGCTTATATGTTCCAGATGATGGGCGGCCGGATGAATCTTTTCTGCCGGGGTCCCCACGTGCTGCAGGTAGGCTTCCCAAAGCCGGTGAGCGCGCAAGATGCGCATTGCTTCCTGGCGGCCTTTCTCGGTGAGTGAAAAACCGGATGAACCTTTGTCCAGAAGTCCATCGGCTACCAGGCGCTTCATGGCGCCGCGCAGGTGTTTATCGTTGGCCGCGTACTGGCGGACGTTTTCAACATAGATGGGCGTTCCGTCCGTGCGCACCGCCGCGCTCAAAATATCTTCGACCGTCTGCTGGGGCACCATCTGCCGCAGCCTGTACCAGCGGGCCAAAAGACCGTACCGGGGCGCGAAGATAAGGGCGAGGAGGAACTGGAAGGTGCAAAACAGGATAATCGCTCCTCCACCGGATGAATCAAGCGCTATGCACAGGTAGAGTCCTCCGACCACGCTTGTCACGCCAAAGAGGGCCGACAGGAGCATCATCCGGTCCAGCCGATCGCACAACAAATAGGCCGTGGCGGCAGGGGTGATCAGCAGCCCGATAACCAGAATTACGCCGACCATGGTAACCGCGCTCACAACGACAAGGGACACGCAGGTCGTGAAAACATAATCGATCAGCATGACCGGTACGCCGATGGATGCGGCCATCGCCGGATCGAAGCTGGTAAGCTGAAAGTAGCGAAAGAACAACAGGATGATCGAAAGCACCAGGACCGCCGCTATGGCCGAGGCCCAAAGGTCCTCGTTTGAAACCGCGAGCACGTCGCCCATGATGAAATGCATGAGGTCGATATGGATATAGTTCCTGAAGATCGAAACCAGCACCACCCCGGCGGCGAAAATGCCGGTGTACATGATTCCGATGGCTGTATCTTCCTTGACGCGGGAAAAACGGGAAACGAACCCAATGAGCAACACGGTGATAAAGGCGGCGATAAGAGACCCGATGAGCATTGCCGGGGCATGGGCCTCCACATTGAAAAGCATTTTCATGAAGAGGTAACCGCCCACTACCCCGGCTATCATGGCGTGCGAGAGGGCATCTCCAAGAAAGGCCATGCGCCGCAACACCACCAGGGAACCCACCACTCCACACACAATAGCGACCAGTGAACTGCCGATCAGGGCCTTTTGAAAAAAGACTTCCCGCAGGGGGTCCAGGAACCATTGAATCAGCGAGGGCATTTGGAACTTCCTTTCACCTGGCCAGTTTTGAGAAGATATGCAGCTTGCCTTCATATACCTCGGTGAGCAGTTCCTCGCTCAGCACCGCCCGAGGGGGCCCGTAAGCAAACAGCCGCTGCTTGATCAGCAGCAGCCGGTCAAAATATCTTCCCGCCGTCGCCAGGTCATGGTGAACGACAACCAGTGTCCTCCCCGTGTTGCGGGCACGCTCCAACAGTTCCAGAATAGCCTTTTCGGTTGCCGCATCCACTCCGGCAAAAGGCTCGTCGAGGAGCAAAATTTCGGAGCCCTGCGCGAGTGCCCGCGCAATGAAAAGTCTTTGCTGCTGGCCCCCCGACAGTTGGCCGATCTGGCGTTTTCGAAAATTTTCCAGGCGCACCATCTCGAGGGACTCCGCCACAATGCGGCGATCCTCTTTCGCGGGGCTGCCGTGCCAGGGAATGTATCCGTACCGCCCCATCATCGTCACTTCCTCGACGGTTATGGGAAAATCCCAGTCAACGCTGCCCTTTTGCGGCACATAAGCCACGAGCCCCCTGGAATTGTCGGCGGACATTCCCATGAGGCGCACCTCGCCCACATCCCTTCTGACCAGTCCCAGGATCGCTTTTATGAGAGTGGACTTACCGGCCCCGTTGGGTCCGATGACCCCGACGAGCAATCCTTTCTCTATGAGAAAGGAGATATCGAGCAAGGCGGGCTTGGGGCCGTAGCTCACGGTCAGGTTTCGGACTTCTATCGCGGGGATTTGGGGGTCTTCATTTGTCATGGTGGAATTTATTGCCTTCCTTGTCTTTATCCAGGCCAACCCGGAAGGTCCCGGCAATTCTGCTTTCTCCCTCGGACCAGAAAGTCTGCTCCGCCACCGGCAAGCCGTCCCCTATCAGCCTCATGCGCAGTGCAACACTTTTCCCCGTAGTGTCCAGGGGCATATTGGCTTCCACGAAAAACTCGTTCATACCCTGAATGATCCCGGCCACGGGCTCGGCTCGCACAGGGATTCCGGCTTGCACTTCGGCAACCCTCATAATCTCCCGTTCGGCAATCCGAACCAGAAGAGCCGCCGGTTTGCCCGAATCATCCGTTCGGAGGGCGAAAGGGTCCGGCTCCACATTAAAGGTGGTCGTCACTTCCAGTGCGTAAACGGCAGGGGATTCGATCCGGGGAGGTTCGGGCGCCGGGGCGGGTCGTTTGGTCTCCAATCTTTTCATATAGAGCGCGAGCCCGCCAAAGACAGCTATCCAAAGCAACAGAACCGCGGCAATGCGCTTCATCTCTTCTCCGCCTTCCGGCTCAGGGAATTGGTAATGGTGATGACGTTTTCCCGCATCATTCCAACATAGGTTTCTCCCGCCGAGCCGGCCTTCCCCATGGAATCCGAATAGAGTTCGCCGCCAATCTCCACACCCGCCTCCAGCGCAATCTCGCGGATGAGCTTTGGATTGACGCTGGTTTCAACAAATACGGCGGGAGCTCCAAATTGTCTTATGGACTCAATCACCTGCTTTCGGCGCTCGGGGGTCATTCCCGCGCCCACCTCACTTCCGGTGGACCAGCCGACGGGAGCAAGGCTCAGGTACCCTTGTTTGGCGTTGAAGTGGTACTCGCGGCAAAAATAGTTGAAAGCATCGTGGCTCGTGACCAGGATTCTCTGCTGTGGCGGAATACGGTTGACCTGTTCTCGAATCCAGCCATCCAGTACCCGCAGTGTCTGCAGGTAGAGTCTGGTCCTTGCCTCGTATTCCTCCCTGCCGGCGGGGTCCGTTTCAGAGATGGCTCTCACGATATTATTGACATAAACAGCGGCATTTCTGGGTGAGAACCAGGCATGGGGGTCAGAAACCCGATTTCCCCCATATTCCACCTCGATGGGAGGTATGCCGTCCGCGCAGACGATAAGTGGTTTGCCGGCATCCTTGGCAAGCTTTCCCATCCAGTTGTTGCCTTCCAGGTGCAGGCCGTTCTGGAGACACAGGTCGGCTCCCCGCACCATTTTTTCGTCTCCGGGAGTGGGCAGATAGGTATGGGGGTCGGCCCCCGGAGCCAGGATGCATTGCACTACACAACGGTCTCCAACGACCTGCCGGGCGAAGTCGGCCACCTGGGTGGTTGAGCACACGAGGACAGGTTTTTTTTGGGCGCGCCCGGCGGGATCGGCGGCAAACACGCCGGGGCATGCCGCAATCGCCACAAGAAGCATGGACAGCACAAGCAAACGTTTTATCATGACTCGAAACCCCGTTTAATCAGACTCGATACCTCTTTTTACAACCCGGCCATTCGCTCACCCCGAAGACAGCCACCCCGGCACACCCGTACAGCCACCCAGTTCAACCGTACTTGCCGTCCTGCCCCCTTACAGCCACCCAGTTCAACCCGTACTTGCCGTCCTGCCCCGTACAGCCACCCGGCTAACCCCGCATAAACGGCCCTTGAGCGCATCCGAGCCCAATTATCACTTTATCTGAATTGCATAAACCCAAAGTTCGGTGGCTATCTGAATTGGACTGGTATTGTAAGCACGGACCCGATCCCTGTCATACGGGAATACCTGTTTATGTCCTTCACTCCACGCTCGCTTCAACCATCTACAAGGCTTCATGGAAACTTTCGACGCTGATGAGTAAGCAGTTCGCGCGGCAGAGAATTGGCGCCCCCGGCGAACGGCCATCAATTCCGGACGGCACAACGAACAATGAAAGTCGCATTGACTACTCCAAGATCCACCACATCACGTTTGATGACGCCGTGCGAGGCACAACGCACAAAGAAAGTCGCATTGACTACTCCCCCCTTTTCTAAAGGGGGGTCGGGGGGGATTTGTTCCGCCGGACGTAATGTTTTCCGGTAACGATTCCCACCGTCGACCCCCGAAACCCAGTTTGACGGGATTGTAATGATCAAGCCTCGAAATCCAGTTAAGTACCGACACGAAGCCGTTTGACGGGATTGTCCCGATCAGAGCCACGCAACAAAGAAATCCCTTCTCTTATTGTCACCGGTTTAAATGCCGATCAGGAACTCAGCGCATCCCAATTAGCAGGGATTTTCACCATAAGTATAAATACCCATGTCTAAAGCATACGATATTTAGGTGTTTTTCTCCATTGATCTGGGCGGAAACAATACTGAATTTAAATTAAGTGAGCGGAAATGTTCATCCGTCATTCTAATTGTTTAATTCGAAAATTAGTTGTTTGGCGAGTGTGAGCATGAAAGTGCTGACAGATAGGCTCCCTTTACTTTCAATTGCTGATGAGCAGAGCTGTTAAACTAGCCGCATCTGCTCCGATAGATAGAAAGGAACCCAAATGTTTAGGCTAACCGATAAAACTCTGCGTGGCGTTGCCTTGGCATCCGTGTTATTTGCTTTCGGATTTCTCCTGGCTGGTAATCCGGCGGATAGCAGGGCCTTTGGAATCGATGAAGCTTTCGGCGACCGTGAGAAATTCGAAAAGCTCGATGATATTGACAAAGACAAGCTGGCCATGCTTGCTCTCAAGATGAGGGGGCTTCGATTCGATCTCGAAGATCTGTTCAAGGACAGGCAGCGACTCGACCGTTTCTTTGACAACGATGTGAACAAAGGCTTCCTTCACAGAAGAGACATGGTCAAACTGGGGGAACTTCACGGTCTGCTGATGAAAGAAGCCGATGAGCGGCTTTTCGATTTGGACGATATTGGCTTCGATTTTGATGACGATGATAAAAAAGACTTCGACGATAAATTCAAGGACAAGGACGATGACAGGAACGACAGGGACAAAGACGACGATGATTAGAAACTGATTCCGCGTTCCTGCCTTCGAACATCCGCCGAATTCCGGTTCGGCGACAACAACCCTGTACATGAACGGCCAGGCCGCCACAATGCTCACGTAGTTGGACATGGCGCCTGGCCTTTTGTGTATATCATCCCCAACCGTCAAGTCAGTTCGAATAACGATCCCAAGACTGCTGAAAATACCGCACATGCAGCAAATCATTTGGAATGACGCTCATTTCGTCATTCCGGCGAACGGGCATGACAGCCCGACAGGCACAACCAACAACGAATGCCGTCATTGACTTCTCCCCCCTTTTCTAAACGCGATATTATAGATTGCGTACCAGAAAGGGGGGAGTATAATGATACCCGAAAACGGAGAGGTTTTTGAAGAATTTCCTTGGAGCGAATTCCAGATAGTGAGTTTGTGGGATATGGAACGGTTTTATGCAGGAAAGTTTGTGGAAATCTTAGGCATCATGGGGGCTCTCAAGGTGATGGCGGTAGAGGGGCCTGACTCCTACCCCTACATGCGCCAAGAATTGCTGAGAATGATTCCTTCATTGCGCAAACTCCTTCAAAGCACTGGCCTGGACATGTCTTTATTGGCGGTGGACGAATTGAGCGGATTACTTAAACGGGCACGGGAAGGATGCGACTTCGATGCTTCTGGTTTTGTTGGGCTGAATTTTGGCGGGGACCAAGGTGTTCCATTCGCAATCAATGTAATAAGTAAGAGAATACAGGACGAATTCTCTACAAAGTTTTGCTTTATTCTTGGCGCAAAAAAAGAGAGTTTCTATACTCAAAAAGAACCGCTTTTCGGTGATGTTGTGCAAGAGAAATTCCCTAATATGGCCTCAGACATAAGTGAGGCTGGGAAATGCTATGCAGTCGGCAGATACACCGCCTGTGTTTTCCACCTAATGAGAGTTATGGAACAAGCCGTGCAAATTTTAGGTGTTTCATTTACTGGCGACAAAGGTATAGTGGACAAGGATTGGCATAAGATAATTGACGCCATTAGGACAGAGGTACATTTAAGATACCCTGACCAAAAAAATAAAGAAAGAATAGAACATGAGTCACTCTTGGCATTGCTCACAACAGTAAAAAGAGCATGGCGGAACCCAACAATGCACCCTAAGCAGACGTACACCGAAGAAGACGCTGAGGACATACTGCAGGCCGTAAAATCTTTTATGCGCGAATTAGCAAAATCCTATAAAGGATAGATATATGAGCAAATCAATCATTAACGCCAAGCACTTCCAAGATGAGGAAGCAGCATATAAGTATGTCGAGGAACGACTTTGGCCGGATGGCCCCGTATGTCCTCATTGCGGCTCAACTGAGCGAATAACAAAGCTGAAAGGCAAGAGCACACGAACCGGTGTCCACAAGTGCAACGCCTGTCGGAAACCATTCACTGTGAAAGTCGGGACCATTTTCGAGCAAAGTCATATCCCGCTCAGAGTCTGGTTACAGGCGATACACCTTATGTGTTCGTCCAAGAAGGGGATAAGCTCAAACCAGCTTCACAGAATCTTAGGCTTAACCCTGAAAACCGCATGGTTTATGAGCCATAGAATCCGCGAGGCAATGCGTGGTGGCGATCTGGCCCCGTTCGGAAACAATGGAGGGAGTGTCGAAGCTGATGAGACATTCCTTTGGGATATTCCCGATGTTCCCGTTAAGCGCGGATACATGCACAAGAACAAGATTCTCTCCCTGATCGACAGAGAATCGGGGGAAGCCCTACAGCGTGGTTGTTGAGAACTTGAGTGCAAGTACCGTTGTCCCGATTCTCAAAGAGAACATTGCCAAGGAAGCTCGGGTACTGACTGACGATGCAGGGCAGTATCACTACCTCTGTGATGATTTCTCGGAACATGGTGTCGTTCGTCACAGCAAGGGCGAGTACATCCACCCCGAAGATTGCAGCATCCACACAAACACCGTGGAAGGGTACTTCTCAATCTTCAAGCGCGGGATGAGGGGAGTTTATCAGCATTGTGGGCAGCAACATCTTCATCGCACCTTGCCGAGTTCGATTTCCGATACAGTAACAGGATAGCCAAGGGGATAGACGATAAGGACAGGGCAGATGTGTTGCTCGATGGAGTGGTGGGCAAACGGCTGACCTATGAAACGACTAACCGCCAAGGTGGAAGGAGTTGCCTATCGTGACAAAAAGAAAAAAAGACGAAGAAAGCACCAAAGATGGAGACCAGTTCGCCCGGTTCGTCGAAGCCTCTGAGCGGACTGGTCCCTACGACGAGGAAGTACTTGATAGTGCTCTGAAGAAGATTGCAAAGGTGAAACCCAAGAGGAAGAAGGCGGACACAGAAGGTAACGGGGCAAACCACTAAACTTGATGTTGGCAAACAGGCACCTGCGGCGGCTCAAACAAATCTGGATGATTTTGACGAGCCGCCATGTACCATAACTCATCATTAAAAAGGCTAAAGCTAGAGGGGAAAAATCAGAAGCCGATCACTTTGGTTTGGGCAGATCTGCTGCCCGCCCTTCGACATCTTTGGGAGACTCCTTGCCCCCTGCCCCTGCGCCTGAACCTGCGCCAATAGCTATTGATCCCGGACCAGCTTTAGCGCCGTGTCCCACCGCCATAGGGGTGTTGAGAATTGTGCTGCCTTTGTCATCGGTTGCACCGACCACAACCGATCTATCGCCAACTTTTGTGTTGGATGGAACATGACCCATGACTACTGATTCACTTCCAATGCTTAACCCAGTATTTTCTTGTGGAGCTTTTTTATCAACTATTGGCCACTTGTTCTCGGTAGTCTTTAGTGTGTTTTGAGCAAACGCCTGCCCAGTAATCCACCAAAAAAAGCAAAGCGCAACTGCTCCACACACTGAGGAAACACTATACCCAAACCAATCGGGTACTTTCCCGTGCATCATAATTACCCCCCCATAAACGGAAGTTTCAAAAAGACAATAAAGAGAGCCGGAAAAGATGAGCACAGTCCATACTAACCTTATATGGATAGGTTTTAACCAATTTGCATTTAGAAATTGCATAGTCTTCTCCGCCAAAATCTTGACTAAGATCGGTACTATGAACATGGCTAAAAATGCGGTGAAGACGTCCTTTAACATCCATCCACATTATCGGCCTCCCTCTCCAGTGTCAAGGGTATAGTATGGTGAACAAAAAGTGAAAGTCAAGAGGGAAATTCACCCTGCCCTGAAGGCAAGGTGAACAGAAGGTGAAAGTACGGAAAGTATAATATCGCGTTTCTAAAGGGGGGTCGGGGGGGATTTGTTCTTCCGACGCAAAGGTTTTCCGGTAACGGTCCCCACCGTAGTCCATGGGACTTTCATACAAAAAGCCGGAATCCAGTGTCTTTTAAATGACATAGAATGAAAGACACTGGACCCCGGCTTTCGCCGGGGTGACAACAAGTGGCCGCTAATCCGCTCCAGCAAAAGTCTTGGGGGATTTGCCGGGGTGACAACAAGTGGCCGCTAATCCGCTCCAGCAACAGTCTTGGGGGATTTGCCGAGGTGCCAAACGGCTGGGAATAAGTCGACAGCCACTTCAATTTCATTCTCCACAGTCATTCAGGTCCGCGGGCAGACTTGGCGGAAAGCTTGGGCCTGCCCTGTATTCCCTCCCGTTTTGGTCGATCAACGCAGCACTGTTTGGATAATTTGCATCAAATCCTCAGTCTGTATTCCCTCCCGTTTTGGTCGATCAACTTAGCAAGATCAACTCAGCACGGCAGGTGGAGCATCAGCTCCGGCAATCGCGACATTTTCCAGTAAAGCAAATGTCGCCTGGTCCAACTGACCCGTCGCGCCGAGTCCGTTGGCCTTCTGGAATGCGATAAGCGCTTTTTGAGTATTGGGTCCGTACCAGCCGTCGACCCCTCCGGCCAGATATCCCTTGTACCCGAGATACAATTGAGCGGCACGCACGAGGAGATTGGGAAGCGGGCCGATTGCATAGCGAGCGTGAGCTTGTTCGAGCTTTACATCATATTTGTTTTTCTGAAAATCCGGACCATTGTAGTGGTAAGCGAAGTCACGCCATTTCCCCTCGCGCAAATGCGGGGCGAGATTGCCGTTTGCAATGAAATTGATCATTGACTGAAACTGGGCATCCTCTGATTGATACATCTCATGCACCATTGCCTCAACATCGGGGTAGCCCACTTTCACGGCGTTGAACCCCATTACCTGTCCAAGCCCCCAGGAGGTGCTGGAAAAAGCCGCTTGACGGTCCAACTGAACTGCTCGCGCGAGCCGTTCGTGCTGTTCGGACATTTTTCCGTAGCCCCCGGGTATCCTGTTGCTGAGATCGGGAGCGACCGAATCGAATCTTCCATTTGTCAGCTTACGGAACCAGTGCCTCTCGAACAGGATGACCGGCTGTTTGTCGGGGAAGAAACCGCAACCTCGCGTCTCCACCGTCATTACCGCCCATAGCTCGGGCAGACCCACTCCTAGGGATGCCGAAGCCTGTTGCAGGCCGGATTCCGAGAGAGCTATCCCCTGGCGCATCTTGATTCTCCTTTCATGTTGGTGGTTTTTGTCGGGTCACGATAGATGCCGGTTTTACCATTCATGCGCATAGGTTGTTTAAATGTAAATTTTCCACTGATTGAAGACGTAATTAGAGGAGGCTA
>Ga0351925_1045_pt1 | contig 23407 bp, 17 predicted proteins | sample BONcelHT113001D9_FD_206870 | JGI IMG/M metagenome (GOLD analysis project Ga0351925, IMG submission 206870) | Enriched cells from coal bed in the Powder River Basin, Montana, United States - BONCAT cells T11 rep2 HSBNCT.T11.300.1.D9 ... | reverse complement strand
TAACGCTGCCGGTCCACGTGGCGTTGCACGATCGCCAACAGTTCTCGAAATCCGCCACCGGTCAGAAACACGGCGATATCGACCTCGCCGGTGATCAGGCGATGCGCAAAGTCGATCGCCGAACGCTGGTCCTCCAGCGGCGTTTCGCGCAGGGACGGGCTGACATGGGGTACACCGCCATGCTTTTCGATCATGCGGGCCATCTCGTCGGCTCGCCGACTTTCAAAAGCGGCGACGTGCAAACCGCGGAATTCGGGGGACTGTTCACTCATGCCCCCATCCTATCCGCCCAAGGCCGGATGAGAAAGTAGGCGAAAATTCTTGCCAAGATTGACGGTCTAATATCGCAATGATATCACTATGATATATCTCCGTGGCAGTGGCAGCCGCCATTTTGGCTGGCGTGACGTATGCCAAGGCGGGTTAACGCCTTGGCAAACAGTGCTTTACACAATGACGACCAGCCGATTTCGTCTGTGGTCTGACGAACAGCTGCCGCGCTGACTTCGCAGGGACACCGGGAGGCTTTGCCATCCCCGTCATCAACGCAGGCACGCTTTACACATGAGCGGATCGGTATGAAATCGCGCAAGTCGTTTCCGTTACGCATCGCTCCAGCCCTGTACGAGGAACTGGAGGCCTGGGCGCAGCAGGAGTTCCGCAGCGTGAACGGCCAGATCGAGTTCCTGCTCCGCGAAGCCGTGTTGCGCCGCCGCGACTCGGAGTCTGTCGCCCTCACGCCAGACGAAACGTCAGCGGACGAGGCCCAAGCTCGCGAAGACGTTTGACATCACGGCCGCCTGCGGCGCCGCTGGCAAAGTTCGTTTCGGCCAGCTGGCGAGGGCGAGATCATTCAACCACCGTCAAGGTCGGCCAGCCGGTCGGTCCCTGAACACGGTGGACGGCGTACCGTCCCGCCCGAAATACAATCGGGTGCGACCACGGCAGGATTGGCCCACGTTCGTCGCCGGCTGCCGGCCGCAGGCGGGCTCCCTGCCGGATGGAATCCAGCGATTCGCGCGGAACGCCCGCCGCCATCAGGTCGGACACAACGTAGCGGGGGCCAGCCGCCGCAATCTCCGACGCCAACTGCTCCGTTCGCTCGGAAAAGAACACCAGATTGTTCTCCAAATACACGTACCGGGTCGCCGGCCGAATCCCCAATTCCCAGTACAAGTGGATGGTGCTGTTGGTAAAACACAATAGCTCGCTGTCTGCAACTTGTTGCTCGCGCAAGTAATCGGCGACACGATCCAAGTCCTGCCAGTCCGGCAACGACAGCAGCTTGAGCCGATCGCGGATCTCCGGCGTGCTGCCGTCACGCAGGCACGGCCACCAGCACGCCAGCCGGGATCCGCGGAAGGCCGGCGAACAGGCCACGGCCACGAACACCAGTACGATCAACAACGCCGCGAGGACTCGCCGGGCAGTACCCTTTCGCCACACCACGGCCAGGCAGATCAGCAACGCCAACAGGACGCCCGGCGCCTGGACGTAATCGAACAGATGCTGCAACAGAAACGCCTGAATGAGCCACCCGACGTAGAATCCGGCGAGCAGGGCAACGGGCAGCTCGCCGAGTTGGCCTGCGGGTTCGCTGTGCGGCTCTGCTCCGCGGCCTCGCACTGGCGTCTTGCCGACCGCAACCACCGCCAATGCGGCGGCGGGAACGTGAAGCAGATACCAGGGGAACAGCCGGACGACCGTCCCCAGAAACCGCGCCAGGGTCCAGTGCTGTCTGCCGGCCGCCACATAATGCGGGTTCCACGACAGATACGTCTCCAAGAAATACGGCCAAGCGCCCGTGGCAACCAGCCAGATCACGCCACCGGCGCCGGCCATCGCTACGCCCAGCACCGCACCCAAGAAATCCAGCCCCACGCTTCGCCAGGAACGCGTCCCAAAAACCCCCACCAGCCAAGTAACGCCCGCCGGAACCAGCAGCATCGGCTTGAGCCACATCCCGGCGCCCAGCACCAGGCCCTCGACCATCGCGTGCCCCACCAGCAACCCGCGCGACGACGAGCCGGAATTCAACCGCTGAATCTGGCGGCCTCGCAGCCACACCAAAGCCAGCGACGGTGCCAGCAGCCACATGTCCCGCTGGCAGTGACACCACTCGGACAGCGAGAAATAATAGAAGTAACAAACGACGGCCGACCAGGCTCGTTCCCGTCTGGAAATGCCGGACTGTTTCAGCACAGCCAAGGCCAACAGCACGATCGCGGTAAAGATGGCCAGGTCGACTGCACGCAGGGCGATCGACGAATCGCCCAACAACCACCGCGTGCCCGCCAGTATCCACAGCATGGCCGGCGGATTGGTCTCCAACACGCCGCGATAGGGCACCTCGCCCTTCAAGATCTCTCGCGTGTGCAGGTCAAACAGGACTCCGTCGTCGATCGGCGGCATGCACAGGAACAACGGTAGACTCGTGATCAGCAGCAAGGCCAGCAGGAGGAAGGGCAGGTAGAATGGTCGGTGGTCGGTGGTCATGGGGCAGTAGTCAGTGGGGATGGGGGTTTGGTCAGTGGTCGGATGCGGCTCAGCATTTTTTGGCCGCGTGGCTCAACTCGATGGACGCTACACAGTCCTGCCAGGGGAGTTCCGTTTGTAGATGTCTACGCTGGCCCGCGGAAACTGGACCAGAAAATAGGGCAAAGGTGAATCCTCATTTACTGGGAGATGATAATAGTCAACAAGTTGAATCTGCATAGCGTCGGGTTCAAGGCCAAGGTGGCCTTAGCGGCGGTGAAAGAGTTGGAGACGGTCAGGCCGGTGGCCGGGAACCTGCCGGGGACCAGACGCATGTTGATGTTCCAGTTCCAGGCGGTCCGCAGGTGGATGATCTCCTGGTTGATCGTCGCCGGAGACAACGTCCCCCCTTTCACGCCCTTGACTTTGGCCCGCCGGTCGATGTACTGCTGCAGCTCGGCCGTTTTCGTACGTCCTGAGATAAGGAACTCGCAGGGCAATCCAGATCAGCGTCTGTGCTACGGACGGGGATTCGTTGGCAGCCGGCAATCTAGGTTCCGGCGGCTTGCCATCGTGCTGCAGAAAGAGCACAATATCGTCTTCCGGCGGGACGGTCAGCAGTCGCTGCCGGATACGCATGAAGAGGTTATCGACTTGGTTCGCTTTGGACTCGGCTTCGTCCGGTTCGACTTTGCCGATCGTAAAGGTGTGACGTTTCCCATGGTAGAGAAACTGGCAGTACCAGCTTTCGCCTTTCTTCGGAAGGGATGCCATGCGAGCACATTTTCTGCGATCCTTCTGCAAGCGTTGGCAACCCATCGTCCGCGTCACCGCAACGCGAACCCAGAGATCCAATACTGTAAATCGTTTGAAAATAAAGACTTGCGACGAAAAATGAACGCGGCAACGTGAGCGAGAGTGGCGGAATTGGCAGACGCGCTGGACTTAGGATGCAACTCGGCGAGGGGTCTTGGTTCGTCGCAAGTCGTTTTGAGGATTTATTTTACGCCACGATGTGTTTTTGCAGATGATCGCCTTTCTGCAATTCTTCTGCAGTTATTTCCCTGATATTGCAGTCGCGTCCGTGAAGAAAAGGACTGTTTGGCGCATGTTCAGGATGACCGTTCCGATTGCCAGCGGCCTCGTCGCAGAACTACGTTCCGTGGTACAACGGCGGCATGAATCCGCAACTCAGCCCCGAAACTCCGCCAAGCCTTAACGAGGCTCCCCGGCCAGCCGCTTCAGGTCGAGGATCCACTCACGGGTGCCCAGTACGTGCTGATCCAACTTGACGCCTACGAGCAGCTGCAGCGCGCGGTGGACTACGACACGAGCAATCCGGATCCCGAGCGTTCTATCCGGCATTCGCCGCGGCCGTGAAGGATGACGTGGATGCACCCGGCATGGGAGCTCGTGACGCGGACGAGACTCCCAGAGACAGCCATGACGGTCCAACGCGGTGACGTCGGTCAGGCCCTTGACTGTGCCCTCGCTTGGCGACTGGCGGTCGCATCCTCCAGGACTTGCCGGTAAACGTTGCGGATGCTGACTTCGCGATGGGCAATCGCGGTCTCGACGGTCGCCCTCACAAGCTTCGCGTCGGCGACGCCCTCGTATCCGCTGAGTTTGCTTTCGGAGTGGAAGACGGTGGGGGCGATACGGATGGCGGAGCGACGATCGAACCACGTGCGTTCGTCGGCCTCCTCGGTGGTCTGATCAGTCACCGGGGCTTTGCCGTGCTCGCTCAACTGTTCGGCAAGCTCATGACCCAGTCCCAGCAGCGTGGTCCGCATGAGCCGGATTTCCTGCTGGCACACGTCGGCAACGCCTTCGGCCAACGCGACGTCCGAGCCGTCTGCCAATCCCGTTTCCAGGCCGGAGATGTGGTACTCCAGTTGCAGCTCAGCTGACGTGGCATCGAATCGCTCGAAGCGAGCCTCGCCAAGGGCAGAATGGGCCGAGGCAGCCGAGGGCGTATCGCCGAAGTTGACCGCGTTCCGCATGGTCGAGGGGGGAAAAGCAGGAGGCGGCGTTTATACTGCCATGCAACGTTCGTAAGTCAAGGAAAAAGTGGCAGCTCGAAACGGCCACGACGGATCAGCCAGCGGCAGATTCACTGACCATCGAGGACCGTCCGCCGGCAGAATGCCGATGAGGAGCGGGCAGCAAACCCAGGCGAGCGGACGTTGCCTTCTGAGACAAACGATGCCAGCGGCATCACCGGCATAGCACTGCGCATCCCTGATCCGTCAAGGTCGCTAAGGGGAACCGGCGCAAGAAGTTCGCGGCGCCACCGCTTGCGAACTTGCGCGGTTCCATGCTCCGCTCCCCTTCGCTCCCTTGACGGCGGGATGCTCGTGCTTGCGGGACGCGATGCCGCTTGGCATCCGTTCCCCTTTCTTCCCTATGCCCGACCGCACACCACCGCGCCGCACACAAAGATCAAGCCGCACAAGACCGTGCGTTTCTATTCAGCAGACCGATGTGCAGCCGACGAGGCGGCAAAACAAGAGATCCGCGGGAAGTCCTGCCGCGTGGCGGTTGTTCTGCTCGACGATTGACCGCGACCACGCACTTCGCTTTTCCCTACTCCATCGCCATGCAAGAATACTGGTACATCGCGATCGATCGCGACAAGCGAATCATCCCCGTTTTCGGCCCGTTGGCCGTTGCCAATGCCCTCGGCCTTCCACATTCTTACCCATCCACACCATGACCAGCATTCCTGTCGACCTGACACTACTTGCGGACGAGGCTCTGGAAGCATTCTGGAGCACGCTCGTACGTCATTTCCCAGACGCAACCACCGGCGACCTCTCCCCTGAGCGTACGATCGGTCTGCAACTGGCCGCCGAAGAAGCCATCAAAGAATGGATCGGGAATAACGCGCAGGTGGACTCCGCGTTGCGTCCTTAACGCCCAAGAGTGGACTTGGCGTTGCGTTTCACCATTCACCTGGTGGACTTGGCGTTGCGTTTTTCGTCGGAACCAGAATCATCGCCATTGCAGCTTTTCCGCGAGAGCATGCCGCGTGTCGGCCTTTGTTGTCCAACGCCATCGCCTCCGGCAAAGTATCTGTATCAAATCATTCTGTAAACAAAGCACGGCTGCTCTTTTTGAAAATCGATTTCGATAGGTGATCGGCTCCGCTGAGAGCGTTCTCATTGCCCGAACTTGTCCTGCAACCGGGAAACGTCCAGCCGCTCGAACCCGCCGCGATCGGTTTGCGGATGTTCGCGGCGAAACCGGTTGAGGAAGTGCAACCGTGCCATGTATTTCCCAGATTCTTCGGCGTCCTCGCGGGATTTGCCGTGCTGGAGCAGGTCGTGCATCACCCGTTGCGCGACCTGCTGGAATGCCTCGCGCGCCTCGCCTTCCAGGTATGCCCGGAACGCTTGTTCTTCGGACTCCGCTCCACCCGTACCGGCGACACTGGCCAGATGCTCGCGGTCGGCCTCGCGCTGCCGCCTCAATTCTTCCCGCCGGAGTTCACGCCACCAGTCGGGTGCGGTCCGCGTCCCGGCGGCCGCGTGCCGGACGTTGTCCACGAAGTAGGCGGCAGCAGATTTCTTGAAGAATTCCGCCCCGTGTCGTTCCCTGGCAGCCAGAGTGATGTCCGCCCACTCCCGCACGACGTGCGGTCGGTACTCGCGCAGGATCCGGCGGATGGCCGCGTCGTCGAAGCCGATCGACCGTAGCGGGTCGACCAACGGCGATTCTTCGGCTGAGAGGGGAGCGGGCTTGCCCCGTTTTCCCTCGAAATACGGGCCGCGCGTGAGGGCCAGACGGTACTTCCCGACGCCCTGTTTGACGAACAGTTCCTGCGGTCGTGTCGCTTCCGTCGGCAGACGGACAACTCCTTCGGTCGCGAGCCGGTCGATGCACCGTGCCAGTTTGACTTTGAGATTCCGCATATCCACCGAGGGGGAGAATCCGAGCACATCCACGCAGAGCCGGCCAACGTCGAACGTCGGCGAGACGGTGGAGCGGTAGAAAATCTTCTGCAGCAGAACGAAGAGCCGGCGGCTGGCGAAATCCAGCTTCCGGTAGGTGTCCAAGTCGAACCACAAGCCGCCGCCCGTCGCCTGGCAGAACTCGAAGAACTGCTGGTCCCAAACGAACCGCCAAGTCCGCGACGAATCGGCGTCGATCGGCAGGCTGTACTTGAGGAACCCCAAGGCAACGTCGCGATGTTCGCCGCGGATCGGATCGTAGAACCCGGTATTCTCATAGATTACGCGGGACAGGCGGCGAACCGTCTCGCGGAACAGCTGGTAGTCCCGGCCCCCTTTCGAGCCATTGCTTTCGATCAAGCCAAGCTGACGCAGGCAGTAATGCGGGGTGGCCTGGAACTCCGTACTCGGCTCCTGCTGGGAAAAGGTCAAAGCCAGCAGGCCCCAGAGCGTGAACTCATCCGCCGCCGACAAGCCGGACGGGCAAGTCACCCGCACGTTTGCCAAAACCAGGTGGCCCTTCCGGTCGCGATACCCGTACGTCGTCCCATGGACCAGGTGGTCGCGCAACGACGCCACCGGGTCGAGCGGGCACAGGGCATGCTCGACCAGTGACAGCTGGGCGCGTCCGCTGCCGACGTGCGGCACAAGCGCGGGCTTGGCCGCGGATCTCGAACGCTCCGTCGAGCCGGTGGCGAAGGCCGCTTGGGGCGCATCGGACGTCATTTCCGAAGAGTTTACGTCGCGTCCCGCCGTGCCCCGTAGGACTTCGACTTGCATGCCGCGTTGTTAGTGGTCTGGCTGGCATCCGGCAGTGTAGGTCGGGATCTCCGAGACCGACGCGGGCTTGTTGTCCGACGCCAATTTCGAATGCCTGGTTGCTCGGAGCAACTTTCGCCAAATTTGGCTTCTGGACGCGAAGAACGCCAGAGAATTGGTGCCCTTCCCGTGTGCCGCGATGCGTTCCCCGCAGCTCTGCCCGCACACTACTCGGGCTTGTGGTTCCCCTTAACCATGCCCCTCACCCGTTCCAGCACTTCGAGCACGTCGGCGTCCGTTACTTCCCGTTTGCGGAACGTAATTTGAACCGTCGCCGGTCCGGCCAGATAACGACGGACCGTCGACCGCCCGCCGCGTGCCGGCTGCCCGGTCCGGCTCTGCCTCCAGCGCGCGACATGGCATTCGGCCTCCGTCGCAGACATCTGGCCGGTTTGGATCTTGTCCACGAATGTTGGCTGTTCATCGGCCGGCAGCTGGGCAATTGCGACCAGGTGTCGGCGAGACAACGTGCCCGCCGCGGCGGTACGAGCCTGCTGCTGGATCGCGGGGGCCACTTTCTGGATGGAAAGCAATCGCGAGATTTCGCTCTTGGGCTTTCCGGTCAGCCGGGCGATATCATCCTGGGTCAGCCGGTGCTGGTCACGCAATTCCGCCAACGCGTCCGACAGTTCGAATGGGTTGAGGTCGGCCCGCTGCCAGTTCTCGACGATTTGATCCACAAGGATCTCCTTGCGGGGCAGAACCCCTGCGGCATCTTCCACCAAGCATGGAACTGCCGTCAGGCCGGCCGCCAAGGCAGCGCGATACCGCCGTTCGCCGGAGACAATTTGGTAGATGTTGTCATTGGCGACGAACCAGACCCGCAACGGTTGCTTCAGGCCCCGTTCCAGCACCGAGGTCGTCAGTTCCTTCAACTCCCCGTCGTCGAACCCGCGTCGCGGCTGCTTGGGATCAGGACGAATGCGGGTAACGTCGATCAAGAACGCGCCCTTCAGTCGCTGGCGGCCGGCCTGTAACGGATCGCCCGCCGGAGTCGTCTCAAACGGCAACGGCCCACTTCTCTGGAAGGTCCGCTCGGCGGCTGCCAACGCGGCTTGCGCCGAGTTGCGCGCATCGCCGGAGCGTTTCATCGAAGAATTCGCGGGCGATACGGATGGCAACAACGGCCGGGATGTGGTGGGTGAGGAGGACGGCATCGCGGTGGGACAAGCTGAACTGTGCCACAACCGCCCCCCACACGTCAAAATCATCCACTGCAAAGTGGTTGCGTGACTGGCCTGGGCGGCTCTACCGCTCACGCTCGTGCCTCAACAACAGATGTTGTTCCGCAACGTCCAGCTGCACCCCATAAATGGTGGTTATTCGACGTGCTTCATCTCGATCATAACGTTTTTCGACACCGTCCGCTGCCACCGCGATCCGTGACCGGCGGTCTTGTCGCACTGCGATCGCTATCTGGAGTTTTAACTCGTTAATTTGGAATCCATCGTTTCTGAACGAGGCTATGCTACTCAGGTGTGCGCCACCCGTGCGCGTAACAGATTTGCCGGTTCTTGCTTGGATCTCCAACACCCAAGCGCGCAAATGCGACGAGTTCTTGGGGCAGGTGGTCGTGGAGAACTCCCCGGATTAGCTAGGCGTCGCAAGTGCCCGATGTGGATGTGACCCAGGGCAGTTGGCCAATCGCAGTTTGTTGCTTGGGCGGGCGCGAACTGTGCGCCTTACGCACCTGCCGTTACTTGCTTGGGTCGATTCCACCTCCACGCGCAACGGTAGTTACGCAAACTGCGGCGGGGGCGCCACCTGGCGCGTCCGAGTCCGGTGGTAGCTTCCCGGCCGCCTTTCGTTAGTAAGTCCAGTTCCCTAACATGTGTCTTCCCTGTTTCGGCGGCAGAATAATTGGTCGCGTTCGTGGAATGTCCAACGATGCACACGGCGATTCAGGGGACATCGGACATGGGATGATGCGCTTCGGACGATCCTATCACAGCCGTCGCCGCATGTCAGGCCATCGTCGGAACGCCGTACGTCTATGCTGTACAGAACGTTGTCATCGGGACCCGACGTGGCTTTCACAGCATGCTCGTGAGTCAAAATCAGCGCGACGTCGCGGTGGAGCGAGCTGGCGCACCCCCGGGCGGAGGGGGTGTGTAGCTGGCGGTCGTTCGTTGGCGGTTCTAGGACCGGAGGCCGGCCTGGGCTCGGCTCGGGGAGGCAGGCGTCTCGATAAGCGGAGGGACTCGTCGCAGAACCTAAGATCACACCGCCGAATTCGTTTTGGAGATTGTCGGCACGCTTGAAAGGGGCCTGGTGGGTGCAATCTGAGGTGGGGGAGATCGCAAGTCGGGCGCCAGCCCGTCTCCGGCGTGGGGCGCCCCAAGTCGAGCCTCAGCATCCGCAACGCCTACCGCTCGAAGAGGCGTCACATACTTTTCCTCCCAGAACCATCCGTTCCGAGTGCCAAATCCCCCCCCTCGCCGTTGACTGGCGAGCCGGCTGCCTTCTAACCATTTCGCCGGAGCAATTCCCGTTTTTCAGGGTTGCGGTCCCCTCCGATCGTCGATAGAATGTTCCCAAAACGCCCGGTTGTTCTAGCGTCATCATAATGCTGGCGGGAACGAATCTACGATCTGGAGAGTCTAAAATACACAGCTGAAACACCCTCCGTTCCCCGCCAAGCCCGTTTCCGTTTGACTTGTAGGCAGAGTTCCCCGGCTTGCACCTTCTCCGAATGCCGTTTCGAGGCGAAGGCCCGCCGAGCTACACAGCAGGTGACCGATGAAACAGGAAGAGACGCCTTTGCCAGAATTTCAAGCGGGTGGTGCCGACAACAGCACCAAGAAGCCGTCGCCAAAGGGGGCAAGAAAAGAACATTGCGATGTCTCCATCGGCAAAGTCTCCGGATATCGCCGCACCAGAGAGTCTAATGCCACACCTGCGCCCGTCAAGCGGAAGGTGAGACGATCATCAAGGGTAACCACGCCGCTGCCAATGGGGCCACCTATTCCTACCAACTACGCACGATGGCTGTTGCGTCGGAGTGGTCAGCTCGAATTACCTGACGTTCAACCCAGGCACGGCGCCGACATCGACCTATTTGATGTTTATACGCCGTTGATCACGTCTCAAACTCCCGATGTCCCGTTTGGTGTCCAAAGCCAGCTTGATCAAGAAGCTCCCAAAGACAATGGTTTGAGCTTCCGCCTACTCACGGACCTACTTAATTCACACTCCATCTATGTTTCCGGTCAACCAGGTTCTGGCAAATCCCTATTCTGCCGCTGGGTAACCTGGTTGATCTGCAACGGGGAGATGCCCACCATCAGTATCCCACCACCCAGTGAATACCAAGAGGGCTTTCCGGGTCAGCTGAAAGGGCGACTCCCGATTCTCGTACGTCTGCGCGAGTTATGGCCGCATGTGCAAACATCTCCCAGTAAAGAGACGTTGACTTCGGATAGTCTTGAAGATGCATTGCGAAGGTGGTTGGATTCGCAGAAGGCGCCAGGCACGGATGGAGCGACGTTGTCAGCACAGTTACAACGTGGGACGACGTTACTGGTCTTAGACGGCATTGACGAGGTACCTTTTTTGCAGTGTATCGCGGATGAAGAGTACTATCCTCGTGCAATGTTGTTAGATGGATTAATTGATGCGGCCCCTCGTTGGACGAAGGCCGGCAACCGTTTACTGATCACCGCTCGATCTCATGTACTCCCTAGTCAAGACCAAGATCGCCTCGGGCTGAAGCATGTTCCAATTCTTGGTATGACTTCACCGCTGCAAGAGCTCCTCGTCCGGCGATGGTTTGTCCGGCACGAGAGGGACTCCAGCCGAGGACTCGAGACTGCAGCAGCCATGATTCGCCAGCTGCGCTCCGAACAAAGCCTGGACGAGTTGGCAACAAACCCCTTACTTCTTACATTGATGTGTGGATTTTACGCCGATGGCAAGGCATTGCCGGAGAATAGATACCTGCTGTACCAGCACATCCTAGAGACACTGCTTGCCGGCCGTTATCCAAAGACCGAAGAGCAGACAAGAGTTCGCGGTCGCCTCGGGAAAATAGCTTTGGGCATGCACACTGGTGATACGCTGGCGCAATCGCGTGAGAGTCCTGAATTCGTCGCCCCCATGCTGGAAGTAGACCTTATCCTTCAGGCATATCAAGAGGTCGACCAAGAAACCGACAGTGGACGTCGGGCTGTCATTAAGGTGCGGGAGGAGTTGCTGTCGAAATCCGGTCTCCTAGTCCCTAGCGGCCATAGTCAAGCGTCCTTCTATCATCCGACTTTTCAGGAGTTCCTGGCCGCCGAACGTATTGTGAAGCTGTTCGCGCACACACCTGATAAGTTCATTGACGTACAGGTGAATCGGGGTGCGGCGCCCGGCTGGCGTGGTACACTGTCACTCGCATTCACGTCTCTGATTTGCAGCTTTAGCGAGGAATTGGCACTTGAACGATTGAGAGGCTTGATCGCGCGAACAGCACCCTCGACATCTGATCGAGATCACGATACCCAAGGCGAGGTAATCTGGAATGTCGGCGTGGTTATAGGCGACTGCCTGAGAATTTTGTCAGATCGCAAAGTCATTATCCCGGACGATCTCAAGCGGTTCTTCCATACGTTAGTTCTTCGGGCGATTGAGCGGGAAGCCCCGGTCCATGCCCGACATGCATTAGCCGTCGCTTTGAGTGCCATGAGTGATTCAAGAATCTTGCCTGATCTAAAAGTCCAGAATCAGGGGCGCGAGCACCCGGGATACGTGAAAATTCCATCCGGCAGATATCTGTTTGGGGAAGAGAATCGCTCGGCCTGGAAAAAGGCATTCTTTTTGTCGCGATATCCCGTAACAAACGTCCAATACCGCACATTCTGGGATGATCGTGGCTATCACCGACGGGAGTATTGGTCAGAGGCAGGCTGGAAATGGAAGGAGGAAAGACAAGTCGTGGAGCCGGAGTATTGGCGAGTCAATGCGTTCAATGCGGCGGGTCAACCGGTTGTTGGAGTGTCATTTTGGGAAGCCGAGGCTTTCTGTGCTTGGGCGGGAGGGGGGCTCCCTAGCGAGTCACGTTGGGAAAGGGCGGCGAGGGGCCCCAGGGGAACAGCGTATCCTTGGGGCGATTCATGGGAAAATGGGATTTGCAACAGTTCCGAGGCGGGCTTAGGCGTTACGTCCGCTGTTGGCATCTTTCCCCGATCTAGGAGCAAGGCATTCCAGCTAGATGATATGGTCGGGAACGTTTGGGAGTGGTGCATGGATCAGTTGCCTGGGGGTCGGGCGATTCGTGGAGGCAGTTGGCAAAACTGCGCTGGTGGCTGCCGGTCGACCGTCCGATACTCGCGGGATCCCGCGCACCGAGGCACATACATTGGCTTTCGAGTCGCGGTCGACTGCTCAGAGTCTGCCGCAATCAGGAACCGGTCACGATGAATTGTGTTGGCGCAAGACCATCTGGTAGACACGCGATATACCAATAGGCCGATAGGAAGGGGATGCGGTGACAGGCCGAGACAACTTCGCCGTCCGAAGGTACAGTTCCTGTGCGGGGCACCTGGAGCGCAACCTCAAAAACGGAGTTGTGGACCGATGCTTGGGCTCCGCAACATCGACGATATGGCCCTGTGCCAGACGGCTCGGTAGGGACGAGGGCCGAGTGACTGTGGAGCCGTGGGCACTAGTTTCGGGATCATCCGGACGATCCTACAACGCGATGTCTCGGGGGGAAGTCGTGTCCAGCAAGCCCACTCCCTAAAGTTGAAAGAAGCCACGAGGATATTCGATCATGGACCTTGGTGTGTCCGATTCGTAAATAATGGTGTGGATATTTAGCGTGTTAGCACTTTCTGTCGGACTCCGTGATACCGCGGAGCCAAATCGAAAAGCGACAACCGTTTTACGGCGGCTGACACGGAGTGGGTCCCTACGGACGTGTGGTCGCCTCCGCAGGGTAAATGCAAAGTCTGACACCATTCACGTCAATCGCTTGGCCGGAGGACGGAAATGAGACTCTTGCAGGAATGGTGGAGCAATCATTCGCTCCGCGGGTCACAACGCGAGTATCTTGCGCCAGGTTCGCCCCTGAGTCCCTTTCAGGGAATCCTGCTATTGATTCGCATTGCTGCCACAATCCAGTTTCTGCCCTTCGTTCGGGATACATTTGACCTTACGCCCGTCCTACCCGATCGGCGAGCATTGATGGCAAATGTCGCTTTGGCGTGCCTTATAGTTCACATTGCAGGCTCTCTAATTAGCGGAAGAATACGACATCAAGCATGGTCACGATATCTTGACTTCTTTGAAAACCTAGCTGACTTGGTGTTCGCCAGTGCGTTGCTCTATGCAAAGGGCACCGCCCGAACGACCGCGGTGGTCTATTTCTTAGTGCCACTAATGTCCGCGTCCCATATGGCGGGCATCGTCGGCTGGACAGTCCAAGTTGCTCTCACCCTCACGACCGCCGCCGTCGCGATGTATTTTGTGGGCGCCCCGGTCATTCCCAATTCACCCGATACTCGCTCGATCACAACGCTGGTCGCCACCCGGATCATTGCCTTACTTGCGTCCGCCTGGGTGCTCCGTATCTACCGAGATTCGACGAAACAATACCTTGAGTCCCTGATGAACGGTACTCTAAGCGGCATTACGATTCTGAACATCGACGGCTCGATACGGCGATGGAATCGTGTTCATGAAAACCGCTTTGCGCCTCTGGGTGCGCAGCGTCTTCGAGAGCGGCGATTGCCTTGCTACTACGTCTTCCACAGCCAGACTCGACCATGCACTTGGTGCGCGCTGAACTGGAATCCGGTGTATGCGCGCGATGGCTCTACGCCACAGACGTTTTCGGGGACGACCATCGAGAAGCATAGGATCGATACAGATGCTTTGCACCAGAAGATCGTCGATGGCTCGAACTGGACGATTAGCAATCAGTTACTTGCTGGCAACGATCACAAAGAGCGATTCCACCTTTTCCACATCTATTTTGGGTTGTTCTTTGAGAACGGCAAGCCAACCGGGATTGTCGAGTCTGTCAGCGAGATTACCAAGGCAGTCCTGGAAATGCCCTTTCTCCTACCGCCCTCACGGGGAGACTGTGCGACCGGAGTGCTGCCACCTGGACCACCCCGCGAGGATGTGATTTACGTTCCAGAAGGGCTTCCTGCTATTAGCGTACTGCGCGCATCGGATCTCGCAGTGTTGGAGATGAACAATGCCAAGCTAGCACGTTGTCAGCACGGTCGGCCCCGCCCCGTGTCCAAGTCCGACTTGCTCAACCGTCCCTGCACTGAGGCGTACAACCGCCCGCTCGAGAAGGGGAACTGTACAGATTGTGCTGCTAAGCGTGCCGCGTTGGGGATCCCCGCTAAAGGGATTGCGGACTTTCCTGGAAAAACGCTTGTTACGGCCGTTCCTGTCTTCGGTCCCGACGGAAATGTCCGCGCGGTTTTCGAGTTCATCGATCCAATCGACGAATTGGTCGAAATGGAAGAGTCGGTTCGCGCGTTTGGACAATATGTCAACGACGGCGAGCAGCTCATAGTTGAAGGGCAGCGAAGGCTTCAGAAGATGGCGAGGGCCGATCGTTGTGTGATCATAGAGCTTGGCGAAGTTCCGGGAGAGGTTACGATCCGATCCGATGGTGGGGTGAGCGGGTGGACTAAGAGAACGGTACGCGAGAAGTCGTTTCCTCTAGTATCGCAGATGCTTCGGGAAAAAGTAGTTCGTAGAGTCTCTGACTTGTCTCAGGAACTGGAGGGGGACCCTCTGCTGCGACTTGTGTCTGCAAAGCATAAAATCGGGCCTGCAGTGTTTCTTCCGGTTACGCCCCCCCAGGGGGATGTTGTAGCTATTGCTGCGTTAGAGAGGTTTCGGGGCCGATCTGAATTCAATGAGGAGACAATAATGCGCTGCCAAGTCTTGGGCAGTCACTTAGCGGTATTGATAGCGCGCACCCGTGACTTCCAGCGACGGGAACAGCTTATCGAAGTAATGCGTCGTACGGCCGATGTGCTGGGGGCGGATGCCTCGCTGCGCGTTCTAATCGAAGGAACGCAGGGTCTGTTTCCCCTTCAGGTTAACCTGACCGGGTATTTGATACGCGGATATGATGCAACGCGTGAATTGATTCCGGTGGTCGTTACGAAGCGGAAGGGGGAACCACCAACGGGAAGAGCTCCTAATTCCGAAAGTCGCTCTGCGAGAATTGTCGTAGACGATCTAGTTCGTCCCCTGTTGGAGGCAGGCCAACTCGCAACCGTTTCTGCAGACGCTGCTGGAGCAAGGTTCGTATCCCGTCGAGACACGCGTATCCTGCTGGTGCAACCGTTCGCGTATGGCCAGCGCCCGTTAGGTTGCATCGTAGCGGAGAGTCCAGAGTGTGATGCGCAGACGGCATTTCCTGCGTCACTGAGATTGCTAGTCTCGCTTGTCTCTAACTATGCAAGCATCGTGTGTGGTCGGTCCGATTTGCTTCGTGCTTGTATGAGCATGTATGAGCATGATTTAGGCAAGCCTTTGGAGGAGGCGCTGGCAGCTGTTGAGATGTGCCTTCGGAAGCAGTCCAGTGAGGATTTTACGGAAATCAGGGAGCGATTAGTCCGGAAGCGGGACGATCTTTTGGCGGCTCGGCGGGCATGGGATGTAAGGATCAGTGGACCCGGGGCACTTGAACTCAGCTCAACAGATGCGGGAGATATCGTGCAAGAGGGGCAGACGTACTTTGAACGAGAGTATAAGGGGCACAAAGTCACATCGAGCATAGGTCCTGGCGTATCTGCACTATACTGCGATCGCATTTGCATGGAAGCTTGCGTCCGTGAACTTATGAGAAATGCGGGTAAGTTCAGTAAGGCAGGCACGACGGTCTTTCTTACCGTGCAACGGGATGAGGGGGGGGTTAGCGTTCGTGTGAGGAATCAAGGCCGGCTGCCGATTGACGCTGAAAGACGTGCGATTGAGCTTTTCTGGCGTGCTTCAGAACATGAACGTAGTGACGTTAGCGGTACTGGATTGGGCCTTTGGGAGGTCGACGCTTTAGTTCGTGCCCACGGAGGGGCGGTCGAGTTGTGGGCCCCCAGTACCGATGAAGTTGAAGCTGTCATTCGACTGATGTGAGATCGGTCGATCTGTAGGGGAGATGGCCGTGAAGAAAACGATCTTGGTTGTCGAGGACCATAGGGTTCGTAGCGATAATATCGAGAATGCTCTGCGTGGGATCGGTTATGGAACGCGCTGGACTGACGCGTCGGACATCGCTTGGCAATGCCTCAACCTCGGTGCGTCCGCCGTGCTGGTGCAGGGGCGGGAAATGGGTTGGGAGGCCATTGAGGGTGGCTCGTATGCCTTGATGATTTTGGATGTCGATGCGATTCGGGTCGATCCATACGGGCAGGTTTTGCGGGGCGAAGGCATGCGGCTACTTAGAAGATTGCGTGGTGATCCGAGATTCAGTGCGGAGAATCTGCCCGTGATCGGGGTGACCCACCACATGCCACCAAATGCAGCAACGTGGCGGGAGGAATTCCTAGCAAGTGGCGGAAACGAGTTCTTTGAGTATTGGTTGAACATGGAAGAAGTCCTTAGGGCAGTCGAACGGCTTACGGGCGGAGCGGTTCGTCGGTATTGAGGTGGGTAGGGGCAGGCGACGTGCGCCCTCCGACACGTTCGGGTTGCGTGGGTCTGGTCGGCTGAGTATGCTATTAAAGGGGCGGAGCGATGAAGACGATCATGGTGATATGGGCTTTGAATAGAGCAGGGATTCGTTCTTTGGCGGTCTGGTTTGGGCGAGGCTATCGCTAGATGAACGTGTTTTTGACGGAGTATCCTGCACGATCGCTACGGGTGGACTGAACGGAAGGGCGAGTTGGGTGTCGAGGGTTGCAATCTCGGAAAGTTTGAAGTGGAACTGTTACTCTTGTCGAGGCGTCCAATGACCATCAAGACAGGGAGAACGGCGTGAAAAGGCGGGTGTACGAGGCAGATGCAGGGACACTTGACGCGATTGGGAACGAGATCGCATTCATTTCGGATTTGGTTTCGACCAGATTCCCGGTGCCCGGATTCAGAAAGCGGGGCGTAAGGGAGCCCGTGTCACGAAGTGATTGCCCTAACTGGGAGACGATTCTTAATACCCTGGTGGGGCGATTGCGGCGAGTCATCGGTGCGGACGAGGTTAGGGCGTGTTTGCGGCTTGTTGATCGTGAGTACCTTGCGCCAAGTGGCGCAAACAGGGTGGCTTGGACCGGAAACACTGCCGCAGAGTCGTGCGGTCCAACACGACTCGCCGTTCCGATTACAGCGCAAGGCGGGGGCGTTGGATACGTTGATGCGCGGCGGGTTTGCGGGAATGGCGAGTTTACGACTGAACACAAGAAGCTTGTGAAGACTGCAGCGGCGCTATTGGGCATTGTTGTGGATCGCACGAACCTCTTATATTCGCAGGACGCCTGTGACAGCTACCTTGCTGACGAGCTGAGAATGGAATCGATGCTCTATGCTATCTGGAAGCTCACGGACAGTGCCACAAACATCGGTGAAATGCTGCAGGGCTTTATCCTTCTGATCGGACAGGCCGTTCCCTACAGTGCGGCAATCTTGTGTCTTTGGGACAGAAGGGGAGAGAAGACGTACGAGTGCAACTCTACCGCTGATAGTTCCGCGTTCTTGCGACTGAAAGACGCCGTCGTTGAGCACGGTATTGAGACATGTTCGAGTGGGGATGTGTGGGCTCGCAGATTTGGAGGTAGTTCGTACCCGGTATCCGGGTGTACATGCGATCCGAGTGTTGACGATGAGCTGTTTGCGGTGATTATGATTCCAGTGCGTCGGCTTCGGGCGTATCGAGGTGTCCTCGCGCTAGCTCGAAGCGGGCGGAACGCGGAGTTCACAACTGAGGATAAACAAGCGTTGTGCATCGCTGCCGGATTACTGACCGAACCGAACTGCACACTGTCTTAATCGGGGCAGCGTGACTTACGATGGGTGTCGTTTGGAGCTGCTACTGGCGTTGCGAGCGGCGATGAATGCGGGGACCTCTTCACCCGGACCGCGGATATCATCCCGGATGAACGTTCGGGAACCCGTACTGTGCGACTCCATGCGTCTTCAGATCCGCGTCACGTCACGACCGAGCGATCGACCACTTACTGAGACAGGTCAACGCAGCGGAACAGACTTATCCCGGCACCAAGCTCAAGCTGACCTACGCCCTCGCCGGCGTCCTCCCAGACCCAAATCCCGGATCATAGGTTTTCCCCGGGATAATGAGGTCTAAACTTCCGAAGATGCTATAAGGTGGCGCACACCCAAGCCGTTTTCGTCTAGGGCCTTGCGCGCACAGGGATGACAGACCTCGGGCACTTCCGCCTAAGCCCGGACGCGATCGCGTGGTGCATCTCGCCACAGTCTGGCCAGTCTGGCCGACTGCCGTTGCGCGATTGGGTGAAGCCGTAGCGTACTTGGGTGAAACTCACCCAAGCATGAAACGGGATGTGCGCAAACTGCACAGGTCGCGCCCACCTGAGCCACAAACCGCAATTCGGCCCAGTCAAGTCTTGGTGTCTTGCTAAAAGCAGATATACTCGTCAGAAATAGATGATCTCCGACCAAACGCACGGCCGATCTGCGGGCCCGCGGTTCGGCGGTGTCCTTTCCGCAAGCGTGCGGGAGCCGAAAAACAAGTAATCTGAGGGGTTGCAGCGAGTTTGGTGTCCAGCGTGGCGGCGGACGTTCCGCAGCAGAACCCTTTGCGGTCCGATGACTGCCGGTTGCCGTTGCTCTGCAGGCGGGCTAGGTTCGTGTGGTTCGTTGTCTGCTGTGGCAGGAGGGATCGGGGTACAGCCGGCCATGACAATGCCGGCGATGAGGGGGCGAAGAAGGACCAAGCGATTCTGCCGAACTCGCCGGTGTCGATGAGAATCAACGGGAGGTCGCCGCCGCGGAAGCGGCCAGCACACTGAAGACGGCATCCTTCGATCCGCTGCAGGCGAGCGGGAAAGTGGCTCGCCCATCTATCCGCGAAGCGATCTGGGATGAGAGAACGTCAGGCGGGCAGGAACGGCGAGACGTTCCGCCGGGAGCGATGGTCAGCGGATGGTTTCCAGCGGCGTGGTATCGGCGATACCGTCGATCGTCTCCCGATAGTTCCAGGGCATCCAGTTCTGTGGATGGGCGGTGACCTGCGGAGCGTGCCGCTGCAACTCCGTCAGGTAGTCGAACGGGTTGACTCCGCAGAGGTGGGACGTGTAGATGAGACTCATGTACATGTCGCCCACCTGGGCGCCGTTGTCCGTCAGGTAGAACATCGCGTTCTTGCGGTGTAGGATAACTTTCTTCAACGCTCGTTCACAGACGTTGTTGTCCAGGGGAGCCCCGGCCTGGCGGAGGAAGAGCGTCAGCTCGGACCAGTGCTTGAGCATGTAGCTGATGGCTTGGCCCAGACCCGAGTTGGGTTCGACCAGCCGGTCCTCGATTTGCCGCGTCAGCCACTGGTGAAGATCTTTCATCACGGGAGCACTCTTGGCTTGATGCCACTGCAGGCGCGCTTCCGGCGACAGATGCTCTTTCCGCGTCTCGGCATCGTTCTTGTAAATCACCGCCAACGCTTTCAGCACGTAGCCGACCTCCTGATCGAAGTACTGCACCACGTCGGCGAACTTGCGACGGGCATGAGCCAAGCAATTGGCGAGGATCGTCTTCAACTCGCCGGGCAGGTTGCGGGACAAGGCGTCGCACATCTGAATCGGCGGTCCCAGTTGCTCAGCGCGCCGGACTAACACGTCCCGCAGATTTTCTCCCGCGTGTTTCCAGCCGGTGAAGAAGAGCGCGATCAGGCGGCCCGCGCACGAGCACACGATCCCCGACGTGAAGATCCCGTGACGCTGGGGGTCTTTTTCCTCGTCCTCTTTTTCGCGCTCCGCTGCCGAACCTTTTTTCGCCTCGGCCTTCTCGAGCCGCTTGCCCATCCGCTCCAGGATCCGATTCGTGGTGTCGTCGTTGTACACCAAGTCGCCCTGGGCACCCTGTCGAATCAATTCCTCGAAGGCCGGGCGGAGGCTGGGTGCGGCGTCGGCAACAAGTTTCCACTGGGTTGAGGCCGGCAGGGGAATGCCGAGACTCCCCTGCAGGCCTGCCACTCGGTTGAACGGCATCCCTGTTCCATACTTCAACAGGCCAATCATGCTGGCCACGGTGATATCGTATTTGTCGGCGCCCACGTCCTGCGGAACCTGAGCGGTGAACACTTTTCCACAGAGGTTGCAGCGCAGCCTTTGGAGTTCGTAGATCTTGGCCGACACGGGGGCTTGGGCCACGATGCGGATCAGCGTGGCGGGCTGCTTGGCCTGGTAAAGCGTGCCTGCTTGACATTCCGGGCAATCCTCGCCGGGATGCAACGAAGCGTGAGGCACCTGGATTCTCTCGGCGCCCCAATACGCAGCGGCGCCATTGCGTCCGTGGCCTGGAGGCGGCGGTTGGGGAGCGGCCTTGGGAGCATCGCTCGGACTTCCTGCTTCCTCCCCGGACCCGGCTCCCGCTGGCGGCGACGTTCCTTCCGCCTCCTCGCCCAGCACCGCCTGCGTCGTCTCGGTGCTCGCGCCGAACAGGAGCTTCCGCAAACGGGCGATCGAGATGTTCTTCTGGTTCAGCAGATTCTGCAGGTAGGACAACGAACTGAACGCCGCCCGCAGGAGTTGGCACTCTTCCTGGGAAAGGGCTTGGCCCGCCTCGGCGTGTTCCAGAAGCGCGTCGAGTTGCCTCTGGTCCACCTCGATGATCTTCGGGGGCGACGGTTTCTGTTTTCCGTTCATCGTTCCGGTCCATCCCTGATCGAGCACGCCCACCTCTTTCGACGTGGGGTTTCCTCCGCGTTCCTCACGGCTGCGACAGCAAGTGGCGAAAATGACGCTGCAGCGGATAGCCCAACACTTCCTTCAACGAACGATTCGGACGATGCGTCTGGTCGTCCTTGCCGCGCCCCGTCGTCCGTCCCAGCACGATCCAGTTGGCCGCCCGATAACACGTGCCCCGGAAGCGATCCGGATCCACGAACGTCTCCAGGAAGTAGAGCGGGTGCTCGTAGATCCGCTCCCAGTCAGCGGACAATTGTCGAGCCATGCGCCCCAGAATGTGCGAGGCCAAGTGCGGCACTTTCACCCACGGCAGAACCAGGAAGCGAAGATTGGTGGCGAGCAAGTGAATGTTTCTCCGGCGAGCTTCACTCGACCAGCCGATGAACCGGTCGCGAGGTCCCAGGTGACGCGGCGCCGACGACCACGCCAGGCAGGCCAGCAACTGCTCTTCGGCGAAGACCAAGTACTTCAGATGCTCGCCCACAGGTTGCGTGTAGCCCAGGTAATGATGCTGCTCGACCAGGCTGTTGAACAGCGCTTCCGCAGGAGTCCGCCGGACCTGTTCCAAACGCAGCGGACCCAGGCTCGCCAGAGAGGTGTGGATCGGGCGGCAGTCGATTTCGACCGCCCTTGGCCGCGACCGCTGGACGAAGGGATTGGGCGGCCTTTGCTGCCGTGGCGGCAAGCGGATGTGCCCGCTACGGTGCAGGGTCAGCATCAAGCCGCGGCAGACCATGTCTCGGGGCTGCCCGTTGGGCTGAACCCAGTCCCAGGCCCGACAAAGTTCCTGGGATAAGCGGCGCCGGCTGAGCATCGGATGCGCGGCGATCAGTTCCCGGATGAAGGCCGCGTCGGCAGCCGTGACCTCGCGGCCGCGATATTTCAGAATCACGTTCATGGCCCGCAAGGTAGCACAGGCAGGCCTGGAACGCAAGACCCGCGGCGACTTTTTTCTCAGAATTTCGGACTCACCGGCCGCCAATCCGGAGCGGCCTGGGTCCGGGAGGGATTGCCCGCCGAGAGAAGAACGTGCAATTGGTGCGCCGCCAGCTTCTGCGCGGCCACGCTGGCATCGGCGCCGGTCGGCCACCAACGAAAGCGGCCGCTGGAAAGACGCTTGTGACAAAGCCAAAAACCTTGGCCGTCATACACCAGCACCTTCAACGCCGTCGCCCGACGGTTGCGGAAGACGAACACACAGCCGCTGAACGGATCCTCCCGAAGGGTCTCCTTGCAGACACTCGCCAAGCCGTCGATGCCCCGACGAAAATCCGCTGGTTCGAGGGCCACCAGGATACGCATCTGAGGCGTGAGCTGGATCATCGCAGGCCCTCCCAGAAGCTGCGGCTCAGCGCGACCAAGTCAGGAACCTCGACGCCCCTGAAGTGAAGACGCATCTTCGCCCCGGCCGCGTCTTCCCATTCCAGAAGGCACTCCCCCGTGCCCGCCTGCGAAGGAATCGCCAGTTCCAGAAACGCGGGTTCGCCAAGCAGCGGGGAAGAGGACGCCAAGCAGTCCGTCTTCCTCTCCACCCGTGTCTTGAGTGAGCGATAACCAACCCGTAGCGTCCTGGCCGTCCGGGAGACCCCGTATCTGCCGGCCAACGTCACCGCCTCGGCCCACAACGCCTCGGGGATGGGAATGTGGCCCTTACGACGCCGACGCCACTGCTCGAATCGTCGCCGGCTGCTCTCCAGATCCCCAGGTACGTCCGCTGGCTTTCTCGTCTTCATCGGCTGTCCTCCGCAAGCTTCTGCCTCGACAGCCAACGATACCCGCCTCCCAAAAAATCTTCATGCACGCTTGCAGAAAGGACACAAATGCGGATGCTGACGAGAGCGAATCGCGTCAACAGTCCTTATTCACACTTCTGAAAAGCATTCCTCGACAGCGTCGCCCGCACGCGGAATTTGAGGCGGTTATCGACGAATTCCGAACTCGACTTGAAACATTGAATGTTGCGGAGGCAGACCAGTTTAGCGTGGAACGCTACGCATTGCCGTTGGCAGACCACTATTGGTCTTCGCGACAGCCAGATGAAGCCAAGACCGTCATGCGAGTGTACGGTGCTGCCGTGGAACGTATGGCAGCCAAGACAACTATGGCAACTCTGGCCGTCGGTTGGCTCAGGCAGCTCTACGAACTGTACCTGCGTTTTGAAATGAACGACGAGGCAAAACAAGTGCTGAAGCGTATCGAGGAGTTGCAGCCACGCGTGCCGAACGAGTTGATGCCCATTTCTACGTCGCAGCACATATCGCAAGAGGAGATTGACGAGTGGCTAAACTGGCTCGTCACAGATGATATCGAGGAGAGCTTTGCGAATCTGACCGGGCACTT
>Ga0351925_1043_pt1 | contig 23575 bp, 23 predicted proteins | sample BONcelHT113001D9_FD_206870 | JGI IMG/M metagenome (GOLD analysis project Ga0351925, IMG submission 206870) | Enriched cells from coal bed in the Powder River Basin, Montana, United States - BONCAT cells T11 rep2 HSBNCT.T11.300.1.D9 ... | reverse complement strand
GCCGCGATGGCGTCCAGCCCGACATCTTCATAAATGATCTGGAGGGACGACTTTGACTCGACACCGCAGTTGTACACCTCGTCAAGAAGCCCGTTGACCTCGCCCTTGAAGGCCTCGTCGCGGGACATGTTGTACTGTGCTTTCTTGAATGCCATGAGACAGGAAGGACAAGGGGTCGTCAGAACGTCCTTGTTCATCTTCTCCACGAGGGTGAGGTTCCGTGCGGCAAGGGCCGCGGCGAATACGTGATCGACCGTATGGGCCGGCGTGGAGCCGCAGCAGCTCCAGTCATCGGGTTCCACAAGGCTCACTCCGAGGACCTTCATAACGGCCCGCAGTGACTCGTCGTACTCCTTCGCGGTACCTTCCAGCGAACAACCACTGAAATATGCGTATTCTTTCTCAGCCATGCTTTTTCGCCTTTTCCTGGAATCTATTAAAAATCTGAGCTACTTTGTCGGCACCTTTTATGGTTTTGGGGAACAGGCTGATCTTGCCCTTGCTCATGACTTTCGGCCCAAGCTCGGCATCACCCATGAACTGGCCTGATTTGAACTTGTAGCCCATGAGTATGCCCATCTCAAAGATCCTGCCATGCTTCTTCATTGAATCGAGGAATGAATCGTAGAAAGTCTGGATATCCTTCTCGGCGACCTTGCCCTCGCGGCGGGCGATAATCCTCAACGTATCCATGATATGCGCCACATCGACCTCGCAGGGACACCGGGTGGTGCATGTCTCGCAGGTGGCACAGAGCCATATAGCCTTGGACGTGAGAATCGTCTCCTTCTGCCCGGCTTGCAGAAGACGCATGACCATGCTCACCGGATAGTCGAAGTACTGGGTGTAGGGACACCCGGCGGTACAGTTGCCGCACTGATAGCACAGCGAAGCGTTCTGACCGCTCTCCTTCTTCACCTCTTCAATGAAAGCCCAATCGGTTTTTTCTGTTAAATTGATCGTATCCATTCAGATTAACCAACCTTTAAAGCCGGCAGCAGCGAGTCCCTTTACCTTAGGTCGAATTGTGCCCGTGAACTCGTCAATAACTGCTCCGGAAAATATGTTCACTATAGCGAACACCATCAGTGAACCAATAAAACGAAACCGCTTCTCAATGAACTATACCCCTTAAAACCTTGTGGTATTAAACACTAATTGGATTTTCCTTGTCAATATATATTTGCCCCGTAAGCCATTCAGGATAATGAATACATATGTTGTTAACCCATCTCATCCTCTTGATAACAAAGGGGCTTTTTCACCGTAGTATGTAATTCTCTTCACAAGGAACTATGTGAAAAAAATTTCTTGACAATGTCAAACAGTTGTTTAAAATACTTGTATCAAACTGATGTTTAAGGAATGACCCATGCCGGATGACAGACCGAACACAAGAAGGAAGATCCTGGATGCCGCCGGCGAGATATTTGCGGCAACAGGGCTCCGGCAGGCAACGGTCCGGCAGATAAGCAGTCATGCGGGGGTCAACGTTGCCGCCATCAATTATTATTTCCAGACCAAGGACAATCTGTACCTTGAAACGCTGCGTTACTGGCGCGACATAGCCTTCGAAAAATACCCCCGCGAGCCCGGGACATCGCAGGACGACCTGCCTGAAAAGAGACTGGAAGGCTTCATTCGTTCATTCGTCTTCCGTATCCTCGATGCAGGCATCGAGTCTCGATTCGGAAGGCTCATGGCACGGGAATTCGCCGACCCGACGCCTGCGCTTGACGTTATCGTGGAAGAGATGGCACGTCCCATGTTCCACCTGCTCACGTCAATCGTCGGGCGTATCCTGGGACGGGACCCTGCAGGTGATACCGTGCTCTATTCCTGTGCCAGCATCGTCGGCCAATGTCTGTATTTCCTCTACGCGCGTCCGATCCTGAACAGGCTTGTAGGAGAAGAACGGGTCAGCTCGATGAACATGGAGGACATCGCCGGGCACATCTGCCGTTTTTCTCTCGCGGCGCTGTCAGAGCTGAAGGAAAACCGGGAAGAAGGAGCACTGTCATGAAAAGAATCCCACGGCTTATTATATTTGCCCTTGCCGCCTCAGTCCTTACCGCCTCCGGGGTTGCAGCCCAGGATAGTCCGGGCACGGCCTTCGGTCTTTCCTCGCTTCTTCAGTACGCGATCAGACACAATCCCGCTCTCAGGATGACGGAGAAGAATATTGAGATAGAGGACCAGGGCCTCAAGGCCGCTCAGGCGGACAGGATGCCCAGGATTGACATCACGGGAGGATACACCCGCTACCGCTACCCTGCCCCGCTCACTCCGATCGTTATCACCGGCCTGCCCCTGGCATCCACGGATTTCCCCGATTTCGAAAGGAACGTCTACGATGGTTTTGCCACCTTCTCTCTCCCCTTGTTCAAGGGCGGGCGGCTCATGAGAGGCGTCACAATAGCCGAACTCAGGAGATCCATGGCTCGTGACTTTCACACCCGCAACCTCCACGAGCTTATATATAATGTCACCGCCGTCTACTACAAGCTTGCCCAGCTCGACGAACTGCTTTCCGCCAGCCAGGCGCAGGTAAAAGGCCTCGAGGCGCACCGCCGGGACGCGGAATCTTCTCTGAAGGCCGGTACGGCGCCGAAGCTTGATCTCCTCAAGGCAGATACGGAACTGGGGGCCGCCATTGAGAGAAGAATACAGACCGGGAACAGCATCGCCAACACGAAGGAGCTTCTGCGGTCCCTCATAGGCATGGACGATCCCGGCGAGTTGGTCATCATCCTCGACGACAGGCAGGCCATGAACGGCGCCGTTATGAATGCCGATCTCGAAGGCGCCCTCGCCGCGCGGCCGGATTACAAGGCAGCATCGAACAAGGTCAAAATGCTGGAGGAGCGCGTCGCATCGGCGCGCGGCAAGCGCCTGCCGGATATTTACGGCGCCGGCGATTATGGTGGAAAAGCAGGCGACAGGTTTTCCTTCAAGGAAAACTGGAGCGTCGGCGTGCGCCTCCTTCTGCCCGTCTTCGATTTCGGGCGCATCGGGGCGGAAATAGACCGCGAACAGCTGGAGCTCGCGAAGGCGAGGGAAGAGCAGAGGGCCTTGCGTCTTGCCATAGCCAGGGAGTTGAAGGAAGCCAGAACAGCCATCATCAATGCCGACGAACGCATCACCGTATCGGAGAAGGCCGTCCTTTCGGCCAAAGAACAGGTGCGCGTCGAGGACCTCCGGTACAGGTCGGGCGACAACACAAGCACCGACGTGATCAATGCCGAGGCCGCCCTCATCCGCTCCCGGGCCGACCACAGCCAGGCACGCTTCGACCGCTATATCGCCGTGGCGTCCCTGAAAAAGGCCATGGGGTCGATGGACATGCCGGCGGACACGGACAGCACCGGCACAGGTCCCCGGACAACTCCCGCCGCTCCCAAAAGACCAGTGACGGAGGAAACAAAATGATTCCCAAAAAGAAAATGATTCCCCTGGCGGTCATCATCGTTATTGCGATCGTAGCCGTCATCGTCGTCACGAACCATGTCCGCGACCGGGATGACGGGACAATGAAGTTATCAGGCAATGTGGAGGTCACGGAATGCAATACAGGTTTCAAGGTGTCGGGCAGGATAATCACTCTCAAGGTCGATGAAGGCGCCCGGGTAAAAGAGGGAGATCTCCTCGCCGAGCTTTCGAGCGACGACATCAAGGCGCTTGTCGACCAGACGCGCGCCTCGCTGGAGGAGACACAGGTGAAGCTTCAGGAACTCAAGGCAGGCTCGCGCCCGCAGGAGATCGTGAAAGCCCGGGCTGATTCGGCCTCACTCGAGGCGGAACTTGTGAAAGCCCGCAAGGATTTCGAGCGCGCCCGAACCCTTTACGAGAACGGGGCCGTATCGGCATCGCGCTTGGATGCGGCAACAAGCGTCTACGAAGCCAGCCTCGGCCAGCTGAAAAGCGCCCGGCAGCAGCAAAGCCTCATCGAGGAAGGTCCGCGCACGGAAGATATAAAGGCCGCCGAACTTCGTGTAAAACAACTGAAAGCGCTCGTTGCAAACACGGAAGCAAGGCTTGAAGACACCAGGCTCTACGCGCCTATATCGGGAGTGGTATTCAGGAAGAACTTCGAGCTCGGCGGGATCGTGCAGCCCGGAGCCGCCGTCTTCACGGTGGGCGACCTCGACCGCCCCTGGGTAAAGGTGTACGTGAAGGAGGACAAGCTCGGCCTCGTCAAGCTGGGCCAGAAGGCGAAGGTAACCGTCGATACCTACAAGGACAGGGCCTACGACGGCACGGTGACATTCATCTCCTCCGATGCCGAGTTCACTCCGAAAAACGTCCAAACCCAGGAAGAGCGCGTCAAGCTGGTCTTCGGGGTCAAGGTCACCGTGACAAACAAGGACCAGGAACTCAAGCCCGGCATGCCCGCAGACGTGAGGATCATCCTCAGGTGACGATGGACGACACCCTGGCAATACGGACGGACTCCCTCAGCAAGAGCTTCGGTGACGTGAAAGCTCTTGACGGGATCACTCTCGAGGTCCGCAAAGGAGAGCTTTTCGGACTTGTCGGCCCTGACGGCGCAGGTAAGTCGACGCTCATGAGACTGCTCACCGCCGTCATGGAACCGACGTCGGGTGACGCCTGGGTGGCATCGCATCCCGTAAGGAAAGGTTCCGAGGAGATCAAGGAAAAGATAGCTTACATGCCTCAGCGCTTCGGGCTCTACGAAGATCTGACGGTCATGGAGAACATGGTCTTTTACGCCGATATCTTCGAAGTGCCGAGGAGGGAACGCCGGGAGCGCATCGACAGGCTCCTCGGATTCTCCAACCTGATACCCTTCACCGGCAGGCTTGCGGGGCAGCTTTCGGGAGGGATGAAGCAGAAACTCGGCCTCGCCTGCGCCCTCATCCACACACCCGAGATCCTTTTCCTCGACGAGCCGACGAATGGCGTCGACCCCGTCTCGCGCCGCGACTTCTGGAAGATCCTGTATGAGCTTCTCAAGGAAGGGACAACGATCTTCGTGTCCACCTCCTACCTCGACGAGGCCGAGCGGTGCACCGAAGTGGGCCTTATCTACGAAGGCCGGCTCCTCGAGAAGGACACCCCGGCGGCTATAAAGGCACACCATGCCATGCCCATGATCGAGATGTGGTGCGACGAAGCCCGACAGATCATGGGGATCATAGGGGACGACGAAAGAGTGAGAAGCGTCGGCCTTTACGGCGACAGGCTCCACATCGGATTCAGGGACAGGGGCGATATAGGGGCCGTGGCAGGGATGCTTTCCGCAAGGGGTTGCACCACAGGGGAGTACCGGGAGATAGCCCCCTCCATCGAGGATGTCTTCTTTGCCATGATCGGGGCTCGTGCCGGCCGTGAAGAAAAGGCGGGGCCATGACGGGGGAACAGGGCAATGACGCCGCCGTTTCCGTCAGGGGGCTCACGAGGACCTTCGGTGATTTCCGTGCCGTCGACGCCATCGATCTCACCGTTGCCAGGGGGGAGGTCTTCGGGTTCCTGGGGCCGAACGGCGCCGGGAAATCGACGACCATCCGTATGCTCTGCGGACTCCTCCTGCCGTCCTCGGGCAGTGGCACCGTGGGCGGCTTCGACATCATGGCACAGTCCGAGGAGATCAAGAAGCATATCGGCTACATGTCACAGCGCTTCTCCCTCTATGACGATCTGACCATCGAGGAGAACATCGATTTCTTCAGCGGCATTTACGGCGTTGACGACGAGAAGAAGGTGGACCGCAAGGAATGGGTCCTCGAGATGGCGGGCATCGCCGATAAGCGCAAGGCCATCACGCGAACCATGGCGAGCGGCTTCAAACAGCGCCTTGCACTGGGATGCGCCGTCATCCACGAACCACCCATCATATTCCTCGATGAGCCGACCTCCGGCGTGGATCCCATCTCCCGGCGCCGGTTCTGGAATCTCATCTACGAGATGTCCTCTCGGGGGACTACGGTCTTCGTAACCACCCATTACCTTGACGAGGCCGAATACTGCGACCGCCTCGCCCTCATCTTCAAGGGCAGGATCATCGCCGAGGGACGCCCCGATGTCATGAAGAAGGAACATATGCGCAAGGAGATCCTCGAGGTGGCCGTGCCCGATATCGTCGAGGCCCTTGACGTCCTTGGCGGCAAAGGGTTCGATGTGGCCCTTTTCGGCAATGTCATCCACGCCGTCGTCGATGAGACGGTGTCCGCCTCGTCTGCCATCCGTTCCGCGCTCGAGGGTGAGGGCATCTCCGTCTCGAATATCACCTTGGTCCGCCCTTCCCTTGAGGACGTCTTCGTGTCCCTCATCGAGGCGTCCTCATGATGAAAGCAAGCCGCGTGAGAGCAATAGCCAGGAAGGAGATGATCCAGATCCGGCGGGACCCGTTAAGCCTTGCGCTCGCCTTCCTCATGCCCCTCATGCTGCTGTTCATCTTCGGGTACGCCATCACCGTGGATGTCGACCGGCTGACGACGGTTGTCTGCGACAGGGACGGTTCGAGCCTCACGAGGGAGATCGTCCGCGGCCTCGAGGCCTCGGGCTATTTCACCATCGTCTCCCACGTGAAGGACCCGGCCCTCATAGACACGGCCCTCGATGAGGGCAGCGCCCGGGTCGCGCTGTCAATACCGGAGGACTTTTCGAGATACGCCCGGACAGGGGGTGAGCCCCGCCTCCAGGTCATCGTCGACGGCAGCGATTCCAACACCGCGACCATCGCCCTGGGGTACCTGAACACCGCCCTCGATCTCGCCGCCCGGCGCGCCGGACTTGCCGTACTCGACCCCGCCATCGATATCCGTCCCCGCGTCTGGTACAACCCGGAGCTCAAGTCCCGCAACTTCATCGTCCCCGGGCTCATCGCCGTCATCATGGCCATCATCGCCGCCCTCCTCACCTCCCTCACCATTGCCAGGGAATGGGAGCGCGGAACGATGGAACAGCTCATCTCGACACCCGTGAAGCCGGCGGAGCTCGTCATCGGAAAGCTGGCCCCCTACTTCGCCATCGGCATCATCGACACCGTCATGTCCATCGTCATCGTCGTCGCCCTCTTCGGGGTACCCCTCAGGGGGAGCGTTTTCCTCCTCCTCTTCATATCCTCCCTCTTTCTCTTCGGGGGATTGAGTCTGGGCATCCTCCTGTCCACCGTGACGAGATCTCAGCTGGCGGCAAGTCAGGTGGCCGTCATCACATCCTATCTGCCGGCGCTCCTCCTGTCGGGATTCATGTTCTCCATAGTGAACATGCCTGTCCCGCTCCAGATTATCACATACTTCATACCTGCGCGCTATTTCGTCTCGGCCATCAAGGGGATCTTCCTCAAGGCGAATACCGCCGGGATGCTCCTTACCGAGATGGGGCTCCTCGCGCTTTTCGGCGTCATCGTCTTCACCGTGGCGGTGAAGACGTTCAAGAAGAGGGTGGCATGAGATGAGGCAGACGCTCCGGCGCATCAGGTACATGGTCGTCAAGGAATTCATCCAGATATTCCGCGACAAAAAGATGAAACCCATCATCTTCCTGACACCCGTCCTTCAGCTCATCGTTTTCGGGTACGCCGTGACTATGGATGTCACCAATATCCGCATGGCCGTCCACGACCTCGACAAGACGTCGGTCACCCGTGAGATCGCCCGGCGGTTCGAGGCCTCGGGATACTTCAGGATCGTCCGGTTCGCCGCATCCGACACCGAGGTCAGAGACCTTCTCGACCGGGGCACGGCGACGGTGGTCCTTCATTTCGACCATGGTTTCACGTCTGACCTCGAAGCGCGCCGCACGGCCTCCGTACAGATACTCATCGACGGCGCAGACTCGAACACCGCCCTTGTCGCCGCGGGATATGCCGGCGCCATCGTCTCCCGGTACAGCCGGGACGTCGCCACGCGGATGGCCTCTTGGACGCCGGGCTCTCTGGATATTCGCCCCCGCGCCTGGTACAACGCGGACTTAAGGAGCAGGAACTACAACGTACCGGGGGTCATCGCCATCATGGTCCTCCTCGTCTGTCTTCTGCTCACATCCATGGCCATCGTCCGCGAACGGGAGATCGGCACCATGGAACAGCTCATGGTCACGCCCATCCGCCCCGCCGAGCTCATCCTCGGAAAGACCATCCCCTTTGCCATCATCGGGTTCTTTGACATGTTCCTCGTCACCGTCGTCGGAGTCGCCTGGTTCGACGTCCCCATACGGGGTTCCATTCCCCTTCTCGTCCTTGCGACCGCCGTGTACCTCCTCTCTGTCCTCGGTTTTGGCCTGTTCATCTCCACCATTTCCCGGACCCAGCAGCAGGCGATGATGGCAACATTCCTCTTCTTCGCCCCGGCGATCCTCCTGTCGGGACTCATGTTCCCCATAGAAAACATGCCCGCGGCCGTTCAGTTCATCACCTACCTCAACCCCCTGCGGTACTTCCTCGTCATCATCAGGGGGATCTTCCTCAAGGGCAGCGGCATGGCCGTCCTCTGGCCCCAGTTCCTGGCTCTATTCATTCTCGGGGTATCCGTCGTCGCCACGAGCTCGCTAAGGTTCAGGAAGCGTTTGGGGTGAAAGACGGCTTGAGGAAACGGCTTGAGTGGCTTGAGAGAAAGAAAGGGCTTGAATCGCTTGAGTGGCTTGAATGGCTTGAATGCAAGAGACGTGGACGGCGTTTAATGTCTTTTATATTGACAATTGTCGATTCCGGATACCAGAATGATAGGCACTATCATGAAGGGAAGAACATGACACATCATCCTTGGACCTGCGCTTCCGTCGCCGTCTTTATCGCGTGTTCCGTTCTTTTCCTTCCCGGCTGTTGGGGACCCGGCAAAGGGAAGCCGGGGGGAGGCGCCGGGCCGGGAGGTCCGGGTCGTCCCGGAGGGAGTTTTCTTTCGACCGCGTTCGACACACAGCCTTTCAACACAGACGTCGACAAGCTTCCTCCCATGTACACCGGGCACAACCCGGAGCTGCTCTACAGCAGCATCCAGATGAGACGGCAAAGCACCGCGAGGGAGGCGCAGGAAACCGAGGAGCATTACAGGACCAGAATGGCGCAGGAGATATCCCTCCCCCTTATGGGCACCATGGATTTCGACAGCATCCATGCCTTCAGGATCACCCCTGCCGAAGTCCGCTACGACGAAAGGAACCGGGTCATGAGTGTGAGCTGCCGGTTGTCCGTCGCCTTCGAGGCGGGCCGGGAGGATGCAGCCAAGAAGGCTTTCATGGTCAGGTACCTCCCTCAGCTCGACAACCGGTATGCCATAACGAGGGAGGACGGCACCCGGGTGAACATTGAAGAGATAAAGTTCAGCGAATACGCGGTGGTCGCCGCAAATGCCGGGGGCCTCCCGATAGAGAGCACAGCGGTGGCGGCGGCAGGGGGTGACAGGAAACCGCAACAGGGTGTGGACAGGGGATCGGACCACGAAAGAATCGAAACGACGATAAAGATGACCCCCGAAGAGGCACGGCGTATTGAAGGCGGCATCATGGCGCTTCTCGTCGGCAAGCTTGCGCCGCCGTATGCCTCGCAGGAGGAGATCAGCCGAAAACCTTCAAAGGAGCAGCCAGGCACGTATCTGGGTATATATCACTACCTGTACCTGGACCTCATCGAAATATGGTTCTATGACGTGACGAGCGGCACGATCCTCAAAAGGATGCCGTCTTCATGAACTTCCGGCAGCCCCGCGGATTGCCTTACGCGTAAGCTACGGCCTTTCCACGGCCTGCGCCATGCGCTCAAGGGCATCGACGAGGGTCTTCCTCGGACATGCAAAATTGAGCCTCACAAACCCCTCCCCGCCCTTTCCATATTCCAGCCCGTCATTGAGGGCCACCCTGCCTTGCTCGAGAAAAAAGCGAAAGGGGTTCCCCGGGATTCCCGAACCCCTGCAATCGAGCCAGGCAAGATAGGTCGCCTCCATGCGGGTCATCTCAAGGGAAGGCAATCTCTCGCGCAGGTAGTCAATCAGAAGATCCCTGTTGCCCTCAAGATAGGCAAGGCACTGGTTAAGCCAATCCTCGCCGTCCCTGTAGGCCGCGAGAGCCGCGGTGACCCCCAGGACGTTCACGTGGGGGATAAGGCCTTCGCTGCCCCTCTGCCAGGCTTTCCTCAGCACCGGGTCTCTTATCACCGCGAAGGAGCACTTCAGGCCTGCCAGGTTGAATGTCTTGCTCGGCGACATGAAGGTGATGGTGCGGTCCGCCACCTCATTTCCGAGGGTGGCGATGGGTATGTGCCGGTTGCCGGGGAACAGAAGATCACAGTGGATCTCATCGGACAAAATCAGGATATCCCGGCTGAGACAGATATCCGCAAGCCTCTCCAGTTCATCCTTTCTGAAGACTCGGCCGACGGGGTTATGGGGGTTACACAGGACAAAGATCCGCGTCCTGTCGGTGATCGCCTGCTCGAAGGCGTCGAAATCGATCTCGTACGAGTCTCCCTTCTTCACCAGCGGAGGATCGATGACAGAGCGTCCGCGGTTTGCCGGGTCGGCGATGAAATGCGAATAGACCGGCGGCTGGACGAGAACGACCTCCCCCGGCTCCGCGAAGAGCGTGAACGCCAGATTGAGACCCGTGACCACCCCGGGCACAAGAATGATCTCCTCTTCCACGACGTCCCATCTATAGAGCCTTTTCAACCTCTCCCGGACGACCTCCATGAACCCATCTGTCGCCCCACCGTATCCAAAAACCCGGTGGTCTACCCGTTCGTGCAGGGCCCGGACGACCGGCTCGGGGGAGACGAAGTCCATGTCGGCAACCCACAGGGGGAGAACCTCACTGTCATATCTTCTCCACTTGATGCTGTCCGTGCCCCTTCGCTCGACAACCTCGTCAAAATCATATCTCATCTTCCTGCCCCGCCATTCACATGTTTGCCCCTCTCGAATCCACTTCCTTTTCGGTACCGGCCGTCACCGGGGAGCTTCGTTGCCTCACTTTACCATTTTTCCCTTCCCCTTTGAAACAGGACCGGGGCCCGCGAGGGATGCAACGAAAAGGCTTCCCTTACCGCCTGAACCACCTCGGATCGCTGAACCATTTCGTGGTCCTCTGTATGCGATTGGTGTAGTTGGTCACGAATTCCCGAATCAGCCTGCGGGTGATCCTTTGAAGGTCGATGTTCTTCAGGAGGTGCCCGATGTCCTCAGGGTCTTTGAAGGTGATCTCGAGAATGACGTCGCAAAAACCGCCAAGCACCACGTTCCAGCAATTCGTTACCGTGGCGTAATCGATCTTCCCCATTGCCGGCAGGTATTCATTGACAATGAACTCTTCGTATTTGCTCTTCATGTCGGGTCTCAGGTCATAATACTGATTGAACTTATAGACCCCCTTCTGGATGGGATACCTCCCCAGTTGGACCGTGCCGTCCGGCTCGAGGACGGTGTTATTGAAGTTTGCGACGTATTTTCTCAATCCCAGGACCAGGTCTCTGAACTCTTTGCCGGTGATGATCCTCGAAATATCCTCGAGGCTTTCCGAGGAGAACGCTGTAATGGTCCGGGGGCCGAAACCCACCTCGACGAAATATCCCCCGACAGGGACCAGGCCGAGAGTCGCTATCTCCGCAAGGTATGTGTCGTTCAGGTAATCCGAATACTCCTTCTCCCTGCCCTGAATAACGTCCCAGTACTGAATAAACAAAAGTGACATGGCCGCTTCCTCCTTTCTCAGTCGTGGTGTACGCAGAACCCGCGAATATTATACGACCGCAGGGGGTACCAGGTACAGGCATACAGGAGAACACCGCCTGCAGCGGGCAGATGAAGGTGCCGGGGCAGGCCGAACTGCTCCTAGCGGTTCTTGATGAGTTCCGTACGGTATTGGGTGTAGATGTCGCGCATGGACACGTAGGGATCGACGGCCGCCTTCTTGAGCGCCTCGTATTCACCGAGATGAAACGATGTACTGTTGATCTTCTCATGGGTGAAGAGGCCTACGTTCTGGTAGTCGAAAAATTCCGTGCCAACATACGTCTGCGGCCTCATGGCCCAGTCCACAAGAAAGCCGAAGCCGTCGCGCGGGCTGCTAGGGCCGATAAAGGGCAGCACGAGGTAAAAGCCGAAGCCGACGCCGTACTTGCCGAGGGTCTGGCCGAAATCGGCATACCGGCCCTTGATGCCGAAACACTCTTCGGCGCAGTCCCGAAGTCCCCCCACCCCAACCGTCGAATTGATGAGGAACTTCCCAAGTTCTTGCCCGGCATAGCCCGGTTCACCCTGGAAGAGATTGTTCATGATGCGGACGGGGGCCGTCAGGTTCTTGTAGAAGTTCCTGAAAAGGCTCCTGAACGGCAGGGGCACGGCATACTTGTAGCCCGTCGAGGCGGGTTTCCACACCCAGAAATAGACTTTGTCGTTGAAGTGATATATAGCAACGTTTAATGGCCGCAAGGGATCGGGTATCTGTGCATGCGCTCCGACCGCGGCCCCGTCGTCTGCCCCCACATCCCCATATTCGCCGGACGATCCTGCCCCGGCGGACCCGGAGGCGGCTTCACCCACATCTTCGGCGGTTACATCGCCATATTCATCGGACCGCGGCGGTGCGGCGGGATCGGCAGGCTCCCCGGGCTTACCCTCAGCCACCTGAAGACCCCTCAATGATAGCTTGTTGGCCTCCCGGCCGGAAGCGGCGGACACCACGGACTCTCTCCCGGCGGCTTGGAACTCCCTTATCCTGATATCGCCTGTCCCCGAAACCTCCGGCTCCGCGTGGAGCAGCGGACAAAAGAAAAGGAAGAGGACCGTCAGGAACAGCCCGCCCGCAGGTCTCAACGAGGTTGCCCGTCCAGTCCGCGCCGTAGCAGGGGGGTACTCCACCATCACTTCCCGACCCTTTTTCGCAACGTGTCTATAAGCACCTGCGGCGGGTTGTTTCCGAGGATCTCCCTGAACTGTGTGCGGTAATTGCTTACGAGACTCACGCCTTCGATCACGACATCGTACACCATATAATCGTTGCCCTTCTTTATGACCCTGTAATTGATGGGTATCCTGGCGTTGCCCCTCTCGACGACGCTCTGCACTTCCGTTGTGGTTTCGGTGAGAGGCACTTCCTTCGTAAAACTCACCTTTTCATTCGTGTAGGCCGTGATTCTGTCTATGTATGTGTTCCTCAGGAGTGTCTTGAAAAGCTCGACGAACTCCTTGCGCTGGTCCATACTGAGCTTGTTCCAATTGAGACCCAGGGTCCGTTTGGAAAGCTCCACGTAGTCGAAGAGTTTGTCCGCGGCGGCTTCAACCCTCTGTTCCTTGACCTTTTTGCCTGATTCCCCCTTAAGCTTGGGGTCCCTGAGCACATCAAGAACGCTGTTCGCGTTCGTTGACACCATATCGAGCGCAGGGCCCGCAAATGCATGGAAGGGTATTATTGATATGATGAATATCATCAGACCAGCCAGTGTTTTTCTCACTCCGTCCTCCTTGATCATTTCGTGGGCTGTTCCTCAGCCTGTGCAGGCTCCGTACTGACATCTCCAAAGGCATACCTGCCGATAAGGTCCTCGATGTCCGCCGGAACTGAGGTCTGCGTGATCGTTTCGCCCGGTTTCAAGACCTGTCCCGACCCGCCCGGGTCCACTCTTACATATTTATCGCCAATGAGACCCGCAGTCTTGATGGTGGCCGACGCATCGTCGTAGATCTCCGTCCCTTTCTTGATCTTCATGCCCACTATCCCCATCTGCCTCTCCCGGTCGATGGCAAGGCTTGTCACGGTTCCCACCGGGATCCCGAATACCTCGACGGAGCTTCCGGTCCTGAGTCCCGCGACAGAGGTAAAGCGGGCATTGAGGTAATAACTGGTGTCTCCGAAGAGCGATACCTTGCCGAGTTTTACGGTCATATAACCGATGCATATAAGACCGATTACTATGAAGATACCCACTGCTGTCTCTATGGAATACTTTTTCATTGCTCCTTACCTCCGAAGTCGCACCGGTGTGTCGCTATGATCTCCTGCTTCGCCCGGGCCTTCTCGATCATCTCTTGGATCGTGTCCTCGGGAGAGATCTCAGCGACTCCGGCCCGGATGTGGATGTCGAAACATGTGCCCTCGCCTGAGGTTGCGGATGCGATGCTCCTGATGTGGTCTATGACCCCGCTCTTGATATCACGTGAATAGCCTTCCACCAACTTGCGGGCCTCGTCGAGGTTCTTGCGGGGAAAGATGGTCAGGATCTCATCCCTGCTGTGGCGCGCGGAGAAACCGCCGATGTTGCTGAAGTACTTGTTGGTGTACTCTCCCAGGGCCTTGAGGACCTCCACTGCCGCCTGTGGCCCCAGGGCCTCGTAGAGGACATTGAGGCGGACGCCGAAAAGTGCCGCCGAGAAGGTCGTTTCCGTGGCTGTGGTTCCCAGCATCGCCGCATAGTGCATCTTGAAGGCTTCCCGTGAAAGCAGACCCGTCAGTTGGTCCTCGAAACCCTCGAGGCTCCGCAGGAACTCATCGATCATGGGGACATTCTGCTTGAGGGCCTCTTCATAAGGTCCCTCGAAACCCACGCTCCCTTCCCAGAGGATGATGACGCGGTCTGAGATGAAGAAAACGTCGGGAATGTCATGGCTTATCATGACGGCCGTGAAGCCGTATTTCTTCCGGTAATGGATGATCATGCTCAGGATCATGTTTTTCCTGATAGGGTCCTGGCCTGTCGTCGGTTCGTCGAAGAGGACGATCTGGGGATCCGTCACGAGTGCGCGGGCCAGGGCGACGCGCTTCTGCATGCCTCCGGAAAGCTCCGATGGAAACATTCCGACAGACTCAAGCAGTTCCAGATCCTCTATCCTCTTCATGGCGCGATTTTCTATCTCGGCCTTCGGCAGATCCGTTGTCTGACGTAAGGGGAACGCCACGTTGTCGAGAACAGTCATCGAGTCGAAGAGAGCATTGTTCTGGAACAGGTAGGCTACACTGCGCCTGTGCCCCTCCCATTCGGCCTTTTTCATCTCGTTGACGGGTTTCCCCCGGAACAGGATGGTGCCCTTGTCGGGCTTGAGGAGGCCTATGATGTGCTTGAGGAGCACGCTTTTGCCGGTACCGCTCTTTCCAATGATCGTGGTGACCTGATTTTCGTAGATGCTCAGACTCATGTTGTCGAGCACCGTTTTTCCGTTGAAACTCTTTGTAACGTTCCTGAATTCTATGAGAGGCGTGTCCATAACTGTCCTTACATCAGGAGTGATGTCACCACGTAGTCGGAAACGAGGATCATTACGCAGGAGATCACAACCGCCGATACGGTGGCCATGCCTACCGATTTGGCGCCGAACCCATCAGTCCTCATATGGCAGAAATACCCCTGAAAGCAGCAGATGCAGGAAACGATGGCGCCGAATACGAGGGCCTTTACGAAGCCGCCCTGGACATCCACCATGCCGAGGGAAGACTGAACGCGGTAGAGGTACGTTCCCCCATTGGTCCCCAGGAGGACGACGCCGGTGAGGTACCCCCCCAGGATGCCTATGAGATCGAAGAACGCCGTAAGCAAAGGGAAACTGATGATGGAAGCCGCTATCTTCGGGCTGACCAGGTAGCGAACGGGGTCCACGCCCATCGTGTAGAGCGCATCGATCTGCTCGGAATTACGCAGTATCCCTATCTCGGCGGCCATCGCGGAGCCGGCACGAGCAGCTATCATAATGGCGGTCAGAACCGGCCCCAGTTCCCGCACCAGGGAAAGGGCGATGGCGGATCCGAGCGCTCCGACGGAACCGAACTTCACGAGGGTGTAGAAAAGCTGAAGACCCAGCACCATGCCGGTGAAAAGGCCAACGAGCATCACAATAAGCGACGATTTCGCGCCGATATAATAGGTCTGGTTCACAATCTCACGGATCTGCCTCGCCCGGAAGATATTGATGAAACCAAGGAAGAAAAAGATGGCCACGGCACCAACATTCCCGACTGTTCTGATCGTAAAACGACCGATGGCAGCGAAAAAAGATGAAAGGATATTCGAAGAGTCTTTCTTTTTGTCCTGTTCTCTCATATCATCCCACGCCGGACCCAAATGGAGTCGCCTGTTCCTTATCGGCTCTATGACAACCCGGTTAAATCACAACGACCGGTAAACAATCATTATTCCCGTTCAGCCATTATAAGCAACGAATTTATTGGTGTCAACTGATGCGCAAATACTTCAAAACCATGTCCATACTCTTTTTGTCAAGTATTTCCTTGATATGTCCTGCCCCATCTCCATGGCCTCGGAATGACGGACGCGGCTTTAGTCATTGCCTTTCCCCCGGTTGCGGGGTAGGATACCCGTAATGGGAACGGTTGGGTGAGATCAGGCCTTGCCTATGTTCTTTTCCATTGTTTTCCAGAACATCTCTTCCATGTCGGAGCCGAGTTGGAAGACGCCTTCACTTTCCATCGTTTTGACGCGCGTATCATAGGCATTCTCGAGCTGGGAAAGGATATCTGAAACCTCCGGGGAGGCCTTCAGCCTCTCGGTGATGATCTCGCGCTGGCGCAGCGCCTTCTCGAACTCCTCTTTATCGATGGGTATATTATAGAGCATGTTAAGGACCTCCATGAGCCTGACCTTCCCCACGTGGTCCTCCTCCATCACGACATACTGAGGCAGGGAAACTATGAAAACAACTGCGTCTATGCCCGATTCGGCGGCCCTCTTCGTTATAAGGTTGGCAAAGGTGGACGGCCCGCGATACGTTATGGGCATGGCGCCCGCCATCCTCACATCCTGCAGGGCCTTCTCGCCCATTCCATATCCGCTCACGAGAAGGGGTCTCGTGTGGGGCACTACATCGTACATGCTGCCCAGGAGAATATATTTGCTCGCATTCAGGGACGTGAGAACCTTGACGACGGACTCTACGTAGATATCGGCATTAGTATGGGGCTCCAGGAGATTCAGGAAAACAAGATCGTTCTGTTCCTGTCTTCGGGCATAGTGGACCGTCGTATTGGGGACAGAGAGTTCATTGATGGCACCCTCGATGTCGATGGTCGGCCGGTACCGCGTAAAATCGTAAAAACGCCCCGGTCTGGCAAGTTTTCCCAGTTCAAAGGCCGCGAACTGCCCCGCGAGTTCCCCGAGGACCAGGCTGCCAACATTGTTGACATCTATCCATGGCCGAAGCGTTGCCAGCACGTAGGGGGCATTCAACTCCGGAACTGGATCGACAAGCTCAAACGCACCTATTCTCACGATAACCTCCAGTTTCCTAAAAGCTAATGCCGTTCGCATTCAACTGTCAAGAAGGAAAGATTCCGTTAGAACCGTTAGAACCGTTGGAACCGTTGGAACCGTTGGAGCGGTAATGGTTCTTTGTGATATTATTCCGGATGTTATCCGGGATTCAGAGCTTTTTCCTGCTGCACATTTCCCCTTTACTCCGGCCTTCTCCGGAATCACGACGATCAGTATTTTGCCTCCTTCTCTACCGTTCTAACGGTTCTAACGGTTCTAACGGTTCCAACGGTTCAAGCCGTCTTTAGCAGTCTGTTCGCTATGGAAGCTATTTCCGTGGCGAAGGCGCCCTTTGGGTAGCGGGTTATTGCGGGGACAAGGTCTATGGCGCTTCGTTCGACGTCGGGGTGGCGGCCGATGCTGCCGAGGAGTTTTACCTCCCGGGCCAGCCAGCGCTTCGCCACGCTCTGGATCTTGCCGGCGACCTCTTCGGGACCCACCCCTTGCGGGACCCTGTTGACGACGAGGTAGGGGTTGAAACCCCAGACGGCCTTCATCACCGTCGAGAGATACTGGGGGTGCTCTTCTCTGATGGAGGCGACGAGTTCATTGATCGTCATTGAACCCTGTCCGTCCCCGGACATGGTGGATTCACGGATGTATTGTTCCAGAGGAGTGTTCTTCCCCTCGCCGCAGCGGGACTCCATACCCGTGAGCCGGTTGAGCTTGCGGTACATGGCGGCCTTCAGGAAATGGTAAGCACCGATATAGGACGCCGAATCCCGGGTGGTCACGACGATGCCGTGGTCGGCCTGAAGGAAAAAATCGAGAATGTTATAGGATGTGTCTCCCCCGAGATCAAGGACGACGCAGTCCGCCTCTATGGCATTTATGGCCTTGATGAGCTTCATTTTCTTCATAAAATCTATGTTCGCCGAGCCCAGCTCCGAACTGTCGCCGCCGATAAGGATAGGTCCGTGGGGGCTCTGGATCATGACATCGGCAAGGGAGTTTACCCTTTTCTTCAGGAAATCGTTGATCGAGCGCTGCAGGATGGACCGGTAACCGAGGTAGAGGTGAAGGTTGGAACCCCCGAGGTCGAGGTCCACGAGGACGGTCTTTAGTCCCAGTGACGCAAGGTATATACCGAGGTTCGCCGTAATGACGCTCTTGCCGATACCCCCTTTGGCGCCCCCCACGGCGATGATCTTGCCACGGGAAAGAATGGCATCGTTTCCCGGACTCATCCCCTCCAGGTAATCGACAAGCACCTCATAGGATTGCTGTATTGCAAGAAAACGATCCGATGTCACAGCATTGACGGCTGTGCCCGATTTCATGTCAGGATGATGCACTCTGGCATTGCGGCGGTAGGCCCGTTTCACCATATCCACGCTGAGTGTGTCCAGGAAGCGATCACTCCTCGCAGCCGCCTCAGAGAACAAACACGCGCAAGCCGCCTTTATTTCCCGTATCTTATCTGTTTCCAGCCTGTTCACGATCATCTATCGGCATCCTCTATCAGGTATTCAACAACGAGGATGTTTTTGCAATAAGTGTACCAGAAAGAAGATCGTTAGAACCGTTTGAACGGTTAGAACCGTTGGAACGGTAAAGGAAAAGGTAACATCCTGATTGTCGTGATTCGAGAGAAGACCGGAGCACCTAGGAAATGCGGAGGCCGGAAAGACCTCGTAATCGCGGTTAAAGTCCGGCACGAACCCGAAAAGAACCATCACCACCGTTCCATCGGCGCTAACGGTTCCAACGGCGCTAACGGTTCCAACGGTTGGTTTACTTGAACCACCTCGGTTCGTCGAACCTTTCCGTGCTTCTCATTATCCTGGTGGCATAGTTGGAGGCGTATTCGTTGCGCAGTTTTTGCGTTATGCGCCTGTAGTCTTCGTTCATCAGGAGCCTGCCGACGTCCATGGCATCCTTGAAGGTAAACTCGGCAATGACCTCGCTCATGCCGCCGATCAGGACGTTCCAGCCCCCCGTCACCTCCACGAAACTGATCTTGCTCATCGTGGGGATGTGTTCGTTGATGACGAAATCGGCATAGGCCTTTTTCACGCCCGGTTTCAGATCGTAGTACTGGTTCAGCTTCCAGACGCCCTTCTGGATGGTGTACTTGCCGCGCCTGACGGCGCCGGTGGGCTCCAGGATGGAGCCCCGGTAGTTTATAATGATGGTCTTTAGTTGACGGAGAAGGTCCTTGAATCTCTTGCCGGCGATGGTCTTCAGGACCTCCTCCGTTTCGTTGACGCTGAACACGGCGACGATGCGTGGACCGACGCCTGCTTCCACGTAATAGCCTCCCACCGGTATGAGTCCCATCGAGGCCATTTCAGGCAAGTAGGTATCGACGAGAAACTGTGCGTATTCGAAATCCTTCCCCTCGCTTATGTCCCAGCTTTGTGTGAATAGCACAGACATGTCGCCCTCCTATTTCTTTTGCTTCTCCTTCATAGCCGCATAAAGGCGCTCCGATGTGATGGGAAGCTCGTTGATCCTCACCCCAACGGCGTCGTGAACGGCATTGAGGATCGCGGGGATGGTGGGCATTATCGCCCCCTCTCCTACCTCTTTGGCCCCAAAAGGCCCGTTCGGTTCATCACTCTCGATTATGATGGTCCTGACGTTCGGCATGTCGAGGGCCGTGGGGATGCGGTATTCCCCCAGAGAAGCATTGGCAACCCGTCCCTTACCGTCGAACCTGACCTCCTCAAAAAGGGCCTCACCGAGACCCATCGAAAGAGACCCCTGCATCTGGCCTTCCACGTTCGTGCGGTTGATGGCAAAACCGCAGTCATGGGCGTCGGTCATGGCGTCGATGGTGACCTTACCGGTCTCCATGTCCACCGTCACCTCGACTATCTGGGCGGAACACCCGTACGCCGGTGACGTCCCCACCGCGGCGCCTTTGTATTTGCCTCCCAGTTCACCCGGCTTGTACGCGCCATTACCGATTATAACACCTCGGGTAATAAATGCAACACGCGCCGCCTCCTTGAAAGTGAGATCAGCTCCGGTGGGAAGGTCTTCCCATCCGCGGTGCTCCTTGATATACAAAGTCCGCAACCGGGAGAAATCGGGCTTGTCCTTCTTGAAAACAATGACGCCGGCCGAGATGTCCATGTCCGCAACGGAAACGTTCAGCTGTTCCGAAAGCGCCTCGAGCACCTGCCGTTTGGTGTCTTCCGCGGCCATCTTGACGGCATGGCCGGACATGAGGGTCTGTCGTGAAGAATAGGCACCCAGGTCGATGCCGAAATCGGTGTCACCTGAGTGTACCCTCACGTCATCGAGAGAGACACCAAGCGCCTCCGCGGCGATCTGCCCGAGGATGGTGTCCGATCCCTGCCCTATCTCCGCCGACGCGGTATAGAGGTTCACCGCGCCGCCGTCCTCGGTAAGCCTGATCGTTGCTGTGGAATGGAACGTCTCGGACCGGTAGATGGGATACCCGGCACCGGATACGAAGAACCCGCAGGCAACTCCTATCCCCTTGCCTTTCGGGAGCTTCCCTTTTTTGGCAACCCAGTTCGAGCCGTCGCGCACCCCCTCGAGGCACTCCTTCATGCCGAGGCTCGACATATTGAAGTCGTTGCAGGTCACGTCGCCGGTCCTCATCATGTTCTTGAGCCTGAACTCCACGGGATCCATGCCAAGCTCGGCGGCGATGATGTCGAGCTGCTGTTCCCATCCGGCCCGCGCGGCAACACCTCCGTGTCCGCGCTGGGCGCCGCAGGTGGGCTTGTTCGTATAAATGCGGTAACCGTCGTATTTCATGTTCGGAAGCTTGTAGGGCGCGCCGAGGAGTGAGCCGGCATAGTAGATCGTAGCGATGCCGAAACTCGAATACGCTCCGCCGTCGAGATGACAGACGTTTCTCAAGGCGAAGATGGTCCCGTCCTTCTTCACGCCCGTCGTCAATTCGTGGGTGAACTGGTGCCTGGCCCGGCCATGCAGGAAGACCTGTTCCCGGGAAAAGACCATCTTCACCGGCTTGCCCGTCCGCCTCGACATGAGGCACGCCGCGATCTCCATGGCGTTCACCGCCGCCTTGGGACCGAACCCGCCCCCCACGTAAGGCTTTATGACCCGAACCTTGCCGACGGGAATGCCGAGCACCATGGCGATGCTCCGCTGGACGTAATGAACCGACTGAGTCGACGACCAGAGCGTGAGGTTCCCGTTGAGATCGTACCGGGCAAGACACGCCTGGGGTTCCAGGAACCCGCCGTCCTGCCTCTTGTTCGTAAACGTGTCGGTCCTGATGATCTCGCACTCTTTCAGCGCCTCTTCAAAGTTCCCGAATTCCTGGTGGACCTCGGCGCTCACGTTTCCGGGGAAGTCCTCGTGTATGGCGATAGCCCCTTCCGCCATGGCCGATTCGATATCGAGAAGTGCCGGAAGCTCCTCATAGTCGACCTTAATGAGAGACACTGCCTCCATGGCCGTCTCCAGGTCGATGGCGGTCACCGCCGCCACCTCGTCCCCGACATACCGGACCTTATCGGAACAGAAGATCTGCTCATCGTATCGGGCCGGGCTGACACCGTACTTCACGAGTCCCGCTTCCTTCCATGTGACCACGTCCTTCACCCCGGGGAGCTTCTTTGCCGCCATTACATCAATATTCAGAATCTTCGCGTGCGCCAGGGGACTCTGCAGCATGGCCCCGTAAAGCATGTTGGGCATGGAAAGGTCCGCCGCGTATCGGGCGTCTCCCGTCGCCTTCTCCCTGGCATCCACCCTGGGAAGCCGCGTATTTATCACTTTATATGACTTCATAGTCCTGCCTCCTCCTCGTCATTTCTTCATTCTTCTGGAAGCTTCCTGCACTGCCTCTACGATCTTCTGATACCCCGTGCACCGGCAGAGGTTGCCCGAAAGGGCCTGCCTTACCTCCTGCTCGGTGGGATGGGGTGTCTTCTCGAGAAGGCTCGTGGCGGAAAGGATCATTCCGGGGGTGCAAAAACCGCACTGGATGGCGCCCATTTCCACGAATGTCTCCTGGACCGGATGAAGGGAGTCGCCGATGGCAACTCCTTCTATCGTCTTTATGGTGGAACCGTCGGCCTGAACGGCGAGGACAAGGCAGGAATTCACCGGTTTGCCGTCGAGGATCACCGTGCACGCGCCGCAGTCGCCGACGCCGCACCCCTCCTTCGTCCCGAGGAGGTTCAGGTCATCGCGCAGCAGTTGCGTAAGCGTCCTGCCCGGGGCGACGGCCACCTCGTATACCCTTTCGTTCACTGTGAGAGTAATCAGTTTCTTCATCACGCACCTCCCTCTTTCTCGCCCGAGGCATCATGGTAAGCCTTCGTGAGCGTTCTCCTGACAAGGGCGTTCACCATGTCCCGGCGGTACCCTGCGCCGCCGCGAATATCGGTGATGGGTGAGCAGTCTGTGACGGCAAGGGAAGCGGCCTTCGCAAAGAGCTCTTCCGACGGGCGCTGGCCCGTCAGGGCTTTTTCCGCCGACACCGCATGTATCGCGGTGGGCGCCACGGCGCTCAGGACAATGCGCGCATCGACGATCACCCCGTCGGGTTTGTAGAGGGTCAACCTTGAGGCCACCGCAACAATGGCGATCTCAAGCGCTGCTCTGTGGCCGAGCTTCACATAATGGGCACCCGTGAAAGGCGGCGCGGAGGGGATGCTGATACTTGTCAGCACCTCACCGGTTTCTATGACCGAGCTTCCCGGTCCCGTGAAAAAGCTATCGAGGGGTACCGATCTGCCCTTCCCGTTCCCTTTGAGCATTGCCTCCGCCCCGAGGACCATGAGGGCGGGCGGAAGATCCGCCGCCGGCCGTGCCGTCACGATGTTCCCCCCGATGGTGGCACGGTTCCTGATGAGAGGAGAGCCGAGACCGGAGGCTGACCGGGCGAGAACCGGGGCCACCCACGCCACCGTGGCCGATTCCGCAATCTCCGCCACTGTTACGTGGGAACCGATGGTAAGACCACCGCCCTCTCTGACGATCTGCCGGAGCCCCTCTACCTTTTTCAGGCTCACGAGGCATGCCGGTTTCAGCGTCCCTTTTTTCATATTCACGATCAGGTCCGTGCCCCCGGCGATCACCTTCGCATTCCCCTTCAGTTCCGAAAGCACAGCCAGCGCTTCCGGCAAGCTTTTCGGCTCCTCATAGTCGAATTTAGGCAGCAGTAACATTAAAACCTCCTTATAGATGCCGTTTCAGGTCTCATGTCCCAGATCTCAGGTCCGAGGCAATCCCGACAGAGCTGTCTTGTGCCTTGAGCCTGAAACGTGAAACGTGAAACGTGAAACCGTGTTCTTTCATCCTCCAAAATCTGGATTGATGAATTCTACCTTATCACCTTCCGACAAAAAAGTTTTTCCGTAGTCACCGGGGAAAACAAACCTGTTGTTCACTTCCACGATGAGTCCCACG
>Ga0351925_1042_pt1 | contig 24078 bp, 19 predicted proteins | sample BONcelHT113001D9_FD_206870 | JGI IMG/M metagenome (GOLD analysis project Ga0351925, IMG submission 206870) | Enriched cells from coal bed in the Powder River Basin, Montana, United States - BONCAT cells T11 rep2 HSBNCT.T11.300.1.D9 ... | reverse complement strand
ATGCTGCGGGACGAGCGCGTGTTCTGCATCGGCGAGGACATCGGCGTGACCGGCGGCTTCGGCGGCGCGTTCACCATCACCCTCGGGCTTTCGGAGGAGTTCGGCCACGACCGCATCCTGGACACCCCGATCGCGGAGCTGGGCCTGGCCGGTGTGACCGTCGGCGCGGCGATCGGCGGCCTGCGGCCGATCGCCGACGTGCAATACGGTGACTTCCTGTTCCTGGCCATGGATCAGATCGTCAACCAGGCCGCCAAGATGACCTACATGTCGGGCGGCACGGTCAAGGTGCCGCTGGTCATGCGCGCCCCGGTCGGCGCGACGCAGCGCGGGGCACAGCACGCGCAAAGCATGGAAGCCTTCATGACCCACGTGCCCGGACTCAAGGTGCTGGCGCCCGCCACGGCCTACGATGCCAAGGGGCTGCTCAAGAGCGCCGTGCGCGATGACAACCCGGTGATCATCTTCGAGCACAAACGGCTCTACGGCAGCAAGGGGCCGCGCAGCGTCGAGGGCGCGCTCAGCCCGATCAGCGAGGTGCCCGACGAGGAGTACCTGGTGCCGATCGGCAAGGGCGCGATCCGCCGCGCGTGTCCTGAGCACAGTGGAAGGGCCGGCAAGGGTGTGACCATCATCGGCAAGCTGCTGACGGTCTATCGCGCGCTGGAGGCGGCCGAGACGCTGGCGAAAGAGGGGATCGAGGCCGAGGTCATTGATCCGCGCACGCTGATACCGCTCGACAAGGAATTGATCCTGGAGTCGGTGCGCAAGACCGGCCGGCTGGTCATCGTGGAAGAAGACAACCTGACCGGCGGCTGGGCGGGCGATCTGGCCGCCATCGTCGCCGAGGAGGCGTTCTTCTGGCTCGATGCGCCGATCAAGCGCGTCTCCGCACCCGATGTACCGCCCCCCTTCGCGCCGGTGATGGAGCAGTTCTATGTGCCGAGCGCCGAGCGGGTGGTCGCGGCGGTGAAGGCGTTGTTTTAGGTGGTAAGTTGGTAGATTGGGACGTGGTAAAGTGGCGGGTAGACGGGTAGACAAGTAGATGGGTAGACACGGATCAGTCCCCGTGTTTCCTTGTTTCCCTGTTTCCTTGTTTCCTTGTTTCCTTGTTTCCCTGTTTCCCTGTTCCTACCAAGTTCCCAACCTACCAACCTACCAACCTACCAATCTACCCAAAGCGAGACATTGCGTGGCTACAGAAGTACTCGTTCCCCCCCTGGGACAAACCGTTGACACGCTCACCATCGTGAGTTGGTATAAGCAAGAAGGCGAGACCGTCACGCAGGGCGAGCCGCTCTATGTGGTCGAGACGGACAAAGCGTCGCTGGACGTGGAAGCGCCGGCCTCCGGCGTTCTGCGCGGGGTGACGGCGAGTCCGGGCGATGAAGTGAAGGTCTTGAGCGCGATTGCCGTGATTGCCGCGATAGGGGAGGCTGGGGTTACGGCTGGGGGGGCTACGGCCATCTCGTCCTCAACCTTAGCCTCGCCCACCCGCCTCTTCGTCTCCCCCCGCGCCCGCCGCCTGGCCGAGAGCGAGGGCGTGCCGCTGGCTGCCGTGACCGCCACCGGCCCGGAAGGCGCGATCATCGAGCGGGATGTGCGGGCATATATGGAGGAGTCAGGAGTCAAACGTCAAACGTCAGCGGTCCGGACTGAAACATTGGCAGCGCAACACAACATCACGCCGGTGGCGCGGCGGATGGCTGAGGAAGCCGGGCTGAATCTCGGCTCGGTGATCGGCACGGGGCCGCGCGGGCAGATCACCCGCGAGGATGTGGAAAAGCGGATGGCTGCGGATCAACGGACAGATGCCGTGGCGCAGCCCGTTCCCCCAAGTTCCCCGCAGCTCCCCCAAGCCCCGACCGCCGCCCTCCCCTTCACCGGCATCCGCGCCCTCATCGCCGAGCGCATGGCCGCCAGCCACAGCCAGACGGCCCCGGTGACGCTGACCGCCGAGGCGGACGCGACCGCGCTGGTCGAGCTGCGCCAGCAGTTGGCGGCCGATGGGGTGGCCGTCTCGTACAACGACCTGCTGCTCTACGCGCTGGCGCGGGCCTTGCGCCAGCATCCCCGGCTGAACGCCTCGCTGGAAGGCGACACGATCCGGGTTTGGCCGCGGATAGACATCGGGCTGGCGGTGGACACCGAGCGCGGGCTGCTCGTGCCGGTGGTGCGCGACGTGGCGAGCAAGGGGCTGGCGGAGTTGGCAGCCGAGACGCTGGCGCTGGCGCAGCGCGCCCAGGCCGGCCGCTGCACGCCCGACGAGTTGACCGGCGGCACCTTCACGCTCACTAACCTGGGGATGTTCGGCATTGACGCGTTCACGCCGCTCATCAACCTGCCGGAAACCGCCATCCTGGGCGTCGGCCGCATCAAGGCCCGGCCGGCCGTCTTCGGGGATCAGATCGTGGCGCGGCAGACCGTCTGGCTGAGCCTCACCTTCGATCACCGGCTGGTGGACGGCGGCCCGGCCGCGCGCTTCCTGCAGCGCGTCGTGCAATTGGTCGAAAAGCCGCACCTGCTGATGGCTTGATGCTTGCCAACATCGTGCCGGAGTTGAGACGCCGTGGAGTCTCGGAGGGCGAAATCCACAAGATGCTCGTGGCGAATCCGGCGCGGGTGCTGGCCGTTGAGGGTTGAACTGGCCCGCCTGCGGTTGAAGCCCCGCAGGCTGCTACGCCAAACCTGCTGCAAGCAGGTTACGCGAGCGACCTCGGCAGTGCGTTTGAACGCACTTGGCGTAACAGACACCGAATTCATTCGGTGGCCTGACCGCGGCTGCCCCAGACGATTGCCCGGTTATTTTTTGACCTCCATCATTCGGCGGCCCGGCCGCAACCATCTGGATCGCGTCCACAGGGCAGGCCGCGGCGCAGATGGCGCACCCCAGGCAATGCTCGGCGTCCGCCAATACCGGGTAGCGCGCGTGGCCGACCTTGCCTTCCCCCGCGACCGTCCCGATCACGCCCGCGGGACAGGCTTGCACACAGATGTTGCACGCGACGCATACGCGCAATGCCCAGACCGGCCGCGGCCAGCGCGCGGACTTGAGATGGGCGACCGGTTGGCCGTCGCCGTCAAGGACCGCCCCGAACGCGCAAATCCGGCCGCACGCGCCGCACTCGACGCACAGCCGCGGATCAATGACGTACAATTGCCGGCGCTCGCCGCGGATCGCGCCGGTCGGGCAATAGCGCGGACACAGCCCGCACCCTCGGCACTGCTCAGTAATCACAAAGGTCACGGCGCTACCTCCGGCCAGGCGGCATCCAGGCCCAGGGCAGCCAGATCATCCGCCGGTGGCCGCCCGGCTGCATCCCAACCGATGGCTTCCCAATAGAGCCGGGTCAGCGCTTCGATCGGCACGCTGGCGCCGCGGTTGGCCCCGCGTTCAAGGGGTGGCCGGCCGAGCGCCCGCTCGTTGATCGCGTGGCTGAACGCCCGTCCCTCACGCGCGTTGAACGCCTGGCGCACCGATTGGATGTTCCACCCCACCCGCAGATATTCCTCCGGCGACCGCGCCCAGCCCGTCGCCGCGTTCAACCACTCGAAGATCGGGAAGCGATGGACGCCCAGGAACGCGCCAAAGAGGCAGCCGCCCGCACCGTTCAGCAGCGCGGTGAACTGGCTGCACGCCGCCGCCCAGGCCGCCTTCTCGCGATCCGCGGTGTATTTGCTGCGCTTGAGATAGAAACGCGGCCGGACGCGCGGCAGGCTCGGTGCGCGCCGCCAAAGCTGGAACATCTCGTAGTAGAGATACGCGCCGATTGTGTGCCGGCCGGGTGTCGGTTCGACCGCGGCGTGGAGCGCGAAGCCGGGATCGTTGCGGGGGTCGTGCATCGCCAACTCCTGGCCGCCGGCCTGCACTGCGAACCTTTCTGCCCCACGGCCAATGCGAGCCGCGGCTGCGCGACTGCCGTCGGCCAGCAGGTCGCCGATCCCCGCGCGGCGGATCATCAGATCGAGCAATGCCAGGATCGCCGCGCTGTTGCCCCAGGTCAGCGCCAGCCCGCCCGTGTCCTGGGGGCCGAGCAGCCCGTTCTCGTAGCACTCGATGGCGAAGGCCACCGTCCCGCCCGCGGAGATCGAATCCATGCCCGCCCGGTTCAACATCTCGTTGGCGACGAAGATGCTCTCCAGATCCTCGTTCAGCAGCAGACCGCCGAGCGCCAGGATCGTCTCGTACTCCGGCTTGTGCGTCTCGGCGTGACCCCCTGGCCCGTGTGGCGAGGCCAGGACGGGCTGGGCGAAGCGCGCCAGCCCGCCGCAGCCGATCGGGCAGGCGTAGCAGTGATATTTGGCAATACCGCAAAACTCGCTATTGTCATTCTGAGCGGGTCAACCCCTAACCTTCGCAACGGCGAGAGTCCAGCGAAGAATCCGTTCGCGGCGCTCAGACAGGGCCATGTGCAGCCACGGATTCTTCGCTGGTGTCATGCCGTAACGAGAATTCAGGGACAGACCCGCTCAGAATGACAAGCGATCGAAGCGCTCGGTAGCGACTTTTGCGGTAGTGCGATATTTGACCGTCTCGCGCGCCCCCATGTGATCCGGGTTCACGCTGGCCGAGCGCGCCGGCGGGAAGTCGGCGTTCGTGCCGGCCCAATTGCGGATCGGCGCGTCACCGGTTTCAATGCTGTATTGGTTCAGGCCGGAGGTGCCATATTTCGCCAGGAAGAATTTGTAGAGGAGACCATCCTGGCGCATCTGCAACGGCATGATCCGCAACATCGTGGCGAGCAGGCGCGTGGCGATGCCGTTCAGGAACGGCGGCTGGAGGGTCGCCACCCGCGAAAAGCGTTCGGTCAGGCGCTTCATCTCGGCGGGCCGCGCCACGGGGATGGCGTACATCCCCTGGAGCGCCACCGCCTTCAGCCGCTTGGCGCCCATCACTGCACCCAGCCCGGAGCGCGCGGCCAGCCGCCCGCCGTCGTTCGCGATGCCGGAGATCAACGAGCGCTTCTCGCCGGCCGGCCCGAAGCAGTCTCCCGCATGAAGGAGATTGCTTCGGCCCAAACGACGGGCCTGCCTATGACATGTCACTGCGAGCGCCCTTTGCGAAGCAGTCTCCCGCATGAAGGAGATTGCTTCGGCCCAAACGACGGGCCTGCCTATGACATGTCACTGCGAGCGCCCTTTGCGAAGCAGTCTCCCGCATGAAGGAGATTGCTTCGGCCCACACGACGGGCCTCGCAATGACTGTCGTCGCTAGAACACATGCCGCCCACGGCATTGGGAACTCAGCATGACACAATCACCCTGCTACAACGTCTCAGCCAGCCACTCGCGCACCAGGTTCAAATAGTGATGCGTGTTGGGCCAGTCGTAGATGTGCCCCCGGCCGGGGAGCACGGCCAGCCGCTTGGGCGCGCCAGCCCGGTCGAAAAGCTGCTGAAAGCGGGCGACCGGCGCACCGATGGCCGTGTCGTACTCGTTGCACACCAACAGCAGCGGGATCGGCGCCAGATCGGCGATCAGCGGTTCCAACGATGCATCGGTCGCGTAGCTATGCACGCGCAGGTTCAGCATCACGCTGACGAGGCCGCGCAGAGGCCAGGCCCACCAGTGTGTCATCACGCCGAGGGCCGAGCGGGCCATCTCCACCTCGCGCAGGGTGGCCGGGGGCGGCGCGGCGGCGACCAGCGCGTCGAAGTTGTGAAAGGTCGCGCCGGCGATGGCCGCGATCCACGCGCCGAACGACCATCCCACCACGCCGATCCGCGCGTAGCCCAGGCCGCGCACGTGCTCGACCACCGCCTTCAGGTCGTACTTGCTGGCGCCGTCGCCGGTCCAGAAGCCGCCGCTCTCCTGATGCCCGCGCCAATCGAAAGTGAACACGTCGTACTGCTCGGCCAACAGCTCGCAGGTGGCGACGTTGGCCCAGGTGTCCTTGCTGCGGCCGCCGCCGTGGCAGACGATCACCGCCTTGGGCCGCCGCGCCGGGCCGATCAGCCGCACCGCCTGGATCGTCACCCCATCCTCGGTGCGCAGGAGAAAGCGTTCGACCGGCGAAGCGAACGCTGTGAACGCCCGCGAAAGCGCCCGCAGCGAGTAGGTGCGATTGGTCGGGAAGCCGAACAGCCGGTAGATGACGATCGCCACGAACGGCACGGTCAGTACGACCACGCCGGCCGCGGCCAGGATCACCCCCGGCGCGGCCGGCAGGCGCAGCAGTTGGGCCGCCAGCGCGATCCCCGCGGCCCCGCCGAGCGTCGCCAGGCCCAGACCCGGCCAGTAGCGCGTGCTGAGCAGCCCGGTGGCGAGTTGCAAGATCCAGAAGGCCAACGTGACCGATACGAAAAGAACAGCCAGTGCAGGCAACGGCATAGGATCTCCTGCCCTGAAAATAGGTTTGTACCGCAATCTGCTGGATTGCGCCCGGCAGAACGCCGACAAGCCGGCGGCTGAGAATAGGCAATACCGCAAAACTCGCTTTTGACGCCGTCGCCCTGAGCGGGTCTACGACATGCAGTACATTACGACGAGCCACCAGCGAAGGGTCTCGCGCTCACGAAAAGAGATTCTTCGCTGGTGTCACGCCGTAACAACAGTTTAGGGATAGACCCGCTCACGCGAAGCGTGACAGTCCGCAAATAGTGAGTTTTGCTCCATTGCGAAAATAGCTTCTCCGGCGTCAAGAAACCCTTGTCCGCGTCCTCCGCGTCGTCCGCGTCCCGTTCATTCGATCGCCGCCTTGCGCCCCTGGATCGCAGCCAGCCGCGCCGCGTCGAACTTGGGCCGGCGGTCGAACCGGAAGATGCCGTTCTGCTCCTGGAACACATCGGTGAGCTGGGTGTAGCAATAGCCGAACATGCGCGGATCATCCAACAGCGTATTGCACAACGCCGCGAAGCGCGCGTAAAACTCCTCGAGCGTGCGCGGCCGGTCGCCGTAGCCCCACGACGCCTCTCCCTCCCGCGCATCGGGGTTCCACCACGTCCCCCCGAACTCGCTGCAGAAATAGGGCTGGCCGCGATATGGGATCGAGATCGGTTGGCCGTTGCGGGCGTTGAGGTAGGGCTTGCCTTCAGCGAGGGGAGCCATGAACGCAGCAAACTTGGCCGGGTCTTGCTCGTAGTTGTGGCTGTCGTAGACGTCGGCTTCGGGCACGCGGTGCGAATAGCCCGACGTGTCGAGCACCGGCCGGGTCTGATCCATTGCTTTCGTCGCCAGGAACATCCCGCGCGTCACGTCGTCCAGGACGGTGATCTTGTCGGTGAGAAGCTGCCACGTCTCGTTGAGCGGGCACCAGCCGACGATGGACGGGTGCGAATAGTCGCGTTCGAGCGCCTCCAGCCATTGCGTGATGTAGGTCGCGCCCGGCTGCTGGTTGTCGTCGTCCGGCCCGAAGCCGTTGCAGCCCCAATCCGCGAACTCGCCCCACACCAGGTAGCCCAGGCGGTCGGCGTGATAGAGGAAACGCTCTTCGAACACCTTCTGATGCAGCCGCGCGCCGTTGAACCCGACCGCCATGCTCAGCTCGATATCGCGGCGCAGCGCCTCATCGGTCGGCGCGGTGTAGATGCCGTCGGGATAGAAGCCCTGGTCGAGCACCAGCCGTTGGAAGAGCGGCTGGCCGTTCAGCTTGATCGCCGACCCCGCGATACTGATCCCCCGCAGGCCCGCGTAGCTCGTCGCCCGATCCACGATCACCCCGTCGGCGTCGGCCACCGCGATCTCCAGGTCGTAGAGGAACGGGTCGGCCGGACTCCAGAGGCGGCGGTGTTCCGCCGGGATGGGCAGGTCAAGGCTGAGGTTGAGGTCGAGGCCGAGACGAGCAGTCGCTTTCGCGATGATCTCGCCGCCCACGCGCACGGCCGCGCCCAGCTCCGCGCCCGGCGTCGCGCCGGCCACTGGCACTTGCAGGTGGAACAGCCCCCGGCTCACGTCCGGGGTGATGCGCGGCCGGCCCAGGCGCATCGCCGGCACGGGTTCCATCCATACCGTCTGCCAGATGCCGGTCGTGCGCGTGTACATGCAGCCATAGTTCTCGTAGCGCGGGGACTGCTTGCCCGACGGCTTCGGTCCCTCGCGCGGATCGCGGGCACGCACCACGATGGTTGCGGTCTCGCCCGGCCCGACGATGCCGCGCAGCTCACAGGTGATCGGGGTGAAGCCCCCGCGATGCCGCGCCACCTCGACGCCGTTCACCCAGACCGTGGCGTCATAGTCCACGGCCTGGAAATGCAACAGCACATCCCGGCCTGCCCATTCCGGCGGGATCGTCACCGTGCGGCGATACCAGACGGCGTGCAGCCAATCCACATTGCCGATGCCGGACAAGACCGACTCCGGGCAAAACGGCACGATGATGCGCTCCGCCAGCTCACGATCCAGCAGGCCGCGGGTCAGGCCGCTGTCGCCGGGATCTATCTCGAACTGCCATTCGCCGTTCAGACACAGCCAATCTTCCCGCACGAACTGCGGGCGGGGGTATTCGGGACGGGGGATGTTTTCGGTCATCGAAGAGATGCTCCTTTGAGGCGTGATTGCGATCGTGCAAACCGGCTCATAGTTTAGCACAAATCGGCCCGCGGCGAAAATGGCGGCGCGCATCGCCCGGCCGGCGGCGTCCGCGCGCGTGCGCCTGTTCCGGGCGGGTCTTCGATGCCGTGACAGATCGCCTGAAAAAGTCTTGACGCGTGGGCGCTTCGGTTGTATACTCTGCATGGATCGCGCAAGGGGCAATCCCGTCTTCCGCAACCTGTTCCTGGTGGATGATGCGTCCGAAAGATTCTGTATTAGGCCCACGCGGCTAAAGTGTTCCATCTACAAACCAATCAGCTTGTTATCTTCTCAACGGAGGTGTCCAAATGCGCTGGCTCGTCATCATCACTGTTCTCTTGGGAGCCCATTTCGCCTTGACTGCAATCGCTCCTGGTGAAAAAGCGTTGTTCTATTGGCCGTTCGCAAAAGACAGCAAACCCTCACTCGATATTCTTGGGTCTGCCACCAAACCAATCACTCAACTTCTTTCTGTTGTAACAGGGCTTTGCTTCCTAGCTTCAGTAGTAGCCATTCTTGGATGGCTCATTCCACCCACCTGGTTTATTCCGCTCATTATCTTTGGCACAGTTGCCTCCACTCTATTGTTTCTACTTTACGTCGGTATCAACGCGCTTGTCCCGCTTGCCATTGACGCGTTCCTACTATGGGGCGTGTTTGGCTGGCATTGGACTGTTGCTACTCTGAGAGGCGGTTGACATTTGAATAAGGAGATTCCATGAATATGCCTACTTCTCGCATTGGTTTTTGGGCAGCCATCATAGCGACTGTGTTTGGGTTGGCTTACATTGTTGCATTGCTTGCCACGCTGACAGGTGCGTTGGTTGGCCCTTGGGCTACTTTCTACCAATTGGCTCCTTCGATTGTATTAGCCTGGAGCTATATGGTGTTGATGGCCTGTGTCCTCGATGCTGCCCCGTCAGAGCGAAAAATCTGGGCGACTATTGGGTTCGGGTTCGCCTTGATGTATTCTGTAATGAACAGTATTGTGTATTTCACGGAACTAACCGTCGTCATCCCGCGCGTTCTGCGGAACGAAGCTGAATCGGTCTCTGTGTTGCTATTTGAACCAGGCGCGTTTCTGTTTGCCGTGAACGGTTTGGCCTATGGGTTCATGAGCATGGCGGCACTGTTTGCCGCCCCAGTTTTCGCTCGGCTGGGGCCAGAAGCTCGCGTACGTTGGGCCATGTTGGCGCATGGTGTGATCGGCCCGTTCATCGTAGGCGCGGTGGTGTGGCCGCCGCTGACTTACATCGGCGCGCTATGGATAGTGACCTTTCCAGTGATGGGGATTCTGCTTGCGGTTCTGTTCCGAAGAGCTAAGGCAAGGTAGTGCTATTGCCAGCCGAGACAAACGCGAGTAGCATAGAGGCAATGTCGTCGCGTTCACAGGGGGAAAATCGGGCCTAACCACCGTTTCCAGCCGACTCGCCGGAGTTCGCCGAGGCGAGGGTTGGCTCGATGACCCGGCGAGCGGCTGAAACCTGACCGTTAGGCCGCTGAAATGCTAGCTGAAAGGGGCAAATTATGTTTATTTATGAAAGCGGCACAATCAGCAGACCGACCATCGTCTTTCTTCATGGCAATGGCGCAAATGGCACCATGTGGAAAGCACATATGGAGCAATTGACTGATTTCCATTGCTTGGCCCCGGATTTTCCGGGGTTTGGGCAGAGCAATCATCAAAAATGGGTCTCGATACAGGAAACCAGCAATCGCATTATCGAAATTATCAATGACCGTGCTCAGCATAGCGGTGTTCACATTGTCGGCCTCTCGTTGGGGGGCAGCATCGCAATGACACTGCTCAGCAAGGCGCCACAGGTGATAGATCATGCTATTGTTGATGGCGCCGGTGTCCTGCCCTTTCCTGGTCTGCCCCTTATGAAAGTGGGATTTCGTATCCTACAACCCTTTCTGCACACCGATTTTGTCATCAGAACAATCGCTCGCGCCATGAAGATCCCAGCCGATGCGTATGCAGAATTCAGGCAAGGGATGCTGGCAATGTCTCCTTCAGCGTTTACGCGCTCATTTCTGCAAGCCAATGCGATGCGGCAACCCCCCGGCTTGGAAAAGGTAGCATGTCCCGTCCTGTTTGTTGCTGGGGAAAAAGAGCCGAAAGATGTCAAACGATCACATGTCATGCTGACTCAGATTATGCCGAACGCCAAAAGCCGGGTAGCTCCTGGAATGGGGCACGGTTGGCTTGCCGAGGCGCCTGATCTGCATATTCGAATGGTTCGGGCATGGGTCAATAATGAACCTTTGCCTCAAGAGTTGCTGGCAGCCAGCCAGGCGTAGCGTCTTCTCAACTCGCGGCCCAACTCGGACTTGAAGGGGTACGAAATGTGGCGTAATAATCTCAAGACAGCCTATACTCTCTCGATCATCATCGCCATCCTGGCGGCTGTGGCATCCGTAGGCGGGCTGTTCCTGAACGGCTTGTACCGCGACAATCTCTTTGTCACTTCCGCGTGGAAGGGAAATGATGTCGTGACGCTTCTCATCGCGGTACCCTTATTGGTCGCAGGGTTGGTCTTCACCAGGCGCGGGTCGCTGAGGGCGCAATTGATCTGGATGGGCGTGTTGGATTACATGCTCTATAACTATGCGTTCTATCTTTTCGGCGCGGCTTTCAACTGGTTCTTCTTGATCTATGTTGCCCTGCTTGGCTTGTCCATCTTCGCCTTGGTCTTCGGGCTGGTCAATCTGGACGTAAGCGGGATCAGGCAACAATTTCGCGAACGAACGCCTGTCAGGTGGATCGCAGGATACATGTTGTTCGTGGCGGCTGGACTGAGTCTGATCTATTTTGCCCAGGCGCTCGCTTTCATCTTCACAGGGCAGCTTCCCGCTATCGTTACGCGGACAGGACATCCAACCAGTGTCGTCTTTGCGCTCGACCTGACCTTGCTGGCGCCTGTCCTCGTTCTGGGCGCAATCTGGCTCTTGAGACGCAAGCCGTGGGGTTATGTGCTGGCGGGAGTATCCACTGTCAAGGGCCCGGCTTATACGCTGGTGTTAACTGCTGGTTCATTATGGGCGGCGAATGCGGGCGTGCCAGACGCCGCGGCAGAAATACCTTTGTGGCTTTCTTTGACTGTGATCGGTATGCTGGCAGGCATGTTTCTATTTGGGAGCCTGAATCAAGCAAAGCAAACGCCGCATCCGTAAGCCAATCGGCTCACTATCTTCTTTCAAGAAGGTGTTCAAATGCGCTGGCTCGTCATCGTCACCCTTCTCTTGGGGGCCCACTTCGCCCTCACGGCAATCGCTCCTGGTGAAAAAGCATTGTTCTACTGGCCGTTCGCCAAGGATAGCAAGCCCACACTCGATCTTCTTGGGTCTGCCACCAAACCGGTCACGCAACTTCTCTCCGTCGTAGCGGGGCTTTGCTTCCTGGCTTCAGTGGGGGCCATTCTTGGGTGGCTCGTTCCACTATTTGCACATCATTCAAAGCACCAATCTCGATGGCCTGATGATCTACAGCAAAGGCAAGTTGGTTGAGGAAGCGGGTGTCGAGCGGTACTATTTTCTGGTCTCATCCAAGAAAGCCTTGTGAAGCCCATGAAACTACAAATCACGCATTGCCCGACCTGTGGCAGCGAACAGATCAAACAAGTCTGCCGTGATTGGACAGGCGCTTATCGCGGCCAGACCTATGTTGTGTCTGCGCTGACCTTCTACGAATGTCCTGTGTGTGGCGAACGCGTCTTTGAGCGCGAGGCGTTGGGCAGAATTCAAGCGGCTTCGCCTGCGTTCATCAAACGACCATCGAAGACGCGTCCAACCACAACTGCGCGCCCGCGGCCAACATCCCGCGCTTTGCCAACGGGCTGACACTTTCTCTCTGCTCAGGCGGATCATCCCTGGCGTGCGATACGCGCGCGTCACGCCGCGGTAAAGATTTGGATCGCGCAGACGCGAAATTCGCCGTATCGCAATTCGGCGGATTGCGTCCGGGTACCCCGACAGGCGCATCATTCCAACAGGAGTTGACCATGTCTAAACCACGCACCATCACCGAACCATCCCGTGAAACCCCCATCGTCGCCGAAGCCGACGTCGTCGTCTGCGGCGGGGGGCCGGGCGGGGTCCCGGCGGCCATCGCGGCCGCGCGCCACGGCGCGCAGGTCGTCCTGATCGAACGTTACGGCTTCATGGGCGGCCTGGCGACCGCCGGGCTGGTGACGCCGATCCTGGCGCACAAGGCGCACGCGGCCGATTTCGCCATCGTCGAGGGCATCCTGCGCGAGATCACCGAGCGGATGCACGCCCTGGGCGGCGCGCCCCGCTGGGAGGAGACCCTCAAGGTCTGGGGCATCAACTTCGACGCTGAGTGCCTGAAGATCGTCCTGGACGAAATGTGCCAGGAGGCGGGCGTCGAGTTGCTGTTGCACAGCACTATCGCCGACGTTGCGATGCAAGATGGGCAGATCGCGGCCGTGCTGGTCGAGAACAAGTCGGGCCGGCAGGCGGTGGCGGGCAAGGTGTTCGTGGACGCGACCGGCGACGCGGATGTGGCGTTCCGCGCGGGCGCGCCCACCACCCACGGCCGCGCGTGGGACGGCCGGCCGGAGTCCATGGGGTCGTTCATGCACCTGGCGGGCTTCGCCTACCCCGACGCGGCGCGGCGCAAAGAGATCGCGGCGCGCGTCCAGGAGGAGATGGCCGCGGGCCGGCTGAGTTTCTACAACCCCGGCTTCCTGAACCGCAACGACAACCAACTGGATCATACCTCGGCCAACATGACGCGCTTCAGCGGCGACTCGGACAACGCGGCCGACATGACGCGGGCCGAGCTGAGCATCCGCCGCGATGCGTGGGCGCTCGTGCGTTTCCTGCGCGGCAACGTGCCCGGCTTCGAGAACTGCTACGTGCAGCAGCTTTCACCCCAGGTCGGCCCGCGCGAGAGCCGGCAGATCGTCGGCCCGTATGCGCTGAACGGCGACGACATCCATCTGGGCCGCAAGTATGGCGACGCCATCGCCCGCGGCTCGTGGTGGATTGACATCCACTGCCCGCTCGGCCACACCTACCCGGTACATTTGTGCCGCAAGGAATGCCCCAAGGGCACCGACTGCCCGTTCTTCGCCGCGGAATACGAGCGGATGCGCACGTATGAGGAGCTGTATCCCCCGGAGGGCGATTGGTACGACATCCCCTACCGCTGCCTGCTCTCGGTGGGCGTGCCGAACCTGCTCTCGTCGGGCCGCTGCATCTCCGCGACGCACGAGGGGATGGCCGGGTCGCGCGTGATGGGGACGTGCGTGGCGCTCGGCCAGGCGGCCGGCACGGCCGCGGCCCTGGCGGTGAAGCAGGGCATCGCGCCCGCGGCGGTGGATGTCGCGGGGCTGCGGGATGCGCTGCGGCGGGATGGGCAGATCGTTTGAGCGGGCGTTGCGCAGTGACCTGCATGGATGTATCAAAAAACAACTCCTGTTCTGGCCGGTTGGCGCCCAGCCAGGACAGGAGCTGTTTGTTTGACAGGCCGCACCACGATGACGGGGTTCACTCGACAGCGAGGCCCAACCATCGCTCGACTCATGAGTCTACTTGGCGATGAAGCGGAAATAGCCGAGGCATGCCGCCAAGACGAGCCAGAGCAACACAAACACCCAGCCGAAAGCGGTCATGAGGCCAGCGAGCTGGGCCAGCAGCATCACCACGAACCCCAAGGTGTCACCGACGAAAAGGCCGAGGACGAAAGCCTCGCGCCCCACGCCGGGGTCAGCGTTCCTGGCGGTCCAACACATGACGGCAATCCCGATGAGCAATGCGCCCACCAGTCGCGCCATCATCGTGCCGCTCGGATCGAGATTGACTCCAGCCAGGCCCATGAAAGCGCCAGGAATCAGGAGCAGCGCAAGCCCACAGACTATCGAGATGATAGCTTTCACCGACAACAATGCCGACAGTTTCATGAATGCCTCCTTGTTGAGTGGACCGGGCGCCTTCCGGTCATGCGGATGCGGTCGGAGGGAAGGTCAGTCATAAGGGAACGATGAAGACAACAGAACGCGGGGAAACGACTGCGCCGCTGGCCGACCGATGACCAGTATACACTGGTAGCATCTGGCTGTCAATTCTGAATTTGTGCGGGGTGCGTTTCACGTTGGGGGCGCGTTTGTCACCCTGAGCGAGTCAACAGCTCAACTCAAGTGACAGCGCAACACCAGCGAAGAGCCTGTCCTGAGCGCAGTCGAAGGAGTCTCGTCGGGCGCAAGAGATGCTTCGCTAGGGTCTCGCCGCAACTGGCGTTGGCTGGTTTGACCCGCTCAGCATGACAGTTGCAGCCTTGCGCCCAATCTGAAACACACCCTTTGTGCGAACGGCGCGGTTTCTTCGGACGCCTTGGCCGACCACATGTCTTGTCCTGTGCCGCGCGGCATGAACCACTCTACCCTGACAACACCACGACGGACCGAGGACTCTGGAGCGCCGAACTTGTGTGGCCGGTTCTCGGATCCAGCAGGCGGGGGGGCGTGATGACGTGGCAACGGATGAGAGCGGATAAACGGATGGGCGCCGGCAAGACAATCCGCTTATCCGTTGGCATCCGTTGCCCTGCCCCGATTTCCGCCTCAAAACCTGGCGCCGCACCTCGGGTCAGTTTGCGGCGATTGCCCGCCACGCCCGCCTGTGCTACAATCCCCCAGTACACACCGTGCAAGTCGTCAAACTTCACCAGCTCCCAAACCGTGAGGCGCCGATGCCCGCACCTGCCGAAATCGTCCAGCTTGTCGAGCTTTTCCAGCGCAACTACGCACAGTACCGCGACCCCGCATTCAGCGAGACCGCCGTCCGCCACCAGTTCATTGATCCCTTCTTCGCCGCGCTCGGCTGGGATGTCAACAACACCCAGGGCTTCGCCGAGCAGTACAAAGAGGTCATCCACGAGGACAAGGTGCGGGTCGGCGGCGCGGCCAAAGCGCCCGACTATGCCTTCCGCATCGGCAAGGAGCGCAAGTTCTTTGTCGAGGCCAAGAAGCCCGCGGTGAACATCCAGCACGATATCGAGCCGGCGTACCAGCTTCGCCGCTATGCGTGGAGCGCCAAGCTGCCCCTCTCGATCCTCACCGATTTCGAAGAGTTCTCCGTCTACGACTGCCGATCCAAACCTGCGGCCGCGGACAAAGCATCCGCCGGGCGCATCCTCCTCGTGAACTACCGGGATTACGTGGCGCGCTGGGACGAGATCGCCGCGGTGTTCAGCAAGGCCGCGGTGTGGCAGGGCGCGCTGGACAAGTTTGCGGAGGCCAAGGCGGGCAAGCGCGGCACCGCGGAGGTGGACGACGAGTTCCTGGCCGAGATCGAGCGCTGGCGCGAACTGCTGGCGCGCAACCTGGTGCTGCGCAATCCGACGCTGCGCGGCCGCGACGTCAACTGGGCCGTGCAGCAGATCATTGACCGCATCGTCTTTCTGCGCATCTGCGAGGCGCGTGATCTGGAGACGTTCGAGCAGTTGCGCAGCCTGCTCAACGGCGGTCACACCTACGAGCGTCTGCAGGAGCTTTTCCGCCGCGCCGATCTGCGCTACAACTCCGGGCTGTTCCACTTCGAGCAAGAAAAGGAGCGAGCGGAGGCGCCCGACACCCTCACCCCAAGCCTGGAGATTGACGACAAGGCGCTCAAGGACATCATCGAGCACCTCTATTACCCGCAAAGCCCCTACGAGTTCTCGGTGCTCCCCGCCGACATCCTGGGCCATGTCTACGAACGGTTCCTGGGCAAGGTGATCCGCCTGACGCCCGGCCGCGTGGTGAAGATCGAGGAGAAGCCGGAGGTGCGCAAGGCGGGCGGCGTCTTCTACACGCCCACCTATATCGTGGACTACATCGTCCGGCAGACCGTGGGGCCGCTGTTGGAAGACAAGACGCCAGCGCAGATCGCCGGTCAGCACGCTTCGCGTGAGCGGAGCGCCCGTAGCGCGCAGTCGAAGGACGCCGATCACCCCCTGCGGATCGCGGACATCGCGTGCGGGTCGGGGTCGTTCCTGCTGGGCGCGTACCAATTCCTGCTGGATTGGCACCTGACGGAATACCTCAAGGACCCCGACCGTTGGCTGCGGGGCAAGCGGCCGCCGCTGGAACGGGCGAGCGGCGGCATCACCCGGCTGAGCATCGAGGAGCGCAAGCGCATTTTGATGGCGCACATCTACGGCGTGGACATTGACCCGCAGGCCGTGGAAGTGACGAAGCTCTCGCTGCTGTTGAAGGTGCTGGAAGGGGAAGGGGTGGCGGCGCAGATGTCGTTCCTCCCGGAGCGCGTCCTGCCCGACCTGGGCCGCAACATCAGGTGCGGCAACTCGCTGATCGGCCCGGAGTTTTACGATGGCAAGTTGGATCTGCCGGATGAGGAGACGCTGGGGCGGGTGAACGCGTTCGACTGGAAGACGGAGTTCCCGGAGGCGATGGCCGCGGGCGGGTTCGACACGATCATCGGCAACCCGCCGTATATCCGCATCCAGGCGTTGCAGGAGTGGGCGCCGCTGGAGGTGGAGCACTACAAACGGGCGTACCGGGCGGCCAGTAAGGGCAACTACGACATTTACGTGGTGTTCGTGGAGCAAGGGTTGAAGCGGCTGAACGAACGCGGCAGCCTGGGCTTCATCCTGCCGCACAAGTTCTTCAACGCGCAGTACGGCGAACCGCTGCGCAAGTTGCTGGCCGAGGGCCAACATCTGAGCAAGGTCGTCCATTTCGGCGACCAGCAGGTGTTCGAGGGCGCGACGACCTACACCTGCCTGCTGTTCCTGGAGCGGGGCGGCCGCAACGAGTTCCAGTTCGTGCGCGCCCATGACCTGCCCGCGTGGCGCGCAGGCGCGGAACAAGTGGAGGGGACGATCCCGGCCGCAAGCGCGGGCGTGAGTGAGTGGAACTTCGTGGTGGGTTCTAGCGGCGCACTATTTGAGCGCATGCGGTCTGGATGGACTCAATTTGAGCAAGTGGCGGATATCTTCGTCGGCATTCAGACCAGCGCGGATGACGTCTTCATTCTGGATTACGAAGGCAGCAGTTTGCAGGGTTTGGAGTTGAGATCGAAGATTCTGAACGAGACTATGTGCTTGGAAAGCGACCTGGTTTTTCCGATTGTCAGTGGGACGGATGTTTGGCGTTACAGCCCGCTTCCGGCTCGACAGTTCGTTCTCTTTCCATATCAAGTCGATGATCTCAGCGTCACACTCCTACCCCTGGCAACTATAAACCGCCAATTGCCGAGGACCGGAGCGTACTTGACGCGAAACCGGAAACGCCTGGAGGAACGCGAAAAAGGAAAGCTCAAAGGAGGGGCTTGGCACGGCTATATTTATCTAAAAAACATGCGCCGTCAGTTTATTCCCAAGCTCTGTGTTCCCCGGCTGGTAGAGTACTTGTATGCAGCCTATGACCGTGAGGGCGATCGTATCCTTGATAACGTTGATGTAGGCGGGATCGTGTGGAAATCAGATCATCAATCACACGATCTCAAGTACCTTCTTGGTCTATTGAACTCCAAAACTCTGCGCTGGTACTTCCCACATGTGAGCGCCCCATTTCGTGGTGGTTGGTTGTCTGCAAATCGCCAGTTCCTCGGACAACTTCCCATCCGCACCATCAACTTCGCCGACCCCGCCGACGTCGCGCGGCACGACCGGATGGTCAGCCTGGTCACGCAGATGCTCGATCTGCACGCGCGGCTGGTCGCGGAAGGCATCCCGCACGAGAAGGCCGCGCTGCAACGGCGGATCGAGATGACGGATCGGCAGATTGATGCGCTGGTGTACGAGTTGTATGGGTTGACGCTGGAGGAGATCGCGGTGGTGGCGGGGGCAACGGATAGAAACGGATAAACGGATGAAGGTGAGGGCTATTCGTTTATCCGTTAGTATCCGTTGCTGCGAGATCATTGGAGATAGACGATGGGACAACAGCCAAAACACGTGATTACCGAGGCCCCCTGGATCAACCTGACATATCAGATCATTGGGTTGGCGATGGAATTGCACAATGAGCTTGGCCCAGGCCACCGGGAAAGCGCATACCAAAATGGCATGGTGATCAAGCTGCAGAACGCTGGCCGATTCTTCGAGAGCGAACCTTACGTATCGGTCACGCTGGCCGATGGGACACCGGTCAAAGGTCAATGCCCCGATTTGGTTGTGGAGCGATTGGTTATTGTCGAGCTCAAAGCCCACATCTACACGTTGAGTCTTGATGAACAGGCCCAGGTCATCGGTTACTTTGCGGCTCTACCCGAGTGCCCCGTCGCTTTATACCTGAACTTCGGGCGGCCGCGGCTGGAGTATCGGCGGCTGTTCCCGCCAAAAACGGTTCAGGCATATCAACGAGCGAAGTGGCAACGGATGTGAACGGATAAACGGATACATCCGTTGCCCATCCGCTTATCCGCTTGACATCCGCTGCCCATCCGCTTATCCGCTTGACATCCGTTGCCCATCCGCTTATCCGCTTGACATCCGTTGCCCATCCGCTCATCCGCTTGACATCCGCTGCCTATCCGCTTATCCGTTGGACATCCGTTGCCCATCCGCTTATCCGTTGGACATCCGTTGCCAAGCCACCAGTTTCACATTCGTTTCAATTTCACGGCGACCTATTGACTTGTTACTGAAACAATGCTATATTTGTCTCAGCAACAAGTTGCAACCCGGTGCTCCCGGAAAGGTCGCCATGCGCCCTACAGTTCGCCAGATCGCCCAACAGGCCAATGTCTCCCCCGCTACGGTGTCGCGCGCCCTGAACGACTACCCTTACGTGGATGATGCGACGCGGGCGACGGTGCTGCACGCGGCCGAGGCGTTGGGCTACCCGCTTAAGGCCGCGGCCCGGCCGGCGCAAACCAGCAAGACCATCCTGCTGCTGGTGCGCTCCGACGATGTGATGCGCGAGTCGGAGGTCTTCGCCAACAGCGGCATCGAAGGCTCGATTCATCGGGCCGCCCAACCGATCCTCGAACAACATGGCCTCACCGTCCGATTGCAGCGCACGCGCATGGATCCGCACGAGGCGGAGACCTATGCCGGCGACCCCAACGTGGGCGGCCTCATTTTCATGGGCGGCATCGTCAACCGCCAGCTTCTCGTGGCGTTACAGCGGGTGGGCTTGCCCATCGTTGTGGTCGGCGCGCATGTCAATCCGCTCCAGGTCAACTGCGTCATCGCCGATTACCTGGACGGCACGGCCCAGGTCGTCGAACATCTGCTGACGGCCGGCCGGCGGCGCATCGCCCTCGTCAACGGCCCCTGCACCACCACCAGCAGCGAAGAGAAAGAGAAGGGCTTCCGCCTGGCCCTGGCGTGCCACGGGATCACCGGCGAACCGGTCTCCGTCAACTGCGGTGATTTCGACGCCGGTTCGGGCTACGCCATGACGCAGCGAGTGCTTGCGGCGGCGCCGGATGTGGACGCCATCGCCTACGCGTCGGATACCATGGCGATCGGCGGCGTCAGCGCGCTGCGCGAGGCGGGCCGCCGCGTCCCCGACGATGTCGCGATCACCGGCTTCTACGACTACGACATTGCGCGCTTCACCGACCCGCCGCTCACGACTGCGCGCGCGGACTTCCTCACCATGGGTGCGATCGCCGCCCGGCGGCTCCTGATGTTGATGAACGAGCCGGACGGCCAGGCGTGGACCGTCGTCACGCCCTGCCCGCTGGTCATCCGCAGTTCAAGCTGTGCCAATCAGAAACCCGTTTTCTCCGAGAAAACGGGTTTCTCCCCAACACCCCCCAAACCGTGAAAGGAGAATGTCCATGTCAACCGCAAAACGTCTCTCGCGTCGCGACCTGCTCAAACTGAGCGGTGCGCTGGCCGCTGGGGCGGCGCTGTCTGCCTGCGCCCAACCGGCCCCCGCCCAACCAGCAGCCTCAGAACCAGCCAAGGCTGCCGCGCCCGCACCGGCGCCAACGAAAGCGCCAGAGCAAAAGCCGGTGACGATTCGCTTCTGGCATCACTGGGGCGGCAATCGCGTCCCGCTCATGGAGGACATGGTCAAGCGGTTCCAAGAGAAAAACCCCTGGATCACGGTTGAAATGACCCTCCAGCCGTGGGAGCAACGCCTGGAAAAGATCCTGACCGGCGTGGCGGCCGGCACCCCGCCCGACGTGACCATGCTTGGCCGGCAAGACCTCCCGGCGTTCGTGGAAGACAACGCGCTTCTGGCGTTGGACGACTTCATGAAGCAGAGCAACTCCGGTCTGGACCTGTTCTATCCGGCCGAAGCGCGCGGCTCGCAGTACAACGGCAAGACCTACATCCTGCCGCTCCCCACCGGCGGCGCGCTCAACATCCTGTGGACCAATAAAGCCTGGCTGAAGAAAGCCGGCCTCGATCCCGAGAAAGTGCCCGCGACCTGGGCTGAGCTGACCGAAGTCGCCAAGAAGTTAACCGTCAAGGACGGCAAGAAGCTCAAGAAGGCCGGCGTCAACCTCACCGCGGTGCAGGGCAGCATCGGCTGGCTCGTCATCTGGCTCTACACCAACGGCGGCAAGTACGTCACCGACGACCTGCGTAAGCTGACGATCAACACCCCCGAAGGCCTGGAGACGATGAAGTGGGTCGCCGACTATGTCAAGGATGTAACCGGCGGCATCGAAGAGTTGCGCGCCTTCTATTCGCAGACCGGCGAATGGCAGAACGGGCCATTCTATACCGATTTTGAAGCCATGATGATCAACGGTTCGTGGGAATTCTTCAAGATCAAAGAATTCGCGCCGGATATGGTGCCCGAGCTGGGTGTCAGCCTCATCCCGCATGGCCCGAAGGGCAAGTCGCAGGGCGCGGCCTACGGCGGCTGGGGCTACGTGATCCCGCGCGGGGTCAAGGAGACCCAGGCGGCCTGGCTGCTGACCAAATGGCTGTGCGTGGACGCAGAAGCGGCCTGCTGGTTCATGCAGGAACAGAAGCGCCCCTCGCCGCTAAAGGCTTGCAACGAAGATCCCAAGACGGCCGAGGGCAATCCCTACTTCAAAAACATCACCGACATCATGGGTCAGGATGTCTGGATCCCCATCACGCCGGTGCAACCCAAGCTCGAGCAGATCATGGCTCAGATGCAGGAAGAGGTTCTCTTCGGACGTAAGACGCCCGAGGAAGGCTTGAAGTGGGGCGAAACCGAAGGCCAGAAACTGCTTGACGAGTACTGGGCGAAGAAGAAGTCGTAGGAACAAGCAAGCCAGACTGAAAGCTAAGGTTGAGGTAGCGTGTTCGCTCATCCTTAACCTTAGCCTTAACCTCAGCCAAGGAGCGTGACCATGACGGCAATCTGGGCCCTGGTCAGAGCGCCACGCCGCGGTTTGTCTCCTCTACGCCGCCGCGAAGCCATCCTGGGATATCTCTTCATCTCGCCATGGCTGCTAGGGTTCCTGCTCTTTACGTTTGGGCCTTTTCTGGCATCCATGTATCTGAGCCTGACCGACTACACCATTCTGCGCGCGGGGGAATGGGTGGGGCTGACGAACTACATCCGCGCGTTCACACGCGAACCACTGTTTTGGACTTCGCTTTATAACACGGCCTGGTACGTCGCCTTCGTGGTGCCTACCCGCATCGTCTTGGGGTTCCTGTTGGCCCTGCTCTTGAACACAAAAGTGCGTGGTCTGGCCGCGTGGCGCACCTTCTTCTATATGCCGACCGTCACGCCGATCGTCGCCACCACGATCCTCTGGTTGTTCCTGCTGAACCCCAACTTCGGGATGGTCAATTACGCCCTTTCGCTGGTCGGCATCGAGCCGATCCCCTGGCTCACCAGCCCCACCTGGTCGAAACCGGCGCTGTTCCTGATGAGCCTCTGGTGGGTGGGCGGCAACATGGTCATCTTTCTGGCCGGCCTGCAAGGCATCCCGCAGCACCTCTACGAGGCGGCCGAGCTGGATGGCGCCAACGCCTGGCATCGCTTGATCCACATCACGATCCCGATGATGACACCGACCATCTTCTTCAACCTGATCATGAACCTGATCGGCGCTTTCCAGGTCTTTACGCAGGCGTTCATCATGACCGGCGGCGGGCCGCTCAACTCCACGCGCTTCTACATGCTCTACCTCTACGATCACGCCTTCCGCTTCTTCGAGATGGGCTATGCCTCGGCCCTGGCCTGGGTGCTGTTCGTGATCATTATGATCTTCACGCTGTTGACGCTCCGCTCGTCGGATCGTTGGGTGTTCTATGGCCAATAGAGGAGAGGGGCGAAGATGACCACAACCGTCACAACTCCCGCGCGCGTCCACGTCCTGGGCAAGACATGGCGACGACGTGCCGGCAGCATATTGACCTACATCACGCTCACGGCGCTGAGTCTGCTCTTCTTGATCCCGTTGGCCTGGCTGTTCCTGACGTCACTGATGACGCTCAAGCAAGCCACCGCGTTCCCGCCGGAGTGGATACCCAACCCCGTTCAGCTCGACAACTACGTCAAGGCGCTGAAGTTCTGGAATTTTGCGCGCAGCTTCCAAAACACCGCGATTGTCACCGCCGCCGTGATGGTGGGCGAGCTGCTCTCCTGTACCCTGGTCGCCTACGGTTTTGCCCGGCTGCGCTTCCCGGGCCGCAACTTCCTGTTCATCGTGCTGATGAGCACCATGATGCTGCCGGGCGTCGTGACCATGGTGCCGCTCTACATCCTGTTCAGCAAGATCAAATGGGTCAACACCTTCCTGCCGCTCACCGTGCCGGCTTTCTTTGGGAGCGCCTTCTACATCTTCCTCTTGCGACAATTCTTCCTGACCATCCCGGAAGAGCTGATAGATGCAGCCCGCATTGATGGCGCGGGCGAGCTCAGCATTTGGGCGCGCATCATGCTGCCGCTTTCAGGGCCGGCGATCGTGGTGATCGCGATCTTCTCCTTCCAGGGCGCCTGGAACGACTTCATGGGGCCGTTGATCTATCTCAACAATGAGAAGCTGCACACCATGGCCCTGTCACTACACATGTTCCGCGGCTTGCCGGGGCAAGGCTCGATCATCAACCAGATGATGGCGGCCACAGTGATGATGGTATTGCCCATGCTGATCGTCTTCGCCGTCTTCCAACGCTACTTCATCCAGGGTGTCACACTGACAGGCCTGAAAGGATAATCTCTCACGTCTCACGCTTTGACGTTTGACGCTTGATGTTTCACACCCCACGCTCCAGGAGCACATCCCATGTCTGAACACGAACATTGCAACTGCCAGCACCCGATCAACGTCGGCGGTACGTTCCCCCAATTGGCGCTCGTGGCCGGCCATATCCCGCGCACCGAGGCCGGTGTCGGCGCGCTGATGCCGTGGGCCGATCGCCTGTGGCTCATCACCTACCCGTCCAGCGGGGCGCGCAGCGGCGTCGGGCACGGCCTCTTCTCGCTTGACAGCGACATGCGGCTGATCAAACACCCGGCCAGCGTCGTGGGCACCTACGCCAATCGCATCATCCACCGAGCCACCAACCAGCTCATCATCGGGCCGCACCTGATTGATGTCGAAGGCCACGTCCGCACCATCGAGCCGCTCGTGCCCTATCGCCTGACAGCCACGGCGCTCCACCTGGAGGAGCCAGACAACAAGGTTTACTTCCTGACGATGGAG
>Ga0351925_1041_pt1 | contig 24624 bp, 24 predicted proteins | sample BONcelHT113001D9_FD_206870 | JGI IMG/M metagenome (GOLD analysis project Ga0351925, IMG submission 206870) | Enriched cells from coal bed in the Powder River Basin, Montana, United States - BONCAT cells T11 rep2 HSBNCT.T11.300.1.D9 ... | reverse complement strand
GTCAAAGTACTGGCGGCCCGCATCGATGTCGTAGTCGGCCTTGCGCATGCGCTTGATCGACTCGATGGCGAGCTTCCACGCCAGCACGGCCACCACCGAGGCCAGCGTCGCGGGGGAGCGCTGGCCTTTGGTGTGGAACTTGGTTTTCAGGCGGATGGCCATGACTTAGTGCCGTCCCGCCAGCGCCGACTTTGCGGGATTAATAGCCACCCTTGCCCTTCGGCTGGGGCAGGCCGGCCACGCGGCAACCCTGCTTGGCCGCGCCACCATCCGGGAATAGGTCGAACAGCAATTTGCTGTCGGCTTCGGGCATGACGTCCTCATCCTGCAGGCCCTTGACCAGATTGCGCATGTTGGGGGTGTGCCCCTCTTCCTGATACTTCTGGCGCAGGTAGTTGATGACCGTCCTGTGCTGATCGGTCAGCTCGATACCTTCGGCGGCGGCGAACGCCTGAATCGCCTCCTCGCTGAAATCCGGTTCCAGCAGGTAGCCGTAATCATCGACTTCTTTTTCTTCACCGTTAATGACAATACCCATGATTTCCTCCTTGGCTATGAGTTGAGATGAATTGTTTGAATCATTCTAGCTTCCGTCCGATGGGTTCGACTTGTGCGGTATGAAAATTCCGCAGCCGCGCTTGCGCTCGACGCCCAGCCCGTGCTTCATCAGGCGCAGCGTTGCGGCTTCGTCGAGTCCGGTCACCATCAGACTGAATCCGTGCAGGGTCCCATGGGTCGCCCGGGCAGACTGCCGCTTGCCGCAGAGCACCGAATGGGGTTTAAGCTCCAGCTTGCCCAGTTCTTCCAGACAGGCTGCAAAAAACTGTGCCTCATCCGGCAAACCGTCTGCAGCCGCATCGAGGGTAACGAATTTTGAATAGAGGACAGGAGTGTGTGCAATCGCTTTCTCGGTCACCTTGCCGACCTCGATGCTCAGTCCAGCCAGATCAAGCTGAACGCCCACCAGCGCCTGTGCGTCAGCCACCCGCTCACGCGGCAGGCGCAAATTCAGGTGCGAGCGGCGCGAGAGATACCATTCTTCTCCACCGGGACTCAGGCCGTAGAGGGGATGAACCCCGGCCTGTGTCTCGCTGTCCAGCCAGGGCAACGCCGCCCGGATCGCCTGCCACAAGGCATCGGCATAATCCCGCGGCACACTTCTGCCCTGCAGGGAGAACTGGAGATCGACCATTTCAGGGTTCGTCACAGGCCAGCCCGCTTCCCGGAGACGGGTTTTCCACGGCCTCCAGTTGTTGCCGTGACCAGGTCGCCATGATTTCGGCCCAGCGTGACGCCGTCACCGGGTCGACATCGAAAATCGTGAACCGGCGATGCTCGCGAATGCGCAAACGCAGAAAGGGCACGCCGCCCGCTTCGAACTCGATCTGCTGCAGCTCGATTTCCTGGTTGCCGAAAGGCACACGAAACTTGTCTAGGCTGGTAATCTTGTCCACGGTTGGTCGCTTGGCGCCAGAGATAATAATGCCGCTACAGATGGGGATGGACTATCGCACCACAAGCTGCGGGGGGCCATCACCGCATCGGGGAAAACACCCTACTCCTTTCGGGTAGGTTCACCTAAGCCCTCGAATGCGGTTATTCTACCTGCCGGAGGTATGGTGCCCCGGATGATCCCGACCTGATAATTGCTAAAAATACGGAATCCGATGCACCCCACGTGAACATCAGTTCCCAACAGTCACCTACGAGGAGATAACATGGCCAAACAGCCTCACGCTACCCCTTTGCTTGACCAACTCGAGTCCGGCCCCTGGCCCAGCTTCGTTACCGGCTTGAAGCGTCTGGCGAAGGACAAGGATTCCGTCGTCGATTTGCTCGGCCACCTCGAGCACTCATACAAGACCCGCAAGGGCTACTGGAAGGGTGGTACGGTAGGCGTCATGGGTTACGGCGGCGGTGTCATTCCCCGCTTCACCGAAATCAAGAATGAAAATGGCGAGCCCGTCTTCAAGGAAGCCGCCGAGTTTCATACCATCCGTATCATGCCGGCCCCCGGCATGCACTACGATACCGACACCCTGCGCAAGTTCTGCGACATCTGGGAAAAATATGGTTCCGGCCTGATCGCCCTGCATGGTCAGACAGGCGACATCATGCTCCAGGGCTGCACCACTGAAAACGTGCAACCCGCCTGGGACGAAGTCAACCAGATGGGCTTCGACATGGGTGGCGCCGGCCCGTCCGTCCGCACCGGCATGTCCTGCGTCGGCGCGGCGCGTTGCGAGCAGTCCTGCTACGACGAAGCCAAGGCTCACCAAGTGGTTGTCAACCGCTTCCTCGACGACATCCACCGTCCTGCCCTGCCCTACAAGTTCAAGTTCAAGTTCTCCGGTTGCGGCAATGACTGCATGAACTCGATCCAGCGCTCGGACATGGCGATTATCGGCACCTGGCGCGACAACATGAAGACCGATGACGCGCTCGGCAAGAAGTGGTTCGCCAAGCACGGCATGAATGAACTGGTCAACGACGTCATCAGTATGTGCCCGACCCGCGCCCTGCAGGTCAAGGACACCAAGGATGTACGCAAGGATGCCCACATCTGCGCCGTTGCCCTGAACGACAGCCAGTCGCTCGAAATCGACAACAAGGACTGCGTGCGCTGCATGCACTGCATCAACGTCATGACCGGCGCCCTCGGCCCGGGCAAGGACAAGGGTGCGACCATCCTCGTCGGCGGCCACAGCCACCTCAAGATCGGTGCCACGATGGGCACCGTGATCATCCCCTTCATGTCCCTGAAGCAGGATGAAGACTACGAGAAGCTCGTCGAACTGGCGCAGACCATCATCGACTTCTTCGCTGAAAACGCGCTCGAGCACGAGCGCACCGGCGAGATGATCGAACGTATCGGCCTGGCCAACTTCCTCGAAGGCATCGATGTGGAAGTCGATCCGAACATGATCACCAACCCGCGTTCGAACCCCTACGTCAATACTGGCAATTGGGACGAAGAAGTCGCCCGGATCAACGCCAAGAAGGCTGCGGCCTAAGCCATGCTTCACGTTTGACCGGCACCGGTTCCGACAGGAACCGGTGATCGGCCAAGCTGAAAACCCTATTCGTATAGCAACAATTCACGACTAAATTACTCGGAGACGATTCATGGCTCAACCTCAAGTGCGCAAGCCGGTCGAGTACTTCCTCGACAACAAGAAATTCCTCCACCCGAAGCTCGCCGCCAACTACGGCAACTGGAAATACCACGACCGTCCGCGTCCCGGCGTGTTGCACCACGTCTCGAACACGGGCGATGAAGTCTGGACCGTGCGTGCCGGCACAGCCCGTCAGATGGACGTTTTCACGATTCGCAAACTCTGCGATATCGCCGACAAGTTCGCCGAAGGCCGCGTCCGCTTCACCATCCGTTCCAACATCGAATACATCGTCTCCACCGAAGCGCAAGTTGCTCCGCTGATCGCCGAACTCGAGAAGAACGGCTTCCCGGTTGGCGGTACCGGCAACTCCGTTTCGATGGTTGCCCACACGCAGGGCTGGCTGCACTGCGACATCCCCGGCACCGACGCTTCCGGCGTGGTCAAGTCGATGATGGACGCCCTCTTCGATGACTTCAAGAACGAAGAGATGCCCAACCGCGTGCGCCTCTCAACCTCCTGCTGCGAAATCAACTGCGGCGGCCAGGCCGACATCGCTGTCGTCATCCAGCACACCAAGCCGCCGAAGATCAACCACGACATGGTCGCCAACGTCTGCGAACGTCCGACCGTCGTCGCGCGCTGCCCGGTTGCGGCGATTCGTCCCGCTCTGGTGAACGGCAAGCCATCGCTCGAAGTCGATGAGAAGAAGTGCATCTGCTGTGGCGCCTGCTATCCCCCTTGCCCCCCGATGCAGATCAACGACCCCGAGTACTCCAAGCTGGCGATCTGGGTCGGCGGCAAGAACTCCAACGCCCGCAGCAAGCCGTCCTTCCACAAGATGGTCGCCGCCGGTCTGCCCAACAATGCGCCGCGCTGGCCCGAGGTCAATACGATCGTCAAGAACATTCTGATGGTCTACAAGGCAGACGCCCGTCCGTGGGAGCGCATGGCCGACTGGATCGAGCGTATCGGCTGGCCGCGTTTCTTCGAAAAGACCGGTCTGCCTTTCACCAAGTACATGATCGACGATTGGCGCGGCAGCCGTTACAACCTGAACGCGTCGGCTCACGTACGCTTCTGAGGATCACAACGACATGAAGTTTGCCATTCTGATCAGCGAGGGTCCCTACACTCACCAAGCCGCAGATACCGCCTTCCACTTCGCGAAGGCGGTGTTGGCGCGCGGCCACGAGATCTTCCGCGTATTTTTCTATCACGACGGCGTCAACAACGCCACGCGCCTGACAACGCCACCACAGGACGACCGCAACATCGTCGACCGCTGGTCCAAGCTGGCCGTGGGCAGCGAACTCGACATGGTCGTGTGCGTCGCCGCTGCCCAGCGCCGCGGCATCGTCGATGACGGCGAAATGAAGCGCAACGGGAAGGACGCCACCAACCTGGCGCCCGGTTTCCGTATCTCCGGCCTCGGTCAGCTGATCGAAGCCGGCATCCAGGCCGACCGTCTGGTCGTGTTCGGCGACTAAGGGGACCCAGATGACTACCAAGAAATTCATGATGGTCAATCGCAAGGCACCCTACGGCACGATCTACGCTTGGGAAGCTCTGGAAGTGGTGCTGATTGCGGCCGCCTTCGAACAGGACGTATCGCTGGCCTTCCTTGATGACGGCGTTTATCAGCTCAAGAAGGGTCACCAAACCAAGGGTATCGAAGTCAAGGCTTTCGAGAAGACCTGGGGTGCGCTGGAGGATTACGACGTCACCAAGCTTTACGTCGATCAGGAATCCCTGGCGCAGCGCGGCCTCACCGCCGACGACCTCGCCATTCCCGTCGAAGTGCTCTCCCGTGCCGACATCGGCAAGCTGATGGAAGAGCAGGACGTTCTCCTGTCGTTCTGAGGAAATCAACATGCTGCATATCATCAACAAGTCCCCATACGACCGTCCCGCTCTTGATTCCGCGCTGGCAACCGGCGAAGGTGCCATCCTCCTGATCGAGGACGGTGTCTATGCGGCAGTCAAGGGTGGCGCTGAAGAAAGCAAGATCAAGGGTGCCATGGGCAAGTTCAAGTTTTATGCCCTGACCGTCGACCTTGAAGCGCGCGGTATCGCTGACCGCGTGATGGATGGCATCACAACCGTCGATTACGCCGGCTTTGTCGATCTCGTCGCGGAAAACAAAACCTGCCAGTCATGGCTGTAACCCAATCACAATCAATCAACTAGGAGACAACAAATGGCTGCTATCGAAGTTAACGGCAAGAGCTACGAAACCGATGAAGAAGGTTATCTGGTCAACCTCGGCGAGTGGAATGAAGAAGTCGCAGCATTCCTCGCCCAGCAGGAAGGCGTCAATCTGACCGATCAGCACTGGGAAGTCATCAACTTCCTGCGTGACTACTACAACGAGTTCCAGATCGCCCCGGCCGTACGTGTTCTGACCAAGGCCATTGGCAAGAAGCTCGGCGCCGACAAGGGCAACAGCCAGTACCTGTATGAGCTGTTCCCCTACGGCCCGGCCAAGCAGGCGTGCAAGATCGCCGGCCTGCCGAAGCCGACCGGCTGCGTCTAAACAGTAGCAATGCGCGGCGGGAGGGACTGGAGTGCCGTCCCGCCAGCGCCGACTTTCGCAGCGTAGCCGGCAGGCCATTGGAAGCGCCTTGGCTTGACGCAGGTTTCGTTGCGCCCTTGATTGCTGTGTTCGCTGTGGTGCATCGTCCATGACTCTGTTCTTCGCGATCCTGTTCTACCTCGCCTTCGTCCTGTTTGTCGTCGGCTTGGCCTACAAGATCTACGACTTCGCCCGCACACCGGCGCCCCTGTCGATTCCCACGACACCGGCCCCGACCACGACAACGGGTGTTGCCTTTCGCATGGCCCGTGAAGTCGTTCTCTTCGAAAGCCTGTTCAAGGGCAACCTGTGGATCTGGCTGTTCGGCTGGCTGTTCCACATGGGTCTGTTCCTCGTGCTGGTGCGCCACCTGCGTTACTTCATCAACGACATTCCCGCCTGGCTGTTGTTCATCCAGCCGTTCGGCAAGTACGCCTCGTTCATGATGATCGCCGGACTTGGCGGCCTGTGGGCGCGCCGCTTCCTCGTCGAACGCATTCGCTACATCTCGACGCCATCCGACCATCTCTGGCTCGCGTTGCTGGTGGGCATCGGCATCACTGGTGCTGGCATGACTTTCGTCATGCACGTTGATGTCGTCGCCGTCAAGACATTCTTCCTCGGCCTGATGGTCTTCGACATCCAGCCGTTGCCGGCGCATCCCGCCTTGTTCATCCACCTGCTTCTTGTCGCGTTGCTGATGATCCTCTTCCCCTTCAGCAAGCTGCTGCATGCCCCGGGCTTATTCTTTAGTCCGACCCGCAACCAGGCTGACAACCCACGTGAATCGCGCCATCAGGCAGCGTGGGCCGCCCAGATCGAGAAGAGCTGACATGGCCGATCTTGAGTTTCAGATTCCCAAGTACCGCGAGTATCCCGAAGTACCGGCGATCAAGGCTGGTGCCATGGCGCACTCCCGGCCGCACGTCGCTAACGAGAAGATCCAGGACGCCCTCGGCTACCAGACCAAACTCGACGAAGACTGGCAGGTCACCCACGACAAGGCGATCGGCAAATTCGGCGAGTTGCTGGGCAAATACCGCTCGCTCAAGGTGTACATGGATTCCTGTGTGCATTGCGGTGCCTGCACTGACAAGTGCCACTACTTCATCGGCACCAACGATCCGAAGAACATGCCGGTCGCGCGCCAGGAACTGATGCGCTCCGTCTATCGCCGCTACTTCACCCTGCCCGGAAAGATGTTCCCGAGCCTGGTCGGCGCCAAGGATCTGACCAAGGAACTGCTCGACGAGTGGTACTCCTACTTCTGGCAGTGTTCCGAATGCCGCCGCTGCTCCGTGTTCTGCCCCTATGGCATCGACACGGCCGAAGTGACGATGGCGGCCCGCCATATCCTCGACACGGTGGGCTACGGGCAGAAATACACGAACGAGATTCTCGGCAAGGTCCACAAGATCGGCAACAACCTCGGCCTGCCCGGCCCGGCGCTGGAAAACACGCTGGAAGGCCTTGAAGAAGACATCAAGGAAGACACCGGCATCGACGTCAAGTATCCGCTCGACGTCCAGGGCGCCGAAGTCCTGCTGGTCACACCGTCCGCCGACTTTTTCGCCGAACCGCATATCGAGAGTCTGATCGGCTACGGCAAGGTTTTCCACGCCGCCGGCATCAGCTGGACCTTCTCGTCCTACGCCTCGGAGGCCGGCAACTTCGGCCTTTTCGACGGTGACTACGCGATGATGGTCAAGGTTGCCCAGCGCGTGCGCAAGGCCGCTCTCGAACTCGGCGTCAAGCGCATCGTCGTCGGCGAGTGTGGCCATGCCTGGCGCGTCGCCTACGCGTTCTGGAACACCCTGACCGGCCTTGGCGCCGGCGCCAACGATCCCTACGCCATCGAACTGCAGAAGCAGCTCGACCCGCGCTACAAGCAACCTTCCCACATCTGCGAATTCACCTGGGACCTGATCCAGCAAGGTCGCCTGCAGTTCGACAAGGAAGCGAACGACAGCCGCATCATTACCTTCCACGACTCCTGCAACGTCGCACGCGCCTCACGCATGGGCGATTATCCCGGCGGCCAGTTCGACATCCCCCGCAACGTCATCAAGGCGGTGGCGAACAACTTCGTCGAGATGGCGCCGGAAACAATTCGCGAAGTGACCTTCTGTTGCGGTGGCGGTGGTGGCATCCTGACCGACGAACTGGTCGAAGCCCGCATCAAGGGTGCCTTCCCGCGCATGGAAGCCCTGCAGCAGGTTGTCGACCAGCATGGCGTCAACTTCATGGCAACCATCTGTGCAATCTGCAAGGCGCAATTCACCAAGGTTCTGCCTTACTACGGTTTCAACATGCGACTGGTCGGAGGAGTTCACCAGTTGGTTAGCAGCGCGATACGCCTCGGCAACGAGCAATAACTAAACGCAACTCGATAATTACGGAGACGACGATGTCAGCGACCCCCGAAACTAATAGCGATAAGTTGACCTTCCGCATGTACAAGGACGGTGATAAGCCGGACTCCTACAAACGGATGCAGGAAAAGATCTTCCAGGCCGGCTGGTCATACAAGTGCCCGACCTACATCCAGTCGACCCCGCCCTGCCAGGGTTCCTGCCCGTCCGGCGAGGACATCCGCGGTTACCTCAACATCGTGCGCGGCATCGAGAAGCCGCCGGTCGGTGCCGACGGCAAGCCCGTCATGCCGTGGCAGGAATATGCCTGGCGGCGCCTGACCGAAGCCAATCCGCTGCCCGCCGTGATGGGCCGTGTCTGCCCGGCACCGTGCGAAACCGGTTGCAACCGCAACCAGGTCGAGGATCATGTCGGCATCAACTCGGTCGAACACTACCTTGGCGAATATGCCCTCAAGAACAACCTGCAATTCAAGAAGCCCGAGAAGCTGACCGGCAAGAAGGTCGCCATCATCGGCGGCGGTCCGGCCGGCCTGTCGGTCGCCTACCAGCTGTCCCTCAAGGGTCACTCCTGCACGATCTTCGACGACCACGAATTCCTCGGCGGCATGATGCGCTATGGCATCCCGGGCTACCGTACCCCGCGTGATGTGCTGGATGCCGAAATCCAGCGCATCCTCAACCTCGGCGTCGAAGTCAAGCTCAAGTGCAAGATCGGCGTCGACATCACGATGGAGCAGATTCGCAAGGACTACGACGCGGTGTTCCTCGGCCTCGGTGCCCAGGGCGGCCGTGCCCTGCCCGCCGAAGGCGCCGACAATGTCTCCAACGTCGTGACCGCGACGGCTTTCCTGAAAGCCTTCAACGACGGCCGCCTCAAGACCGTCGGTCACAATGTCGTGGTCGTCGGCGGTGGCGACACCTCGATGGACGTGGCAACCGTTGCGCGTCGTCTCGGCCACATCGACAAGGCCAAGCCGACCGACTGGGAAGGCGCCATTGCCGGCCAACTGGCCCAGGACGTCGCCGATATTTCTCAGCGCAAGGGTGCCGATGTCGTGCTGACTTCGATTTTCCCGGTCGACAAGATGATGGCGAGCCCTGGCGAACTCGAGCATGCCCAGTCCGAAGGGATCGAGATCATGGGCGGCTGGATGCCTGTGTCGGTCGTCAAGGGCGCCGATGGCCGCGCCACCGCGTTGCGCGTCTGCCAGTGCGAAGCCAAGATGGTGGGCGGCAAGCTCGACGTCAAGAAGATTGAAGGCAGCGAGAAGGATCTGCCAGCTGATCTGATCGTTTCCGCGATCGGCCAGACGGTCGATTTCGTCGGACTCGATGAGTTCAACAATGGCAAGGGTACCGTCAGTGCCGACAAGAACTATCAAGTACAGGGCAAACCGGGCGTGTATGCCGGCGGTGACGTCCTGCGCCCGCACCTGCTGACCACCGCGGTCGGTCATGGCGCAATTGCTGCCGACGGCATTGATCAATACCTCGCCGGCCTGGAAGTCGGCCGGCGGCCGAAGGTCGATGTGCATGTCTTCGACCTGATGCGCAAGTATGTGGAAAAGGGTGTCTCCCTCGAGGACGTCAAGGAGCCGCTGCGCGGCACCGACACGACCAAGTCCGTGCATAACTTCGACAACCGCTCGGAGCGCTACATAATCCCGCACAGCGAACTGTTCCTCGGCCACTTCCAATACACGCCACGCAACAAGCGCCACATCACGCACCTCAACAAGGAAACGGCGTTGGGCAACTTCGAGGAACGCCTCGACCCGCTCGACGACAAGCAGGCCGTCGCCGAAGCCAAGCGTTGCATGAGTTGCGGCCTGTGCTTCGAATGCGACAACTGCGTCATGTATTGTCCGCAAACGGCCGTCTATCGCGTCAAGAAGACCGAGGCAATGACCGGCCGCTATGTGGCGACGGACTACGACAAGTGCATCGGCTGCCATATCTGCCACGATGTCTGCCCGACCGGCTACATCCAGATGGGTCTTGGTGAGTAAACCGGAACAAGTGGAATAAGGGGGTAAGGAGGAGTATGGCCATCATGAAACGGACGCTCGTCGGTCTAGCGGCGATCCTGCTGCTTGCCCCCGTTTTTGCCACCGCAGGCGCGCCAAAGCCGACCGTGAAGATTGAAAACCCCGGCCAGTGCATCGCGCCGGTTGCGGAGATGCGTGTCAATCACATGGAAATGCTGAAACACACGCGTGACCGCACCATGCGTCAGGGTATCCGTGGCGAAAAGGCCAGCCTGAACGAATGCATCAACTGCCATGCCAGCAAAGCCACCGGCTCGGTACTCGGCAAGGATGGCTTCTGCCAGGAATGCCATGCCTACGCCGCCGTCAATCTGGATTGCTGGGGCTGCCATCAACCCAAGGCTGGCAAGTTGCCTGCTGGACATGCCGAAGCTGCGGGAGCGAAACCATGAACGAACCGCAAGACAAGTCACGCCGCAGTTTTGTCGGCACGGCCGCCATCGCCGGCGCGGGTCTGGGCACCCTCGCCCTCGCGCCGGGCCTGCACCTGATCCAGGTTTCCGAGGCCAACACGCCCACGGCAGGTGCGTCGAGCAAGGTGCGCTGGGGCATGCTGATCGACACGACCAAATGTGCCAGCGGCTGCGACGCCTGCGTCAAGGCCTGCGCTACCGAGAACGGCATCAACGAAACCCTCAAGGACGCGCGTCAGGGTTCGCAATGGATTCGCAAAATCGACCTGAAGAACCCGAAAACCGGACAGGAGCACTCCCTGCCGATGCTATGCCAGCACTGCGAGCATCCTCCCTGCGTCGATGTCTGCCCCACCGGTGCATCGATGAAGCGCGCCGACGGTATCGTCCTCGTCGACCGCCACATCTGCATCGGCTGCCGCTACTGCATGCTGGCCTGCCCCTACAAAGCGCGCTCCCTCGTGCATATGCCGCTCACGGAACAGAATCCCGAGGTACCGCGCGGTCAGGGCTGTGTCGAATCCTGCACGTTCTGCGTGCAGCGCGTTGATAAGGGCCTCAAACCAGCCTGCGTTGAAGCCTGTCCCGAAGGTGCCATGCTGTTCGGCGATCTCAACGACCCCAACAGCGAAATCGCGCAACGGGTCGCCAAGGAAAAAACCACTCAAGTACGGGGTGATCTCAACTTGAATCTCGGCGTGCGTTATCAGGGAATCTGACCATCATGCAAACCGCACTCACCCAACGTCTGGAAATCCCGAGCTTCTACACATGGGTCGGCATAGGCGCACTCATCAGCGCGCTCGGCACAGCCGCGGCATTCTACATGGAACACAATGGCCATCATGTCACCGGCATGAACAACCAGGTGTTCTGGGGGCTACCGCATGTCTTTGCGATTTTCCTGATCGTCGCTGCTTCTGGCGCGCTCAATGTTGCATCGATCGGTACGGTCTTCGGCAAAAAGGTTTACAAACCGCGTGGTCCGCTTTCCGGCCTGCTGGCAATCACCATGCTCGCCGCCGGCTTATTCGTCATCATGCTCGACCTCGGCCGTGCCGATCGCCTGATCATCGCGATGACCCATGTCAACTGGACCTCGGTCTTCGGCTGGAACATGGTCCTCTACCCCGTCTTTTTTGGCCTGGTCGGACTTTATGCCTGGTTACTGCTGGACCGCAAGATGTACGCCTACTCAAAAGTGGCGGGCACTGCCGCCTTTATCTGGCGTCTGGTCATGACCACCGGTACCGGTTCGATCTTCGGCTTCGTCGTCGCCCGTCAGGCCTATAACTCGGCCATCATAGCGCCGATGTTCATCATCATGTCGTTCGCCTGGGGTCTGGCGATGTTCCTGCTGTTCCAGTCCGCCATGTACAAATGGCAGGGAACGCAAATCAACGAAGCCATCCGTCAGCGCCTTAACAATGTACTAGGTACATTCGTGGCTGCAGTGGCGTATTTCGTCATCGTTTATCACCTGACCAACATCTACTTCGCCAAGCAGACCGCCTTCGAGCACTTCATACTGGTTTCGGGCGGGATTTATCCGCAGCTGTTCTGGGGCGGTTTCGTCGTCCTCGGTACAATCCTGCCGTTGCTGCTCGTGTTTGTCCCTTCGCTGCGGAGTATGCCGTCGTCTAGTACGCTGGCTTCGATCTTCACCATCCTTGGTGGGCTTGCCTTCCTCTACGTCTTCATCATTGGCGGGCAGGCTTATCCGCTCGATATGTTCCCCGGCATGGAAGTCAAGAGCACGTTCTTCGACGGTGCCATCGACCCATATGCACCGAGCATGCCAGAGATTCTGCTGAGCATCGGAGGATTCGGCCTGTTCTTCCTGCTCAGTCTGCTCGCGGTGCGCGTCCTGCCTTTCATGCCGCAGGACGACATCGCCAAGCTGCAGGCCAGCGGCGCCCTGCACGACTGACGCACCTTGCGCGGTGGAATCCCCAACGGGGATTCCCCGGGCAACGGGCATCGCACCATGCATCGTTTCCTGATCTCCGCCGCGCACAAATCCTCGGGCAAGACCACGCTGAGCATCGGCCTCGCGGCCGCCTTGCGCACGCGCGGCATGACGGTGCAGCCCTTCAAGAAGGGGCCGGATTACATCGACCCACTCTGGCTGGGACGCGCCGCCGGACGGGGCTGCCGCAATCTCGACTTCTTCCTTTCCCCGCACGACGAGATCAAGGCGCAGTTCGCCCACGGTCATAACGCCGACGTCTGCCTCGTCGAAGGCAACAAGGGGCTTTACGATGGCCTCGCACTCGATGGAAGCAACAGCAACGCCGCCCTCGCCCGCCTGCTTGACCTGCCCGTCATCCTCGTCCTCGACACACGCGGGCAGACGCGTGGTATCGCGCCGCTGATCCTCGGCTATCAGGCCTTCGATCCGAATATCCGCATCGCCGGCGTGATTCTGAACCGCTTGGGTGGCAGCCGCCACGAAGCCAAATTGCGTGCCGTCGTCGAGCACTACACCGATGTTCCGGTGCTCGGCGGGGTGCACGAGGATGCCCAGCTGGCGGTCGTCGAACGCCACCTTGGCCTGATGCCGGCCAACGAAGCGGCGTATGCTGATCAAACCATTGCCGCCATTGCGGAACGCGTCGCGCGCCAGGTCGATCTCGATCGCCTCCTCGCGATCAGTGCGACGAACATTCCCCTTCCCCCGCCGCCTGCGCCAGCCACGTTGGCACAGCCCAAAATTCGCGTGGCTGTTGCCCGCGATGCCGCCTTCGGCTTCTACTACACCGATGATCTCGACGCGCTCGCCGCCGCTGGCGCCGAGTTGATCCCGTTCGACACGCTCAAGGACGCACAGCTGCCACCCTGTGACGCGCTCTTCATCGGTGGCGGCTTTCCCGAGTCTTTTCTCGACGAACTCGCCGCCAACATCCACCTGCGCAGTGACATCCGCAAGGCGATCGAAAACGGGTTGCCGACTTACGCCGAATGCGGCGGCCTGATGTATCTGGCGCAGTCGATCTCTTGGCAGGACAAGGCCCGGCCGATGGTTGGCGTCATCCCCGGCGACATCCTCATGCACGCAAAGCCGGTCGGACGTGGCTACGTCATCATCGAGCCGACCAGCGCGCACCCCTGGTGCCACCAGAACGATGATGACGGCGTGTGCCGTCGTGCCAGCGCCGACTTTTGTCACCCGCTTCACGCCCACGAATTCCACTACTCGGAAATCCGCGGGTTGCCCACAGATACGCGGTATGCCTATACCGTCAAACGTGGCCATGGTGTCGATGGCCAGCACGACGGCATCCTGTGCCATAACCTGCTGGCTTCCTATACCCACCTGCGCGGCACCGCCGGTTGCGATTGGCCGGCACATTTCGTTCAATTCGCCAGAAACTGCTCAACCCTCACCTGGGAGACCGCACCATGTTTACCCTGACCCCCTCCGCCGCCGAACAGATTCTGAGCGCCGCCACGTCCCAGCAAGCAGGGGACGAACCACCCAGTCTGCGCGTTGCAGCCAAGATCGAAGACGGCGAAATCGTCTATGGCATGGGCTTCGACGACGAACGCGAGCAGGATGTGGTCATCGAGTCCTGCGGCGTCACCCTGCTGATCGCTCCGCGCAGCCAGGAGTTGCTGACCGGAGCGACACTCGATTTCGTCGAGCTGCATCCGGGTGAATTCCAGTTCGTCTTCATCAATCCGAACGATCCTCCGCCCCAGATAGGCGGCTGCGCCAGCCGCAGTGGTGGCTGCGGAGGCTGTGGTAGCGGTAGCAGCGGTTCGGCGGGAGGCTGCAGCTGAGATGACGATCGATCTGCCTGCCAATCTTCCCAGCCGGGGTGCCGCTGTCCCTGGCACCGTCTATCTGGTCGGTGCCGGTCCCGGCGATCCCGAACTGCTGACGCTGCGCGCACTGCGCATCATCGGCGACGCGGACATTCTCGTTTATGACCAGCTCGTTTCGGACGCCATCCTCGCCCTCGTCAATCCGGGCGCCGAACGCATCTACGCCGGCAAGCAGCGCGGCAACCATGCCGTGCCGCAGGATGACCTCAACCAGTTGCTGGTGAAACTCGCCAGGACCCACAAGCGTGTCGTGCGTCTCAAGGGTGGTGACCCCTACACCTTCGGACGCGGCGGCGAGGAAGTCGAAACCCTGCGCGAGAACGGCATCCCTTTTGAGGTCGTGCCAGGCGTCACGGCCGCCGCCGGCGTCGCTGCCTATGCCGGCATCCCGCTCACGCACCGCAACTATGCCCAGGCCTGCGTCTTCGTCACCGGCCACCTGAAAGACGGCAGCATGAACCTCGACTGGCCGGGGCTCGCGCGCCGCCGCCAGACCGTCATCATCTACATGGGGCTGCATGGGCTTTCTTACCTCTGCGAGCAGCTGATCGCCCACGGGCTGCCCACCGACTGGCCCGCCGCCATCGTCCAGCAGGGCACCACGCCCAACCAGCGCACCGTCACCGGCACGCTGACGACGCTCCCGGCTCTTGCCGAATCCGCCGGACTCAAGGCGCCGACCCTGATCATCGTTGGCGAGGTCGTCCGGCTCAAAGACAAACTGGCCTGGTTCGAGAAGACACGCACCTGATCGGTGCAGCCTGCCCTACCACTTTAAGAACAGGGATTAACTACCTGCAATACCGGGGGTTTTTCCCTTCGTTATTCTCAAGATTACGGCGCGGCCAACCGTAATAATGTGATAGAGCCATGGTCACCCAAGACAGCGAAGCCCAATTCATCGACATCGACGACGTGCGAATCGGCATGTACGTCTATATCGACCTGGGCTGGATCAAGCATCCTTTCGCGCTCAATAGCTTCAAGATCAGCGCGCGCGATCAGATCGACACGCTGATCAAGCTGGGGGTCAAGCGCATCCGCTGGTCGCCGGACAAGAGCGATCCGGAGCCGGGAACCGAGCCAGCCGCCGAGTCCGGCCAGGCCAACGGAAAAGTCGGCGCTGGCGGGACGGCACCCACGGGTGCCGACGCTGTCCGGAAGGGCAGCGCAGCCCAGGCGATCGACCCAACGAATACTGCATCAGCCGACTCGTCGTCGGCTGATGCCTTTATTGAAGCCGGAGCGACTGCGCGTCAAGCCATCGCCGAAGCCGTGGCGGCAGATGCGGCCGTGCAGGCAGAAGTGCGCCGCCAGCGCCGCGACAAACTGAACGTGCAACGCGAAAGCCTCGAGGTCTGCGAGCGCGAATTCACCTCGGCTTCGCGTTCGTATCGCCAAGTACTCGACCAGGTGACCAGCCATCCGGAAAACGCGCGCGCACAAGTGGCGGAAATGGTCGGTGGCATGGTCAGCAAGATGCTCGAGCAGGAAGAGACCGCGATCCGTCTGCTTTCCGAGAGTGTTGGCGAGCGCGCCTCGCAGCATTCCGTCAACGTCACCGTCATCTCGCTGCTGCTCGGCAAGTCCATGGGGCTGGATACGGTCCAACTCGATGTACTCGGCAGCGGTGCCCTGCTGCACGACATCGGTCTGATCGCACTGCCGGAACGGCTGCGCTGGCTGGACAGCCAGTTCAGCTCGGTGGAGCGCCGGATGTATCAGGAACACGTCACCCACGGCATCACCATCGGCACGCGCATGAAGCTTCCCGCCGAGCAGTTGGCCATCATCGCCCAGCATCATGAACTCGCGGATGGGCGTGGTTATCCGAACCAGTTGGCCGGCGAGCAGATCACGCCGCTGGCGCGCATCGTGGCACTGGTCAATCTCTACGACAACCTCTGCAACCCGGCGAACCCAACGCAGGCCATCACGCCGCACGAGGCGCTGGCGCTGATCTTCGCTCAGATGCGGCACCAGTTTGACAACAAGGTACTGATGCCCTTCATCCGCATGATGGGCGTCTATCCGCCCGGTTCGGTGGTCGAGTTGTCGGATGGCCGCATGGCGCTGGTGGTATCGGTCAATGCGGCGCGGCCGCTCAAGCCGAACGTCGTCGTCTATGAGCCGCGCGTGCCCCGTGACGAAGCACTGGTCGAGGATCTCGAACAAGCCAGCGAACTCGGCATCCGCCGCAGCCTGAAACCCTTGCAACTGCCCAAGGCCGCGTTCGATTACCTGTCGCCGCGCCAACGCATCTGCTACTTTTTCGAACGCGCGCGCAATGCCCGCGAGATCGAGTTCGCCACATGAGAGACCGCACCTGGCAACCGCTGATCGAAGGCATGATCGAGGCCGTCTGGATCGTCGACGCTCTCGAACTGCGCGTGCTCGCCGTCAATCGCGTCGCCGCCGACCTGCTCGGCGTCCCGGCCGACAGCCTGGTTGGCAAGCCGGTCGTTGATCTTGCCGCGACACCGGAAGACATCTACTTCTGGGAGGATGTCGCCGCCGGCCTGTCGGACCATATCCTTTCGGAAACCCTGCTGGTACGCGCCAACGGAACCTCGGTGCCGGTCGAGCGCCGCGTCAGCCGCGTCACGCTCAACGATGCCGCCGCCATCTTCGTCGTCGGCATCCGCGACCAGTCCGAGGAACGCCGCATCGAGGGCGAACTGGAAAAGCTGGTCGCCGAATTGCGTGCCACGCTCGAATCGACCGCCGACGGCATTCTTGTCACTGATCTCGATGGCTCGATCCGTGGCTACAACCAGCGCTTCGCCGACCTGTGGAACCTGCCGCAGGAACTGATGACACAACGCAACGACGGCGCGATCCACGCCTGGATGGCGCAGAACGTCGTCGATGCCACCACCTATGCGGCCCGTCTCGCCGCCATCTCGCGCGCGCCGCTGCTCGAGGCGAACGACACGCTGCTGCTGCGCACCGGCAAGATTCTCGAACGCGTCACGCTGCCGCAATATGCGCGCGGCCGGCCGATCGGCCGCGTCTACTCCTACCGCGACATCACCCAGCGACTCGCCGACGAGGCACGCCTGCAACTGGCCGCCAAGGTCTTCGAGGCCAGCCTTGATGCGATCTTCGTCACCAGTCCGGAACTGGCGGTGATTGCAGTAAACCCCGCATGCGAACAGCTCACCGGCCACGCGAGCGAGGAACTGGTCGGCAAGAATACCTACGACATCCTGTCCGACATGGTTTCGCGGGACCACTTCGTCGCTCAGGTCGAAGCGCAATTGCAGGCGCACGGCTACTGGGAAGGCGAAGCCTGGCACCGCAACCGCACGGGGAGTACCCTGCCCTGCCAGGCCTCGCTGGTACGCGTCCTCGACAATGCCGGCCAATTGCTGCATTACATCGGTTTCTTCAAGGACCTCTCGGAAACGGTCAATGCCCGCAAGCGCATCGAGGAACTCGCCTACACCGACGCGCTGACCGGCCTGCCCAACCGGCTGATGCTCACCGAGCGCATCGAGTTCGCCCTCGGCCTCGCCCACCGCGAGAAAGTCGGCTTCGCGCTACTGTTCCTCGACCTCGACCGCTTCAAGCACATCAACGACTCGCTCGGCCACATGTTCGGCGACCGCGTGCTGGTCGATGTCGCCGAGCGCATCAAGGATTGCCTGCGCCAAGTGGATACCGCCGCGCGCCTGGGCGGCGACGAATTCCTGGTCCTGCTGCACAAGTCCGATGCACGCGGCGCGGAAATCATCGCGCGGCGCATCATCAACCGTCTGGCGCAGCCTTTCGCGATCGATGACCTGTCCTTCACCATCACCTGCAGCATCGGTATCGCCCTCTATCCCGATGACGGCCAGACGATGGACGACCTGATCAAGAATGCCGATGCGGCGATGTACCACGTCAAGGAACGCGGTCGCGCCGGTTTCCGCTTCTACCAGCGGCAGATGAACGTCGGCCTGCTGTCGCGCATGAAGCTCGACCACGCGATGCGTCAGGCGCTGACCAATCCCGTGCCGGACATGGGTTTCCGCCTCCATTACCAGCCGCAAGTGCAGTTTTGCGACAACGCGATCATGGGGGCCGAAGCCCTGCTGCGCTGGCGCGATAACGAACTCGGTGACATTTCGCCCGCCCAGTTCATCCCGATCGCCGAAGAGTCGGGGGTCATCGTCAGCATCGGCAACTGGGTACTCGACGCCGCCGTCCGGCAATGCTCGGACTGGAACGCCAAGGGAATGTCACTGCTGATGGCGATCAACGTCTCGGCCTTGCAGTTCCAGCAAGCTGACTTCGTCGAACGCATCGACCACACGCTGAAGAAGCATGCCCTGCCACCCAACCTGCTCGAACTCGAACTCACCGAGACCATCCTGATCCAGGATGTCGACGAAACCATGCGCCGACTCGAATTGCTCGCAGCACTGGGCGTGCGGCTCGCCATCGACGACTTCGGCACCGGCTATTCGAGCCTCTCCTACCTCAAGCGTTTCCCGATCCACAAGCTGAAGATCGACCGCTCCTTCATTCAGGATCTGCCCGACGACGAGAGCGATACCGCCATCGTCAATGCCATCATCCAGATGGCCAGCGCCTTGCACCTCCGGGTCATCGCGGAAGGCGTCGAGACCATCGAGCAGCGCGATTTCCTCGTCGCCGCGGGGTGCAACGAGTATCAGGGTTTCCTCTGCACCCCCGCGCTGGAAATAAGCGCATTCGAAGAGTTCGTGCTGGGCCACGGGCTGACGAACCAGCCCGGCGAATTCAAACTCTTGCCGCCAAACTAGCCCACCCCGAAATCGCCACTTTGCGGCGATCTCCCCTCAAGGGGCCAAGTAACACTCGGGGCGGCCCTTCGTGTTACTTGATAGCCGCCACCCAGGCCTGCCCTAGCGACAGGCCGCCATCGTTGGGCGGTAAAGCCCGCGCCTCCAAAAGCGTCAATCCGCGCGCTGCCAATCCCGAGCGCAGCGTTGACGACAACAATCGATTGAGCAGGCAGCCGCCGGCAGCGGCAACGACACGGATGCCCGTTCGCCCTGCCGCGGCGGCCACCCAATCGACCAACGCGGCGGCCAGCGTCGCATGGAACCAGGCGGCGCCCGCTACCGCGTCTTCACAATCCTCGAGATGCGCCAGCATTGGTAGCAGATCGAGTACACCGCCCTCTATCCGCCAACCGTCGGCACACGCCGTGATCGGCCCGTGCCGCGCCGCCAGCCCTTCCAGTAGCATTGCCGCCTGTCCTTCAAAACTTGCGCGGCGGCGCACGCCGAGCAATCCGGCTGCCGCATCGAACAGCCGTCCCGCGCTCGAGGTGAGCGGACAGTTCAGTCCGCGCGCCAGCATCGTCGCCACCGTCGGGGCAGCCGGTTCGCCGGGAAAACGCTGGGCAATTTCGGCGCCGCGGCCGAGCGCATGCAAAGCCGCCGCCGCCATGCGCCACGGTTCGCGCGCCGCCACATCGCCACCGGGCAAAGCCAGCGGTGCGAGGTGGCCGAGCCGGTCGCACGTAACGCCTTCGACACGGAGCAGTTCGCCACCCCATGCGGTGCCATCGGTGCCGAGGCCGACGCCATCAAGTGCCAAACCCAGCACGGGCGTCTCGATGCCATGCTCTGCGCACACCGACGCGATGTGCGCATGGTGATGCTGTACGCCAATCGCCGGAATACCACGCTCTGCGGCGAAGGCCGCCGCAAAACGCGTCGAATGAAAGTCCGGATGCAGATCATGGGCGACGAACTCCGGCGCGACATCGAGGATATGCAGCAGGTGAGCGATGCTCTCCTCGAAGAAGCCGCAAGCCGTGGCATTGTCGAGATCGCCGATATGCTGCGAGACGAAGGCCTCGTTGCCACGTGTGACGCAGACCGTGTTCTTGAACCAGCCGCCGACCGCCAGCAATGGCGGCACCTCGCGTGGCAACTTGATCGCACGTGGCACATAGCCACGCGCACGCCGGACAAAGCCGGTGCCACGCCGCACGCTGTCGTCGCAGCGTACGGCGATATCGCGGTCATGGATCAGGAAAGCGTCGGCGATGCCGGCCAGTCGTTGCAGGGCCTCATCGTTGCCGATCACCAGCGGTTCGCCATGCGGATTCGCGCTGGTCATCACCAATGCGAGATCGGGCGCGTCATGGAACAGCAGGCACTGGATCGGCGTCGCCGGCAGCATCAGGCCGATTTCGGAAAGAGCCGGCGCAATGCCTTGCAGCAGCACATCAGCTTCCGGTTGTTTCGGGAGCAGCACGATGGGGCGTTCAGCGCTTTCCAGCAGCGCGATATCGTCTTCCGTCAGTCGCGCAAAAGTCGGCGCTGGCAGGACGGCACCCAGCATGATGGCGAAGGGCTTTTCCTCGCGCTGCTTGCGTTCGCGCAGGCACGCGACCGTCGCGGCATTACGCGCGTCACAGGCCAGATGAAAACCGCCCAACCCCTTGATCGCGACGATCATACCGGCCTGCAACAACGCCAGCGTCTGCGCGATCGGATCGCCTTCAATCGGCTGGCCGGCGGCATCGAGCAAGGACAAGCGGGGACCGCAGTTCGGGCAACAGGTCGTTTCCGCATGGAAGCGCCGGTCGGCCGGATCGGTGTATTCGCTCTGGCAATCCGGGCAGAACGGAAACGGCGCGAGGCTGGTCTGTGGCCGGTCGTAGGGCAGCCGGCGCGTCACCGTGTAGCGCGGCCCGCAATGCGTGCAGGTGATGAAGGGATGACGATAGCGCCGATTGGCCGGATCGAACAGCTCCGTCAGACAGGCCGCGCAAGGTGCGGTATCGTGGCCGATGGCCGTGCTGACCTTGCCGCCGGTGCTTTCGATGATGGCAAAACCTACATAGCGCTCGAACGCTGCTGGAAGCATCGTCACAGTGTCGACACGCGCCAACGGCGGTGCCTCGTCGCGCACTCGTCGCGCGAGCTCATTCAGCGCTTGCCAATCACCTTCCACATGAATTTCGACGCCAGCCGCATCGTTCTTCACCCAGCCGGCAAGCTTCAGTTCCTGCCCAAGGCGCCAGACGAAGGGACGGAAACCAACCCCCTGCACCACGCCCTGTACGCGAACCGACAGGGCATGGCCCGCGACATCGTCAGGTGCGGAAGCGTCCGACGGCCGCATCGAGCGACTGTGCCAGTTGGGACAAAGCCTCGGCGCGGCTGGCGGCCTCGCGGGCGGCTGCATGGCTCTGTTCGGACATCTGAGCCACCTGCTCGACATTGCGCGCGATCTCCTGACCGGCCGCACTCTGCTCCTTGAGGCTGTGCGACATTTCCGCCACCGCCTGCTCGGCATTGCCGGCACTGCCGGCCACGCGCTCGATCGTTGCGCCCGCTTGTTCGGCCAGGTCGACACCCTGCTCGACGCGCCTGACACCATCGTCCATGGACGTGACCGCGCTGCGCGTGCCGTTCTGGATGGCATCGATCATGGTGGTGATTTCCTGCGTCGAGTTGCCCGTCCGTTCGGCCAGCTTGCGCACCTCGTCGGCCACGACTGCGAAACCGCGCCCCTGCTCGCCGGCGCGGGCGGCCTCGATGGCGGCATTCAGCGCCAGCAAGTTGGTCTGGTCGGCAATCTCGCGAATCACGCTGACAATTTGTGAAATCTGTTCGGCGCTGGCACCCAGCGCCTGGATGGACTCCGAGGACACGCGTACCGACTGGGCGATCTGGCGCATCTCCGCCGCTGCCTTGCCCACCACCGCCTCGCCCTCGCGCGACAACTGGCCAGAGGTCTGTGATGCAGCCGAAGCCTGCGACGCATGATCCGACATCTGGTCGATGCTGACGGAAAGCTCCTCCATCACCGCCGCCATGCTTGATGCGGCCTCGCTGCTCTGTTCCGCCGCACGCGCGGTCTGGTGCGCTGTGGCGGCCACCGCGTTGCTGTTCTCGAGAATGCGGTTGCTGTCCGCACGCACATCGCGCACGATACCGTGCAACGAGTCCATCAGCGCATTGAAGGCCTGCACGGTCCGGCCAATCTCGTTGTCACCGCTGCCGGTTGCGCGCAACGTCAGGTTACCGCTGCTCTGGATGTCGTTCGCGGTCTGCGCCAGCGCCCCGAGAGGAACGCTGATCTGGCGCAGGATGCTCAGATTGAACGGTGTCAGGAACAGCAGCGCCAGCAGCAGGGTTCCGGCAATCTGCCAGCGATTGCTGGCAAGCGTCGATGCCGAGGTCGCCGATACCACATCGGCCTGCTGCTGAATCAGGTCGGCCAAGGTTTCCATTTCTTTCTCGAGCGCCTCGAAATCCTTTTCAAACCCGTCCATCCGCGCGAGCGCGGCCGCCGGCTTTTCAAAGGCGCTCCCGACGATATCGCGCGCGCTGCCGGCATAGCGCGCCACGACCGGCTGGACGATCGCCACCTGCTTGTTCGCGACTTCAGTCAGTCTGGCGGCAGCATTGTCGCGAATGTTCTGCTCAAGTCGCGCCACATGTTCGTCGAGATCCTTGCGGATCTCCCCTGCTTTCTCGGCTTGCCCCTGGTTTGCTGCCAGCAGGGCGGCGAGCACATCGGCGCGGATCGCATCGTGCATCATGTCGGCATCCATCTGCCGTCGTACCGCCGCACCGGTCTCGTTGGCCTCGGCGACCACGGCATCAAGCCGCTGGACATTCATGAAGCTGACAGCTCCCAGCAACACCAGAAATACAATCGAGAAAACCCCACTCAGCAGCAGCAATGCTCGGATGGACAACCGATGCAGCATCAATATTCCTCCCCAACTTGTATTGATTTTGCGCAGCCAGCCTGCACAAAGCTAGGCGGAGGATAGCTTATTTAGCTGCATTTCCCGCTCTGCATAGCGTTTCCTCAAGGTCGCCACCGTATCCTGCCGCTACTGCCGGGTCGCCGCCGCGCCCTTCTCGATCCACGCCAGCCAGTCGGCCATGCCTGCGCCCGTCGTCGCCGAGACGCGGATCACCTCGATCAACGGATTGACACGGCGCGCAAAACCGATCGCCTTGTCCACATCGAACTGCAGGTAGGGCAGCAGGTCGCATTTGTTGACGATCATCAGCCGTGCGGCGCGGAACATGTCGGGATACTTGAGCGGCTTGTCCTCGCCTTCCGTCACCGACAGGATCACCACCTTGCCGGCTTCGCCGAGATCGAAGGCCGCGGGGCAAACGAGGTTGCCGACGTTCTCGATCATCAGCACGCTGCCCTTTTCCAGCGGCAGCTTCTCCAGCGCGTGGCCGACCATGTGCGCATCGAGGTGGCAACCCTTGCCGGTATTGATCTGGATCGCCGGGGCGCCGGTGGCGCGGATGCGCTCGGCATCGTGGCTGGTCTGCTGGTCGCCCTCGACGACCGCGAGGTCGAGCTTTCCTTGCAACGCCTCGATGGTCTTCACCAGCAGCGTCGTCTTGCCCGAACCCGGGCTAGAAACGAGGTTCAGCGCGAGGATACCCTGGGCGGCGAAGCGTTCGCGGTTCTGCGCGGCATAGGCATTGTTCTTCGCCAGGATGTCCTGTTCGAGCTTCACGGTGCGGCTGTGCTCATGCTCGTTGGCGTGGTCATGCGTGTGCGGACGATAGCCGTGGTGTTCCTGGCCCGGATGCTGGTGCGCGTGGTCATGGTCATCGCCGTGGCCGTGGGCATGCGCGTGATCGTGCGGGTGGCTGTGCGTCGTGCCGTCCGCATGCGCATGTTCATGGGCATGGTGCAAGTCCGCGCCCTCGATTTTCGTTTCGCCTTCGCCGCAACCGCAAGTCGTACACATGTCGTTCACTCCACTTCAAGGTCGATGACGCGCATTTCCGTGCCGCCGATCACTGCCACCGGCGCCATGCCGCAATGTTCGCACGGGTCGTAGACCACCGCCAACCCGCCTTCCTTGCCACAGGTCGGGCAACGTCCGCGGCCCGGTGTGGCGACAATCTCCAGCTGTGCGCCGTCGGTGATGCCGCCGCGCATCGCCAAATCGAAACAGAATTCGAAGGCCTCTCGCTCGACACCGCTCAACTGACCGATCTCCACGCGCACCTGTTTGACGCGGCGAAAACCCTCCCGCTGCGCGGCATCCTCGACCAACTCGCGCACGCCCTCGACCAGCGACATCTCATGCATGAGGAGATTCTAACCGCCGAGATTGAGGAATTTGCGGCGGGCGGACGAACTGGGCGCTGCCGCATCGGCTTGCGGCTGACCGGGCGCGATATCGAGGGCGATCAGGCAGGCCTGCGCCGTCATGCGCGCGGTGTCCTGATCGACGAACTGCTTCATGTCATGGAGCAGCGCACAGATCAGATAGTCGCCGAGGCC
>Ga0351925_1040_pt1 | contig 24982 bp, 17 predicted proteins | sample BONcelHT113001D9_FD_206870 | JGI IMG/M metagenome (GOLD analysis project Ga0351925, IMG submission 206870) | Enriched cells from coal bed in the Powder River Basin, Montana, United States - BONCAT cells T11 rep2 HSBNCT.T11.300.1.D9 ... | reverse complement strand
TCACCACAAAGACGCTGAAACCGATCCCGATGATGCCGCCCTGGTTTATCAGCGGGACGTTGACCCCGAAAAACCCAAGGACCATCGCGGCCAGATAAAACAGCGCGATCCCGCCGGTCGCGGCAAAAACGCCCAGCCGAAAATTGCCGGTCACCCGTATCATCTTCGTCTTATAGGCAAAAAGCATGCTGAAGAGCACGCCGAAGGTCAACCCGACAGCGGGCGCAACGATCCCCGGGTACATCTTTTCAAAGACGGATGAGATACAGCCGAGGAGCAGCCCTTCGGCGAAGGCGTACAGGGGCGCGGTGACCGGCGCCCACTCTTTCTTGAAGATCGTCACCAGCGCCAGGACAAATCCCCCGATCAGCGCCGGCCATAGGTACGGCACCATCACCGCGGGATTTCTCCAGACAAAGGCCGCGCCGATCATGAGCACGAAAAACAGCACAAACGATTTATTGACCGTCCCCTGGATGGTCATGGCATCGCTTCTATCCGCCGCTCTCACGCCGGTGAAGACATCGCCCAATAATGCCGGGTTCCCTGACCGCATCATGCATACCTCCTTGTTTGAATGTTCGCTATCAGTGTTGCGTGTCCCGAAATATCAGCTCGCGGGGCGCGGATCTCCTGCACGTCAGTATAATTGCCGGTCCTCCCGGAGAAAGACGCTGACCGGTCCCGGCCGGGGCGGCTTTACCACCAAGGCATCATTCATTCTTGCGCAATGTAACGATCAACCACACCACAACTTCTTCTCTTGACACAAACAACACAAAATGATCCAATAAGGCCCATAAGGGGATACAAATGAAAAAATATTTGATAGCGCTATCTGTTCTTGCTTTTTTCCTCTATGTGCCGTCCGCTAAGGGTATCACAATAACAGAAGATTTTGCCAGTTATTCCGAACTTCCTTCGATAATTGGTCAAGGGGGACCAGGCAATTGGGGAGACGTATGGGGGACGAAACAGGGAGATCCAACATTTGTTTTTGACAGCGGGTCAGGAAAACTAAGCGCAACCGGTGTACCGTCGTGCGTCTTTAGACCATTCAATACTATGTTGTCATCTATCGATGCCAACGGTATTTCTTTTGACATAAAACAGACCAACGCTTCAGTCCAGAACGTACCCTATGGTATGTTTTCAACATATGATTCGGGTTTTACAAGGGCGATTGTCATTGGTTTCATAAACTTTGGTGGAAATTTGCAGCTGCACGGCATTACAACAACCGGCGCCTCCGGAACAGTTTTGGCTAACGGCTTGAGTACCGGCACGTACTACACGGTGACGGTAACACAAGTTGATTTCGATAATGACCGGTATAAGGCAAAAGTCGGAGCGGGTGCTGAGTCAGATTGGATTGCTTTTGTCGATAGCAATACTGTTAGTGAATTTTCCGCTGTATCTTTAATGCAAACAAATTTTGCTTCCTCGGATTATGCCACTAACTACGATACTATATCCATCAGCGGTGTCCCTGAACCTACAACCTGCGCACTTTTTGGTTTCGGCCTTATTGGACTGCTCTATTCCCGCAGAAAAAGCAAAAAGAAATAAGTCAAGACGGAGACACGCCCATTCCTGAACGGGCAATCGGGCTCCAGCCGCGGAGAAACAGACATCTTCGCTTTGGATAGTATATTTCAGCCTCGTCCTGAGGTTCCCGCGGCACGGCACACCACACCGATCCAACAGCGGATACCGGCACCCCCGGCCTGCGCGCATGGCCGCTGACAATTTTATGAGATGACGCGCAAAGAGATGGGCTCTGTCCTCCGCGTTTAGAGATAGACGATATCTTCAGGATGATAGAGCGAGAGGAAGAGGAGCATATATTCGCGCAGGTGGCGGGTCAGGAGAAAATTCTGCCGGATGTTCTCCCGCCCGTTCTCCCCCAGCCGCTTCGCGTAATCGGGCGCGTGCAGGAGCTGTTTGATCATATAGGCGGCCCCGTCGACCGACCGGCACAACAGCCCGCTGTATTTGTGCTTGATCTGGAGCGGTATCCCCCCGACGCTGGAAGCGACCACCGGTTTCCCCTTCCAGAGCGCTTCGGCAACCGTCAGCCCGAACCCTTCGCGCAGCGACTTCTGCACAACCACGCTCGAGGCGCGCTGAAGCGCGTTGATTTCGATATCGCTTCCCGGCGGGATCAGCAGGACATGGATATCCGGGTTTCCCTTCGCCCGTTCCATCACCTCGGCAAGGACCTTTTCAGACTCGGGGTCATCGGTCGCCGTGCCGCCCGCCAGGACCAGCTGGCACTTGTTGTTCTTCCGCACCAGATTGAACGCCTCGATAACCCCGACCGGGTCTTTCAGGTAGTCAAACCGGGATATCTGCGTGATCATCGGGATCTTCCTGTTCAACCCGTATTTGTCGAGCACGCCGGCGATCGTCTTTTCAGGCAATTCCCTGTTTTTCTTGCTCAACGGGTCGATAGAGGGGGAGACGAGAAACTGCCGAATGCCCAGCTTGCGGGAAAACTGGGGAGACGAGAAAACGGAGGCGTCGTAACGCTCGATATACGGCAGGAGAAAATCAAAGACAGCGCGTTCCGGAGCGGACACGTCGATGTGACAGCGCCAGACCCACTTGCTGTCCATCTGCGGCTTCTGGTCGACGAGGGTGATCGGCTGGGGGTCGTGGACAAAGACGATATCGCCGTAGAGTTCCATGAACTTGAGATTCTCTCTCCCGTTTTCCAGGAAGATCTCGTACATCTCTTTGGTGATGGCCTCTTTTCTGCCGTGGAGGGCGTTGTGGAATTTTTTGGTGACGTTATAGAATTCCTCGCCGCCCTTGATGACGTCCCAGCGCGCGTCGACCCCCAGCTCGCAAAGGAGCGGGACCATCCGGTTGAGGATCTCCGCGACGCCGCCGCCCACCGACGTTGAATTGATGTTCTGGACCACTTTACCGGAAAGCTTCTCCCCGAGAAGCTTCAATTCGTCGAGCGTGCTTTTCCCGACGATCGGCTCGTATTCGTGCAGTGTGGGGACCATCTCTTATCTCCCGATATGTTCGTCAACGAGTTCCACGAGTTTACCGCGCAGCCCTTCCATCGTATGGGTATACGGGTCAAGCTGTTCAATCCGCCCGGCCAGCTCCAGCCCGGCCAGTTCGTCCCGTATCCAGTTCGAGAAATCGTTCACCCCTCTTTCAAGACGGAGGCGCGACTCGAACATGTGGAAGTAGATCGCCTCGATCGTAATGCTGCTCACAATCTCCCGGAATTCCTTCAGGTCATAGGCCGCATACGCCGTCGGGAAGACAAAGCTGATCGATTTGATGAAATGAAATTCTTCGCCTTCATTCGCGTCGCGTGACGCCGGCACCCTGGCAAGGTAGTCCTCGATCTCGGCCACGATCCGTTCCCGTAAGGCGCGTATCGATTTATATTCGCAGGTGTTGATGCTCGCCAGGTCCTCGGCGAGGTCCTTGTACCCGAGCGCCACTTCGACCCAGTACGCAAAATCGTTCGGCGGCTCGGGGACGAGGTACTGGTGCTGCTGGAGGAAATGGTGCGTGTGATGGTAGATGACGGAGCCCGGTACCGTCTTTATGGCCGACACCAGCTCACAGAGGTTTTTCGCCTTGAGCCCCGTGAGTTCGCGCAGGTTCAGGCGCGAACTGAATCGAAACGGTTCCGCGGCTCGCTGTAGTTCGGCCATAGGTTATATCGCCTCCAATTTCGCCAGCAGGGCGGTGATATCTTCCTGAGATGCAATAACATACTCCGCCGCGCTCGCCGCGCGCCGCCTGCCCGCCAGTACAGTGATCCCGCCCATGTCATTCACGGCCTTAAACGCATCCTCATCGGTCAAGTCGTCGCCGGCATACCACACGAGGACGTCACCGCGCGGCCCCTTCGCGCAGTTGTCCATGAGCCATTCGACGATGCGTCCCTTGTGCCAGTCGGCATGAGGACGTATCTCCAGCACCTTTTTACCGGACGTCACCCGTATCTGCCTGCCGGCGCGGTACCCGGCAGTCACCCGGTCCACGATGTCTTTTACCCGCGAAAAACCGTCCGCGGCGCACCGGCGGTAATGGATGCTCAGCGAGTAGATCTTGTCCTCGACAAACGCCCCAGCGGTTTTTTCAAGTTCACGCCCGAGGGCGCACGCCACTTCCTCCATGATCTTCCGGGACGCGATCGCCGCGGGATTGACATACGCGATCCCCGGCCCCGACACCTCGAACCCATGATTGCCTGCGTACAAAATGCCGTCGATGCCGACCATCCGCCGGACATCCGCAAGCCCCCTGCCGCTGATGATGCCGACCACATACCGCTTATTCCCGGAAAGCTTCCGCAGGCTTTCCCGCACCCGCTCGCCGCACACGACCAGCCCCGGGAGCGGCGCGATCGGCGCGAGCGTCCCGTCAAAATCGAAGAAGAAAAAGACCTTACGCGCGCGCGCTATCCTGCGCGACACGCCGTCCCAGTTCCGCAGAAGGTCCCGCACCGTCAGATTTCCTTGAATTCGAACTTGAGCAGCTCGGAAATGATCTTTGCCGCCCACCGGTAGATGTTGTTCCGCGCGACGGTCTCCCGCATCCTCGCCATCCGCTTCTGCCGCTCTTCGGGCGGCATCTCGATCGCCGTCTTGACCGCGTCGGCGAAATCATCGGCCGCGTAGGGGTTCACCGCCACCGCGTCGGTCAGCTCACGCGAGGCCCCCGTGAACCTGCTCAAGATCAGGACCCCGTCGCCGTCGGTCCGGGCCGCGACGAATTCCTTCGAGACGAGGTTCATCCCGTCATGGAGCGAACTGACCACGCAGAAACGGGAAAGCTTGTACATCGCCTCGAGCGTCAGGCGTCCGAAATGCCCCTTCGCCACATGGACCGGTTTCCAATGTCCCGTCGCGTATTTATAATTGATGTCGACCGCCATCCGCGTGATCTCGTCGTTGATCTCTTTATACTGCGGTATGTGGATCCTCGACAGTGCGCCGATCTGAACAAAGCTCACCTTCCCCTGATACTGCGGGTTCTTTTCAAAAAAGATGTCGATCGCGCGAAGACGGTCGGGGATCCCTTTGGTGTAATCGATACGGTCAGCGCCGAACCCGACGATCTGCCCCCGCAGGTCGTATTCCTTGATCAGCCGCTTCGTTTCCGCTTCGATCGCCGGGCGCCCGCACTGCTCGGCGATGTCGCTGTAATCGACGCTGATGGGAAACGCCTTCACCAGCGTGGTCTTGCCGCCGCGCATAACCTGGAACCTCTCGTAATCGACCTTTGCCTCGATGCCCCGGTCAACCGTATCGAGGAAGTTATTGCAGTGATACTGGATGTGGAAGCCGAGGAGGTCGTTGCCCAGCATCCCGTGCAGGATATCGTCCTGCCACGGACAGACCCTGAACGCCTCGCGGTTCGGCCACGGTATGTGCCAGAACTGCGCCGTGATGCAGTTCGGGTTCTTCTCCTTGATCATCCGCGAAATGAGCGCCAGGTGGTAATCCTGGATAAACACGAACGCCTTCCGGCCGCCGATCTCCTCCAGCACCGCGTCGGCAAATTTCTGATTGACCGCGACGTACGCCTCCCAGTCTTCGCGCCGGAAGACCGGCCGGGTATAAGCGATGTGGCAGAGGGGCCAGAGCCCTTCGTTGGAAAAGCCGTAATAATATTTGTTCTCTTCCTCTTTGCTCAACCATACCCGCCGCAGGGTGTACCGCGGGTCTTCCGGCGGAACTCTGACGTGGCCCTTTTCGTCGACCGTTTCCCTGTCCGCGGAGCCGCTCCCGTGCGCGACCCACACACCGCCGCAGCTCTTCATCACGGGGTCGAGCGCGGTGACCATGCCGCTGGCCGGAAATATGCATTTAGTCTCTTCACCTTCGTAGGTGTGGATATAGGGCTCCCGGTTCGACACCACGATAAAGAGATAATCGGACATCTTTTCTTTGATCAGCGATTGCAATGTCTCTTTTGTCCACATAAAACGCCTCGTTTCGAAATACACTTTGACGCAAAAAACCGCTGACCGAATCCTTTGATTCAGACGGCAACCAGACCATCATGCATTAACCGTCCGGGAAATCATTTCCGGTTCCGAACCCATCATATCATTTCCGCAAATTAATTCAACGGATACCTGCCAGCGCGAATGCGGGCGCGGCATCGCCGGGCGAGAGCGGCCGCCTGGCCTCTTCTGTACCGGCCGACCACGCAGCGCAGGTGGTGAACATACAAACAAACACGACTGAAACAGCCGTCACTAAGAACCAGAACTTTTTCACGGGTCCCTCCTTCCTTACGATTAACAAACACGATCGGTATGCCCGTCATCACTGCTCCATGTTTTCCTGCCGAGGGTGCCGAGCGGGATCAGAGCCGGGAGCACCCACAGCAGGCACCACCAATGCAGGCCGGAGCCTTCCAACCCGCCGAATGCCCACACCGCCCATCCAAAAGTCAGGAAAAAGAGCGCGTATATCGGGATCATCAGTTTCCAATACGCGGTTGTCTGGTGGCACCAGGGGGCGCACAGAACGATCAGCGCGAACGCGGCGGCGCACAGGGCCAGCCCCGTAAAACACTGGATCATTTTTCCCTGAAAGAAGAACATAACGGACAGTATGACGACCCAGATAAATCCGCCCGACCAGCCGGCGGTCCAGCCGATCTTTTCGCCTTTTCTATCTGTCATGGTTATGCTCCTTTCTTGTTGTTATTCGGCCTGTCACCATGAGCACGAGGCCGAGGATAGCACCGAGCAGAACATACACTGCGATCGAAGGGATGAAAAGCATGCCGACGCTCGATTCCGGATCCCGGCCGAAATAGCCTATCAGCCGGTACTCATCGAGAGACAGGACCAGAACAAGGATGACGATCATCTGAGCGGCATACGCGCCGCAGAGAAGGATGTATTTTCCCCAGTACGCGGATCTTTCCCACAGTTTCCTCCTCGCGTCGATGACGCCGAGCAGATATGCGAACACAACTGAGACCAGGATCACGATCAGGTACAGGAGGTGAGAATGGAAATGAGAAAACAAAGGGTGCGCGATAAGGTCGCTGATAAAAAACGGCATGACCCACCAGAGCGTCATGCAGATAAGGGCCGCACCCGATCTTTTCATAACAGCTGTACCTCTTTCACGGATCCCTCATTATCTTCATCCGACAAGGGATATTAGCGGTCGCGGCGCAGGACGCCGGTGAGGCAGCGGGCGCCGCTCCCGTATTCGATCGTCGCGTCGAGCGGTTCGGTGATGACCGTGATCCCCCGTTTCCGGTATTCGTCCGCAACGCGTTCGTACTGCTCTGCCATGAGGACGGTTTTTGTGTCAATCGTCAGCGTGTTGGCGCCGAACGCCTCGTCTTCCCCTTTTTGCTTGTACACCTTTATCTTGTCCCATTTCTTGAGCTCCTTCGGCAGTTCGCCGACCAGGTCAGGGTAATAGGTCAGGAGCCCGGGACGGGTCAGCGAGCAGACGCAGTCTATATGCAGCGTCTTCGGGTGCAGTTTAATGGCGGATACCTTGTACGGTTTGCCGAGGAACTGCTGGAGCCAGGCGGCACCCGCTTCGCTGGAGGAATTGCCCGATATGCCGACGTAGATATTGTTTCCGTCTGCCATGATATCGCCGTTCTCAAGAAAAAGGTCGTCTTTCCGGTAATGCGGCGACGGCGGAGGGGTCGCCGCGTACCTGACATCGCGGTCCCGTATGAGCTTTTCAATGACCGGGCGGACGGCAAAGACCTGTTTCCTCCTGAACGGGAGACGGAGGGAATTCAGCAGGATCACATTGCTGCCGATAACGCGGAAAAAGTCCGCCCCGCCGAAGAGCATGTTCCCGCGCTGGATGTCATTGAGGAACCTTTTCTCTTCGGGATGGCGCATCGGTTGGGTGCGGTGGACCTTGACACCGAGTTTCTGGAGGTTCTTGACGTGATTTTCGAGCTGTTTCCTTAATCTGAGTATCCTGCGCGTATCGACCTCGATCGACCTCATACCGGCGTGTTTCTTAAAATCATTGATCCCCTCTTGTGTCATCCATTTCAGGATCGGCAGGTAGTCCGCGACAATGGTATTATCCTCGATGCCGATGACCACTTCGCGCAGCTTTCCCCATTCATTGAAACTGCATACCGTGGTGACCATGCCCCCTCCTTTACATGAAATGGTGTCCGATACCATTCTTAATGCAGGATTGCGCCGCAACGCGGTACACTCATTTTAAAACTACGGAAGGCCGGATGCAACACAAAGTTCTGGAATATTTGAGATCAGGATGAATTTCAAAATCAAATCGTTCACCAATAAAAAGGCACGAAGGGGATTCGTTCTGGGTGTCGGTGAATGTCCGATTTTAGCTAGTCTGGGAATATACCCCGGGGAATCACGGATCTTGCCGCCGGGCGAATTTGTCCATTATCTCGCGCAACGGCACCCGTGCGATAGTCGTCTGCTGGTCGGATAACGCGTATGGGATAATAAGTGTAGCGCCATGTACGATGGCGCCGCACGAATAGACGACGTTGGGGACATATCCGGACCGGCTTTTTTCCTTCCAGTGTATAAGCGGTTCGCTCAATCGGCCGAGCACGCGCGAAGGGTCGTTGCGGTCGAGCAGGGCCGCACCGATCGAGTATTGGCGCAGAGGACCGACACCGTGGGTCAGCAGAAGCCAGCCGCGCTCGGTCTCGATGGGAGAGCCGCAATTTCCGATCTGCACGAACTCCCAGGGGTATGCCGGCGCCATGATCGGGACGGCCTCGTGCCAGAAGTGGATATTGTCGGAATACATGAGAAAAATGTTCTCATTATCGTTGCGGGAGATCATCGCGTAACGGCCGTTTATCTTGCGCGGAAACAAAGCCACCCCCTTGTTAACCGCCGCCTTCCCGTTCAAGGTGATCATTTTGAAATGCGCAAAGTCCGCTGTCTCCATTATCTGCGGCAGGATGACCCTGCCGTCATACGCGGTATAAGTGGCATAGTATTTTTCAGCGCCGTCATCGTCCCGGAAATAAACGAACCGCGCATCCTCCATGCCGTTCTGCTCGCTCGGCGAGATCGGGAAGAGGACGCGTTCTGAAAGCGGGACCCGGGGATCGAAGTTGACCTCGTAATTGCACTGGGCGAGCCACACTATCTTTTCGCAGGTAAGCCGGTCCGGCTGGGTCAGCGGATCATGCCCTTGTGCGTAAGTCTTTACCGCATCCTGCAGCTGCTCCATGGTAAACTCGGCCGGCAGGGTGTCCGTGCACTGCCGTGAGCAATCGTTTTCAAACCCCATTTCATACAGTTTTCGGACAAAACACGGCTTGTCGTACAGCACGTTCGGTCTCGGTTCGGCGGTACACGCGAAACCGGAGGACTCGTCGATCGATACGGATCCATGTCTGTCCGCGATCCCCGAACGGAATGTCAGGGTAGATATGTGCCCTTCGCCGGTCGCGCGCAAAGACATGATAAAACGCACAGAGCCCGCGGGGAGACCGGACTGATCGGGATGCGCCACAATGGAAGGGTTGAACAGCGCCGTGGACGCGTATGAACGCTCGCCGGTGAAATACGCGCCAATGAGAAGCCGGTGCGCGCGGGAAGGTACGATATCCGCGGGCATATACCCGCGGACTGCCTCGTACCGGCGCTCAAGGACGGCCTCAAAATCATGGTGCCGTCCCGAAAAATCGCGCACGGTCTTCCGCAATTCTTCTCTGGCGGCGGACTCGCCGAGCGCCATAATACGCGAGACGATCCGCGGGACGCGTGATCCATCTGAAGGAAGGCACGGCCTGGTGATAACGCGCGCGCTGTCGGGACTGATAACTATGCCGGTATCCTGTATCATTCCTCTAGGGGCTCCTTCAGGCTTTCGAGGACATTTTCCATCTGGGTCATCTCCGTCAGCGACAGCAAGAACGAAAGAGTGGATTCCGCTCCCTGATTGTGGTTAACCCTGTTCACATGGAGACCGTCGCGGCATCCTCCCGTTACCGGGTCGTACAGCGGAATGGCGAGATCATTCCCGCCGAGAAACCATTGAAACGCCCTTGAGGCCTCGGCATACCACGCCCGGTCTTTGGTGACGCGATAGGCCTCCAGGCAGGCGGAAATCGTGGCATAGGCCTCTATCGGCTGCTGGTCGAAAAGAGGCTTTACGCCGCCGCGGTGATACGCGCCGTCCGCGCCAACCGGCTGGAAATGTCCGCGCGGCGACGTCTGCACCTTTACCAGCCACCGCAGCGACTCGAGACCCGCTTTCAGCATTTCTTCATTATCGAGATCGTGGCCGCTCACGATAAGCGCGTGGGGCAGTTTGGCGTCGCAATAGGTCAGGGACGATTCAAACCACTGCCAATCAGCCGCGCAATGCGCTTTGTACAGATCGTGCAGCCGCGCACCGAGCGTCTGCAGACCGCTGCGGGCAAGCCGGTCGCCGTGAAAACGCTGCAGGTACTCATGTATACCGAGCAATATGAACGCCCACGCGCGCGGCGACGTGAACCCCGCTGACGGGGCAAGGGCCTTTTCAAAGAACTCAACCGACATCTGGGCAAACCCTTCGTTCTTGGATTGCCCGATACAGGTGCCGATAGCCCAGAGCGCCCTGCCGTGGCAGTCTTCACTGGGCACTTCTTGCACCCAATTTCGCTGGAAGGTCAGAAAATTCCTAAACCGGCCGGCGGCATCGTCCCAGGCGTACCTGACAAACCCGAGATAGCGGCACGCGAGATCATTGATCTTCGGAAGGATTTTTATGCCCAGATTCTCCAGCAGGATGACGAGGATGAGCGCCCGCGCATTGTCGTCCGTGCAATACCCTTCGGAAAAGTTCGGGACGGTGAACGTGGCGTGCTGGAAGATCCCGATGGAGTCGGTCATCTTCGCCAGATGGTCGAGCTTGATGTCCGGGAGCACGGGAAACTGCTGGTCGAGCGGCTGCATGTGTATCTTCTTGTGCGACACCGGGGGGCGTTTCATCCTGGACTCTTCGAAGAGAGACGCGTATTTTGACGTCACATTGCTCCAGATCATATCGCGGCCCAACAGATAGGCGTTCTTGCGCATCGCGTTACGTTCGTTTTCGTTGACGATAAGTCTCGTGACCGCCTGCCCCATCGCCTCCGGATCGTTGAACGGCACCAGGACGCCCTTGCCGCCGCCGAGCAGTTCTGCGGCATGCCAGTACGGGGTCGATATGACCGCGTTTCCCATGCCGAACGAATAGGCAAGGGTCCCGGAAGTCACCTGCGCCTCCTGCAGATACGGCGTGATGTAAATATCGGCAAGGACGAGTAATTCCTTGAGCTCGTCAGGAGATACAAAACGGTTATGGAAAATGACATTCCGCGAGATCCCCAGCTCGTCGCACAGACGCTGCAACAAGATCCTGTATGCTTCACCCTCGTGCCTGATCAGATGGGGATGCGTGGCGCCGACGACTATGTATACGGTATTCGGACACTCTTTTATGACGTGCGGAAGGGCGCGCAGGACAACCTCTATCCCCTTGTGGGGAGCGATCAGCCCGAATGTCAGAAGCGTGGTCTTGCCCTCGACCCCGTACTGGTCTTTATAGAAATTGGGGTCGATAAAAGAAACGTCGGGTATCCCGTGCGGGATCAACCGTACCTTCGACAGATGCGCTGTATGCGTCTCCTGAAGGATGTCAACCGCCTTTTGCGTCATGACAACCGCGTAATCGGAAAGGGCCAGCAGTTCATCCATCACACGCCTCTGGCGGGCGGACGGATGCAGGAGTACGGTATGGAGGGTCGTAACGACCGGCATCTTCAGCTGGCGCAACAAGGCCAGGAGGTAACTGCCCGCGTCCCCGCCGAAAATGCCGAATTCGTGCTGGAGACAGACAACGTCAATGTTGTTGAGGTTAAGAAAATCAGCCGCCGCTTTATACGAATCTATATCCTGCTCTTTGATCTCGAAACGGACGCGGTCCGGGTAATCATACCCTTCCTCGATATCGGTGACAGGTATCGCGAACACCTGGACAGACGGGTTCAGCGCCGCGAACGTTTCGCAGATATCCGTGGTGAACGTCGCAATGCCGCAGCGCCGGGGCAGATAATTACCAATGAACGCTATCTTCTTGATGTGATCGGCCATAATGCTGGTTCCCTCTATTGCATCTTTCTCTCAATGTCTCTTTCTTTGCATGCCCCGGTTTGCACCTCTACGAGCATTTCCCCCTTGCTCCTCGGGTTTTTCAGTTGATGCCATTGGCGTTTTTCCACTATCTGCACTTCCCGGCGCTCCAGGAGCATCCATAATCTTTCTCTTCTGCGCATGCATCTGTAAACTTCTTGGACCGTGCGGCTTGAGATATAAGAGCTTTACCTTACATCCCGGTCCTTGCGCCAGGACTGCATACACCCCAATTCTTAAGAACTCTTTTCATGCGTCAACGGAACAGCCCTCTGTCAACGAGAATGAACAACATACCTGCCATAAAAAAAGCCGCCGTCTGATCGTTCAATCAGACGGCGGCCCGACCATCATATGTTTCCTCCAGCGACGACGCCGCTGGACCCGTCCACCATCATAGACCTCCGTGAAGGGAGATGCAACCGTTATTTGCCCGTCATGCTCTTTATCTTCCGGATCAGCTTGCCGCTGCGGCCGATAAAACTGTTGCTGCGCGGTTTTGCCGCCGCTTCGACATCTTCCATCTCCTTACCCACCTCCACCTGTATGGAGGCCGATTTCTTGATGGCGAGCACCTGGGATGGATAGACGCTGCGGTGGCCGGTCATCAAAAAGCTGATCACGCACGCGACGGTAGCGTACGGCGCAACCTTGGGGCCGAAAAGCTCAACCGCCATGATGCTCGCGGCAATCGGGGTATTGGCGGACCCCGCCAGGACGCTCACCATGCCGATCGCGGCGAATGTCGCCGTATCGAGCCGCAAAACTTCGGCAAAGAAAGTGCCGGCGGTCGTGCCGATAAAAAATATAGGGGTCACGATGCCGCCGCTCCCCCCGAAATTAAGCGTGACGCTTGTAAAGATGCCCTTCATGATAAACGAGTACCAGGGCGGCTTCCCCCCGTTCAACGCGCCGGAGATCGTGTCAAGACCGAGCCCCAGGTACTGCGTCGAAAACAGCAGGGTCAGGCAGATGAGGACCGCTCCGCCGATGACCCCTTTCCACGGTTTCCATACCGGCAATTTCCCTGACAGTTTTTCGCCGGCCTGCAGCATCTCGATCAGCATGATCGAGCAGATGCCAAAAAAAATCCCCGCGATGATCACCTTGAGGAAAAAGACCTCGCTAAAAACGGGAATAAACGAGATGGGATGGTAAAAGTACGCTATACCGAGAGACGAAGCGATCTGAAAACTCATGATCCCCGCAATAAACGAAGGGAGGAGGACGTCATACAGAATGCTCCCCACAAAAAGAACTTCCACGCCGAATATCGCGCCGGCGATCGGCGTGCCGAAGACCGCCGCAAAACCGGCGCTGATGCCGCAGATAACCAGCTTCTTGCGGTCATGGTCGTCAAACCTGAGCAGGTCGGCAAACGCCGACGCCAGCCCGCCGCCGATCTGGGCGCACGGGCCTTCTTTCCCCACCGAGCCGCCGGCGGCGATCGTCACGATCGTCGTTACCAGCTTCACCGGGACAACCATCAACTTGATCTTGCCGGCGCGCTTGTGGATCGCCTCAATCACCTTCTCCGTCCCGTGCCCTTCCGCATCAGGGGCCAGATATTTGATCACGATCACACTCACAAATAATGCGGCGGGAAGGATAAGATAGTAATACTGATACTGGCCGGCAAACGCGGTGCTCCAGTTGAGGATTTTCAAAAAAAACGTCGTCGCGGCTCCGACGATGATACCGACACACGTCGCGAGGACACACCACTTGATGATGCTCACAAAAAGGACTGTCTCTTCGCCCAATCTTCTTTTCACGTGTTCTTCCTTTTCCGTACAAATGTTTTTATTTCGAAAAACACAGAGCGGCCGGGAAAGCTGACAAGAGTTCGCCGACCCGCAGCGCTGACGAACCTTTCAGCCGCTTCCCCGTAAAGACATCTTCCCACACCGGCACCTTTTCCGGCATCAGGATACGCGTATCTTTCCAGACATTCTTCCCGAGCGGCAGTTCGTTTTCATCTATAAGCCCTGTCAGGAATCGGGGGACAACGGTCAGGGCCCATTGATCGCCCAGCCGCCGCGCAAACGCTATGACGGATTCTTTACGCTCCCCTTCAACCGCCAGCGGCACATAACCGCCTTTCTGAAACACGTCAAGATGTTCCCCGCGGGCCGCCAGCGCCCGCGCAGTCAGGAACATCTTGATCCGCCCGTCCCGTGGACGGCTCAACAGCTCCTTTACCGGCACATCCCGCAACCCGCGCATCGCGGATTCCCGCGCCGGAAAATCGATCTCGCCGCGGTTATCGGGGTCGACCAGGCACAGTTCCCACCATTCGGTCCCCTGATAAAAGTCAGGGACACCCGGACACGTTATCTTGAGCAGGGTCTGAGAAAGAGAATTGAACATACCGTACCAGGAGACTTTTTGCTGGAACGAGCGGAAATCCTGCAAGAAACCGTTATCGGCCGACGGGGTCAGTATCTTCTCGACGAACGAAACGCACGCGTCTTCATACTCCTGGTCCGGCCTGATCCACGCCGTATGCACCTTGGCCTCACGCACCGCTTTGACGATATACGCCTTCATCCGTTCGATAAACGCGGCGGGCCGGGCGGCGTCAAAGGGGAACGCCCCGATAAGCGTCTGATAGATAAAGTATTCATCGTTCAGGTCCGGCACGGCAGCCGCGCGGAGATCGGCCTTGTGCTTCCTGTTGACCTGGCGCCAGAGCCGCACGTGGACCTTCCACTCCTGCGGCAGTTCCGACAGGACGTTCACACGCGCGCGCACATCCTCGCCCCGCTTGGTGTCGTGCGTCGATGTGGCGTTCAGGGCATGCGGCCAGGAGGCCGCGCGGTCCAGCTGGAACGCGTGGAAGTCATCGGCGGAAACGCCGAAACGGCTCGGGTCGCCGCCCACCTCGTTGAGCGATACCAGCCGGTTGTACACGTAAAAAATGGTGTCTTCATACCCCTTGGCCATAAGCGGCCCCGTATATTGCTGAAAGTTCATGGCGAACGCCGTCCACTCCTTCTTCACCTCGTCCGGCATCGAGGGGTCGTAGCGGAGGAGCATGAACTTTTCAATGAAATTGAGCTCATAGACAAGCGCGGGGAGGCTTTCACTCGCCTTCTGCATCGCTTCCTTGATATACGCGCGGTCGCAGTCGCTCATCGTTTCCCGGTTGACATAGGTGCGGTAGACCGGAAAAAACGTCATCACCTCCACCAGCGCGCGCTTGAGCGCGTAGAGCGTGATATCGCGCCCGTACTTGTCCTTGCCCGAGATCCTCTTGAGCAGTTGGGCAAGGTTGTCGATGTTCCCGGCAAGATGTTTACCGATGATAAGCCGTTTCTTCTGGCACACCAGCTCGTCATACGAAACGCCCTGTCCGATAAAATACTCGTATATCTTGCTGAATTCTCTTTCGTTCTCCCTTTTACAGAATAGGCCGTTGACCTGGTTGAGGAAATCATACCCCGTCGTCCCCTGGACAGGCCACGCGGGAGGGAGCCGTTCGCCGCGCGCGAGGATCTTTTCCACGACGATATACGCCTGCGGCGCCTTTTCCCTGAGACGCGCCAGATACAACGCCGGATCGTAAAGCCCGTCGATGTGGTCGACCCGCAGTCCCGCGAAGGTGCCTTCGCCGGCCAGTTTGACTATCAGCTCATGGGTCAGATCGAACATCTCTTCATCTTCAACCTTCAAAGAAATAAGCTCGTTAATGGTGAAAAACCGCCGGTAATTGATCTCTTCGGTGGCCACCTTCCAGAACGAAAGCCGGAACAGCTGTTCGGAGAGGAGCTTATCGAGCGCGTTAAAACTCTCGGGGACCCCTTTCTGTCCGTTAAAATACGCGATATTTTCGTCGACGAACCGCTTGATCTCCTCGTGCGCCGTATAGAGGTTCCAGAGCATTTTCTTCGCTAAAACGGTCTCTTCCCACCGCGCCTTTCCGCTGCCGGCCGGCATAAACGACTTGAGCAGATGGACCAGTCCGAGATAATTGGTGAATGCCGAGCTCTCTTTCCCAAGCCGCTGTTCAAGGCCGACGTTGCGCTCCAACACCTCCAGGTACGATTCTATCCTGACCGGCAGGGTAAGGTCGTAGTAGGCGATGCACAGCCCGCCTTCGCGGTAGCGCAGTTGTATCTCTCCGTCTTCAAGCGCTTCGGCGAAAAACTTGCCCAAGAGCGGCGCGAGAAGTTTCCCCTTCATGCTTTCATAGGGGTGGTTCCAGTCTATGTCGAAGAGACGGTAATAGGGAGAATGCCCGCCCCGCTCAAGGACGTCCATCAGCATAGCGTTGTCGCTCGCGAACGCCATGTGGTTGGGCACGATATCTTGCAGGAGCCCCATCCCGCCGGCTGCAAGCGCCTTGACAAACTTTTCGAAGTCCCCGGGAGACCCGAGCTCGGGGTTAAGCTGGCGGGGATCGACGACATCATAGCCGTGCGTGCTCCCCTTGCGCGATTTGAAAACGGGCGCGGCATAGACATCGGAAATGCCGAGGGAGGAAAGGTACGGGATGCGTTTTGTTGCGGCCTGAAAGCCGAACGCGGGCGAGAACTGGAGCCGGTATGTCGCAGCGGGGATACGCATCAGATCTCCTCCTGAACGTAAAGCGCACAGCTCCGGGGCGCAGCGGTGAATTCCATCAAACCTTCGGCCGCATCCGGACAGGCGGCGCCCGGCCCGTTCCATTTCCCGTCGGACGAGTCAAGCAGTTTGGTCCATCTTCCCGGCCTCAGCGGCAACCGGAAACTGCTCCGCGATCCGTTGAAATTAAGGATACAGAGGGCCTGCGCCGGCGGTTCTCCCCGGTACAGGCAGATCACCCCGTCGTCCCCGGCGTCTTCCAGCGAGAGGGAACCGCGATCAAGGCGCGAAAGCGCCGGGACCTTTTTCCTCAACCGGATCAGCTCCGCGTAAAACGAGAGCAGGACCCGGTGCGGCCCCTCGCGCCGTTCTTCCCAACGAAGTTTTGACGCGTTGAAGGTGTCTTCGCTTTGCGGGTCCGGCGGTTCCGCATTCCAGGCAAACCCCTGGAACTCGCGCTTTCTCCCCGCCCGGACGGCCTCGATCAACCCGGGATCACCGTGGCTGACAAAATAGAGGAAGGGCGTCCCGGCGCCGTATTCCTCTCCCATAAACAACAGGGGGATATAGGGAGAAAGAAGCACCGCCGACGCCGCGAGCTTCAACCCCTCAAAATCGACCAGGGCGCTGCGCCGGTCGCCCATCATCCGGTTGCCGACCTGGTCGTGGTTCTGCGAAAAAACAACAAAGCGCGACGCGGGAATATCCCCGCACGCGCTTCCGTGCCAGCGTTTCCGCTCAGCGGAATATCTCCAGGCGTAGACGAACGTGTCGGTAAACGCGCGGCGCAGGTCGGCCGCGCCGTTATAGTCGGCATAATATCCCGACCGTTCGCCGGTCAGCGCGGTATGCAGGGCATGGTGAAAATCGTCCGCCCACTGAGCGTCAACACCGTATCCCCCGGTTTCCCGTGGCCGCACAACCCGCGGGTCGTTGAGGTCGCTTTCGGCGATAAGATACCATTGTCTTCCTTTTTCATTGACCATCTGTTCGACCTCTTCCGCTATCTCCTCGAGTATGTGCCTGGCCCCGGTATCAAATATGCCGTGGACCGCGTCAAGCCGCAGGGCGTCGACATGATACGTCTGGAGCCAGTACCTGGCATTCTCCACAATGTGATTGCGCACGCCGTAACTGTAGGCGTCGTCATAATTGACCGCGTTCCCCCAGGGCGTGCGGTATTTGGCGGTGAGATACGGCCCAAAATCTCCCGAATAATTCCCCTCCGGGCCAAAGTGATTGTACACCACATCAAGGACGACCGCGATCCCCCGCCGGTGGCAGGCGTCAACCAGCGTCTTGAGGCCTGCCGGACCGCCGTAGCTGTGCTGGACGGCGAAAAGGTACGCGCCGTCGTATCCCCAGTTCCGGCCGCCCGGGAACTGCGCGACCGGCATGAGCTCGACCGCGTTCACGCCAAACGCGCGCAGATCGTCGAGGCGCGCGATGACCGCCTCAAAGGTGCCTGCCGGAGTAAACGTCCCGACATGGATCTCGTAGATGATGAGCTCGTCAAGGCGCGGGGGCTGCCAGCCGCCGTCAGTCCAGACAAACGCCCGGTGATCGACCACGCGGGATGGCCCGTGCACGCCGGCCGGCTGATGGGATGAAGCCGGATCGGGACGCTCCAGCGCGCCGTCGATACGGTAGAGATAATCCGCGCCGTCCCCGATACCGCCTGCCGTTGCGCTCCAGTACCCCAGCCCGTCACGCATCATCGGGAGAACCGCGGGTTTCGGAGCAACGACCTTTACCTCAACCTGTTTGGCAAACGGGGCCCACACCGTAAACAGGCAGGAATCTTTTTCAGCGCAGTAAGAACCGACTTGCATGCCGATGATCTCCTCCGGATAAGAAACGTTCGGTGCTCATCCAACAACGCACATTTCTGACTTCTCCGCATATATTGACACAGGCCCGCAATCGTCACTCCCGCTTATGACGGCCCGCGGGAACAATATTCGCCGAATACTCCCGCTCACGGCGCCTCGGCGCCGTCCGCCGGCTGCGGGCGCCATTTGCTTTTGGGGACAATCACCGCTACAACCTCTTCTTGAGCAGGGACCGCAGGCCGTGGACCGGGATCACCGTCCATGCGGGCCGGTTGCCCAGTTCATAGCCGAGCTCATAGACCCCCTTCTCCAGAAGGAATATATCCAAGAGGAGGTCAAGCTCTTCACGTTGACGCGGCAGAAAGGCCGCGCCTGCGGACGCATCGAGATACGACCGCAAAAAGGTGTCGCTGACGGTACGGTACCACACTGCCATCCACTCTTCCAAAAACGCCGCTTCATCAGCGTTCACCGGCGTGTCCTTGAGCAGGGCCGCGTAAGAAGCGTAATGGAAAGACCGCATCATATTCGCGACATCGCGCAGCGGGGAACGTTTCAGACGCCGTTCGCTCAGGGAACCGGACGGCTCGCCTTCAAAGTCCATGATCGCGAAATCTTTCCCGGTAAAGAGGACCTGGCCCAGATGGTAGTCCCCGTGTATCCTCATCTTCATGCCGGAGAACTTACGGGTCAGGATGAGGCCCAAACGGCTCAGCACCTCCGCCCGGCGCGCGAGGACATCCGCGGCGTCAGCCCGGATACGATCGGGAAGGGCCGGTATGCTTTTCTCGAGCAAACCAAATACCCGCTTGACCATGCTCCTCATCGTCTGGAACATCGAGCGCTGGTACAGCATCGAAAAACTTTCCGGCGCAAAAGCGGGATCTTCGGTAACGCCCGCAAGCGCGCCGTGCAGTTCGGCGGTCCGTCTGCCGAGCACCTGTATCATCTGCAGATACACCTCCGTGATCAGTTCGCGGACCAAGGGAGGCGCGCTTGCGGAAGGGTCCGCCGCGTGCGGCGCCGTCTCCGGCGGCGCGGAGAGTTCCGCTTTCCTTGACCGCACCCGGTCAAGATATCCTCCGATCGCATCGACCGTGTACGCCCATCCGTCGCCCTGATTGCAGATATACCGCTGGAGAAGCCCCACCGACAGCGGCGCATGCCCCTCCTGCCGGTACTCGATCCCTCCGGTAAACGCGGCCGCAGCGGAGAACGAAAGGTCTTCGGTCAGCCGCCTGACCATTTCCATGTCGGGGTTAATCCCTTTTTCAAGCTTCCGGTACAATTTCAGGATGAAGAGGGAATCGTAGAATACGGACGTATTGACCTGTTTTGCCTTTACCATGCTCGTGGCGAGGGGAAGGGCGCGTTCACCGAGGATCTGTCTAAATGTATCCGACTGGAAGCCGGCGAATTCTCCCGCATCTCCCTTGATCTTTTTCTTCCTTGCGATCAGACCCAGAAGGGCCTGGTGGAAACGCTCATCGCACGACCCGTCGTAGAGCACGCCGGGCGCCCCGTTCACCCGGGCCGGCGCAATGACATACTGAGGGAACTCCGTCATGATGCGGCTCGCCGCCTGATCAGCGGCGACAAACAAAGGGACACTGTACCGCTGAGGATCACCGCCGATGTACGTAACCTCGATGACGGACAGAGTGGACATCCCGCCGCTGTCCGGAAGCACCGCGCATTCGACGACCTGCGCCCCGCGGACCGTCTTTCCCTCTCCGCGGAACCAACGGTTGGCGGCGAGGTAGCGCAGGAGCACATCCCCCTGGAGCTTCGCCCTGACATCGGCGGCCGTCAATCCTCCCGCGGCCGTGTCGATGACCAGCTCGGGCTGGTCCTTCACCCGCTCTTCCGCGCGCGCCACGGCATTCTGCTGACGCAGCTGGAACCAGAAATGGCAGTGCGGCCCAAGGGTGATCACATACGGCGCTTCGCGTATCACGGGAAATGCGTTCCGGCTGAACACCTCCGCGGGCACCCACCCGGCGTACCGCGCCAGGTCGAGCTCGACGACCTGCGAAAAACGCGAGAGGTTCACGACCACAAGGATCACCTCATCTCCGCAGCGCCGGATAAAAGCGAGGACCTTCGGATTATCGGGAAGGAGAAAATCGATCGTCCCCCTGCTGAAGGCCTTGAAACGCTTGCGCATCGCGATAACGCGCTTCATCCACCACAACAGCGAAGACAGGTTTTTTTCCTGGTTCTCCACATTCACCGCCTCGTAGTTGTATTCGGAATCCATGATGAGGGGCAGATAGAGCTGATGCGGGTTTGCCCGCGAAAATCCGCCGTTGCGGTCCGGGCTCCACTGCATCGGCGTCCTGACGCCGTTGCGGTCGCCGAGGTAGAAGTTGTCCCCCATCCCGATCTCGTCCCCGTAATAGATCACCGGCGTGCCGGGCATGGAAAAAAGGAGGATGTTCATCAGCTCGATCTTCCGCCGGTTATTGCCCAGAAGCGGCGCGAGCCGCCGCCTGATGCCCAGGTTGATCTTCGCGCGGGGATCGTCGGCGAATACCCGGTACATGTAATCGCGCTCCTCGTCGGTGACCATCTCCAGCGTCAACTCATCGTGATTGCGCAAAAACAGCGCCCACTGCGCGGACTCGGGGATGACAGGCATGGGGTCGAGGATGTCGACGATCGGGAAGCGGTCCTCCTGCTGGATCGACATGAACATGCGCGGCATGATGGGGAAATGGAACGCCATATGGCACTCGTCGCCATTCCCGAAATAAGAGGCGGCGTCTTCCGGCCACTGGTTCGCTTCCGCCAGAAGCATTTTGCCGGGAAACTTCCTGTCGACGTGGGCCCTCATCTTTTTCAGGAACTCGTGCGTCTCCGGCAGGTTCTCGCAGGCGGTCCCGTCCCGCTCGAAGAGGTACGGAACGGCGTCCAAACGCAGGCCGTCAACGCCCATCTCAAACCAGAAATCGATCACCCGGAGCATCGCGCGCTGGACAACCGGATTGTCGTAATTCAGGTCCGGCTGATGCACGTAAAACCGGTGCCAGTAATAGGCCTTGGCGACGGGGTCCCAGGTCCAGTTCGACTCCTCAAAGTCCTTGAAAATAATGCGGGCGTCTCTGAACGCGTCCGGCGTATCGCTCCATTGATAAAATTTCCGCCACGACGAACCCGGCTCCGCGCGGCGGGACCGCTGGAACCAGGGGTGCTGGTCGGACGTATGGTTGAGGACGAGCTCGGTAATGACCCGGAGGCCGCGCCGGTGCGCCTCTCTCAGGAGTTCCCTAAAATCGCGAAGGTCCCCGTAGGAGGGATGAATACTGACGTAATCGGCGATATCATACCCGTCGTCCTGCATGGGCGACGGATAAAAGGGAAGGAGCCACAGCGCCGTAACGCCGAGGTCCTGAAGATAATCGAGCTTCGAGATCAGGCCCCGGAAATCGCCCATCCCGTCGGAGGTGCTGTCGCAAAACGCCTTGACGTGGAGCTCGTATATCACCGCGTCCTTATACCAGAGCGGGTCTGCGCCGGCTATAACGGTATGATGGTTCATAATTTTTTCCTGCCCGACCGCCGGCGTTTAGACCGCGGCCGCACCTTTCATCTCGGTAACTCTGATCTTCGGCAAGGAGGTCCCTTCCTCCCTGAACTTCGCTATCAGCTTCTCCCGTATCTCACAGCGGAGGTTCCAGGCCGACGGCGCGTCAGCCGCCCTGCACAGTACCCGCAAGACCATCGATTTTTCGGTAACATCGACCACCTGCACGCAAGACATCTTTTCCGGCGTCGAATAGTCGCTCGCCGCGACGATATCACGCACCCATCCCCTGACGTTCTCGACATCGCAGGTAAAATCGACATGGAGCATCACGACGCCGAGCAGAGAGGGGTCCTTGATCGTCCAGTTCTGGATGACCTTGGCCGACAGCACGCTGTTGGGGACCATGATCCGCCGGTTGTCCCAGGTACATATGACGGTGTGCGAGAGCAATATCTCCTCGACCGTGCCGTACTCGCCGTCAAATATAACCGCGTCGTTCAGCCTGATCGGCTGTGAAAAAGATATCGTGATGCCCGCGATAATGTTGGACAGCGCGCCCTGCGCTGCGATGCCGATGACGATCCCGGCAACCCCGGCCGACGCCAGGAGCCCCGCTCCGACGGTACGCACGGTCTCGAACTGCATCAGGAAGATCGTGAACGCAAAAAAATAGATCCCGGCGGTGACAATCCGGCGGGTGATCGTGATCTTCGTCTCCGCCGGCGACACAGCTGCCGGGTCCGTTTTTGCCAGCGCGGTAATAAATTTTTTCTTCCAGCGCGAGAGGAAAACGTTAATAAACCGTACAGCAAAGACGCTGATGATAACTATCAGAAGAGTGACAATCAGCTTGGAAAACACCTTGTCTTCACTCATCGCGCGGAACAGCGCATCAAACGTCACTGACATGGGGATATCTCCTTTCCGGACAACAGACCGGACTGGGCAGCGGGTGGTATGACAGAAGCGGGATACACCCCCCAGATCGACTCATAAAAAACAGGCCGCCGGGTGCGATAACATCCTGAGGCGGCCCGATCTTCCGGCACACGTTATACGGAAGACTTTCCGACGGGCCCGGCTTGATTATATAAAGACACCCATCCCGATAACAAGGGATATTTCAACCATGTTGTGCAAGGGGGCAGCGCCGCACTATTTCTTCTTCTGCGCGCGGCGCTGGGTCCTGGCGACCGCTTTCACCATCCGGTCGTACGCCGCGTTGGGTGTGCTCCCCTCGGTCAGGTGGTCGGCGCAGATCGCCGCGTACCCCGTGCGGTTCCTGATCTTGAAAATCCTGACCGTCAGCGATCCGATCTTCATGGGGCCTCCTTGTGTGGTACCGGTGTATTATTATTTTTTCTTCCGCGGAGGGAATTGAGAAAGCATCTGCGAGACACCCTTATCGATCCTCTTTTGTTTCTCCGCCGGCCTGAGTTTTTTGTTGACCCGCCCTTCCATCGAGCTGCGCCAGACAAGGTTCTTGGTCCGTGCGTCTGCGATGTCCAGAACCAGCGTGCCTTCATAGTAGACCTCCGTGCGTTTTTGTCCGGCCGGACCCGCGTACGGCGCGACACGGTCGTAAAACGCATCGGACATGTCATCGTAGCGCGTATCAAGGATGAACTCCTCGACCTTGGGCTCAACGACCGCATGGTACCCGATCATGAAATCGGGCGCCGCGGCATTCATCACAAACCCTCTCTTCGCCAGCTCTACCTCCACCGAGGCCTTCACGGTCTGATCCAGGGCCGCGGGATCGTCCACACCGGTCACACCCCGCGGCGTCATCCACGCGTAACTCTTGAACTGTGAAAAATCAACCGTCGTGTCATAATTGGTTTTAACATCGGCGGCGTGACACGCCGCAGCGCAACAACAGATGAGCGCCGCCGCAGCTAACTTCTTCATACACCCCTCCCCCTATTTCTCTCCGTCCCGGTTAATCATCCCGATCATCTCGTAGAGCCTCCCGTAACACCGCCGGTTGAACTTCATGACCAGCCGCGGCAGATGGACGTGGTCGCCTTCGCGGAGCTCAGTTTTTGTCGGAGACGAAATCCTGATATCGCCCCCTGCGAGGATATCCTTGAAATCACGGTTCAACTGCCGCACCGTTTTTTCGGAAGGTTTTTCATTGAGCCGGAGCACCGTCAGGGCGCCGGCGTACCGTATCGAGTGGTAGACGCGATAAAACTCTTCGATGTACGCGACCGCCTCGTCGACGCTTTTGACGATACGGAACAGCTGATAATCTTCTTTGCTGATAAAACCAGGGTGCAGCAATTCGCGGTCCACGAAACGTTTCCATGCCGCCCAGTAGGAGGCCCCTTCCGGCTCCATCATGACGATCGGCCGGGGCCGGGCCTTCCCGGTCTGGACCAGGGTGAGCATCTCAAAACCTTCGTCATGCGTGCCAAACCCGCCCGGGAACAGCGCCGTCGCATCGGTCTCTTTGATGAAGACCAGCTTTCTGACAAAGAAATATTTGAAGTTGATGATCTTGTCTTTTTCGTCGATGAACGGGTTGGGTTTCTGCTCGAACGGCAGGCGGATGTTCAGCGCGAACTCTCTCCCCTTACGCGCCCCTTTGTTGCCCGCCTCCATCACCCCGGGTCCGCCGCCGGTAACGACCATGCACCCTTTCTCCGTCAGCCGCCGCGCAAGCTCTTCGGCCATCCGGTATTCCGGGGAATGTTTTTTCGACCGCGCAGACCCGAATATGATCACCTTTTTGACATCCCGGTACGGAGCGAATATCTTGAACGAATAGCGCATCTCCTTGAGCGCGTTGTTGACGAGCTTGAGGTCGCTCCGGTCTCCCGATTCGGTCCCGAGCTTCACAACTGTCGTGAGTATCTCGCGCAGGAGATCCTTGGTCCCGGCGGCGCAGGACCGCTTGCCGAG
>Ga0351925_1038_pt2 | contig 25526 bp, 23 predicted proteins | sample BONcelHT113001D9_FD_206870 | JGI IMG/M metagenome (GOLD analysis project Ga0351925, IMG submission 206870) | Enriched cells from coal bed in the Powder River Basin, Montana, United States - BONCAT cells T11 rep2 HSBNCT.T11.300.1.D9 ... | reverse complement strand
TTCGATCCAGGTGGCAAGAAATGAATCGCCCTGCCTCCTCAAGAAGACCGCCGGCTCCCAGGCAGTCGCCATGAGCGGAATGATGTTCGGGGCAGTCGGCGGGGCGCTCGGCGCTATAGCCTCGCATGGAGTGGAAAAATCGGGCGGAGATAAATTGGCCAGGGAATGCGCGCTGCCGGATTTTAGCAAACTCGTCCTGGAAGGGTTCGTGGACCGTCTGCAAAAAGACTTTCCGACCTGGCCGATTCCGGCTGTTTTGGAAAGACCGGTAGGTGATGAATACAAGCCGTCCGGATCGACTCATCTCCTGGTTCTGCGGGTGACTCAGATCCAAGTGGATGACTCAACCGGGCTGCTTGCAATTTCCGTTGGAAAGATGCTCGATCCCGCCGGACAGGTGGTATGGGAAAAGGGATATACTTACAAGACCAGCGAGTATTCAAGGCCCACCTCGTTAAAGATGCTCGAAGCGGAAAACGGCAAACTTCTGAAACAGGAGTTCTTCTTTGCGGCGGAGAAAACAGTATCCGATTTTATGGACCATTTAAAAGGTGTTCCCCCGACCGCAAATCCTCCAATAAAGGATGCGGCCATGGCCCAGGTTGAAGGATCTTGAGGTTCCGGCAGTCGGGAGGGGCGCGGCGCCAAAGGGTCGGGCAGTGGCCCGACCCCCGATCCGGGCCCTGACGTTTAATCGTCAACACTGACGTGGTGTCTTCCCTTATTCCGGGTCATGAGCGAATGGAATGCACCAAAGTCTCGAGGGAAGCCACCAGATCCACATATACGCTAGTCGACTCCCGCCGGGACACGTGTAGATAAACAGGACCGGTATACCCAGTGTGGTAACGGGGCGCTGCAAAATTATCAATACCTCTACGATAAAACTGGAAACATTACCGATATAAACGATCTCAATCAAATTCCGGATCAGCCCTCGAAAAGCCGGCATTTCACCTATGATAAGCTCAACAGGCTGACCGTGGCGTCAAGCCCATCCCACACTTCAATCACCATGAACTACAACTCGATCGGCAATATCCGGCTGAATACCAAAGTTGCAGCCACCAACTATGTATACGGAGATCCGGCCCATCCACAGGCCGTTACCGCCGCCGGAAGCAATACCTATCAATACGATGCCAACGGCAACATGATAGCGAAAAACGATTTCAGGCTGCACTACGACTACGACAACAGACTAATCAGGATAAGCACGAGCAGCGGAGCAACCCTGGCCGAATTTCTCTATGACTACACGGGGGCAAGGGTCAAGAAATGGACCAGCGCGTCCTCGACGGTTTACGTTGGGAAACTCTACGAGTGCTCCGCCGGCGAGTGCGCCTCCAACAGTGGCACCAAGCACATTTTTGCAGGAAGCAGAAGGGCGGCGTCAAAGCAGGGCGCGGAAATCACTTACTACCATCCGGACCACCTTGGCGGCCTGAACGTTGCCACGGACATTGACGGCCATTTGATTGAGACCGACACCTATTACCCCTTCGGCGAGAATCACGAAGGGCCGGAAAACTCCGGAGTCAAATACAAGTTCACCGGACAGGAAAAGGACTTCGAAACCGCCGTCGGCCTTTATTACTACGGAGCAAGATACTATGATCCGGTGATCGGGAGGTTCATCAGCCCCGATACAATCGTCCAGGCCCCCGGTGATCCGCAGACGCTTAATCGATATAGTTATTGCCGGAATAATCCGCTGATTTATACTGATCCCACGGGGCATATTTTTGGTATAGACGATTTCATTTTTGGCATGATAGTGGGGATTCTGCTGAATGTTACAACATCCGCGATCATGGGTGGCGATTTGACCTCGGCTGCGGCCATGGGAGCTCTTAGTGGGGGCATGTTCTCTTTTGCAGGAACAATTTCAGGCCCCTTGGCCAAGACTCTTTGCACGACTGTCCAGGTTGCTAAGGTTGCCACTCATTCTGCAGTAGGAATGGCGACAGGAGCAATCTCCGCAGTTGCCAATCATGGTGATGTTTTGCGGGGTGCGCTGACTGGTGGGTTATCAGCAGGGGTCGCTAGTTATCTGGGGGGCTATATTCCTTCGGTTGGGGGCAAATATGGTGATTTTGGCATCAAGCTTGCCGGGCATTCAGCTATCGGCAGCTTAACTGGAGGCATTTCCTCGGTCGTGATGGGTGGGAGTTTTGGTGAGGGCGCCGCTCAAGGAGCGTGGACTTCAGCTTACGGCTTTATTTTTAATGAGGCAATGCATTCGCTTCAGGACGATGATTCAATGACCGAATTTCGACAGGATAGCTCGGGGTCCGCCCAGAATAACAGCTTTCTGTCAGGTGCTTATAATTTCATTGGCCAATATCTGTGTGGTGTTCGTTGGAGTATTGAATACCTAAAATGCAACGAAGGCCCCATTGTAACTAAAAACTGCTATGCAAGGGCTGAGTTCAAGTACCGAAACTGTATCAAAGAAGTTGAGAGGAAGCATAATGTCAATACGAAGTAATATATCTAAAGTGGGGGTAATAAAGCTAGTTATTGCATCCGTGGCCGCAGGTATTATTTACTGGGCGAGTGGACTGATCACATCAAGTAGTGATATTGTTTATGGTATTGTAACTTTTGCAGCCTTTCCTTTAGTTATAGGATTGATTTTTAAGGCAATAACGCCTAAAGCTTCGGTCCCATTTACTCTTTCATATTGCATGTTAGCTTTTATTACTAGACTATTGTTGATTGTATTTCGTCAGTTCCTGGTTTTCTTTGGTGACGAGCACCTTATTGGCTACATAACTAGTACCTTCTACTCTTTTTTATACGCTGCACCGTTTCAAATCTTGTTCTCTTTGCTCGGCTGTGTGGTTATTAACAAATTAAGGCGCCGATCACATCCGCATAAGGGAGCAGAGTTACATAGGCATAGCGAGATAGAGCGATAAAATGTTCGGGCGAAGAGCCCAATGATAATGCCTTCAGATTTCGAGAAGTGGATTATCGAGAGGTGTGACGCAATATTGTTGAGTTGAGTTAAGCTCGGTATCAAAGAGAATCTTCACCAGGACTTCCTTCGATTGCGGACCTTCGCTCAGCCTTCCAGTCTTCGATCTCCTGCCTCTCGATAACGCCGATCCAGCGGTCAACGGAGCTTATTTTCTTTTTCACCTGCTCAAGGTCCACGGCACGGCGCTCCAGGGACTCATCGGCATCGTCAAGAAAGACAACCAGAGCCTTTGACCTGCGTATCCCAACGGGCTTTCGCTTAGGCTCAACGATCCCGTCATGGTAGATAGCTTCAACTGTTTGCGGCATGTTTATGGGTCCTTTTCGATAAAGCGACTTTATCCTTCACCCGCTGAATGCAATCCACTCCTGAATATATCACAAAGCGCCTTCACCCGCGCCTTCGATTCCCGGAAGGCGAGGGCAGGAGCATATGCGCGGGATTTTCTTCCTTCGACACTCCCTATTCACCAATAATCTTCACCAGGACGCGCTTGGGTCTTCTGCCGTCGAATTCTCCGTAGAAGATCTGTTCCCAGGGACCGAAGTCGAGTTTTCCCCTGGTAACCGCGACAACCACCTCGCGCCCCATGACCTGCCTTTTAAGGTGAGCGTCGGCGTTGTCTTCACCCACATTATGCCGGTAGCCGGAAACGGGCTGGTGGGGGGCGAGCTTTTCCAGCCACTCGGCATAATCGGAGTGAAGCCCGGATTCATCATCGTTTATGAATACCGATGCGGTTATGTGCATGGCATTGCACAGCAGGAGGCCTTCCCTGATTCCGCTCTCGATCAGGCACTGCTCGACCTGCGGCGTGATGTTCGTAAATGCCATCCGGGCGGGGACGTTGAACCACAATTCCTTGCGATAGCTTTTCATAATTTCGGCTATGTCGATATGCGTAAGGTTTCAACTTTTTTCGGAAACAATACCCCACTTGAGAAAGAGGGCTACCGTTTTCCGCCCTTGATTTCCATTCCGATCTTGAACGCCTGGCCCACCGGCTCTCCCAGCTTGAAATAAGACTTGACCGCGCCGGTGATGTACATCAGCGGATCGACCTTTTGGGGATCGGGTTCGCCGTCCTTCATGTATTCCTCCGAGACGTGCACCTCCTCGATCCGGCCGATCACCAGCATGTGGCTGCCGAGATTGAGCAGGTGGACCACCTTGCACTCCAGATTGACCGGGCACTGCTCGATGAGGGGAGCTTTTTCCAGTTTTCCGTAAAAGACGGAAAAACCGCACACCTGCGCCTTGTCCTCCTTTGTTCCGGAGAAAATTCCGCAGAAATCGGTTTCTTTCGCCTGGCCCGCATTGGGAACATTGACCGAAAAAACTCCGTTTTCCTTCATGCCCTTGAGCGTGTGGCGGTGGTGCTGAAGGGCTACCGTTAGCATTGGAGGCGTGCTGCAGGCAATGCCGCTCCATGCCGCTGTCATGAAGTTCGCCTTGCCGTCCACGTCGGCGCCGATGAGAAACGCCGGCATTGGATAGACGAGTGTCTGAGGACCCAGGGTGATTTTTTTCATTGAATGCCTCCTGAAGCAGATTTGAAGAAACCGGGCTGACCCTCGAAGAGTCAGGCGACTACCCTCCCCACGGCGGGAGGGCAGGGGGAAGGGTAGAAAAAGCTGATGGCGCCCCTCCCTGCTTCCACGCTCCCCTGACGAGGGGGAAGGTTAACAATAGGACTTTGGGCCTCTAAAATCCAGCTTTGTCTGGGAGACCAACTGGCCATCGGCTCTTGCATTTACTGGATTCCGGCTATTGTATGAAAGTCAAATGGTCCAGTGCAAGTTGGTGACTACACAGCATTTAACTGGATTCCGGCTGCGCCGGAATGACGGTTTTCATTGTTTCGTTGTGCCTGCCGAGGCAGGCATGGCCCGTTCGCCGGAATGACGTTAAAGTCCCATGGTCGACCGGGGGGAGGTGGGAATCGTTACCGGGAGACATCTTCGTCTGGCGGAACAAATCCCCCCCGCCCCCCTTTAGAAAAGGGGGGAGAAGTCAATGACGGCTTTCATTGATTGCCGTGCCTGCCGGGGCAGACATGGCCGTTCGCCGGGGTGACGCAAGTCTGGATTTGAGCGATGTGGTGATTTGATCCCTCTTTATACCGCAAAAGGGGAATCGCGGCAGAGCGCTCTTCGTATTCCGGGATGTCCTGAAAAACGATGGGGGATGCAGATGGAACCCGTTTATGCCGATGGAGGAGGGCTCCCGCCTAACGGAGGGGAAAGGTCAAGACCGGGCAGCCACCTCTCCCGCCTGGCGGCGGGCCAGGGTGACAATGGGCCACCCGTCGAGCACGATGGTTTCGGCTACGTGGAACCAGGGGCGGACGGTTGCCTTGAGATGGTCAAGGAGGGATTCGAGAAAACCGCTCGCGATTATGAAAGGGTAGCCTTTCCACTCATCGGTCTCCAGGATCTTTTGGAGGATGGGCCATTCCAGGTTCATCACCAGGAGGTCGGATGCAGCTTTCAGGACAGCGGGGCGGTCCGCCGCGAGAAAGCTTATTTTGTCCGCTGCGCCGTTGAGCTGCGCGTTCCGGCGGGCGACGCACAGGGCGGCCATATTGCAGTCGATTGCGATCACTCGCCGGGTTCCGAGCAGAATACAGGCAATCGCCAGGATTCCTGTTCCCGTGCCAAGATCCACGGCTTTATGGATCTCGTTGGCTTGGAAAAGGGCGGCGAGAGCAAGGATGCAACCTCGCGTGGTCGGGTGAAGGCCGGACCCGAACACGATTCCGGGATCGATCCTGATCGGGATGCCGGGAGAGATACCGGAGAGGATGCCGGAGGGGATGCGGGGGGGAGGTCCGAGCGAGTCTTCGGAACCTCTCGCGGCGAGGATGGTGAATGGGCCGATTGTGAATTGCGCCCCGGAGACGTCCTGCCATTGTTCATAGGGGAGGGTATAGCTCGAAGTCAACTGCCATTGGGGGTTGGATTTCACCCATTCCAGGATGGAATCGAGGGCTTCCGCCGTATAGAAGAGATAAAAATATGGCGGCTCCGGCCATATCCCGGCAAGTCCTTCCTCCGGAACGCCGGGCGGGAGCCGTTCACCTCGAAGTTCATATACCCGGAGTATTGTCATTCCGCACTCCAAAAAACAAATCCTCCCCGAAGGGAGGATTTGCGTGACTATCGGTGATCATGCTGCCTTGAACAAGGGGCTTTTTATTCAAAGGCGCATCGTCAAAATACGCCGGCCATGCGACCTTGAACAAGGGGGCCTTTACTTTCTCGTTCTTTTCGGCGCCTCCGGTTTCAGCGGGGCCTGGGCTTCCTTTTTAGGGGCCTTCACCGGGGCCGCGACGGTTTCCGTCTTGGCCGGGGCGGTATTTACATTCAGATCATAGGTTACGATGGTGCTCTTGGCATCCCAGACCTTGAGAAGGTCCTTGGCAAGCACAATGCTTATCACGAGCTGGTTCTTGCCGTCTCCATTGAGATCTCCGATCCGGACCCCTGTGATCGTTCCGCTCAGGTCCCTGGTCTTCCAGTTTTCCACCATTCCGAGCTGGTCCCACGAGAGCGAAACGATCTCTCCCCTGTCATACATCTTCATGGAGTCGGGGAGGAACTTGTCGAGGCTGGTAGTGGTGCGGTTGAGGACCAGTTCCACAATGCCGTCCTTGTTCAAGTCGGTGACCAGCATTGGAGAAGGGATGAAGAAAAGGTCAACCAGGTTGTACCGGCGGTCCTCCACCTTGGATTCGAAGGTGTTGGTCGTCGCGCAAAACATATTGTTGCCTTTCCAGATCTGGTCCCCGGCGGGATTGAGGACCACCAGGCGGTTCGATCCGTCCACCAGGATTGTCTCCTCTGTATTGTCATTATTGATATCCGCCTTTACGAAGTTGAATACATTGCACCTGTTGGAAACATTGACCGGCGTAACAGGGCTGAGGGTATTGCCTCGAAGCTGCATTTCATGGATCTGGCCCTTGAAAGCGGTATCGTCGATCGCCCCTTTCTCCTGCCCCACCAACACTTTCCCTCTCTTGCCAAGGTAAACGGTATTCAGGAAGTAGGGGATCTTTTCGGCAACCACCTGCACTTTGCCGCCGGTAAAGGAAAGCACATAGGACATGGCATCTTCGCCCGAGTTCGGGTCGGCTTTGGCTTTATCCGCGGCCCCGCGTGGTATGTTCCTTCTTCTAAGGTTGGTGAGATAAATATTTGATTTGCCGTCTTTGTTGAGATCCGCCACGCAGACCCACACGAACCGGTTCACGAGTCCGGCCTCGAAAGACCCAACCACTTTGAGCCCCTGGCCCTCCTTACGGTAGATGCTCAGCTTGTTGGAATTGATCGCAACGATTTCAGCGCGGCCGTCGCCATCGAGGTCGCCTACATCCATTCCAACTATTCCACCCTGGAAAGTCTGGCTCCTCCAGATCCCGGGCTGCCTGACCGCGCCTTCGGGCGTTACTTCGATAAAGTTCGGATTGAGATAGGAGATCTTGTCTCCGGAAGCCAAGGCGCCCGGAAGGAGAAACTCGGGGTTCCTGGTGGCGAGCATGTCCGCTTCGGCCGCGGCGCTCTGGGTCTTTTCACCGGGCTTGGCAAAAACCTTCTGATTGATTTCCTGGGCAAACTGGTTGACCTGCGGGACAACTTCGTCGAGGTTTTTGGTCTGGGCGTAGAAAGAAACCGGCTCACCCTTTCCGGAAACGGAAACCATCTTCGAATCTATGCTGACCGACTGGCCCATTCCGGTGATGCTGCCGAAAAGGACATAATCAGCCTTGAGAGCGGCGCCAATCCGCAGAGCATCATCGAGTGAAATGCTTTTCATTCCCTTGGCCGCCTGTTCGACGGAGGCGCGGTCGAGCACCTGCACCTTTCCCTGCCACGCGAGACGGGACGTCAGCATGTCCCTGACTCCACTTTGCAGGTAGTGGAGTTCGCCCGGTGTATTCATTGCAAAGGGCAGTATGGCGATCTTCACGGGAGCGTCCCCGGTTTGCGCACTGGCCAAGTGAAAAGGCGCAAGCCCGAAAACCATGACAATAGTTAACGCAAACACAACAGCGGCTTTCCTCATTGACATTCGATTCTCCTTCTGGTGCAATATTTACCTGATTTGTAAGCTCTTCCGATTGCGAATCCAGCATTGGCGCCAACATGGCAATGGCGATTTTTTTGTTCCGAAATTCAGCGTATTTTGCCGCTTTCCGAGAAAAATGACGTTTTGGGAATGATTTTTTCCCCGGTCCGTACAATAGTTCAGGTTCATTGCCCATATCAAGTCTTTTATTCCAGTTTGCGCGCCCATTGTGTAAAGAATTGTAAACGCTAATAGTAAACTGGATTTTTGAATGAGATTTTTGCTTGACAACTGTTGGAGTTTCGAATTAGAGTGCGCCCAATTGTGGTAAAGGGGCAAACCGCTAACCCTTTAACGATCTGGAAGGAGGTGGAGTAGGTCAAAGATATCAATAGGTTGGGGCTAAGTAAGGAAAGAGTATGTAATAACGTCAGCTTTTGAGGAGGAAAGAGCAATGAGAAAGCACCTGATGGTTTTGGCGGTTGTATTGCTGGCGGTGGCTATTGCCGCTCCGGCTTTCGCCGCGGTGGAATTCAAGTACGGCGGTCAGTTCCGCACGCGTTTCGTGGCTGAAGATAACGTGCGCGACGGCGTTGACTCCGGTGATATTACCAACCTTCCGTTTGCGGTTGCGAACGGCAATGCGGTTCTCAATCCCCTGACGGGCGCGCTGATCGCGACCAAGGTCCCGTTCACCACTCACAGTGGGGATGACAACAGAGTGTTTTTGGACACCCGCCTGAGACTTTACTTCACCTTCCTCGCCAGCAAGAACCTGAAAGTGGTGACGAAGTTTGAAGTAGGCGACGGTTTTTGGGGTGACGGCGGCGGCGGCGGTCGTGTTGGCCAGAACCGCGGCATGAATCCCGGTGGTGACGCTGTTGCGGTCGAAGTGAAGAACATGTATGTGGAGTTCAACATCCCCAATACTCCGTCGACAGCTATCGTCGGTCTCCAGACCCTGACGCTGCTGGATTCGTGGATTATTGACGATGATCTTCCCGCGGCTGTTGTCGTGACGAAGTTCGCTCCGTTCAAGGTTACCCTCGGCTACGTCGGTACCCAGAGCGGTTGGGAAAGGCGCTTTGCTTCAAGCAGCCAGATGCCGCATACGAGCAGCGCTTACAATGTCGATACGTGGTTTGGCGCTCTTGATTATGCCAGCGGTCCCTTCAAGGCCTCTTTGGTCGCTCTGTTCCAGGATGGCCATGACAGCTCGATCAGCATCGATCCTGCCGCCATGTTTACTCCTTTCAGCGATTTTTCCGCTGGTCCTGCTCAGATTACCGCAACCCAGGTGGGTACGGTTGTTGCCGGTTTTGGTGGCGGACTGCCTGTTACTGCCGCGCAGGTTGGCCAGATCAATCGTTTCGGTTCCTTCAATTTCCTGAAGAACGTGCATCCGAAGGACAACTTCCTGGTCGACTTGGGCTTCAACCTTACCTACAAGACCGACTGGTTGATGGCTTATGTTAATTTCGTGAAGAACCTCGGAAGCGTTGACGGCGTATTCAGGCCTGCTATCGCCAGCAATGCGGTATTTGATGCTGCTCAGGCTGCCGGCTTGCTTCTGAACAACGAAAGCCTCGGTTCGGTTGATTACGAAGGCTGGATGATCGATGCAGGCGTGACCTATTACTGTGGTCCCTACACTCTGAATGCCGGCGGTTTCTACACCACCGGTCCGAAATTCAGCAGCGATCCCGGCAATGGCAACACCATTCTGCGCAATGGCAATGGAAACAGCACCACAACTGGTGAGGGAAGTTTCCTTGGCATGACAAGCAAGAACGTTGATTGGTTCGTGTATCCCGGCCTGACCGGCAAGTACTTTTCGGAAATCGTCGGTGGTGGTATTCTTGGCGACGATATCGACGTTCACCGTGGATTCAGCACGACATCCCCGTCGTCAGCGATGGGAAGCGCGACCCAGTTGAGCACGCTCTACTGGAGAGGCTACCACTTCCCGACCAACCTGTGGACGGTCACCGCCGGTGCTTCGTGGCAGGTAATGGAAAAGACCAAGCTCAGCGCTTCCTACTGGTACTTTGGAACCGCTGAAGACGTGCCTGTTGCATTCATTGGGGCAACCGCGACTGCCGCTTCTCCTTTCGGCACCACGGGTAACGGACGCTTCAAGATGTCCAGCAACATCGGTCACGAACTCAACTTCTACCTTGACCAGGGCATCGTTGATGGCCTGACCCTGACGCTGGTTGGCGCTTACCTTATCGCCGACGACGCTTGGGCGCCCATCCCCTTCGGTGCTGTTACCAACAATCTCCAGACCACTTCGATCCCCAACAAGGCAGCCGATGCATTTGAACTCGGCGCCAGATTGCAGTGGAATTTCTAAGTCAGTACTCGGTTAGCCCTGGCTGACCGGAACCCGGATGGAGATCTCTCCATCCGGGTTTTTTTTTGCGCGCCCGGCAGGGCGACGCCCGCTTCGGTTGACTGCCTGTTCTCCGGCTTCCCCGCTTATGCTAAAATGGTTGTCTTTTGCTCGGCCATTTAATCCGGGGGAAGGACACCCCCCTCACGTTTTGTTTACCATTGCAGACGAAATAAACAGGAACATCCGATGTCGAAATTCCTCAAGGTAAAGACTGCTCAGCAGGTCCTGGCGCTGCTCTCCGAAATCCGGCCGCTTCCCTCCGAGACCATTCCGCTTGAAAGGGCCCGCGGCAGGACCGTGGCCTCGGATATCCGCGCTCCCGAGGCCGTGCCCCATTTTTTCCGGGCAACCATGGACGGATTCGCGGTCCGGGCCGCCGACACCTTCGGCGCTTCCGAAAACCTTCCGGCCCTGCTGACAACCGCCGGCGAGGTGCTGATGGGGGAGTGCGCGAAGGCGCCCCTGGTACCGGGGACCGCCGTGGCCGTGGCGACCGGCGGCATGCTGCCCGAAGGCGCCAACGCGGTGGTGATGATCGAGTACACCCAACCCGCCGGTAGCGGAGTAATTGAAGTTACAAGGCCGGTAGCGCCCGGTGAGAATCTTCTTGCCCCTGGCGACGACATCCGGATGGATGAAAAGCTGTTCGAACGCGGCCGGCTTCTCGGGCCACGGGACATCGGCGTGCTCGCTTCTCTTGGGATTACCGAAATCGAGGTTTTCCGCCGCCCCAGGGTGGCCCTCATTTCCACGGGGGACGAAATAGTTCCGGTCCAGACGCATCCGTTGCCGCCCGGGAAAGTCCGCGATATCAACACGTTTGCCCTCGCCGCGCATATGGAGGCCGCGGGGGCCGAAATCGGTCTTCGCGCCACCGTTCCCGACCGGCTCGAAGAACTCGTTTCGGCATGCCTGGATGCCCTGCCGGGACACGATATGATAGTACTTTCCGGTGGCAGTTCGGTAGGGACTCGCGACTACACGATTAAGACACTCGAGCGGCTGCCCGATTCAAAGCTCCTGGTGCATGGCGTGGCCATACGCCCCGGCAAACCTGTCATCCTTGGTCTCAGCGGAGAAAAGGTCTTCTGGGGCCTTCCCGGCCAGCCCGTATCCGCGCTGATCACGTGCAGGGTGTTCGTGGCGCCCTCTCTGGACCGTTTGCAGGGACGGTGTGAAGCAGGACTCAGAACCGACGGGTTTGGGACCTTTCAGGCGATCCTTGACCGCCGCCTCCCATCCGTGCACGGTAGAACGGACTTCATTCCTGTGACCGTATCGATTGGAGAGGATCGGGTTGTTCGCGCCGTGCCGATATTTGGAAAGTCCGGCGCCATAAGCATTCTTGCCCGCGCGGATGGATACGTGATAGTGCCCGAACACGCCGAAGGGTATGACAGGGGTGACGAGGTGACTGTTCACCCCTTTGTTTAGCATGCCCTGAGTCGATGGTTTCGCTTACATTGCCGACTGCAATTCGAGTGGATTGTGCCGAACGGCTCCCTCCCATTCGGATGCTTCCTGGTTTTCCCAGGCGGGGAGAGGAAGGAGAGGGGGTTGAAAAAACTGATTGACACCCCCTCCCTGCCTCCCCCGTCGAAGGGGGAGGAGTTAGCCATTAGAATCCCGGGCACTAAATCGATATTGGGTGCAGAGGCTATTAGCGAGATCCTAATCGGACACCGCCCCTGCCCCCTTAAGGAAAAGGGGAGAAAGCCCGTGGCCTTACCGGCTACCTGGACCGATCCTTGAGCGGCTGCCCTTAACCTGCTACCCTGGAGCGTTCACCAGTTCCCTGTAAAAGTCGAGTGTCTGCAGCGCGATGCTTTTCCAACTGAATATTTCCTCGACGCGCTTGCGGCCGCGGCCGCCCATCTCGCGTGCCCGCTCCGGTGAAGCGATAAGCCGATTTACCGCATCGGCGAGGTCCCTTGCAAATTTTTCAGGGTCTTTGGGCTCGGAGTTATCGGTTCCCATCGGATCGAAGGGGACCAGCAGACCGGTTTCACCGTCCACAATTATTTCGGAAATGCCGCCGACCGCCGAGCCGATAACCGGAGTCGAGCACGCCATGGCCTCGATGTTTATCAGGCCGAAGGGTTCGTAAATCGAGGGACATACAAAAACCGAGGCCATCGAATACAGGCAGATCACTTCCTCCTTGGGCAAAAAATCCGGAATCCAGAAAATAGGGTTATCACTTTCCCGCCTCGCCTCTTCGACCTTGCTCGCCATCTCCCGCCCGATCTCCGGGGTATCCGGCGCTCCGGCACACAGCACGATCTGCACGCCCGGCCTTATATGCCTGAGCGCATGCACCAGGTGGATGATCCCTTTTTGCCTTGTGATTCTGCCCACGAAGAGCAGGAACGGCTTTTCAGGGTCTATTCCGTACCTTTGCGCGATGGATTTTCCAATAATGCATCTATAGAGCGCCGGATCGATGCCGTTATAGATAACGCGGACCTTCTCGGGGGCAACGCCGTACAGATGCCTGACATCGGCGCTCATTGCCCGCGAAACTGCTATTACACCGTCCGCGTTCGCATAGGCTGTCTTTTCAAGCCAACTGCTCACCTTGTAGGCTGGACCGAGTTGTTCTTCCTTCCATGGCCTGTGCGGCTCGAGCGAATGTGTCGTGAGCACCAGCGGAACGCCGAGAATCTGTTTGAGGAGGCAGCCGGCGAAGTGAGTGTACCAGGTGTGGCAGTGTATGATATCCACCCCCTCGAGAGTTCCGGCCATGACGATGTCGCGCGCCAGGACGTCGGCAAGCTTTTCCAGGCGAGAGTCGCCTAATCCGAACGGATGGCCGGGATCGATGCCGTTGACCCTGACGCCTGGCGCCTTTTCATCCTGCTTTCCAAAACAGAGCACCTGCACCGAGTTGGCCCCATCTTCGGCCCCGGCAAATTCACGGACAAGGTTTTCGACATGGACACCCGCTCCGCCGTATATGTTCGGAGGGTATTCGTTGGTCAGGATCGCTATCTTCATTTGTTCGGCTGACTCCTTCTGAACGTGTCGAGATTTTCCGCTCCCGCTCCTGTTCCCCCGGCCGAAGCACCCGATGTCTGGACGGGCGGGCGGAAGCTGCTCACTCCAGCGAAGGATGGGTCGAGCCACGATCCCGTTCCTCAACTGGAGATAGCATCCGAGCTTTCATTTGCATTAATGTGTTTATTTTTGGGGAGCCATGGGAACAGGAGAATTACCCGGAAAATCCTCGCAAGATCCGTGAATTTTTCGTCAGGACGCTTCCAGATGGACGACCCTTCCCTCCGGAGACCACATTCTTTTTTTCGGGACGGCGGTTTCGAAGCACTCGATGAAATCCCCCACCTTCGCTCCAATATATCCGGGGATCTTGACACCCACCTGCTGTCCATACCTGGCCTCTCTTACCGGATGCTTTTCCACCTGGAGGGATTCGATCCTGGAACTGTGGACGGGGCCCATAGCGGCGACTATCCGAAAATTCTTTCCCACCTGAAGAGCACCCTCTTCAACCTGGCAACCAAGAATTGCTCCTTTATCCGTTTTGAAAACCGCGATTACCTTGCACTTGCCGGTAACGGTTTCTTCCGGCTCGGGCGGAACGAGATTTTTACCTATTTCCTTGAGGTCCTCGACGATTTTGTAAATCACATTGTAAAGTCTGACCTCGACTCCCTTATCCCTTATCCACTGCTCCAGTCTGGGGGCGACCCCCACCTCGAAGCCCAGGACCAGTTTGCTTCCGGTTAGCGCCATCAGCAGGTCCTGTTTGGATACGGCGCCCACTCCGGCATGTATGATCTTAATATCGGCATCGTCAAGCTTGAGCTTCGAGAGAAGAGTCGAGACGGCTTCCACGCTTCCCTGCGAATCGCACTTGAGCACGACCGCCAGAATCCGTTTTCCTTCATCGGCGGTACCGAAACCTATAGGCAAGACCCCACTCTGTGTGAGGTCCTTTTGAAATTGCACGCGTTTTTTATGAGGCACATTAAACTCCATCCGTATGTATTTCAGGTCCGATCTCGGGACCGTTAAACCGGAATTCAAGATATTACAATATTAAGGTGCTCGGAGTGGACAGGCTAGGTCGGCGCCATAAATAAACGTGGTGGAGGAGGTATCGGGGTGTGGGCAATCACCCGGGGTTGCGCCGGCAATTTGGTTGCCGGTGCGCGAAGCCAAGAGGTATTACGATCGAAGTGAGAAATGCAGGGGAGGAGAAGCCGTCGCCGTCAGGGCAATTCACGAGGGCAGGGCAATTGTCCCGCCGCCAAGGAGGAGGTCGCCGGAGTAGAACACCGCGGCCTGCCCCGGCGTAACCGCCCGCTGGGGCACGTTGAATCGGACTGAAGCAGTATTTGCGCCAAGGGGCGTCACTTCGGCCCGCGAGGGCGCGTGCAGGTTGCGAATCCGCGCCTCGCATTCAATCGGTCCCGTGGGAGCGTCCACGGAGACCCAATTGAGGCCCGTGACCATGAACTCGCCGCGGACGAGGTCTTTTGCCCGGCCCACCCGCACGGTATTGGTCGCGGGTTCGATCCCGGTAACGTAATACGGTTCGCTGGATGCAATACCAAGCCCCCGTCTCTGGCCCACTGTATAGGAATAGATCCCCTTGTGCTCTCCCAGCCGGTTTCCGTCCATGTCGAGAATGGGGCCGCCCGACAGGGCCTTCAGTCCGGCGCGCTTTCGGACGAATTCCGGATATTTTCCCGAGAGTATGAAGCAGATTTCCTGGCTGTCCTCGGTGAGAAATTGTTTTATGCCGGATCGCTCGGCCCAGGCAAGGGTTTCCCGCTTGGAGGTGGTCCCAAGGGGGAAAACCGCGCGGGCAAGCTGCTCCTGCGACAGCCCCATTAGGAAATAAGACTGGTCCTTGGACCGGTCTTCGGCGCGGTGGAGTTGATAGCGATCCGCACCCGCGCCGCCAGGGGGGCTCAGCCGGGCGTAGTGCCCCGTCGCAAGCCGCTCCGCTCCACATCCGAGCGCGTCGGACAGCAGCAGGCCGAACTTGATCGCGGGGTTGCATGTAATGCAGGGATTGGGCGTCATTCCCCCCTGGTAGGCCTCGATGAAGGGGGTGATCACCCGGGATTCGAATTCTTTTCGAAGGTCAACCATGGTAAGCGGGATATCGAAATGCGCGGCAAGCCCGCGAAGCAGGACCTCGCGCTCGGCGATTATTTCGGCAGTCCCGTCCACGTCCCCGGGTAAGGGGAGCAAACGCATGTGGATGCCAAATACATCATGCCCCTGCTCTTGCAGAAGAACTGCCGCGCGAACGCTGTCAACGCCCCCGCTGATTGCCACCGCGATTTTCAAGGCAGGATTACGCCTTCTCGAGGGGTTCCCGGAACTCGACGATCGCGAGGCATGAAGAAAAAGGGTGTGCCGTTTCTTTCTGACATGGAGATCAGGCAAGCGTCCTGTCAAAGGTTACGATCATGGCCCTCACCGTGCAGGTCTTGACGCAAAGTTCGCAGGCGCTGCACAGCTCGGAATCAAAAAGGACCTCCATCTCGGGCCTCTTCACGTGCAGGGCGCCGGTCGGACAAACGGCCGTACAGGACCCGCACTGATAGCACTTCTCTTCATCGCGGCGAATTCCCTGTCCAACCGGTTCCACCGCGACGCCCACTTCTTCGAGATAGCGAATCCCCTTTTCGAAATCGGGCATGCTGCCTTGCAACTCCATTACCAGCATCCCCTCTTTTCTCGGGAAAATCTGCGCCTTCAAAATATTGAAGTTCAAATTATAATGACGTACCAGGTTGGTAATGATTGGCTTGTCCACAATCTCTTTTGAAAACCTCAACACCAGCCTTCTCGAATGCATCAAAATCCGCTCCTTCCTTTTTCAGCTTGGCCTAACAATAACATCGCGGGCGGGAAAGTCACAACATTTTTGAGCACCGCGGCGGTGAGTGAAGGAGCGGACGGGCACCCCTTTTAATTGACCTGTCGCGCATTTACGCTATACTAAACAGAACAGCTTTTTATTAGGAATTCCTCTGGTATGAGCTTCAAAGGAGCGAATTTACATGAAAGAGCCGGGAGAGGGAATTTGGATTTCGGCAATGCATCGATGAACGCGCGGCGGATGGCGGAACAGGATCAGGAGAGAGCCGGACTATGAAATTGTCTACCAGGAGCCGTTACGGGACTCGTTTGATACTTGATATGGCAATCCATTATAATGACGGGCCCATTCGGCTCGGAGCCATTGCCAAGAGGCAGGGAATTCCCCTGAAATACCTTGAACAGATCATAATTCCGCTGAAGAAAGCCGACTACATCCACAGCGTGCGTGGTCCAAAGGGAGGGCACCTGCTGGCCAAGCCTCCCGAGGCGATCACCGTGGGAGAAGTAGTGTCCCTGCTGGAGGGTGGCATCAAGCTCACCAAGTGCACCGAGCAACCCAGGACGTGTGGGCGTTCCGAGTTTTGTGTGACACGGTTCTTGTGGCAAGAGGCAACCGCGGCCATTCATCAGAGGCTGGACCAGGTTACGTTTGCCGATCTCGTTTTGAAGTCGGCGGTCCTGGGGGAGGTCCGCCCCATGTGTGGGTCCGAGGGCGATGAAGCCCCGGAATAACTTCCTGTATCCCGGTGAACGCACCGAGTCAAAGGATACCTGTTGATAATCAAATCGATTGCAGTCAGCAAGAAAAAGGGTACCCGCAAGGAATGCGTGGACAGGGCACTCCTGGTCAAGGACCACGGAGTCGAGGGAGATGCCCACGCCGGACCCTGGCACAGGCAGGTGAGCTTTCTTGCCCTGGAAAGCATTGATAAGGCCCGCGCCGCCGGCCTGTCCGTAACCTTCGGGGATTTTGCCGAAAATATCGCAACCGAGGGAATCGATTGGCCGCGAATACCGGTAGGGACCCGCTTCCGGCTGGGTGAATCGGCACTGGTTGAGGTGACCCAGATCGGGAAAGTTTGCCATAAGAAGTGCGCTATCTATTATCAGGCCGGCGATTGCATCATGCCGCGAGAGGGTGTATTTGCAAAGGTGCTCGAAGGCGGGGCAATTCATTGCGGAGATTCCGTTTTGTCGCTCGACCCGGCACCGGAGCTTTCAACCGGGGCGCGGGAGGCATAAATATGTAGCGATTTACTTTAAAAGCCCGAATTCATTATGCCCGCCTATTTCCATTTGCACGAAATACGGCGGGCGGGTTATTTTAAGGATTGGGATGAAACAAATTCTTATGGAGAGGGATCGCAAAAGGGTGAGTTATGCAAGAACAGGCAAGAGCTAACTTCGACTATTCGGAGATTATGGAGAATATACGAGCCAGGAAAAAGGAGTTCGGCAGGCAACTGTTGATACTCACACACCATTACCAGAGAAAAGAAATCGTCGATCTCGGTGATTTCGCCGGCGATTCTTTCGAACTGTCCAGAAAGGCAGCGGCTGATAATGACTGCCGGTACATCGTATTTTGCGGAGTGCATTTCATGGCCGAGAGCGCGGCCATTCTCGCGCAACCCCACCAGGTCGTCCAGATTCCCAATGTGAACGCGGGTTGCTGGATGGCAAGCATGGCCGAGTCCGCGACGGTTAGAGAGGCATGGGACCGGATTGCGGAAGTTTCGGGCACCGCTCGCGTGATTCCGGTCGTCTACATGAATTCCGATGCCGAACTCAAGGCCTTCTGCGGGAGCCGCGGCGGAACGGTCTGCACTTCCTCGAACGCCTCCAGAGCTGTACAGTGGGCTTTCGAAGCCGGAGAGAAGATCCTTTTTTTCCCCGACCAGCATCTTGGCCGCAACGTCGGATTCGACCTTGGGCTCAAACCCGAGGACATGATCGTCTGGTCGCCCGGGAAGCCGCTTGGCGGCAACGATCCGGACGCCGTGCGCCGGGCACGGATGATTCTGTGGGATGGCTATTGCCTGGTGCATACCCGGTTCACGGTCGAACAGATTGCAAAGATGCGCTCCGAATTTCCCGACGCCAAAATCGTGGTTCACCCGGAATGCACGCGGGAAGTGGTCGCGCTTTCCGATGCCTGCGGATCGACAAGCTACATTGTCAAATACGTGAAAGAGGCGCCTTCCGGCAGCACAATCATCATCGGCACGGAAATAAACCTGATCCATCGCCTGGCGCTCGAATACCCGGACAAGAAGGTAATCGATCTCCACAATTCGCTCTGCCCCAACATGTTCAAGATCAATCTGGGCAATCTGCTGTGGACGCTCAATAATATCGGCAAGGTCAACGTGGTGAGCGTGCCGGAACAGGTGAAGGCGCAAGCCAAGGTCGCGCTCGACCGAATGCTGTCCCTGCCGTGACCTGAATCCCCTCCCCCAGCCCCTCCCGCCGAGGGGAGGGGAGTTCGCCTGTCACCGACGCAGTTGTCCTCATGATCAGGCACCGCGGAGTTTCTCAGGCAACGGAAACAACGCCGGGATTCCGGCTGCCGCCCGTGCCGTCAATTAACAAATCCCCCTAAATCCCCCTTTAGAAAAGGGGGACTTAGATGGCCAGTCCCTTTGGGGGAACTTGCAGCCGTCCTCTTATTGTGGGACTTGCTCTGGATCACCCCTTTATGGTGGGGACCTGCTGGACTACCCCTTGATGGTGGGGACCTGCTGGACTACCCCTTTATGGCAGGGGACCTGCCGGGCTAATCCCGTATCTGGGGACCCGCTGGACTGCTCCCCCCTTTTCTAAAGGGGGGCGGGGGGGATTTGCAGGGTCACCAAACCGCTGAGAATCTTCAGGCTGGCGAGGCGTACACTCTCCGCCGGAATGAACGGCGGTTCGCGTCACTTCTCAATTACTCTCGAAGCCTTCGCAATTACGCATGGAGCCTACGCATTAACTCAGGTGCCGTGTATAAGAATAGGACCATGCCAAGCATGTTCAAAACTCTGCAACCACTTATTCTTGCCTCGCGGTCGCCACGTAGGCGACTGCTGCTCCGATCCGTTGGAATTGAATTCACCATCGAGCCAGGCATCGAGGACGAACCCAGCCTGCAAATCGTAAGCCCCGCCGGGGCCGCGGAAAAACAGGCGCGCCACAAGGCAAGCCACGTATCTTCCTCATTTCCTAATTCCTGGGTACTGGGGGCGGATACCATAGTGGTCCTGGATGGGCAAATTTTCGGAAAGCCTTCGGATAATTCGGAAGCCGGCCGGATGCTGCGGATGCTGAGCGGGCGCGTCCACGAAGTCATTACCGGCATGTGCCTGGAAAATGCGGGGAAGAGTATTTCTCGTTTGGGATCGGTGAGCACGAAGGTCAGGTTCAAGCCCCTGAGTTCCGAGCAAATCGAGTCCTACATCCGCACGGGAGAGCCGATGGATAAAGCCGGGGCTTACGGGATTCAGGGGATCGGCGCATTCCTTGTTCAATCCATCGAAGGATCTTACACCAATGTGGTCGGGCTGCCTCTGTGCGAAACTGTGGAGTGGCTGGAAGAAGAGGGGATTATCGCGCCGGGCTGACCACCGGTCCGCTTCCCTCGTTTTGGCGCAAAAGTATGTAAAACGCGCCCCAGCCCCCATCGAAAGAGCGAGCCGAGGCAAAAGCGAGAACCACCTTCTTGAGAGGCGCCCTGGTGAGCCAGGTTATCAGGTTGTTTTTCAGTATCGGTTCCTTGTCCCTGGAATTCAACCCGCGTCCCGGAATTATCAGTACACACCTCCTGCGCGCCGAAAAGTTCTTCATGATGAACTCGTTTGTCGCCGCGCGCGCCTGCAACCGGTTGAGGCCATGCAGATCGAGGTGGTCCTGGTAGCTGAAATATCCGTCCCGAAGTTTTTTCAGCACTTCGGGCGAAATGCCCACCACCGCGCCGTCGACATATTCGTCCGAGCAGGAAAGCTCGAAAGGCCCTTCACCCGCGACAAGGTCCACCAGTTCCGTAAAGGCCTCCTGTTCCTCGAGTGCGAGGAAGCGTGGATGTTTTTTTTCAGGAGGCGGATGTGGGACCTTGTTCTGCTTTTTTGCGGGTCTCACTCCGGCCATGGCTTTCTCAAACAACAGGTCGTCGTTTTCGCCCAAACCATCCGGAGCGATCGAACTCAGGTCTATTGATTCGGGCGACGGCTTACCGGAATCTTGCGAGTCCTTGGAAATATTTGGTCCAAGGTGTTGATCTAAGTCCTTAAAGGGGGTATAGAAACCGTCAGGGGGTTTTCGGCGGGTGGAATGGGGTTCGGTGCTGTTTTTTCTTTTGCGCTTGTTCATTTTCTCATTCTCACTTTTCCCCTGCCGGGAATCAGATAGGAGATCAGCCAGGACCAGCAGATTATGGATATGAAGCCGGTGATCGTTGTCGAAAAAAAACCAGATCTCTCATCGCTGATAGACCAGCTCGAAAAAGCCGCCTTCATATCCGTGGACACGGAATCCAACAGCTTCTATGCATATTATAACCGGATCTGCCTCATTCAGCTATCAACGGAATCGGAAGACTATATAGTCGACCCGCTTGCCCTTGGGGACATCAGCGCTCTTGGAGAGATCCTCTCCCATCCCGACAAAGAGAAAGTATTCCACGCCGCGCCAAACGATATCGCAGGTCTGAGACGCGATTTTAAATTCAGGGTCCGCAATATTTTCGACACGGCAATCGCCGCCAAAATTCTGGGTTATAAACAGCTCGGTCTTGCGAGGCTGATCGAGGAGCATTTCGGCGTCATCCTCAATAAAAAGTGGCAGCGCTATGACTGGGGCAGACGTCCCCTGCGGCACGAACAACTCGAATACGCCAGGTATGACACTCATTTTTTGATAGCGTTGAGGACTATCCTTGCCGCCGAACTCCAGGCAAAGGAACTCTGGGAATGCGCGCAGGAGGCTTTCAAAAAGACCTGTGAGCAGCAGTTCCAGAACAAGCCCTTTCGTCCCGGAGATTTCCTGCACATCTACGGGGCCCAGTCTCTGGATCTGGCCGGCAAGCGCGTGCTGCAGGCCCTCTACCTCTTTCGGGAAAACGAGGCGCGCCGCCGCGACCGCGCCCCATTCAGGATACTTACGAACGAAACATTGGTTCGGCTGGCGCACCAGCGTCCCAAAAACATTCATGAGTTCGCCAAAATAAAGGGAATTCCCCGCACGTACAGCAACACGCGAGCAGCCAATCCGCTGATCGAACTGATTCGCAAAAACGATGGCAACGGAGAGGATTCGGTAACCAGGTAGTACGGATTTCGTTCAAGATTTACCTGTCGCCGTTGGGCACGATTTGAACGCAAAGTGGTATAAATTCCCGCCTTTTAGCGGCCCTCCCCCGCCGATTTTGATACCTTTCGGGAGTCCGGCAAGGGAAGAGACCCGTGGCTGAAGTTCATCCTCGCGAACTCGAATCAAATCCAGCGTAATGACCAGTCAGCAGGTCTTCTTCCTATTCTGTTCCACCCAGGACCAGCCGGTAAAAAGACGCGGGAAAAGTGTGTGGACAGGATCAATACCGCGGGAGAACTTCACCCGCGGGTACCTCCTGGATGCGACTTTGCTCAAGGGAGATTTTGCATCTGAATATGAGGAATTATAATGACGGGCGGTGATCCACGATACGTGCCGGCATGCCACCGCCTGAGGATTTGAACACAGCTCGGTATCAACATTTAAAGAAACATGCAGGAGAACTTGATGAAGTCCAACATAGAAATAAAAGACAGCTTTAAAAACTTCAGCCACGACCAGGACAAGACTCAAAGCCCCGAGCGCACCATAGCCTGGGTACGTGATATCCTTGGCAGGATCGAGATGAACGTTCTTGCCAAGACAGTGCGCATCGATACCGGCCGGCTCGACATCCCCATTTTCATCAGTCTGTGCGGCGAAGACGCCACACGGTTTACCGGCACCAAAAAACAAATGGGTAAAGGGGCGACCCCCCAGCAATCGGAGGCGAGCGCTTTGATGGAACTGATGGAGCGGTTCAGTTTCTTTTCATTCATACACCAATATCCGTTTCCCACCTACAGGTATGGTGAACTGGACGACTTTGCCGTTTCCGTGCGGGACCTCAAGAAATCGATTTACGACAACGAGACCCCTGACGAACTCTGCGAGGCTTTCCTCGCGGACTTTCCCATGCGATGGGTAAAAGCCCGCAACCTGACACTTGGAAAGGACCAGTGGGCGCCAATCGACTGGTTCTATCAAATAAACGAGTACAACGGCCCGGCGGCGGGCAATACTCTGGAGGAAGCCATCCTGCAAAGCCTTTGCGAGGTGGTGGAAAGACACGTCGGCTCGATTATCAGCAATGACTGCCTGGTTGTCCCCGAAATCGATCCGGAATCGCTTCGCGACCCGGCTTCCATCGAACTTGTAAACAAGTTCAAGGCAAAAGGAATCCGGCTCTTCATTCGTGACTTTTCACTTGATACGGGGATACCGACCGTCGGCACGCTTGCCTATGACCCTTCCACGTTTCCCGACAGGAGCGAGATTGTCTTCACGGCGGGCACGACCTCGAACCCCGAAAAGTCATTGTGCCGAGCGCTCACCGAAATAGCACAGCTTGCCGGTGATTTCGAAAGCCGCACTTCCTACCGGCCTACCCTCCCGAAGTATGCCTCCCTGGAAGAGGCTGCGTATTTCATGGAAGATGGTGAAAAGGTCTCCCTGCAAAGCCTTCCGAATCTTGACGACAACAACATGAAGGTGGAGATCGATCGCTGTGTCGCCGCACTCGCGAGGATCGGGATGGAAATACTGGTTGTGAACGTGACGCACCCCGATCTTGGAGTTCCGGCGGTTTACACGATGATCCCGGGAGCACACTTTCTCGACCACACCCGAAACACCGACTTTCCCCAGCATGCGGCGCGCGCCATGCTTCGAGGCCTGGCGCCCGAGCAGGTGGTCCCCCAGATGGAGCGGCTCCTTTCCATTTTCGGTCCGCGCTATGACCTGACCTTTTTCCTTGCGCACAGCCTGGAACTCGAGGGCCGGCACGATACCGCCCTGCAGCTTTTCCAAAGCTCGCTGGAACAGTCGCCGGACCAACGGGAAATCGGGAGCATCCACGTGCATATCGCTTCATGCCACAAAGAGCTTGGACAGTACAGGGAAGCACTGGGCGCGCTGAAACTTGCCGAAGCCGCCAACCCGGAACTAAAGGAAATTTTCAACCTCCGGGGGTTCTGCTATTACATGTTGAAAGAGCATGACAAATCGATTCTTGCTTTCGAAAGGGCAATCGAACTCGACCCGGGCTCCGCTATAGATTACGCCAACATCGGGTCCAACCTCAGAGAACTCGGGCACAAGGACGAAGCCGTCAGGCTGTACCGCATAGCGCTCGAAATCAACCCGGATATCGAGTTCGCCAGGACCAACATGAAAAAACTCGAAGCCGAACTGGGAATGGACACCATGTGTAAATCATAGGAATGAGGGATTCGTTCACGCGTGGTGATGGTTCTATCTCACCGCACCCACTTTACGGGCTCAAACCGTGTCCAGTAAGCGTGTATGTCTCATAACCCTTGACGGAGTCGGAGCCGGACCAGCCCCCGATGCAGCCGACTACGGCGATTCGGGGGCGAATACGCTCGGCCACATCTGGGGACATATTGGCGGAATCCACATTCCGAACCTGCTCCAACTTGGTCTTGGATCGCTCTTTTCGGGTCTGATGCCGATAGCGCCTCATCCCAGTGGCGCATTCGGAAAGATGATCGAAAAATCAGCCGGAAAGGATACGACGACCGGACACTGGGAGATTGCCGGGCTTATTACTGAAACGCCTTTTCCGACCTTCCCCCTCGGTTTTCCACCGGAGCTCATCGAAAAATTCGAAAAACTTGCCGGCAGGCGCTGCATTGGGAACAGGGGGGCATCCGGGACCCAGATAATACTCGAACTCGGTCCCGAGCACCAGGCGACAGGCAAGCCAATTGTCTACACCAGCGTTGACAGCGTTTTCCAGATTGCCGCCCATACCGATGTCATCCCCCTGGAGCAACTCTATTACATCTGCCGGGCCGCGAGGGAGGTCCTCTTGGGTCCCTGGGGGGTCGCCAGGGTTATAGCGCGCCCGTTTACCGGGGCGCCCGGTAGGTACGTACGAACACATGCGCGCCGTGATTTTTCCATCCCGCCTCACGGGCCGACGATTTTGGACATCCTGGTTGAATGCGGCCGCGAGGTTATCGGGATCGGCAAGATAGAGGACATCTTCGCCGGGCGTGGACTCACCCGGTCCATTCACACGCATGGCAACGACGATGGGGTGAGGGTAACAATCGAGGAACTGCGAAAGGATTTTCCAGGCCTGATTTTTGCCAATCTCGTGGACTTTGACATGGAATACGGCCACAGGCGGGATGTCTTGGGATTCGCGAAAGCGCTTGAAGACTTCGACCGGCATCTGCCCTCCATCCTGAGCGCCATGAATGGAAACGACAGCCTGATCATCACCGCGGATCACGGCAACGATCCCACTCATCATGGAACGGACCACACTCGCGAAATTGTTCCGGTGCTTGCCTTTGGGCGCGGATTTGCCCCCGGATGCGACCTGGGAGCGCGCGCTACCTTCGCCGATGTCGCAGCGACAGTCGCGGAACTGCTCTCGGTGGCATCGACGGGACAGGGGCTGCCATTCGCGCGCGAAAGTGAGTAGGTGGCTGCTATCTGGACTGTGTCCGCAGTGCCTGGAAGCTGGCGTTCGAGCGCGAAAAAGAGTAGTGGAATCAGCTTCCACCAGCCTGTAATACCGGATCTGCCAATACCATATACCTCCTTCACCCCATTGCAATTCAACGCTCAGGTGCTAATGAATTGAAGCAGTAAAAGATTCCCCCAAGGAGGCCCTTATGCATTTCATTCTTGGATTATTCATTGGTACCGTACTTGGCATGTTTATACTCAGCTTGTGCCGTTGCATGGCTAATACAGCCAATTGCTCCGGTTTCAATAATTTCCCCCTCGAGGACGAGGGAGGCAAAAAAGGTGTCGAGTCGCGGTTGTAGTTCTACCCTCGGTGTTGTTCTACCCCTAATACCAATTTGCGTTCAAATCGTGCCCAACGGCGACAGGTAAATCTTGAACGAAATCCGTACTACCTGGTTACCGAATCCTCTCCGTTGC
>Ga0351925_1035_pt1 | contig 26561 bp, 23 predicted proteins | sample BONcelHT113001D9_FD_206870 | JGI IMG/M metagenome (GOLD analysis project Ga0351925, IMG submission 206870) | Enriched cells from coal bed in the Powder River Basin, Montana, United States - BONCAT cells T11 rep2 HSBNCT.T11.300.1.D9 ... | reverse complement strand
TGCTCTTCAGGAGGGGCCATGGCGCTTATTGACGATATCAGGAAAAGGACCGAGGAAGGGTTGAAGACGCTCAAAGAGACCGCGCAGGATATTGCCTTCAGCGTGGAGAAACAGGCGACGATCGGTAAGAAGAAGTACCTGGACGTCACGAAGTTGCAGCGTTCCATCCAGAAGGTGCATACAGAGATAGGCGAATACGTTTATGACCAGTTCACCTGCAACAAGACCGTTTCCTCCGATGACCCCTTCATCCGGGACCGCATCAATTCGGTCACAAGGATGCGTCTCACCATAAACGACATCGAAGAAGAGATAGCCGAACTGGAGACCTCAAGACCAGCGAAGAGATGAGGTTGTCTCACGTCTCACGTCGCAAGTCTCACGTGAAAGACCCTTCGTTTCGTGTTCAGAGATCTGGGATCTGGGATCTGTGACCTGAGACCTTCTTTTGAAGGAGCTGCACGAGTTCCTTCATTTCGTCCTTGTCGTAAAAAGTCTCTTCGGGAAGCCAGATGGTTGTGCCGTCGAGGAATTGGAGGTGGATTCCCTTCTTCATTTTCCTGTACTCAACGAATTCCGTCCATTCCCTCACCGTCTCGCTGCGGAAAGAGTGTACCACGATCCTGGCAGGGTTGACCACAACGGTCACCTCGGGGTCCTTCTTCGTGTCCTGATCGGCCACAGCCCTCTTCCTGTCCATCTCCGGCTTTGCGAGAAAGACCCAGACGATCGCAAGGCCGAGAATGAGCCAGAGGAAGCTGAAGATATTGGGGTTGTGGCCGAAGATTCCCGTCAGGCCGAGGATGAGGCAGAAGATCCCGATCGTGCTTATGATGAACCTTTTGGCCGGGGCCAGAGCCGCCGGTTTCTGCCGATCTGTCCCGTGGGCCCCCGCAAGTTCCTTGATCTTCTCCGGTTTGTTGAACTTGTATATCTCCGAGAGAGGGACCTGAAAAATCAGCTCCTGCCGGGATTCATCCGCTGCAATGGAATCGGACATGGGAATATTCTAGATACTTGAGGAGGGAATTGCAAAAGGAAAAGATGAAAGAGACAGGCAATGGGCCACAGGTCATGGGTAATAGGTATAAAACAGAGAGGAGAATTGCCGGCGGCGGGCAGCAGGGTGATAGGCAACGGGAAAGAAGGAGTCCTTCCCATCACCTATCGCCCATTACCCGGACTCTTACAGATACTTCTTTATCAGCGCTTCCGCTATCTGGACCGCGTTCAGGGCAGCGCCTTTTCTGATGTTGTCGGCGACTATCCACATGTTGAGGCCGTATTTGACGGTATCGTCAGCCCTGATCCTGCCCACGTAGGTGTCGTCCCTGCCGGCGGCGTCTATGGCAAGGGGATATTTGTTCTTTGCCGGGTCGTCAACCACTTTGATGCCCGGAGCCTTCTTGAGGAGCTTGCGGGCCATGTCGGGGGTCATTTCCCGCTCGAACTCGATATTCACCGATTCGGAGTGTCCGTAGAAGACGGGGACCCTCACCGTCGTTGCCGTAACGGCGATGGAATCGTCCTCCATGATCTTCTTCGTTTCGTTGACCATCTTCATCTCTTCCTTGGTGTACCCGCTGTCGAGGAAGCTGTCGATGTGCGGCAGGACGTTGAAGGCGATCTGATGGGGATAGACCTTCTTCTCGAGGGCCTTCATGCTGTAAATGGCGAGGACCTGCTGCTCCAGTTCCTTTATGGCCTTCTGGCCCGTTCCGGATACTGCCTGATATGTGGACACAACGATCCTCTTGATCTTTGCCGCGTCGTGGAGGGGCTTGAGCGCCACCACCATCTGGATCGTCGAACAGTTGGGGTTTGAGATGATGCCCCTTACCGTATGCTGCGCGATCGCGTGCTCGTTCACCTCGGGGACGACGAGAGGGATATCCTTCTCCATCCTGAAGGCGCTCGTGTTGTCAATGACGACGCAGCCGCTTGCCGCCGCGATGGGCGCAAACTTGAGGCTCACGGAGCCGCCCGGCGAGAAAAGGCCGATGTCGATGTCCTTGAAGGAGTCTTCCTTCAGCTCCTGTACCATTACGTCTTCGCCATGGAAGCTCATAGTCTTGCCCACGCTCCGCGAGGAAGCGAGAAGTATCAGGTTCTTGACCGGAAAATGTCGTTCCTCGAGGACTCTTACCATTTCATTTCCGACTGCGCCGGTGGCCCCGGCGACCGCTACGTTATACTGTTTCATTTAGCCCTCCAGCTTTTTCTTGAGATAGTTTATCAATCCGCCCTGGTTGATGAGTTCCACCATGAAGGGAGGAATGGGTTTGGCCTGTACCTCTCTTCCGCCGCAGCGGATGATGCCCGTCGATATGTTGACCTCGATCTCGTCACCGTCCTCCACAAGGTCGTAGATGTCGGCTTCGAGGAGCGCAAGGCCCTTGTTGAAGGCGTTGCGGTAGAATATCCTGGCGAAGGTTTTTGCGACGACAAGGGGTATCCCCAGTGCCGTGATGGCGATGGGTGCGTGCTCACGGGAGGAGCCGCAGCCGAAATTTGTTCCCGAGACAATTATATCACCGGACATGACCTCCTTCGGAAAGTTGGGAGCCAGGGGTTCCATGCAGTGTTGTCCCAGGACCTTCGGGTCCGTGTGCGCGAGATACTGCGCGGGGATGATTATGTCGGTATCGATATTATCGCCGAATTTCCAGATCCTTCCTGTTAAGATCATAATACCTCCTCGGGACGGGATATCGTACCCTTGATGGCCGTGGCTGCCGCGACGGCGGGACCCGCGAGGTAGACCTCGCTGCCGGGATGACCCATCCTTCCGATGAAGTTCCTGTTCGTTGTGGCGACCGCCCTCTCTCCCTTGGCCAGGATGCCCATGTGGCCGCCGAGACAGGGGCCGCAGGTGGGCGGGGATATGATACAGCCTGCGTCGAGGAACGTCTGGAAGTACCCCCGGCGCATGGCTTCGCCGTATATTGCCGGTGTGGCCGGTATGATGATGCACCTTAAGCCCTTCCTGACTCTTTTCCCTTTAAGGATTGCGGCTGCCATCTCGAGGTCTTCGAGCCTGCCGTTGGTGCAGGACCCGATGACAACCTGGTCTATTTCCACGTTTCCCAGCTCCCCCGCATCCCGTACGTTTGACGGAAGCGACGGGCAGGCGACGCTGAAGCCGACCTTCGATACATCGATTTCGAAGACCTGGCTGTATTTCGCGTCTGCGTCGCTTGAATAGGCCTTATGGGGCCGCGTGGCGTGCTCCTTCATGTAGGCCGTCGTTTTCTCGTCGACGGGGAATATGCCGTTCTTCCCTCCGGCCTCGATGGCCATGTTGGCTATGGAGAACCTGGAATCCATGGACAGGGCGGTTATGGCCTCCCCGCTGTATTCCATGGCGCTGTAAAGCGCCCCGTCAACCCCGATCATGCCGAGAATGTGAAGGATGAGTTCTTTGCCTGTCACCCATTTTTGCCATTTCCCATAGCAATGGAACTTGATGCTCTCGGGTACCTTCAACCAGATGCGGCCCGTTACCATGCCGTATGTCACGTCCGTCGAGCCCATGCCCGTGGAGAAGGCGCCGAGGGCCCCGTAGGTGCACGTGTGGCTGTCTGCCCCGATGACGAGGTCGCCTGCCACGACAAGCCCCTTCTCGGGCAGCAGGGCGTGTTCTATACCGCATTCGCCTCCCTCGAAGAAGTTGACGATGCCGTATTTCTGTGAGAATTCACGTATCCTCTTGCAGTTCTCGGCGGAGAGGATGTCCTTGTTGGGCGTGAAGTGGTCGAGGACGAAGACGACCTTATTGGGGTCGAATACCGCTTTTGCCCCGACCTTTTCGAATTCCTCGATGGAAAGCGGGCCCGTGATATCGTTCGCCATGGCGAGGTCTATCCGGCAATCGACGATCTCACCGGGCTCAACCCGATCCTTATCCGCGTGTGCGGCCAGTATCTTTTCGGTAATAGTCATTCCCATATCGTTTCCCCTCAGGATTTCTTCGTTTTCATGTATTCCAGCCGGTTCAGCGCGTTGATGTAAGCCTTTGCGCTGGCGACGATGATGTCGGTGTCCGCTCCCTTTCCGATGGCTTTAAGACCCTTTTCCGACAGCTTGACGAAGACCTCGCCCTGGGCGTCCATGTCCTGTGTAATGGAGTTGACGGAGAACTTCTCCAGCTTGCTGGTAGTCTTCACCAGTCTTTTGATGACCTTGAAGGCCGCGTCGACGGGACCGTCGCCTGTGCCAACGTCCTGAACCGCATTCCCGTTGATCTCCATTTTTACGGTTGCCGTCGGTATTGTCGTGTTGCCGCAGCTCACATTGAGGTATACGAGTTTGCTCGCCTCGGCGGTCTTGCATATCTCGTCCATGATGATCATTTCGATATCTTCGTCATAGATATTCTTCTTCATGTCCGAAAGCGTCTTGAAACGCTTGAAGGTGAGGTTCAGCTCCTTGTCGTCGAGGATGTAGCCCAGGTTTTCGATACGGTCCCTGAAGGCGTGCCTGCCGGAGTGCTTGCCGAGGACGAGGGAGCTCTTGGAGATGCCCACCGATTCGGGGGTCATGATCTCATAGGTGAGCTTCGCCTTCAGGAGGCCGTCCTGATGAATGCCCGATTCGTGTGCGAAGGCGTTGGCACCGACGATGGCCTTGTTGGGCTGTACCGGAACGCCTGTGATCGAGGTGATGAGCCTGCTCGTCGGGTAGATCTTCTCCGAGACGATACGCGTGTCGGCGGTGAAGCTTGCCTTCCTCGTCCGCAGGATCATGGCTATCTCCTCAAGAGACGCATTGCCCGCCCTCTCGCCTATGCCGTTTATCGTGCATTCCACCTGGCGGGCGCCGTTGTGAATAGCGGCGATGGAGTTGGCCGTCGCGAGGCCGAGGTCGTTATGGCAATGGACGCTGATGACCGCACTGTCTATATTGGGGACGTTCTTCTTGATGTATGCGATGAGTTCGCCGAATTCGTGAGGGACGGCGTAGCCGACGGTATCGGGGATGTTGACCGTTGTGGCGCCGGCCTCGATGACCTCGGCGATGACCTTGCAGAGGTAGTCCCAGTCGCTTCTTGTAGCATCCATGGCGGAGAACTCAACGTTGTCCGTATACTTTTTCGCCCTTTTGACGGCAGCGACGGCTATCTCGAGCACCTCGTCCCGCGTCTTCCTGAACTGGTGCTTGAGGTGAATGTCCGACGTGGAGATAAAGGTGTGGATACGGGGTTGGGCCGCGATCTTTATCGCCTTCCACGCCCGGTCTATATCCTCGTCGTTGGCGCGCGCGAGCCCCGCGATCTGGCAGTTCTTCACAAGTTTCGCTATCTGTTTGACGGCATCGAAATCGCCTTCGGAGGCGATGGGGAATCCGGCTTCTATGACATCAACGCCAAGGAGCTCGAGCTGTCTTGCCACCCTGAGCTTTTCTTGAGTGTTCATGGTATTGCCGGGCGATTGCTCGCCGTCGCGCAATGTCGTGTCGAAAATGAATACCTGTTCTGACATGCTCTCTCCTCCTTGTTTTATTTTCCATCCCGCCTCATGGCGGGAGGTGCTGCCGGTCGTTGGTTCTGTAAGGTCGAGGTGTGGGATTGTTCTTTGAGCCTTCTTCCCCGACCCGCTTTATCTCCTCTTTAGATGAGGCGGTCCGGGGAACGGGTCCGGAGCTTCTTGAGCAGGAGATCCATCAATGCATCCTCATCCTCTATCCCTGCTTCGATGGAGAGGTAGAAAAGATTGTCGGGAAGATCCATACCTATGAGCTTCACGGCATCCTTTTCCGTCGTGACGATGCACTGGACATTGTCTGCGGATTCCATTCCCCTAAGGTCCCCCGCGGTGTATCTGTGGTGGTCAGGGAAGGGTATCTCCTTTACGATATCGGCGCCTATCTGCCTCAAGAGCTGAAAGAAAGACTGGTTGTCGCCAAGTCCGCAGAAGGCGAGGACCTTCTGGTTCTTCAGGAAATTGTAGTGGGCGATGGCGTTTTTCTTCACGTTGTAGAGGTGGATCGGTCTGTACCTCACCTGGAATCGGGGAATGCCCCTCGTGAAATAAATGGTGGCGCTGTCCGGTTCCGATTTGCTTACAAGTATGGTATCAGACGCCCTTACCCGTGACACGGGCTCGCGGTAAGGCCCCAGGGGGAAAAGTTCCTGCCTGCCCAGTGACTCCCGGCCGTTGAGAATGAGGACATCCACATCCTTTTTCAGGTTCCGTACCTGGAAACCGTCGTCGAGAATGGCCATATCTATCTGTTTCTCTTCGATGCCCCGCTCTATGGCCCTCAGGCGGTTCTTCCCCACGATGACGGGTATCCGTGTTCTCCGGGCGAGCATGTATGCCTCGTCGCCGGCGGTGTGTGCCGAGTCATTGTTGATGTCCACGGCAAATGTCCCGGTCTTTTTCCTCATGTATCCCCGTGTAATAATCCCGGGGTTGAATCCCGCATCCCTGAATCTGCGGGAGAGCCTCTCGACGACGGGTGTTTTGCCCGTCCCGCCGAGGGTTATGTTCCCCACGCTGATGACTGGTATGGGAGCGCTCTGTGTCGTCATGATCCCTGTCTTGTACATGTATTCTCTCGCCATCAGCGCTATCTGGTAGAGATAGGAGAGAAATGCAAGCGGTATATAAAGGAGCCACCTTGCTACTTTTGCTTCACCGTTCCATACCCTGACCATGGTGTCACGCATAGGCAATCGAAATTTATAACAGAAAAGCTCGGTAATTGCAATAATGATGAGAGGTTACCGTTTTAAGTTTTAAGTGTTAAGTTTTAGGCGTTAAGTTGTTGAGCACCGGGTGATGAAAGCCTGATTGGAAGGCTCGCTGCCTCGCCGGGTATTTCACCTAAAACTTAAAACCTAAAACTTAACACTGTTGTATATGAAACAAGGGCGGTTGGATGTGGATGGAGCGGCAGGAAGGGCATTTGCCTGGTTTTGTCAGGCGGTCCCGTTTCTTGAAGATGAATCCGCAGTGTCTGCAGGCGGCCGAAATTACAGCGAGCTGCTTGCCGCCCTTGCGTAAGGTTCGCTGCAGGTGTTCGAGGTGGTCGCAGACGTCCCTCTCGGGTATCTTGATGATGCCGGCGAGTTCTTTCGACGTGTATGTTCCTTCCTCGAGGAGTGCCGCAATGTAATGCCGGATCGTTTCGAAGCGTTCGGCAGGTTCGGGCGCTGCAGCTTTTTTGTCCATCTTCTCCCTTTTTATCTTCTCCTCTTCGTGAGGACCGTCAGCGTTTCCAGGTGGGATGTGTGGGGGAAGAGGTCGAAGGGGGCGACGAGGTCGACCCAATAGCCTGCCGTGCCGAAGCGTGCGAGGTCCCGGGAGAGGGTCGCGGGATTGCAGGAAACATATATGAGGGTTTTCGGCGCAAGGGCGGTGATGAGGTCCGAGCCCCGCGGGCTGACGCCGCTTCTCGGGGGGTCTATGACGACAACATCGGGTCGTTTGAAGCCCCTGTCCATGACGATTTCCTCGACCTTTCCGGTAAGGAAGGAACAATTGCCGATGCCGTTGAGTAGTGCGTTCTGCCGGGCGTTCTCTATGTTCGCCCTTAGGGAGTCGACACCCACAACATTCTGCGCGCAACGGGACAGCACGAGCTCCATGGGGGCCATGCCGCAATAGAGGCCGAGAACGTTCCTCACCTTCAGGGCCGTGGCAATGCGTCCCACTCTCTCGTAGACGAGGGCGGCGCCTGCCGGGTTCGGCTGGAAGAAGGACGCAGGGTAGACACGCAGCGCGAGCCCGGCCATCGACTCCTCGATGGACTGTTCCCCGCCTTCGTGGCGAAGATGGCCGTAATCGATGTAGGACCCGGGGCGATCGTTGACTGCCCTCCAGAGACTTGTCACATTCGGAGTCTCTTCGCTCAAGCGGTGGTAGAGTTCGCCCATGCCGTGAGGCTCAGCGCCTTTTGTTTCGAGAATGACCATGATGCGCCCCGTTGCCCTGGATTTCCGAAGGATGAGGTGGCGCAGCGACCCCTTCTTCTTTTGCTCGTCATAGGGGGAAAGTCCTTCGCCGTGTATATGGTCCTCGACGACGGCAATTATCTTCTTCAATTCTTCGGAAAAGATCCTGCAATGGGGCACGGGAAGCACTCCGGGAGGGCTTGAGCTCCCGGGTGCCGTATTTCCGAACATTCCCGCAATGACGCCGTTCCCCTGGCAGCCGAACGCCAGTTCTATCTTGCTCCGGTAGAAGTATATCTCCGGAGACGGCGTGATTTCTTCGAAACGGTCTTCGGCCACATCGAGCCGGCCGATCCTCCTTAAGGATTCCCTCAGGTGGGAAGACTTCATCTCGAGCTGTTTCGCGTAGTCCATGGACTGGATGGTGCAGCCCCCGCATGTCCCGAAATGAGGGCATGCGGGTTCGACACGCCAGGGGGATGGCTCCTCGATGGCGATGACCTCGCCGTAGCCGTAGCGCTTTTCCCGTTTCACGATGCGGATGACGGCCCTGTCGCCGGGTACGGTACCGGGAACGAACACCACGAAATCGCCGGCCTTTGCCACTCCCGCACCGCCCGGCATGGCGATATCGGTAACGGTGACGCTCAGGGTGTGTCCTTCACGGGAAGGGAGGTTTTCTTTATGGTTCATCGATGGAGCCTGATCTCTTCCTGACCGGGAAGGACACGCTGAAGGTCGTCCCGCCGGAGACGAAACATTCCTCCTTGTTCTTGATGGCGGGGCATCGGGAGATGTTCCCCGGGCACACGTCGTGATCCGTGGGAATGTGGACGCAGCGATTGCTTTCGAAGGTGATGTCGAAGCCGAAGCGCAGGGAATAATACTTGATCCTCAGGAGATCGAGCCCTTTCCCTCCTGCGCCGAACTCCAAGGGTCTTTTCGATGAGTAGAGGTCTGTTTCCTTTGCGTGGTGCAATCCGTCGAGGAGATACCGCTTATTCTCTTCGGTAATGCCCACGCCGGTGTCCGTGACCCTCAGGACGATCCGGTCATTCTCCTGCTCAAGGCCGATCCTGATCGACCCGCCATCAGGTGTGTTCTCGATAGCGTTCTTCAAGAGGCCTTCGGTAATGTCCCGAAGGATCTGGGGGTCCATGGAGATGAAGAGGTCGTTCGCCCCGTCCACCCTGATGTCGAGGCTTCGCCCCGGCAGCGGGCCTTTCATGCGCTCCACGATGGACACGACAAAAGTGTAAAGGTCGATGGATTGGAAGAACTGGGTGCTCGCCGCGAAGTACTGGCCGACCCATTCCCTGAGGGAGTTCCAATGCTCGCGCACGCCGGCAGGCACCTCGGAGAGGCTTTCCATCCTTTGCCACAGCCGATCGAGGTCGCCGACGAGCATGACCGCCTCGAGTTCCTGGGAAAGCCTGAATATCTGGTCCGTTTCACGGGAGATGTTGAAGAGTCTCTGGAGATTGCGATCGATGGAATCGACCAACTCCCGAATGGACCCATACTGGGGTGTGGGTTCGAGTTTTCGTCTTATGAGCCTCATGCTCCCCTGAATGACGGACAACGGCGTCTTGAGCTCATGAGAGATGTGATTGACCGCCTTCGTTTTTGCGCGGTTTAAGCTCTCCAGGGCGTTGCGGGACTGGATGAGGGCCTCCTCGGCCTCCTTGCGCTCCGTTACGTCCCGGAGATAGACGAGGTAGACCGTGGCGTTGCGATAGGGAATGGTGGCGGCTGAAACCTCGACATAGATTAACTTTCCCTTCCTCGTGGTACCCTTGAACTCGTATCGCGAAGGTACCGGTTCCCCCCGCTGGCGGCGCTGATTGATGTCCTTTACCCTCGACAGATCGTGGGGATGGATGGTGGAAAGGATTGACGTGCCCACAGCCTCTTCGTCGGAGGGGATCTCGAACATCTCGACAAAACGCCTGTTCACGTATTGCAGGGTATAACCCTGCATGATAGCCACGCCGTCGTTGGAGTTCTCGATGGCGGTGCGGTAGCGTTCCTCGCTTTCCTGCAGCGCGGCCTCGGCCTTCTTTCGTTCCGTGATGTCGAGCATCGTACCTTCGTAGTAACGGACCACGTTGAACTTGTCGCGGACGGCTCGTATGTTCATGGAGATCCAGTGGATGCTGCCATCCTTGCCGTACATCTGTGTTTCGAAGTTCCGCACCGACCCTTCCCGTTCCATTCGTTCCACGGTCCGGGCGCGGTCCTCGGGATTGACATAGAGTTGTTTCGAGATGTTCGTGATGGATTCGATCAGGTCCTCGGGCGAATCGTACCCGTGAACGCGGGCGAGGGAAGGGTTGGCGCTCAGAAAACGCCCTTCGACGCTTGTCTGAAAGATGCCCTCTATGGCATCCTCGAAGATGCTGCGATACTTCTCCTCTGTCTTGCGAAGGGTCGCTTCGACCTGCCTAAACTCGGCCTGGGCCGTTTCAAGGCCGTCTATACGCTTCCTGAGTCCCTCGATCTCGGCGAGAAGCTGGTCTTTCGTTTTTTCCTGTTCCGACATGGGGCCTCGATGAAACGGGTTATAGGTGATGGGTCATGGGTGATGAAAAAAAACACACAGTGATGGCCGGTCACCTGTTACCGTCTTTCTAAAAACAACTCTATTATAAGTTGTTTGGTCGGGGATAACAAGATGGCCGGGATAGACGGGTCAAAAATCACACGTCTACCGTTCCATATGGCGGGTAAGCTCCCTTTCCAGTCTCACTCCGTCGTCCCGGACCTGGAGACTGTGTCGTAATTACCTCCACTTCGTCACCCCGGGCCTTGAGACTGTGTCACAATCATCTTCTTCGTACCAGATAAGAGGGAATACTTCTTCTTTCCGTCGTCCCGGACGTGATCCGGGACCCAGGGTTTTTGTTTTTCTGTTTTTATCGCCCGACGCTATTGTTCGATGAGGGACATGGTGATGCCAAGCAGAGGGATGCCGGCTTTTGTTATGCCGGTGCCATCGGGGTTGATCTGAATATATCTGTCAATCTTCCGGACCCCCCCAGGATCGTGATGGCCCGGGTCATGTTAAAACAGAGTGCCAGGATCGAGGTCTCCGCCTGTGCTCCTTCGAGTCCCCGGAGGAGATAAGGAATCGGTCTTGAGGTTCCTCTTTATATACCCGAAGACAAGGAGCTTGAACACGGCCCTCGGGTCGTATTCGGGGTTGCCCACCCTGTCGGGGTTTATCTCTATGCCCAGTTCTGCAAAATCGAGGGATTCGGTGAACGCGTCGTATGCCCTGACGGGGTGGTCCCCGGGAACACACTCCTCGATGCTCCGGGGTATGAGGCTCATCTGGTAGCGGTCTCCGTATCTGTAGGCCATGTCGCTTTTCTCCCTGGCATTGCTCTACCATGGGGACCGGTTGCAGGCAATTAAACTACAACATAATATGGATGTTACATTACCATGCTAATTACATCATACGTGGAATGTCATTATCCCGCAAAAGGCAAAGACACTGGACCCCGGCTTTCGCCGGGGTGACGGAGTGGAGGTAATTACGACACAGTCTCGAAAGCCGGGATGACGTGGGGGACCCCGATATACCTTGTCAGATCCTGCCGGTTCCGGATATACTAAATTAGGAATAGAATCGGATCACAGGGCCATAGGCCATAGGTAATAGGGTCGCTGAACACCCTGAGCCTTTCCCATCACCCATGACCCATGACCTATCACCTGCCTCATCAGGAGATCTATGAACGGTGCGGAACTGGCTTTGAGGACGGCTGTCCTGAATGGTATCGATATATGCTTCGCCAATGCGGGGACGACGGAGATACCGCTTGTTGCGGCCCTTGACAGGGAGCCGGGGATAAAGGCGGTCCTTGGTCTTTTCGAGGGGGTTTGCACGGGGGCTGCCGATGGCTACGGACGGGTCCTTGACAGGCCGGCGATGGCGCTTCTCCACCTGGGTCCCGGCTTTGCCAATGGGATAGCATGCCTTCACAACGCACGACGGGCAAAAGCGCCCGTCGTCAACGTTATCGGGGAACACGCATCGTGGCACCGTGATGCGGACCCGCCCCTTAACATGGACATTGCGGCGATGGCGGGGACCGTTTCGGGGTGGAGAAGGACATGCAGGAGCCCCCGAAGCCTTTCCCGGGACATGGCCGCGGTCATCGCGGCGAGCACCCGTGGGCAGATAGCGAGTCTCATCATCCCCAACGACCATCAATGGGCCGACTGCGGAGGTATTCCCGTCGCCACGGCGGCCCCGTCTTTTGAACGTGTCGACAGTGAAGCTGTTAAGAAGGCTGCAAAGGCTTTGCAGAACGGCAGGAGAGGGGCGATGATCCTCGGCGGCAGGGCACTGCGCCGAAAGGGGTTGATGACGGCCGCGCACATCCGGTCGGCAACAGGCTGTGACCTTCTGGCAAACAGCTTTCCCGGCTACATGGACCGGGGCAGCCCCCTGCCGGCGGTGACGAGGATTCCCTATTTCCCGGAGCCTGCAATGGAATTGATGGCACGATACGATGTGGTTATCCTTGCCGGCGCCGAGGACCCCGTCACTTTTTTTGGATACGAGGGTATTCCCAGCCATGTGATTCCCGTCGGGGTCCTGAAGATCGCGATACACAGCCCCGGGCAGGACGTGAACGCGGTGCTCGAGAATCTTGCAGATGTTGTCGGCAGGGCAAGGGAAAGCAGAGCGGGAGGCGCCGGCGCCGCAGTGCCGAAGAGGCCTTCCATTCCGGCCGGTTCGCTTACACCGGAGACAATCTCCACCGTCATAGCCGCCTTGCAGCCCGAGGAAGGGATCGTTGTTGACGAGGGTCTGACGACGTCCTTCCCCTACTACCCGCTTTCCCATGGATGCGGGCCCCACGGTTTCATGACCATCGCAGGAGGGGCCATCGGCTACGGGATGCCCTGTGCCGTGGGGGCGGCACTCGCCGCACCCGCCCGGCCCATCGTCAACATCCAGGCGGACGGCAGCGCCATGTACACCGTTCAGGCCCTCTGGACGATGGCACGGGAAAGCCTGAACATCACCACGCTCCTTTGCAATAACGGCGGATACCGCATCATCGCAATGGAACTGGAGCGGGCGGGCCTCACGGACCTCACGGATGCCGGCCGCCGTCTCGTTGACATCGACGGCCCCGCAATAGACTGGGTTCGCCTCTCAGAGGGCCTCGGCGTCCCCGCAGTCCGCGTAGAAGACGCCAGGGCACTGGCTCGGGAAATGAAACGTGCCATGGAAGAGCCGGGACCGCACCTTATCGAGATGATGGTCAAAGAATAGTCCAAGAGAGAAGACGGTTCCAAGTTCCACGTTTCAGGGAAAAGACAAAAACCGTGGCTTAGAGTTCCGATGCCCTGGTCAGTTGTTCCTCTTTGGCCTTTGACTCGAAACGCGCAACCCGGAACCCGCAACTGCTTTTTTAGCAGGAACCTGGAGCTTGAAACCTTTTGTCAGAGCAGTTTCTGAAAATAGACAACGTCGAAGACCTGACCTTTTTTTTCGCCTGCTTCGCTGAAGCGGCCGCATTCGGAAAAGCCGTGCCGCAGGTGAAAACGGATGCTCTCCTCGTTAAGAGATGACACATTTGCGAGGACTGTGCTGATCCCGCTCGCTTTTCCCGTGTCGAGGAGATAGTCGAGCATGGCCTTGCCGATGCCCTGACCCGTGAATCCCGGTTTGAGAAAATAGGTGATCTCGGCGGTCTTGAAGAAGGCGGGCAGGGGATTATAGGGGCGAAGCAACCCGAACCCGGTCACGACGCCGTCCTCGGTTCTGGCTGCAACCGTCGGATATCCGTTGCTCATGATGAAGAGCGCATCGAAGAACTCATCGGGAAGCCGCTGCTCCGGATAGGCCGCAAAGCTGTTCTCGATATAATAATTGAATATCTCCATAACGGCCGCGCGATCATCAACAGTGATAGGCGATAAAGTTATGACCATCTCCGTCCTCAAAAGCAGCCCGTCAAGCGATTCAAGCGGTCCTTCACTTGACTTCCCCGTATTCCGCGTCGACCTTGACTATCCAGTGATCGCCGGGCTGGCAGCGGCCTTCGGATTTACCCTTGTATCCGCAGGTTCTCTTGATGACCCAGACGGGCCTGTCGTTTCTCTGGTCGTATCTGAGCTCGTAGCTGTAGCTGTCGATCTCGACAGGGTTGTACTTTCTGTGCCTGTTGGCTATCTCTTCGGCGCGCTGCGGGCTGATGGCAATTCTCTCTTCCGGAATGGAAGCCCCCCGGAAATGCTTCTCCTTCGATACATGAATGCCCGGATCGGCCCCGTCCACCCCTGCCTCTACCATGCGGACGGTAACGGATCTTCCCTTGCATGTTTTGGGGATACCGTCTTCCTCGTCAGTCGACCGGGTCCTGTCGCAACGCACCAATTGGGCCTCCCACACCGGTGAGCGCCCATTGCGTCCGTCAAAACCCACCACCGGCACGGATATCATTCTTCGCACTCGCAGCTGCCTGCCTGCCCACCTCGTTCCTTCCTCGCGGGCTTTGGCCCAGAATTCTTCAAAAGTGATCCCCCTGACATCCTTTCCCGCATGAAGCGATCTTTTCCGCGCCGCCTCAGCGGGAAGGGGAAAGAACAATGCAGCCACCATAAAGAGAATTGCTGCAAGGCATACGGACCTGTACCAATGAACGTTCTGCTTCGTCAAAACTGTGATCCCCTCCAAATCCCTATTTTTGCTATCATACAATGAAACAGGGGGTAAGGCAAACGAAAGACCGTTAGAACCGTTGGAACCGTTAGAGCCGTTGGAACCGAGGTTATCGAAAAAAGTCTCTTGCCTCTAACCGTTCTAACGGTGCCAACCGTTCTAACGGTTCCAACGGTTATCTTCACTTCTTCCCCGGCATCAATTTCGGAAAGAGGTGTTCTTTCTTGAGGAGTTTCAGGGCTTCCCTTACGAGAGGGGTGTTCTTCGGGTTTTTGTGCTGGATGAGGGCGCGGTGCATCTTTCGTTCACGGAACGTCCGGGGGACGTAGATGCTTTTTCCGGTGAAAGGGTCTTTACCCGTGTGGTAGATGGTGCCGGAAAGGGTCATGGGCAGGGGCATGAAGTCCTGTATCTGTTCGGGGTGGATGCCGAGCTCGCCGAGCTTCAATGCAAGGAAGAGAGAATCTTCGAGGGTGCAGCCGGGATGGGAGCTGATGAAGTAATTGACCAGATACTGGTCTTTCCCCAGTGTCTCGCATATCGACCGGTAGAGGGCCGAGAATTGTTCGTACACGGAGAAGACGGGTTTGTTCATGATATCGAGAACCCTGTCGGAGCAGTGCTCCGGCGCCACCTTCATCCGGCCGCTCACGTGGTCCTTGCAGATCCTTTCGAGGTAGGTCCGGGCCTTCGGGTCGACAAGAAGGTCATGGCGGAAGCCGCTTTCGATGAAGACGTGCCTGACACCCGGCAGTGCGCTCAGCCTGCCGTAGAGTGCCAGGGCCTTCTCATAGCCCGGCTTGAGGTTCCGGCAGGGCGAAGGGGTGAGGCAGTGGCGGGTGCTGCAGGCACCTGACCCGTGCCATCTGCCGCAGACCGCCCCGTAGAGGTTGGCGGTCGGGCCGCCCACGTCGGTAATGGTGCCCCGAAAATCCCTTCTCCTCGTGAGCGCCTCGGCCTCTTTGACTATGGAGGATTCGCTCCGGGATGAAACGATCCTGCCCTGGTGCAGGGAAAGGCCGCAGAACGAGCACTCGCCGGGGCAGCCCCGGTGGGAGATGATGGAGAAACGCACGGTCTCGAATCCGGGGACACCGCCCCCCCTGTCATAGGAGGGATGCCAGCCGCGCGCATAGGGCAGTTCATAGACGGCATCGAGACTCTTCGTATCAGGTGGGAGGGCAGGGGGGTACTGGACAACGCAGCGGTTGGCATGTCTCTGCGCCAGCGTTCTTCCCGTGAAAGGGTCCTGGTTTTCCACAATGACCCGAAAGGCCTCATTGAACTTATCGGGATCCCCCTTCGCCTCCTCATAAGAAGGGATCTCAACTACTTCCCACTCCCCGTGGTCGACATTTCCGGGAAAGGTCTCCCTTGGCTCCTCCGACCCGCAACCCGCAACCCGCAACCCGCAACCCGCAACTACCGCCGTTCCCCTGATCCCGTGGAGAGTCTCGCCCGCCGCAATCCTCCGGGCTATCTCGACCGCCTGTGCCTCCCCCATCCCGTACACAAGGATGTCCGCCCTGCTGTCGAGGAGGATGGAACGCCGGACCTCGTCCCTCCACCAGTCGTAGTGGGCAAACCGGCGCAGGCTTGCCTCTATGCCGCCGAGCACGATGGGAACATCCTTGAAGGCCTCGCGGACCCTGTTGGCGTAGACGATGGCCGCGTGGTCGGGACGCAGCCCCGGTCTTCCCCCGGGCGAATAATCGTCGCTGAGCCGCGGGCGCTTGTGGGCCGTGTAGTTGGCGACCATGGAATCCACGTTCCCGGCGGTGATCCCGAAGAAAAGGCGCGGCTTGCCGAGTATTTTCATGCTTTCGGCGCTTCTGAAATCCGGCTGGGCGATGACGCCGAGGCGCAAGCCCTTTGCTTCCAGGACACGGCCGATGACGGCGGCGCCGAAGGATGGGTGGTCCACATAGGCGTCGCCCGTTACGAGGATGACATCGAGGCCGTCCCAGCCGCGTTTGCGCACTTCGTCGCGGGTCATGGGGAGATGGGGAGTTGTCATTGGCCTCATTGTAGCAGAATTGCCCTGAAATGGGAAACCTCCGGCGGGATAAGGAAAAACAGACAGGGGTTGCAGGAAAAATGCATTCCTGATATAAACCATAAGGTTGTCGTCACATCATCAGAAAGGAATACCCTTGGGGGTCAGCATGCAGGGTGAGCAAACAGACATCAGGCTTTCCGTCGAAACGGATATGAAGTTCCTTCCTCTCGTCCTTTCCTTCACGGAATCATCTTCCCGGATCTTCGGACTTGAGGACAGGGACGCGCTCAAGCTTACACTGGCCGGCGAGGAGGTCTTCTCTTATCTCTGCAGGATGACGAAAGACCCGAAACCCATCACGCTCACCATGGTGAACGGTTTCTATTATGCCCTTCTTCGATTTGCCTTCGACGGTATAGACTTCGATCTCCGCGCCTTCAACCTCACTGCGGATGTTGCACCCGATGAGGAGGGACTGGACGAAATGGGGCTGCTCATCGCCTCCCGTTCCGTGGACAGGATGACCATTTTCCACGAGGCCATGGAAGGTACCGGGTTCGAACTCATCAAGGAAAAGACATATCCCGCGGTGGAACCATGGAAGGGCGAAGAAGCGCCCGGGAAGGACGGCCTCTCTTTGGGCCGCCCCGACGCGGAGAACCTGAAGGTCTTTGTCCGGTCCATAGCGGGCCGGTATGACCCGTTCATCTATCCCCAGGATTTCCGCTATCCTGGCAAGGTCGTCGACATGGTGGAAAGCGGCGAATACGGTGTGCTTGTGGCCACGGACAGAAAGGGAAGGATTGCGGGAGGCATGGTGTGGCGCAGCTCCGGCCCCTCGATGATCGAGTGTTACGGTCCCTACGTTTTCGTCGAGGATGGGAGGCGGAAGGTGGGCGAAGAACTCGTCACCGGGCTTATCTCGGCCATCGGACGGTCGGAGGCGGTCTGTCTCATGAACAGGTATTCCACGGAAGACCTCCCTCAGGGTTACTTCGAAGAGCTGGGCACCATCGATTTTGTCAGTAACGGGGAGAAGAGGCCGTGGCACTTTCTTTTTCGGCAGCTCAAGGAAGACCCGGGATGCAGGGTCTACGCAGACGCCGGCATGGAGGAATTCCTGAACAGCCAGTACAAGAGACACTTTCTTGCCCGGGAGATCGTCCCCGTGAGGTATGAGGGTGAAAAGCAAAACGCTCACTCCGTCTTTGGGGCGAGCTTCCAGCACAGCCAGAACCTCGTGGTCCTTTCACCGCTGTGGGACGGTGCCGATGCCCGGGAAAACCTGGCGAGGCATATAGATGCGCTGCGCTCCGAAGGGATAGCCAATATCCTGTTCAGGATCGATCTGGGTTACGGGTGGCATGCGCGGCTCTATCCCGTCATCGAAGCGAACGGTTTTGTGCCCGCCATAATCATCCCCTACCGCGGGAAGGCCGACTACGTCTTCTTTACCCTGAGAGGCTAGGCGTGCCGGTGTTCGACGTTCCCCTCAACAGACTCGTCCCGGAATACATCAAAAAGTTCGAGGCCTACATCCCGTCGCGGCCCGACCCGGAACTCATGAGGCTCTACAAGGTCGATCACCTCTGGAGGCTCAACAACAACGAGAACCCCCTGGGCCCTCCCGAGGGCTCGGCCAGGATAATCGCGCAGTTTCCGCCGAAGCGGGCAAGCATCTATCCCAGCGGCGATTCCTGGTACCTGCGTGTAAAACTGGCGGAAAGGTTCAATATCGACCCCGACCAGATCATCTTCGGCAACGGGGCGAACGAGGCAATTGCCTTCGTTATCAAGGCCTTCTGCCAGGAGGGGGACAACATCATCACCGCCGACAAGACATTTGCCGTCTATGAATGGGTGGCGGAATTCTCCGGGTTCGAGGCGAGGCTGGTACCGCTCAAGGAATTCGGTTTCGATGACGAAGAGATGCTCGCCCGCATAGACGACAGGACGAAGGTGCTCTTCGTGTGCAACCCCAATAACCCCACGGGCACCTACTGGGACGAAGCGAGGCTCAGGCGGTTCCTCGACACTATTGCCGGCAGGCAGATCGTGGTCGTCGACGAGGCGTACTGCGAATTCGTTGAGGCCCCCGATTACCCCGATGCGATGAAGCTCCTCGACGAGTATCCGAACCTCGTGACCTTCCGAACCTTCTCCAAGATGTACGGTCTCGCAGGGCTTCGCATCGGCTATCTGGCGGGGAGCCGCGACGTGGTGGACGTCATCAGGCGGACGTGCATTGTCTACTCGGTGAACGGTCTGGCACAGGAAGCGGCGCTGGCGGCCATCGGCGACGAGGATCACGTGGCCCGGACAAGGCGGCACGTGAACGACGAGAAAGCCTATCTGCTCCGGGAGCTTGCGGGTCTTGGGCTCGAGACCCATGCCGGGGAAGGGTGCTACGTCATGGTCAGACTTCCCATGAGCGATACCCTCGCCTACCGGCAGCTCATGGCAAAAGGCGTCATGATCCGGACGATGACGGGTTTTCGCTTTCCCAACTGGATCAGGGTGAGCGTCGGGGTCCACGAGGCGATGGAGGATTTTGTCCGCGGCCTCGGCGAGATCGTCTCCGACAGGGAGGTTGTCCTGTGAAGGAGGATAAGGGAAATTTCCTCGACGGACCCCGTCTCGATGCTGTCTCGAAGGTCAGGGGAAGGGAGAGGTACGCCGCCGACGAGTATTCCGAGGAATTCCTCTGGGCCGGAGCGAAGAGGGCCCTCGTGCCCCACGCCCGGCTTTTTGCCGTTCACGCCTCGCGGGCCGGGGCGCATCCCGGTATTGTTCGCGTTCTGACATTCCGCGATATCGACGGGCCGAACAGGCTGGGAATCGTCAGGAACCATCAGCCGGTGCTCGTAGACAAGGTCATCCGCCACGTGGGGGACCCCGTCGCCCTTGTGGTCGCCCGAAGTCGTGAGGCGCTGCTCGGGGCGCTCGACCTGGTCACTTTCGACTACGAGCCGCTGCCGGGTGTTTTCGATCCCGAAGAGGCCCTGAAGGAAGGCGCGCCCAGGGTTCACGAGGACAACGAGGAAGGCAACCTCATGAGGGCCGTTCGCGTAAGACGGGGGGACCCGGACGGGGCGTTTCGTGGCTGCGACGTCGTGGCCGAGGGTGTTTTCGAGACGTCGCGACAGGAACATGCCTACCTGGAGACGGAAGCCGGGTGGGCCCGGGTCGATGAAAACGGGGTGCTCGTCGTCGTGGTATCGACGCAAACCCCCTACCGTGACAGGAAGGAGATGGCGCATGCCCTGGGGCTTGGAACGGACAGGGTGCGTGTCATCGCCCCCTATCTCGGCGGGGCCTTTGGAGGGAAGGACGGCATCACCGTGCAGTGTCTGCTCGGTCTTGCCGCGCTCCACACGGATGGTGTTCCCGTCAAGATGTGGTGGGACAGACGGGAGAGTTTCCTTGCCGGCGTGAAGAGGCTTCCCGCAAGAATGTATTACCGCCTCGGGGCGAAAACGGATGGCACCTTTCAGGCGCTTTCCTGTCGGCTCTACTTCGACGCCGGCCCCTACGCGGGACTTACGGGCGAGATCATGGCGATGGGTGTGGAGCACGCCGGATCGGCATACCGGATCCCAAATGTCAATATCGAGGGGTATTGCGTCTATACGAACAACGCCCTCGGTGGTCCTTTCCGGGGCTTCGGGGTGCCGCAGTCGACGGCGGGCATGGAACAGGTCGTCAACATGGTGGCCGGGAAGCTGGGTATGGACCCCCTCGAGGTGCGTCGCGTCAATGCCCTCAAGACCGGGGACAGGAACTGCGTGGGTGTTGAGCTCAGACATTCGACAGGGTTTTCCGAATGCGTCGACAGGCTCGTGGAACACCGGTTCTGGAAGGACCGTGAAGCCTGGAAGGCATCGGCCCCGTCATGGAAGAAGCGCGGCTGCGGTGTCGGCTGCATGGCCCATGGGATGGGCTATCCGGCTCTCATCCCCGACGAGGCGAACGCGAGAGTGGAGTTGACAGAGAACGGGACGATCCGGGTCTATTCCGGTGTCTCCGACATGGGGCAGGGAAATGCCGGCACCTATCTCAGGATAGCGGGGGAGATCCTGAACCAGGACCCCGCGACGATGGAGATTATCCAGCCCGATACGGACCATGACCTTCCCTCGGGCACCTCCTCCGCCAGCCGCACGACGTACACCTTCGGCAATGCCGTCATAGAGGCGGCGGGGGGGCTTAAGGGAATCATCCTTCGGGCCGGCGTCCGGTCCCTCGGGGTCGGGGGAGTCGACTCCGTCGAGCTGGTCCCCGGCGCTGTCAGGGTGAAAGGGTCCGCCCGCCAGATGGCCCTTCGTGACGTAGCAGCCCTTATCGATGCCGGCGGCCGGTCCTGTACAGGCTATTTCCGGACCCCTCACGACGAGAGCACCCTCAACATCATGTACCTGGGTACACATGTCCTCTATTCCTATGGTGCCCACCTTGCCCGTATCGAGGTGGATACCCTGACGGGACGGATAGACGTTGTCGACTACGTGGCCGTCACCGACGCGGGCAGGGTGCTGAACCGCTCCGTGTACGATCAGCAGGTCCAGGGTTCCATCGCGCAGGGTATAGGCTGGGCCCTCATGGAAGACTATATCGTAAAGGGCGGCCGTCATGAGACGGGCGACATGGCCACCTATATTGTCCCCACCTCCGTCGATGTTCCCGATATGACCTCCGTTGCAGTCGAGCCCGATGAGGCTACTGGCCCCTTCGGTATGAAAGGGATTGGCGAGGTGGTCATCAGCGGGTGCCTGCCTGCGATCGCCAACGCCTTCCACGATGCCTGCGGGGCGAGGATAACGAGGGCGCCCTTTACGCCGGAGCGGGTTCTGTCGGCGCTTGCCGGGGAAGGAGAGAAGAGTGAAACAGAAGATATCCTTTGTTCTTAATGATTCTCCCGTTGCCGTCGAGACAGACCCCGGCAGGAGGGCCGTCGATGTGTTGCGCGAAGACCTCGGCCTGACGGGCACAAAAGAGGGTTGTGGTGAGGGTGAGTGCGGCGCCTGCTCCGTCCTTGTCGACAACGTGGTAAAACTATCCTGTCTCATGACCGCGGGACAGCTGGAAGGAAAGAGGGTGGTCACCATCGAGGGGATTGCCGGGGATGGCGAACTTCACCCCGTGCAGCGCTCCTTCGTGGAACTCGGGGCTGTGCAGTGCGGGTTTTGCACGCCCGGCATGGTGGTAACGGCGGTTGGATTCCTCGAGGTGAATCCGGCACCGACCCGGGACGAGATCCGGGTGGCAATGAGCGGCAACGTCTGCCGGTGCACGGGGTACCAGAAGATTATCGATGCCGTGGAAGACGCGGCCGAGAAGATGCGCGCAGGAAGCTCTCGTGGCTAGAGTTTATCTGCCATCATCGTTGGATGTGGTCTTCCGGATAATGTCCGGGGAGCCCTCGGCGAGACTCTTCGCAGGCGGCACCGATATCATGGTGCGCTTGCCCCTTCAAAGAACTGAAGTCCCCCTGGTCTGTCTGGAAGGGGTGAGCGAGCTCAGGGGCATCGATGAGTCCGCCGACGAGGTGCGCATCGGTGCCGTCACCACGCACAGCGAGCTGATTTCCGGCAGTCTCATAGGAAAACACTTTCCCCTTCTCAGGGATGCTGCGCGGTGCATCGGGGCACCGGCCGTGCGGAACATGGGGACCATCGGCGGCAATGTCTGCACGGCGTCGCCGGCTGGCGACACGCTGCCGCCCCTTTATATTCTCGGCGCCGAAGTGGAGCTTCGTTCCCTTAAGGGGCGTCGCCGGATGCCCATCTGCGAGTTCGTTTCCGGTCCCGGCCGGACGCAGCTCGACCCGGGCGAGGTTCTCTGTGCCGTGGTGATAAGAAAGGACCATGGCTTCAACTTCCACCATTTCGAGAAGGTGGGACAGCGAAAGGCCATGGCGATAAGCGTTGCCTCCTTTGCCTTTGCCGCCGCTGTCGGAGAAAAAGGGAGCCTCGCCAGGGCACGATGCGCTTTCGGAAGCGTGGCCCCGACGGTCTTCACATCCCCTGTCCTCGATGGATTATTTTCCGGTAATCCCATAAGCGAAGGCCTGCTCTGTGACGCTGCGGCGATTGTCCGGGAGGGCATCAGCCCGATCAGCGATGTCCGGGCGTCGAAGCGCTATCGCAGGCGTGTGGCAGGCAATCTGCTTATGAGGCTTGAAGGCGGGGCGGGGTGCCGATGACAGAGCCTGCGAGACCCCCCATGTTCACGAGGGAATTTCTCCTCCTCAGCATCGTTCTCGCCTGCACTTCGGCAATGATGGCCCTGTTCTTTCAATTCCACGCCTATCTCATATCCCTCGGGATCGATCCCCGGTGGCACGGGTTTCTTCTCGGTTCCGATGCGATCACGGGTATCCTGCTACAGCCGTTCTTGAGTCCTTATCTCCACGCGAGGAATGCGAAAAAGGTAGTCGCCGCAGGTATCATCGTCATGGCGATCGCCCTTTTCTCCTATAGTTTCGCCGTTACCACGGCCACCATAGCTTTCGTGCGGATCATGCACGGGGGCGGTTTTATTCTCGCAGTGGCGGCGATGATGGAGCTTTTTGCCCGTTGCATTCCCCAATCGAGGAGCGGCGAGGGTATCGGGATAGTTTCCATTTTGAGGCTGGTTCCCTATGCGGTCATACCGCCTCTCGTCGTATATCTTGCGGGTCTCCATTATGCTTTCACGTCCATCGTTACGGCGGCTGCAGTTTTTATGGTCTTCATTCTCATACCCGTTGCGTTTATCCGGTCCGAGGGTGGGGGTGATGAAGCCTTACGCAAAGGCGTGGGTCTCGGTGGTCTCATGGAGAGCCTGAAGACTGTCCCTGTTGTACTTGTTCTCGTGGTGAACATCCTCTTTTACAGCGCCTACACGATACTCTTCTATTTCCTGCGGGATTTTGGAGAAGAGAAGGGAATGAACAACCCCGGTTTTTTCTTTACCCTTGCCATGATCGTCATGATCGTCATCAGGGCCGCGGGGAGCCGGTATTTCGACAGGGCAAACAAAGCGCGCCTTTCCGCGGTGTGCCTCGTCGCACTGGCCATCTGTCATCCCCTGTTCCATTTCGCCAATATCGAGTGGGTATTCCTGGCGCTCTCCGTCATCTTCGGGGTGCTCTGGGGTGTGGCGATACCGCTCATTATGGCGCTTCTCTTCGACATATCGGAAGCCCGGTTCAGGGGGCTTAACCTGAACCTTGGGCTTGTTACGATGCAGGTGGGTTTTTTTGTCGGACCTCTTGTCGGTGGACTTATGGTTGCGAGCTGGGGATACGGAATGCTCTTTGTCTTCTGCGGCATCCTCAATGGCGCGGGTGCCGTTCTGCTCGCCGGGCTGCCGCACGTAAAGCGTGGGGCGCTTGACACAAAAAGAAAGCGTAAGATGTAACACCTTACGCCTTGCTCTTCACGCCTTACGGTATTTATCAGCTTTCCAGAATAAAGATGACCTCAAGGGTGACACGGAATTCTATTATCTTTCCATCTTCGACTCTGGCGCGCTGTTCTTTTAAGCGCAGGCCGGTAATACCCCGTAAAGTCTTGGAAGCTCGTCTGAACCCGATTATCACGGCATCTTCAAAACTTTTGGGAGACCCCGCGATGACCTCTGTAACACGTGCCACTCTGCCCTCAGACCTCATAAAAGCCTCCTTCTGCCTTTTTCATCAAGGTTATCAGGGTGGAGTATACAGTGTCAACTGTTTTTCAGGCTTTCACGGGCTCCCAGGGGGCCAGACTATCGCTTATACAGGCCCACGGTTTGGGCCTCGCCGAGTATGTGGCCTTTCATCGCCTTTTCAAGGTCGTTCTTCGTCGAGTTCCTGTCGATGGAAAGTACGGTGTCGAGGGCGTATACCTTGAAAAAATAACGGTGAGTCCCCGACGGAGGACATGGCCCTCCATAGCTTGTCTTGCGGAAATCGTTCCGTCCCTGGAGAGCCCCGGGAGGAACCGAATTCTCCTTGATCTCACGTGTGCCGGGATCGATGTTCCATACAACCCAGTGGACCCATATGCCGACAGGCGCGTCGGGGTCGTCGACGACAAGCGCCAGCGATTTTGCCCCCCGGGGAGTGTTCCGGAGAACGAGGGGTGGATTGATGTCCTTTCCATCACAGGTGTACTGCTTGGGAATGTCGCTGTTTTCCTTGAAAGCCGGACTCTCGATGGTCAGAGCACTCATTTTCGTCACCTCCTTGCCGACGGCTCCCGAAAGGACCAGGAAAACTGCCGCCAGTACCACGAGCCGGACTCGGTGCCGCTCTCGATCTGTCTCCTTTCCCTTCAAGCCGTATACGTATAGTATAGCAGAACGGGGCCGGCTCATTGGTCTTCACTTTCCCGGCGTCTTCGGTTATAGTTAGTCTCCGCCGCCGGGAACCGCTGACTATGGAGATGTGGACGTGAACATGGAGCATACTGAAAAGATAGCACGGGAACTGAACATCCCCCTCGGAGGGGTGAGGGCTGCGGCGGCCCTTCTTTCTGACGGAGCCACGGTTCCCTTCATCGCACGGTACAGGAAAGAGGCCACCGGCTCCCTGGACGAAGTGGCTATCGGAACCATACGGGACCGGCTGGAACAGCTTGCGGAATTGGATAAGCGTAGGGACGCCATCCTGGGATCTCTCGAGGAGCGGGGGCTGCTCACGGAGGAACTGAAAGGAAAGCTCGAGGCGGCGGGGACCATGGCCATTCTCGAGGACCTCTATCTCCCCTTCCGTCCCAAGCGCAGGACCAGGGCCACCATGGCGAGGGAAAGAGGATTGGAGCCCCTCGCGCGAATGCTCATGACCGGCGACGGGACGGACCTTGCCGGTTTCGATCCTGCCGCACAGGCGGCCGCCTTCGTCGATGCCGAAAAGGGCGTCGGCTCCGTCGAAGAGGCGCTTGCGGGTGCGCGGGACATCATTGCCGAGTGGATAAGCGAAGATGCGCCGGCACGGGCGGCGCTCAGAGACCTCCTTCTGAAGAAGGCGGTCTTTACCTCAAAGGTGATCTCCGGCAAGGAGGAAGAGGCTGCAAAATACAAAGACTACCACGATTGGCAGGAGCCTGTCTGGGTCGCCCCGTCGCACCGGGTGCTCGCCATGAGGAGGGGAGAGAAGGAAGGTTTCCTGATGCTGTCCGTAACGGGCTGCGAGGAGGAGGCATTGCGGTCGCTGAAGAACCGCTTTGTCACCGCGGCAACGCCCGCGCCCGGGCAGGTAGCGCAGGCCCTTGAAGACGGCTGTCACCGGCTTCTCTTTCCATCCATGGAGACGGAGGTCCGCATGGCCATGAAGGAACGCGCCGATGCGGAGGCAATCAGGGTCTTTTCGGAGAATCTCCGCCAGCTTCTCCTTGCCCCGCCCCTGGGGCAGAAGAACGTGCTTGCCATCGATCCGGGATTCAGGACGGGATGCAAGGTGGTCTGCCTCGACAGACAAGGCAAACTTCTTCACCGGGATACTATCTATCCCCACACATCGAAGGGTCAGGCCGATGAGGCCGGTCGCAACGTTGTCGCCCTCTGCGCGGAATACCAGGTCGAGGCCATTGCCGTGGGAAACGGAACGGCAGGCAGGGAAACGGAGTCCTTCCTGAAAGCACTCGCGTTTTCGCGCCGGATACAGATCATCAGCGTCAACGAGAGCGGGGCGTCCATCTATTCCGCATCGCAGGCAGCGCGGGAGGAGTTTCCCGGGGAGGACGTCACCGTCCGGGGAGCCGTGTCCATAGGAAGGCGCCTCATGGACCCCCTTGCGGACCTTGTCAAGATCGATCCCAAGTCGATCGGCGTCGGCCAGTACCAGCATGACGTGGACCAGTTCGCCCTGAAAAGGGCCCTCGACGACATTGTTATGAGCTGTGTCAATGCCGTCGGGGTGGAGGTCAACACGGCAAGCCCCCATCTCCTCGGGTATGTGTCCGGTCTCGGAGGGGCGCTCGCGAAGGCCATCGTGTCATATCGGGACGAAAACG
>Ga0351925_1034_pt1 | contig 26959 bp, 21 predicted proteins | sample BONcelHT113001D9_FD_206870 | JGI IMG/M metagenome (GOLD analysis project Ga0351925, IMG submission 206870) | Enriched cells from coal bed in the Powder River Basin, Montana, United States - BONCAT cells T11 rep2 HSBNCT.T11.300.1.D9 ... | reverse complement strand
GATAGGCTTGGTCAAGAAATCATCCATTCCGGCAGCATAGCATTTGGCCTGTTCTTCTTTCAGCGCTCCGGCAGTCAAGGCAATAATGGGAACATGTTTTCCGGTGGAAACCTCGTTTTCCCGGATTTTTTCTGTGGCTTTAAGCCCGTCAAGTTCAGGCATTTGGACATCCATCAGCACGATGTCTGGCTCAACAGTCAAATATTGCTCAACGGCCTGCAGCCCGTTTTCGGCAAAGAAAAGCTTGGCCGCTGGCAATATTTTGCTGATGAGAATCGTTACCAACCGCATGTTCAAAGGAATATCTTCCGCGATGAGTATTTTGATTTTTTGCATGAAAGCTTTATCGGTTAACTTGTCTCGGGCTTGCTCGGTCTTCGCGGCGCTGGCACCAGACTCTGATTCGCACAGATGCCGCAGGCAGCTATGGAGGTCAACGTTTTTGGGCGGTTTAGTAAGCTTGAAGCTAATGCCTAGTTGTTCGCATTTTTCGCAAATGGCTGGATCGGCAAAGGAGGAATGCAGCAAAACCACCGGCTGTCTGTCTGGAGATAATTTGAGAGCGTCGCGCATGATGGCAACAGTTTCAAGGCCATTGAGATAGGGCATGTCGTAATCACAAAAGATAACGTCAAAGGGAGTGGAAGCTTTGGTGAGTTCCAGTCGCTTAATTGCATCGAGGCCGTTTGCGCATGCTTCACAAGTAATCCCCCACTGCGCGAGTTTTTTGATCAGGATTGTGCGGCTTCGGGCATTATCGTCAATGATGAGGCAGCTTTTAATCGCCACAAATTGGGCCAGATCGGGTTTTATTCGCGCCTCGAAAGTGGTCACTAGTGCAAAGGAGAATGTGGAGCCTGTCTCTGGTTGGCTGTTGATGCGGATTTTACTACCCATTTTTCGGGCCAGCAGATCGGAAATGATGAGCCCAAGGCCGGTGCCGCCGAATTTACGGGTCGTGGAGCTGTCGGCCTGGGAAAAGGGCTTGAAAAGTTTGGCTTGCTGTTCTTGATCGATGCCGATGCCGGTGTCGTGGACGGCGAAGTGTAAGCGGCCCTGATTACCTTCGAGGTGTTCGAAAGCTACCGTGAGCTCGACCTCGCCTTCTTCTGTAAATTTGATGGCGTTACTTGCGAGGTTGGTAACAATCTGTTTCAGACGCAGGGGGTCGACTTGGGCAAAAGCGGGTATTTCTGGGTCGATATCCAATAGAAGCTCTAAATTTTTCTGGTTGGCGGACAGCCGAACCATGTCGATAATGCCTTCCAGAAGTTTAGCAATGTCGGTCTCAAGAGTCTCTAGCTCAAGCATGCCGGCCTCGATTTTGGAAAAATCGAGAATATCGTCGATAATGCCCAAAAGAGTATGCCCGGAAATATTAGCGTTGGCGAGGTACTCTTGCTGCATTGCGGTGAGAGGGGTGTTTTTAAGTAGCTCCGTAAAGCCGATGACGCCATTGAGCGGGGTCCGAATTTCGTGGCTCATGTTGGCGAGAAATTCAGATTTAGCTTTGCTGGCAGCTTCAGCCTGTTCCTTGGCGCGCCAAAGCTCCGCTTCGGTCGCTTTGCGCTCGCTAATATCCTGATGCGTCCCCATCATTAATAAGGGTTGGCCGTCACTGGTCCAGGAAAAGACTTTACCCCGATCCAAGACCCAAATCCAATTGCCGTCTTTATGCCGCATCCTACCCTCGAATTCATAATAATCCAGCTCACCGGCGAAATGCTGTCGCAGTAGTGCGTCGCTTTGACTTGCATCATCAGGGTGAAGGAAGCGCAACCAAGTGGCAATCGTTATCGGCGCTAGCTCATCAAGGCTATAGCCTATGATCTCGGACCAGCGCGGGTTGAAAACAGTTTCGCCGGTTTGGACATTCCATTCCCAGGTGCCGACATTGGTGCCCTTGATGATGCCGTCCAGACGGGTGCGTTCCTTAAATAATTCCATCTCTGCAGCTTTTTGGACGCTTTGGTCGTACATGTAGCCACGAATGCCGCCGAGGTTTCCCTGCTCATCCCTTACCACCATGATAAAATTATAAAACCACTTGTATTTTCCGGATTTGGTTTTCAGGCGGAAGGATTGTTCGTAAATGTCGATGTGGTCGGTAATATTAACGGCAGCTTCTCCCGTAATGCGCTCTCTATCCTCGGGGTGGATTAGGTCACTATAATTGAAATAAGGAGCGGTTAGTTCGTCGGGAAGATAGCCAAGGATCTGCTGGACATTGGAGGAAACAGACCGGACAGGCCAATTGCTTTGCGGCCCCCATTCGATGGTAAAGACGGGCCCGGCAGTAAAGAGATCCCGCTCGTGCTTTAGCTGCGCTTCGGCTCGTCGCATCCTACTAAAGAAAATGATGACAAAGGCATTAAAGGCGAGGATGATTAAAGCAATGGCCAAATAGGCCCAGACTAAGGGAGTCAGGAGGATGGCAGGGCTTGACCAACCGTTGGCGGGCAGTGCCCCCATTTGCCAGTTTCCGTAAGGCAGCTCAATGGATTGAGTAACTGGACTTTTGGCGAACACCTCTGGGTCACCCCAAAAAACATCTCCCTGCGGTCCGCGGGCGTCGCGGCCGCGAATCGCAATTAGCACGCCCTCGTGCTCGGTTTTTATCCCCGCCCCGCTAAACAGCGCGTCGCTGTCAAGTACTGCTGAGGCCAATCCCCAGAAGCCATCCGGGTATGAAACGGTATCAGTGAGATAAATGGGAATGCGGGCAATGATGCCTTCGCCTCCTTGGACGAGGTTGAGAGGGCCGGCAAGGACAGCTTTATTTTCTTTGCGCGCCAAATCAGCGGCTTGGAATTGTTGGGGAACGAGCGTAAAGTCAAGGCCGATAGCGGCTTCGTTACCTTCCATGGGGTACATGAAGCGAATGGTCATGCCCTTGGCGAGGCCAATGTTGCGCAAATCGTGGTCCCCTTTAAATTGTATCTCCATCGCTCGGGCAAAATCATCTTGGGTTAGCGCAGGATTCATTGCCACTAGGGCTTTGATTCCTTCAGCTTTGTGAATATTAGAGTATAGCCGGCTTTCCAGAGATGCCTTCATCGTATTTAAAACTTGTTGTACGGCTTCGCGCTCATGCAGTTGGTGGCGTTCGCTTTCGAGCCTCATCAAGATAACTCCCATCAGTGCAAAGATACCAAAAAGGAGGATGAAAAGGAGTGTCGCCGGGTTTACTGCTCCCGTCTTACCTTTGGCAGGGTGGCCTCCAAGGGCAGATGGGCGACCCGAGATGGAGCCGCCGGTATTTCGTTTGATCTGCATTGATATCTTTCTCCTTAAGCCAATATTGGGAGGTGGCGCAATTTAGCGACTATCTCGCCTTCTTTGCTTAATTCGCCACAAGTCAAGAATATTCCTGCACGGCATAAAAGGCCGATGGGGACGTGCCTCGCCGTTGTATTTTGCCTCTTGGCAATTACTCATCGCCGACTTTCTCGGCACGCCCTAGGCAATGCCTTTTTGTATTTACAGATACCGCTATTTTCCGTATAGTGTGCATATGAAATAGAAAAGGAGCCGCGTTAGTTGCGCAACTAATCTTATTAGGGGGGATCGGAATGATTAAGAGGGCAGTTGGTTTTTCGCTATTTATGGGGTTGCTGCTGCTGAGTGGCTGTGATGCGCAGCCCTCTGACGAAGCAATTTCACAAGACGGCGATGGCGCCAAGGCAAAAATCGGCGGCATTATTACCTTTGGCAGTTATGAGCAAGATGGTGACACCAATAATGGCCAAGAGCCTATCGAGTGGCGGGTGCTAGCGGTGGAGAATGGCCATGCTCTAATTATTTCGGACAAATTGCTGGACGCCAAGGCGTATAATCGCGATTTTGTGGATATCACCTGGGAGAAATGCACCTTGCGGAGTTGGTTGAACGAAGGGTTCGCTGAAGCTGCTTTTACCGACGAGGAGAAAAAGGCGATTCTTGTAACCGATTTGGTTAACGAGGGTAATCGCGAATACGCCGTTGACGGCGGCAATCCGACCCAGGACAAAATCTTTTTGCTGAGCATTGACGAAGCGAAACGGTATTTTTCCGGGGACGATGACAAGATTGCTTTCACCACTCCCTATGCCGAGAAGCAGGGGGTGGGGGTGAAAAACGGCAAGGGTTGGTGGTGGCTACGCTCGCCAGGGGATGATGCCGAATATACGATGTGCGTGCGCCATGACGGGTCCTTTTTCGAGACTGGCCGCAGTGTTCATCTCGATTATAACGGCGTTCGCCCCGCGCTATGGCTGGACATGTCGATCTAAAAGGACCGAGGAAAGAAGGCGGTGTTATGGCTGTAATAACAGCTGACTTGATTGCACCTTGTGGAATGAACTGTGCTTTGTGTCTTGCCTATCAGCGAGATAAAAATTCCTGCCGGGGATGTCGCGCTGACGATGTCGGCAAGCCAAATTCCTGTCGCGCATGTATTATCAAGAATTGTCCGGCTATCCAGCAGCATCAATCTGGATTTTGCTACGAATGTGACAAGTATCCTTGTCGCCGGCTCAAAGATTTGGATAAGCGTTACCGCGCTAAATATGAAATGAGTATGCTGGAGAACCTTGAAGACATTCGGCGCGATGGGTTGGAGGACTTCTTGCGAGGGGAGGAAAAAAGGTGGGAGTGCAAAGCGTGTGGAGCACTGGTCTGTGTTCACCGGGATGTGTGCCTTGCCTGTAAAACTCCCTATCGTGACGTTGCTCAGCAATCGATTGACGACTATATCGGACAGTTTCCCCCGGAGGTCCAAGAGCTGCTGCGGACTTTACGGGGAGTCATAGCGGAGGCAGCGCCGCTGGCGACAGAAAAATTCAGTTACCAGATGCCGACTTTTTATCTACATGGGAATCTGGTGCACTTTGCCGCTTTCAAAAAACATATCGGGTTTTACCCCACTCCCAGTGGCATCGAAGCCTTCAAGCAGGAACTAGCTGCTTATAAAGGAGCCAAGGGCTCTGTGCAATTCCCTTTTACCGAGCCGTTGCCGTATGATTTAATCAGTCGCATCGTCAAATTTCGCGTGGAAGAAAACTCTAAACGGGCAGAAAGCAAGGGTAAAAAACGCTAGTCTTGATTTCTTTCCGCAATGAGCAGTTGTTTGCTGGTCGATGACCAAACCGCCAGCGATTGTTAATCCATTGCTTGTTCTCCTGCTTAAATTTCCGTGCTTAGCATATCTTGATAGCTTTGAGGCCGGACCACCAGCCGGTCCAGGCCATTCTTGACCATCACGACTCCGGGGCGGGGCAGGCGGTTGTAGTTGCTGGCCATCGCAAAATTGTAAGCGCCGGTCGAGCGGACGGCGAGCGTATCTCCTGGGGCGAGCTGCGGTACTGGAAGGTCCCAGATGAGTATATCCCCGCTTTCGCAGCATTTCCCGGCAATCGTTGCCACCGCATCTCGGGGAGCATCCATCTTGTTGGCGATGACGGCATCGTACTTGGCGTCGTAAAGGGAGGGGCGGGGGTTGTCCGGCATCCCACCGTCAACCGCGGCATAAGTGCGGATGCCGGGAACTTCCTTAATCGACCCGATCGTGTAAATAGTCATTCCTGCTTCGCCGATAACCCAGCGCCCTGGCTCGATAGTTACCGCAGGTACATTCAGCCCACGGCTAGCGCATTCCTTGTGTAAAGTCTCCATGATGCCATCGGTAAAATAGGACAGGGGCTCCGGCTCGTCTTCGTCTGTATAGTAAATCCCATAGCCACCACCGACGTTTAGCTCCTCGGTGATAAAGCCATGTTCCTCCTTGACCCGCTGAATAATTCCGGCCAGGATTTCGACAGCCTTTAAGTGGGAATCGTTGGCATGAAGCTGGGAACCCACGTGAAAATGAAATCCGAGTAGGCGCAGGTTGGTCATGGTCATGACTTTGTCCATGTAATCCCGCAAGTGCTCGGGGTCTGTGGGAATGCCGAACTTGGAATCCAGTTGGCCCGTGGAAATGAATTTGTGGGTGTGGCTGTCAACGCCGGGCGTGATGCGGAACAGGATGTCCATTTTTCGATCCTGGCGCCCTGCTTCGGCCTGTAGTCGCTCTAGCTCATACATATTGTCCACGACAACGCGACCCACCTGATGGTCGACGGCCATGGCGATTTCTTGATCGGTTTTATTATTGCCATGAAAAATAACGCGCTCCATTGGGAAGCCGGCTTGCACCGCAGTGAACAATTCACCGCCGGAAACCACATCTAGACCTAAACCTTGTTGGGCAATGATCCGGCACATCTCCAGGCACAAAAAAGCCTTGCTGGCATACGCGGCCCGGCTGCCGGGATATTTAGCTAGAAAATCCGCATGAATTTCCTTGCAGCGATCTTCAATCAGGTTTTGGTTGACCAGATAAAAAGGGGTGCCATATTTGGCAGCCAGCTCCGGCACATCGCAGCCAGCGACTTGCAGATGCCCTTGGTGAGTTTGTAGTTTAACCATTGTCATCCTCCTACAGTTGCTGATTCTTTGTTTGCTTAAATTATAACTCAACTTTATCCTCAAAAAATACTATCAAGCACAAGATTAAGAATGTTAATCTCCTTTATAGGCTTGGTTTCGTGACCTGCGCATTTGTGAAAGTGAGCTGAGAGTCCTAAAAATCAAGAGAAGGTTAATTGCATTTGCACATAAATATTTTATGTGATAGTATTTTCTCAGGTTTATATTGCTCCGAACCTTTTTTTCTAAAGTATTTTGCTATGAAGAACAGGTCGATAGGGTGGTGCGGGAAACTGCGCCGCCTCCCGTGTGGAAAGGAGATGCTTAAAGTAGTATTGTGCTACACGTTTAGCGACTCCTCTTGGGGTCGTTTTTTTGTGTAGAGATTTCTGGAGGTGGACAAAAAATTAGGGAAGGAGGCAGAATGATGCAAGCGGATGAATTGTTTGACTCGCTGCGGGGGCGACTGTGGCAAATTGCCGAAGCCAAGAAACTCCTGCAGGACACCGTGGAAGTGACGGGGCGGCCTTTGACGACAGAGGAAGCGATTGGCAGCCCGGTGCGGCAGGACTTTCCGTTGGTTAAGGGAAAAGAAAAATTGATGCAGGCCGTATTTCGTGGAGCGAAGGGACAAGCTTTTACGGATATGCCGGGGGACTTTCAGGGCAGTTTGCAGGATATCATTACCAAGGAATTATCTACGCATTTTGATAAAGCTGTCTTCGTGGCAACGATGAATGCGGTGCTGGCCTACTTAGGACAGATACAAGCAACCGTTCATTGTAAAGATGAGGAACCGGAGGATTGCGCCTGTCAGCTGGTCGGTATGATTAAAGAAGAATATTGCAGTCCGCGGATTGCCTTGGTAGGCTTTCAGCCGGCGATGTTGCAGCAGCTGGCACAGCATTTTGCGGTCCGGGTCTTGGATCTTGACCAGGACCGCATCGGGACGCAACAGTTCGGGGTCATGGTTGAAGATGGCGATAGCGCGATGCAGGAGGTCCTGGCTTGGTCAGAATTAATCGTAGCTACGGGAAGCACCGTGGCCAACGGTAGTATCGTTAATTTCCTGGAACAGAGGCGCCCGGTCGTGTTTTTTGGCACCACTGTGGCAGGGGCGGCACAATTAATGGGTTGGAAACGATTTTGCCCTTGCGCTTCAGTCTAAGGAGCGGACTTAGTTTTAAGGAAAGTCTTTGCTTGTTTTTTTTGCCCGTGCATTTAAAAAAAGGAAGGAATGTTTTAAGTGAAAAAGTTAATGATTTTGGGTGTTTTAGGATTACTAACGTTTGGTTTGCTGGTCGGGTGCGGCGAGACAGACACGGCAGAAGTCGAAAGTGTCGAACAGCCCTTTGCCGGCAAAACATTGATGGTTTATAGCGGCGCGGGGTTGCGCAAGCCGATGGATGAAATCGCCGAAGCCTTTAAAGCACAATACGGGGCTCAGGTTAATTACAATTACGCCGGTTCGGCCCAGCTTCTGAGTCAGATTGAATTGACGCAGGAAGGTGATGTTTATATTCCTGGTGATTTAATGGATATCGAAAATGCACAAGAGAAAGGCTTTGTCGGAGAGTTCGCCGAAATCGTTTTGCACATTCCTGTTATTGGCGTGCCTAAGGGCAACCCAGCTGGTATTCAGAGCTTGGCAGATCTGGCAAATCCAGGAGTTGAAGTAATCCTAGGGGACCCAAAGGCTAATGCTATTGGGAGAAAAGCGGAAAAAATCTTGGAGAAAAACAATCTTTTAGAGCAAGTCAAAGCTAATGTCGTCGTGGAAGATGCGACTGTCAACGAAATGGTCGCGCATTTGGCAATGGGTCAGGGCGATGCCAGTCTTATTTGGGAGGATAACATCAGCGGGGTCGAGGACATCGAGATTATCCCGATTCCTGAAGAAGACAATATGATCGAGATTGTGCCTATCGGGGTGCTGACCATGACTAAGGATGCTGAATTGGCACAGGCCTTTATGGATTTTGTAATTTCTGACGAGGGAATAGCGATTTTTATCAAGCATGGGTTCAAGCCAATCGAGGAGTAATTGTTGATGTTGGAAAAAAATGATAAGTTGGCTGACGCTGACAGCAAAAAAAGTTTTCGTGGTTCCTTTCGGCAATCGCAAATTAAAAACATGAGCTTTAACGTTGTTTTCACTTTGACGATCGTTTTATTTCTAACCTTCGTACTGGCAGCCATCGGGGGCATTCTCGTCAAGGGAGTGCCTGGGCTGGCCAGTAGTCTGGCTAGCGAAGAAATCCTTTTTTCGATTAGGTTGAGTTTTATAACGTCAGTTATCTCGACTGTCCTGTGTCTGACATTCGCTTTGCCGATTGCCTACGGAATGGAGAGGTTTAATATTCCGGGACGTAAGTTATTCAACGCGTTGCTGGATGTTCCGCTAGCTTTGCCTCCGATTGTTTCCGGGGTGGCTTTGCTGTTGCTTTTCGGGACAACCGAATTTGGTCGGATGTTGGCAAGCCATGGTTTTAAATTTGTCTTCACGGTCAAGGGGATTATTGTCGCCCAGTTTTTTGTTAATATCCCGTATATGATTCGAGTACTCAAATCGACAATTGCAGATATTAATCCCCGTCTGGAGTTCGTCGCGCGGACAATGGGTTGTTCACAGTTACAAGTGTTTTTGCGGGTGACTTTGCCTTTGGCAAAAAACGGCCTAGTTGCCGGGATAGTGATTACATGGGCCCGGGCTTTAGGAGAGTTTGGGGGAGCCTTGATGTTGGCTGGTGCAACCAGGATGAAGACGGAAACTTTGCCAATCTCTCTCTTTCTCAATATGTCGACGGGAGATTTGCCGGAAGCGATGGCCGCTGCCACTATTTTAATCGTGTGTTCGGTGATTTCGTTGTTCATTTTCGAATTGCTGGGTGGCAAACAGACAGAGTTGTCGCGGATGAATTAGCGGGAAACGGGGAGCATGATGATTTTACTAAAAAATGTAAACAAACGCTTAGGTAATTTTGCCTTAAAGGATATTAACCTTCGCATAAAAAAGAATGAATACTTTGTTATCTTAGGACCCACCGGCACTGGGAAAACGGTCATCCTAGAGATTATAGCCGGAATGTATCCTCTCGACAGCGGTGCGGTTTTTATTAACGGGGCGGACGTCACCCGCCAGTATCCCGAGGATCGTCACGTCGGTTTTGTTTATCAAGATTACATGTTGTTTCCTCATTTGAATGTCCGTGAGAACATTATTTTTGGCCTCAAAGCCAGACGTGTATCCGCTGCCGAGATTAATATTAAGCTGGAACGCATGGTGGGCATGCTTAATATTTCGCATTTGCTGAATCGGGTGCCCGCCACATTGAGCGGTGGCGAGCAACAGCGGGTAGCCATAGCGAGGGCTTTGATCACAGAGCCGGAGCTGTTGCTGCTGGACGAGCCCCTAAGCGCCTTAGATCCGAGGACGAAAGATATTTTTCAGCAGGAATTACGGCGTTTGCATGAAAAAATCAAGACGACCACGATTCATATAACCCATGATTTTAACGAGGCTTTGGCTTTGGCGGATTGTATCGCAGTGATGCGAAGTGGGGAGATTGTGCAAAAAGGGACTCCTGAGGAGATTTTTCAGCGTCCCAAATCAGAATTTGTCGCGGAATTTGTTGGTACCGAGAATGTTTTTCAAGGCGACATCAAGATGCAAAATGGGCAATGCATCGTTGACATTGGCGGAATCTGCATTCAAGTTGTGAGCGATCTTGCCGGGCATGTCGGCATGGCATTGCGACCGGAGGGCGTCGTACTTTCACCTGAACCGATTCAGAGCAGTGCCCGCAATGTCGTGGCAGGAAAAATAAGGCACGTCCGCCGTCAAGGTCCCTTTTACAAAATAGTTTTGGCAGCGGATGCCAATCCGCAGCTGGAGTTTGTTTCTTCGGTGACGCAACAATCTTTCGAGAGCATGGGATTAGGCGAAGGTGTCCCGATTTACGCTTGTTTTAAAGCGACCGCGGTTCACGTGTTTCCAATCCACTCGGAGAAAAATCAGTGATGCGTGTTTTGACCTGGCGCTGTCTGCAGAAGGGTGATGCAAGATTTACTGCGCCAGTTGTTTTCCAGTGGCAAGTACGCTATATTCATATTTAGTGGCTTGCTTGATATAGTAAGCATAAAATGTTCGATAATCTTGAATGAAGATGGGAGCATTCGATGAATGAAAGCGAGTTCCGCCGGGAGAAATACAAGAGAGCTATTTTGGGGCTGGTGCTGGTTGCGCTGACACTAGTTGGTGCAGCATGTCGTCAGGGCAAAGAAAATGATCAAGCCCCGAAGCTTGATTCGATTCAGGAGCCGGAGCGGGCCAGTACGATCAATTCGGAAGGGATGGATCTCGCGACACGCATCGGGGTGCCGCCTGGATTTGAGCGGGTTGAAGTCGCGGCAGGGTCCTTTGCCGAGTATCTTCGGCAGCTACCTTTGAAGCCGGATGGGGCTCCGGTACTGTATCACGATGGCCGAGAGAAGCGCAACGCCGGGGTTTATGTGGCGGTGGTGGAGATGTCCTTAGGCGACCGTGATTTACAGCAGTGTGCCGATGCAATTATGCGCCTTCGCGGGGAATATTTTTGGGGGCGGGGCGAGTATGAAAAGATCGCGTTTAATTTTACCAATGGATTCCCGGTGCCCTACAGCAAGTGGATGGAGGGCTACCGGATTAGCTTTAGTGGCAACACCGCTTCCTGGTACGAGAAAACTTCTCCTTCTAATACTTACGAAGATTTTCTTCGTTATATGGATATCATTTTCGCCTATGCCGGGACGCTTTCCTTGGAGCAGGAGCTGGTCAGTGTTCCTTGGGAGGAGATGGAGATCGGCGATGTGCTGATCAGGGGTGGCAGCCCCGGACATGCGGTACTTGTCGTCGACATGGCTGAGAACAAAAACACTGGGGAGAAACTGTATTTACTGGCGCAAAGCTATATGCCGGCGCAGGATACTCAGTTGCTCGCCAATCCATCCGACGCGGCTCTTAGCCCGTGGTATGCTCTATCAGAAACTGGGGCTGAGATTCGGACTCCGGAGTGGACTTTTACGCGGGACCAGCTACGCCGCTTTCCGGAGTAGCGGGTCGCTGACAAAGAGGCGAGGAATAGCCAAGGCTGCCGAAAAAGTCGGCGATGAACAATGAAGAATTAACGGTTAATAATTTCTGAGAGAATTATTGGCATAATTCTTCGTTTTCTTTAAAAAATTGGAGTAAAATGTGAAAGGATGTGGCCAAGATGCGCCAGTTACTAACGCTTTGTGGGATGATTATGCTTGGGGTGACTCTGGTGGGGTGCGCTAAAGAACAACCAGCTGATAGCCCGGCGGCAACTATCGTTACTCTTGAGGAGGCGGTGCAGCAGGCTATTCTACAACAGGGATCGAGTTATCTGGCAGGTGAGGTGGCGACCGAGGGTCACGAGATCTTGGAAATCGTTGAGGACGACACATCGACAACAGTGTATGCAATCGCCAGTTTTGGGTTTTTTGCTTTTGAAAACGGGATTTTCACCAAGATTAGCGGAAGCGGGGACATTCCGACAGTGCTGGTTTTTAGCCGGGACGAGTCGGATGTTTATCAGTTGCTCGAGTATCAGGAGCCAGAGGATGGTTCAAATTACGAGACCTCGATCAAAGAGATGTTTCCCCAGCATTTGTGGGGGAGGGTTTTGTCCAGTGCGGGTTCTGCTTCAGACTTGCTGGCTCAGCAAGAGGCCCAAGCCCGGGCTTACCTGGACTCGATTGGGCGTCAGGGCGAAGTACAAGGGGACTATGTCGAGAAGCAACTTTTGGAGATTGATGTCGAGGCATCCAATAAGCTCTTTGCCGAGTATAGCAAAGAAGATGCATTTCTCAACAATTGCCCGTATTGGATTGGCACCAGAGAGACGATTGAGGATGGCCAGCGATATATCTACGCAACATCTCAAAGCAAGGACCAGGAGGGCTATGACCTCGTGATTTACAAAAAAACCGATGATAGCGGAAAAGTTGTCGAGGAGCGCACTTATCAGATTGTCGGCAGTGACGTTCGGTTGCTCTAGCTAGTGCACAAAGCCGCCGCTTAGCAGGGCATAATAAATGAGAGGAGCTAGCTAGCCGATGGCAGCGAAAAATTAGGGGCCATGTTTCACACCTATAACGATGTGACAATCATCTACGATGTAATCCGTAAAAACCGTCAGAGTGTCGGGATTTATCTGGATGGCTCTGGGCATCTTCAAGTTGTGGCGCCGAAGAATCTAAGCGACGCAGCGGTTGTCGCTGTGCTGGAGGAAAAGTGGGAAAGCATACTTAAGACGCAGCAAGAGGTGCTGGCCTTGGCAAGTGGACCGCTACCCAAGGTTTTTTCGTCTGGTGAATTTTTCCATTACCTAGGCGACGCCTTCCCGATTGAAATTATTGTTGATCCTGAGCAAAAGCGCGACTGCGTCGAGCTAGCGAAAACAAAGTTGCGGATTACTGTGGCCGAAGAGGACCCGGCCCGGGTCAGGCAGGCCCTGCGACGTTTTTATTATCAGCGCTGCAAAGCCTTGGTCGAGGACCGAATCCGCCACTATCAAGGCCAATTCAAGGTTCGTCCCCGGGGGATTCAGATTAACGACAATCCGGCGGTGTGGGGCACCTGCAATGGGCAACGCCAATTGACTTTCAATTGGAAATTGGCGATGGCTCCGGCTGAGGTGATTGATTATATCGTCGTTCATGAGCTGTGTCATATGACGCACCTGAACCATGACCGATCTTTTTGGCGTTTAGTCGGGAAGCTACTCCCCGATTATAAAGCGAGGCAGGATTGGCTACAGCAATCCGGCTGGAGGATGGAGCTGTAAAACGAATCAGGGACGGCCTGATAGGCCGCCCGAAACCACTGAAAAAATTGGCGATTAAGAATTGTGCATTACTACTGAAAAAAGCCGCCAGGCTTTTTCCAGTAGTCTCAAGCCGCCTTTGGACTGAGTTTAGGTTTACTCGCCGATCTTTAGAACCAAGGTCTTGGCAGCCTCCGGGGCCTGTTGGCCACCGTCCCAGTCTTGTCCGTAGGTGAAGCTAATCGTGGCAGTTGCGGGAGCTAGGGCTTTAAAGCGGAAGCTGCGCACTCCTGGAGCGCCGACCATGTCTTCCTCCCCGCCTTGCACGTAGTCATCGCCGACAAGCTCGACGGCCTCGGGTGTGTCGCATTCCCATTGCCAGGTGTAACCGGTGGAGGGATTTTCCTCAAGGTCAATCTTGACGGTTTGTCCCACTTGGAGCGCGACAGGGGCGCTGCCGTCGCCGGCGTCGACTTCTTCGGGAGCGCTGGGATTACTCGTCATGCATCCTCCGAGGACAGCGGCGATTGTGCCTAGTGCTAACAGGGCAAAAATTGATTTTTTCATTTTTTTCCTCCTTCAACTCGCTCAATATGCTAATATTAAGCGAGAATTTTATGCGTGTAAATGCCTTGCTGAAAGGGGAAAGCTATGACACATTTTGCGAAGCGGATGAATAATGTGCCGATTTGCCGGAGGGCTGCCTAGCCTAGGCTAGCGTCTGGCGGAGGCGATGGGGGAGTTGTTTTAACAGGCAAACATGGAGTTAGGAGAAATCACGGGCGATGCTGCGAGTTCAGGTTAAGGAGGTGCTGGGTTGCCATATCCGCAACTACTAATTGATTTAAATAAACTGGAGGACAACGTCCGGCAGATGTGTCAGGACATGGCTACCGTCGGGATGCACGTCATGGGCGTTAACAAAGTTTTTAACGGTGATTTGCCGCCTGCCCTGGCTTTGGTGCGGGGCGGTGTCGACGTGGTGGCGGAATCCACTGTGGCCAACCTGATTAAAATTGCGGAGTTGCCGTGTGCCAAGGCTTTATTGCGCAGCCCGGCGCTTAGCGAGGTGGCCTTGGCGGTGCAGCATGCCGACATTTCCCTGAATGGCGAAATTAGAGTTATCCAGGCCCTTGCCAGGGAGGCGGAGCGTCAACAGAAAAACCATCAGATTCTCCTGATGGTGGACATGGGAGATCTGCGGGAAGGGATCTGGTACGAGGATGAAGCTGCCCTTGTCCGGGCGCTGGCGGCAATTGTCGAGGCTCCCTTTCTTTCGCTTTACGGGTTGGGGACTAATTTTAATTGTTACGGGACGGTCCAGCCCACTGCGGTTAATGGGGAAACTTTTGTTCGATTGGCTCGGCGGCTGGAAGAGCAATTGGGGATAGCATTCCCCTATTTGTCCGGGGGCAACTGTACTAGCTATCACCTGATCGACAAGGGAATCATGCCCAAGGGGATTAACCAATTGCGGATTGGCGGCCAGTACCAGTTTGGCATGGAATTTGTGGATGTCAAATACTTGCCGGGCTATCATCATTCCTGCCAAGATGCCGATTTGTGTGCTTCGAATCTTTTTATCCTGCAAGGAGAGATTATTGAATGTGGCAGTAAGCCGACAATGCCTGTAGGAGAGCTGGGGAAAGATGCTTTCATGCGCAGCAAGACGTTTCTGGACCGGGGCTGGCGCCGTCGCGGGATTTTGAATTTTGGCCTTCAGGATATTCCCGGGGAAAGCCTCCATCCCGTCGATTCAGGCATAACGATTTTGGGGCAGACCAGCAATCATACGATTGTCGATCTCGAGGATGCCGCCAGGCCTTATCAGCTAGGGGATGTTCTTGAGTTTGAACTGGATTACCCCGCCTTGATGTTTGCCTGTAATTCACCAGGGATTGCCAAGGTCTATCTTTAATAAACCGCCGGGAGATGAGGTTAGCGTGTCTGTCTGATATGACAAAATTTTTGCTTTAACTATCATCGCCATGACATGTGCTGGAAAAGGGAATATAATACGATTATTCACTAGAAGAAAGGGTGATGGCAATGGCCAACGAATTTTGCCCGCACTGTGCCCAGGAGATTGACGGGGATGCCAGATTTTGCCCGCATTGTGGTCAGCAGATAATTCGTCCGGGAATGGCGCCCCCAGCGCCTGCGTCTACTACTGATGGGCCTGCCCAAGAGATGCCGCTCTTGGCATTTTCGGTGCAGCTTAAAAAAGGGATGCTGAGCAGCCAGCCGTATATTTTTATCGGAACGCCCCAGCGCTTAATCTTGGCTGCCTTTGACAATAAAAAATATCAAGCATTTATTCAACAACAGAAAATGGCTGCCAAAGAGCGAGGCGATGGCTTTTTGAAGAAAATTGGCAATGCGATGATGTCTGGTTTTGCTTTTGTCGACCAATATCGGACGATGCCACCTCAAGCAATTTTGGCGGAAAATAAGGCTAATTTTTTTATTCCTTGGACGGAAGTGGAGTGGCTGCGGTACCAAAAAAAAGAGAGTGAAAGTTACGATGGCGATTCCAACATCTCTAGTACAACAACCACCATTAAGCTGACTGTTCGGGCCGGCGGCAACGAATTCAAGATGGGCGTGAGCTCGATGGGAAATCGGGAGCAGGAATATCTTCAGCATTTTCATCAGCTTTTGGGAGAGAGATTTCGCAATCGATAGTAGATGCTCGAGGATGAGAGACCGAGAGCAGGGCTTGTAAGGCGTGATAACTAATTTTAAAAAAAGGGAGAGGTAGGCTTGCGCCAACCTCTCCCTTTTTTAAAAATCTTAGATTTCCTGGCGGATGGTGCTGCGGATTTCCTCCAGCATTTTTTCGCGCTCATCCCGGCTAACAAAATTCACAGCGATAAAGTTTTTATGGATGACTTCCATTCCGACAAAACCGAAAATATGGTGGCGGATAATGTCCGAGAGCTCGGTAAAATATTCAGTATTTTCGCCATTTTCGTTGGTAACCCCGCAGGTGGTGAGGGCTAAAAGCCTCTTTCCACCTAGACATCCCATCGTGTAGCCTGCCTCTGCCGTGCCGTAGGCAAAGCCTTTGCTAAAGACGCGGCTGATGTAGCCGTGCATCATTGTGGTAAAGGAAGACCACCAGATAGGGCTGATAAAGATCAATAAATCAGCCTCGGTGATTAGGCGCTGCTCGGCGGCGATATCAGGGGGAATATGTCCCGCGTCGATTTTTTCCATCTCTTCGGCGGTCAGCAAGGGGTTAAAACGCCTAGCATAAAGGTCGCGGACCCGATAGTTGATTCCCTTATTAACTAATTCTTCTTGGACGGTTTTTAAGATGGCAGCATTAAAGCTGCGGGGGTTGGGATGGGCGTAGACGATTAAGGCTTGCATTGACATCACTCCTGTCAGATTTCGGGCTAATTGTAGCACAACCAAGTCGATTTTTAAAAGGAAGTTTCGTGGGGAGATTTAATCGAATAGGCGAATAATATTTTCAAAATCACTATGGATAACTTTCGTATAACTTGACAAATTGTTTTGGCCTTGCTATCCTTAGCGTCAATAAATATTGGAAAGACTTTGACGGGGATTAGTAGGTCTGACTTTTCGCTTTAGAGAGCCGTTGGTTGGTGCAAAACGGTGCGGAAACAAGGCGCGAACTCGCCCCTGAGTCGCCGGCTGAAACCGCGTTGCGGTAAGTAGGCTGGGCCGGATGCTCACCGTTATAGGGGCGGGATATCGGCCTCTGTGCCCGCATCTTTAAAAGAGTGGTACTCCTCGTCTCTTTGACGGGGAGTTTTTGTTACAGAGAGTATCGGTATTCTTGGCAAGCGCACCTTCGGGTGAACAGGAGTGGTACCGCGGAATGGCCCCTTTCGTCTCCAAATTGGCGAAGTGGGGCTTTTTGTATCGAAGGAGGTTGCGTGCGATGAAGTTTAATAAGTATAAGAGTTACCCCGTCATGGAATTGGCCCAACGGCAGTGGCCGGACCAGAGGATTACCCGGGCACCCCAGTGGTGCAGCGTGGATCTGCGGGACGGCAATCAAGCTCTGCCAATTCCAATGAGCGTTGAAAAAAAATTGCGGATGTATAATATGTTGAAGCGAATCGGCTTTAAGGAAATCGAGGTTTCGTTTCCCTCGGCGTCGAATACGGATTTTGCCTTTGTGCGCCGTCTCATCGACGATGGATTGGACCAAGGGATTGCCTTGCAAGTGCTGACTCAGTCCCGGGAGCCGTTGATTCGTCGGACCTTTGAATCCATTGCCGGTTGTCGGCGGGCCATTGTCCATTTGTACAATTCGACATCTGTCCAGCAGCGACAGGTCGTGTTTCGGATGGAGCCAAAGGAAATCATTCAGATTGCTGTCGACGGGGCGAGGCTGATTAAAGAAATTGCGGCTGATAGCAGCGGTGACATTAGCTTTGAGTACTCTCCGGAAAGCTTTACCGGGACCGAGATGGAATTTGCCCGGCAGATATGTGAAGCAGTTTTGGATGTCTGGCAACCGACGGTGGAGCGGAAGGTAATCATCAATTTGCCGGCTACGGTGGAGATGTCCACGCCAAATGTTTACGCGGATCAGATTGAGTGGTTTCATCGCAATTTGGCGGGTCGAGACTGCGTTATTCTAAGCCTTCACGCACACAATGATCGGGGCACAGCGGTGGCGGCAACGGAGCTGGCTTTGATGGCCGGCGCCGACCGCGTTGAAGGGACTCTGTTTGGCAACGGGGAGCGGACGGGCAACGTGGATATCCTGACGCTGGCGATGAATCTCTATTCCCAAGGCATCGACCCCGGGCTGTCGATTACGGATGTTAACGAAATTATGGAAACCTATGAATATTGCACCGAACTCAAGATTAATCAGCGTCACCCTTGGGTCGGGGAGTTGGTTTATACGGCTTTTTCCGGTTCGCATCAGGATGCGATTAGTAAAGGGCTCAAGGCCTACGAGGCGGGCGGCGAACAGTTCTGGGAGGTTCCCTATCTGCCTATCGACCCCCATGATTTAGGGAGGCAATACGAGGCTGTTATCCGGATTAATAGCCAGTCGGGCAAAGGCGGTGTCGCTTTCGTTATGGATCAGGAGTACGGCTATCATTTGCCCAAAGCGATGCATCCCGAATTTGGTGGAATTATCAAAGAGCAATCGGACACTACCGGCCGCGAGCTGACGCCGGAAGAAATCATGAACGCGTTTCAGCAGGCCTATCTCCAGGTGGAAGGGCCATATCGTCTGGGTGATTACCGCTTTAACAGTGATTCAAGCGGCGTGGCTGTCGAGGCCGAAATCATCCTTAACGGTGCGGCACGCCAGGTGCGAGGCCAGGGGAATGGTCCGATTTCAGCCTTCTTTGACGCTTTGCGGCAGGACCTTGGTATAACTGCCGGTTTCGAGACCTACGAAGAGCATGCGCTAGGCTCCGGAGCCGACACGGAAGCTGTCGCCTATATTGAGCTGGTCGATGCCGATCGTGGTTGGTTTGGCGTCGGCAAGGACAGCAATACGACAACGGCTTCTTTCAAGGCGATTTTATCAGCTCTCAATCGGATGGAGATCTAACTAGAGGGTGAATTTTCTCCGAACAGCGGGCATGGCTTGCTAGGCGGGTCGACAAAGGCAGGTGGAAGCTGTCTTTGTCGGCCTGCTTTTCTGCTCTTTTTAAGCTAATTGCGTTATAATTTAATGGCAAGGCTTAGTCCTATAACGAGGAGGAGATTATCGTGGAGTGTCGACATTTATCGCGGCAACGCCGCTTGCATGGGCTGCTCAGCATTGTTCTGTTGGATACGGCCAATTTGGTGGCATTGATTGCCATGTTTATCAGCAGCCCTACTCAGGGGTTGATTTTTTTATTTTGCTACTTAGGAGGGTCGGCAGTCATCGTCTATTCGTATTGCAGCAAGTGTCCTTGCCGCGATCAAGCCTGCGCCCATGTTGTGCCGGGGATGCTTGCGTCCCTATTGCCGAGGCGACGTCCCGGTAAATATACCGGGGCCGACCTCCTGGGAGTGGCGCTACCTGTGACGGTTCTATTGATTTTCCCGCAGTCGGCACTGATGAGTTTTGGCTGGCCTTTTTATTTGTATTGGGGACTGATAAGCGCTGGAATATTGGATATTGTGATGTTTGTCTGTCCTGGGTGCGGCAATAAACGCTGCCTTGTCAAGGGCCGGCATAGTGGTTTCGCGGAAGAGCATGAAATCGACTAAAGATGTTGTCACTCGTTGGCGCTTAGCAGGCTAAGTGATTTGTTTTATTTTTGCGACGGCAGGAGAAATGTTTCCTGCCGTCGAATTAATTAGGCAAAGCAAAGTAGCATTTTCGCGCGGAACAAAGAGGGGGCGCTGCTGTGATGATGCATTTTTGGAAAAAAAGCATTGCGGGACAACTGTCGTTTGCTATCACACTGACGATGCTGATTGCCTTCCTTGTTGTCGGAATTTTTGTCTATAGCTATATGTCGGGTCAGACGATGGAGCACGTCCAGCGGGAAAATAGTCTCAAGGCTGAATCCATCTCAAAAGATATCAGTTATAATTTTGAGAAAACCAAGGTCATTGTTCAGCAGATGGCAACAAACCAGCAAATTATCCGCTTTCTCAAAACGACGTCGACGCGGGAGGCCGCCGTTTTGAACTCTGATTATGCGGATGTGCTGAAAGCTTTGGCGGGGGTGCATGCGGGCAACGAGCTGTTTAATATTGCTTGGGTTGCCAGCGAAAAGGCCAGTTTTTACATCGACAACAGCGGCTACATCAGCGATGCGGAGTATGCAATCAGTCAGCGCCCATGGTTCCCGATGGCAAAAAATTCGAAAAATGTGGTTTTTTCAACCCCATATGTTGATTATGGCACCAAGCAGACGATTATTTCGTGTATCCTCGGTATTCGAGAGGAAGGAGAGTTGATTGGCTTTGTGGCTGTCGACTTGGTGATTGGAAATATTCCGGGATTTTTTGAGAAATACCGCATCGGGACGCAAGGGATTAATTTCCTGATTGATGGCGATGGGACTTATATTTACCACGACGACGAGAGCAAGATTATGCAGGAAAGTATTTTACAGTCTTCGGGAGGGCTGCAGAGCGTTGGGAGCCGGATTTTGGCCCACCGGGAGAGCAGTGGTTTTGGTGAGATTACGTTTGAAGGCGAGCGCTATTTTATCGCCTATCATTCAACTCAGGACAAGGAGTGGGTGGTAGGATCTTTGATTAATAAAAGGGAGGCGCTCCGGGAATTAAAAGGAATGGCAGCGCTGATTGCTGCTCTATGTGGTCTTGCTGTGGTAGTGCTGGTGGCCTTTGTTCACTTCCTTTTTCGGCAAATGACCAAGCCGATCCGGGGGATTACACAGTACGCCCGGGAAATCGCCGAGGGGGATTTCTCAAAAAATCTGCCGGTGGAGTATCTGGAGCGCTCGGATGAGATGGGGAAGCTGTCCCACTCCTTTCAGGCGATAACCGATGCCTTCCGCAACGAGAACGTGGTCTTGGCACAAAAGATTCATGAAGCGGAAAAGCAGTTGGAAAGTCAATATCGCTATATCATCGAAACAGAAAAAATGGCTTCGCTAGGCACTCTAGTGGCTGGTGTTGCTCACGAAATTAATACTCCCCTTGGGGTGGGGTTGTCGATGGCTTCGTATTTAGAAGAGATCAATCTGCAAAATCGGCAACTCTTGCAAAGTGGACAGATGAGTAAGGCCGACTTGCAAAGTTTTATGGAGGACCTCGATGCTTCGCTGCATTTGATGGGAGACAACCTGACTCGAGCGGCGGAGATGGTTAAAAGTTTTAAGCAAGTGGCCGTTGATCAGATCAGCGAGGCCTTGACGGAGTTTTCTTTGGGAGAAACTTTGAATGCGGTGGTGCTAAGCTTGCGTCACGAATACAAACACATGGATTGCAAATATCACATCGACTGCTCGCCCGAGCTCCGCCTTGAAAGCTATCCGGGTGTTTTTATCCAGGTGTTCAGTAATTTGATTACCAACTCGATTCATCATGGTTTTAAGGAAAGGCAACAGGGAAATATTTATATTGAGATTACATCAAGTGAAAACGTTCTTAAAATCAAATATCGGGATGACGGGGTGGGGATTCCGGCAGAAAACTTGAAACGGATTTACGATCCATTTTTCACCACTGCGCGGCAAAGCGGGAGCAGCGGGCTAGGTCTCAATATCGTTTACAATTTAGTCTGTCAAAAATTGCGGGGGAGTATTGCTTGTCATAGCATCATTGGAGAAGGCACGACGTTTCTTATCGAGGTCGGTTTATAGGGGGTGGCACTCATGGCTGATTCTGAAGTTACCTTAAACGAGAGTGATTTTGACTTGGATTTTTTGCGGGAGGAAGATGGCGAAAACAAAAAAAATTTACCGACGAAATTTTACAAGGTCTTGATTGTCGATGACGAGGTTGAGATGCATTTGGCGACCAAATTGATGTTGCGTGATTTTCTTTTTGAGGATCGGGGACTAGAATTTTTAGATGCCTATACTGCCCGGGAAGCCAAGGAGATTTTATACGAGCACGACGACATCGCTCTGATTATGCTGGATGTGGTTATGGAAGAGCCGGATGCCGGCTTGAAACTGGTCGGCTATATTCGCAGTGTCTTAGGGAATAAATTAGTGCGAATTATCTTGCGCACCGGGCAGCCCGGCGAGGCCCCCGAGGGTAAAGTTATCATTAACTATGACATCAATGATTATCGACTTAAGACCGAGCTTACGGTTCAGCGCCTTTATACGTCGATGTATCAGGCCTTGCGCTCCTACCGTGACTTAAAGCAGATTGAAAAAAACCGGCAAAATTTAGAGAAAATTGTCAAAAGTAGTTCCGAGCTGTTTACGCAGGGAACGATTCAGGAGTTTTACGATTGCATCCTCGACGAGCTGACCTCGTTTAGGGAGGATGGTTCCAGTCTTTATCTGCGGGAAAAAGAGGGCGACGGCTTTGTTTGTTCGGGCGCTGTTACCGGCGGGCACATTATTGCAGCGACGGGACGGTTCAAGGATTATATTGGAACGGATTTGGCCGAGATTCCAGGTGCAGAGGACTTGCTTGACTTCATTTGCCAGGCGCACAAAACCGGCGAAGAGATTGTCTATGGTGAAAAAGGCTTTTATATCTGTAATAAGACACTGAATAATATGCGCAATATGATTTATATCGAGGGCAAGAGTAGCGATTACGATATGGAGCTAATCAAGGTTTTTCTCGTCAACTATTCCCTGGCGCTGGATAACTATAGTGTCAGTCATCAAATCGCCAGCACGCAAAAAGAGATGATTTTCACATTGGGGGAAATCATTGAAAAAAGATCAGACGAAGCGGTGTATCACGTCCGCCGAGTAGCGGAAATTGCTCACGCTTTAGCGCAGGCTTTGGGGATGCCTCCAGAAGAATGCGAGGTGGTGCGGTTGGCCAGCACGATGCATGACGTGGGCAAGATCGGAATTTCTGATTCGATTTTGAAAAAACCGGGCAAGTTGACCGAAGCAGAGTTTGAAGTTATCAAGACACACGCTGAAATTGGCTATGAGATTTTTCGCGGCTCTGATATGACGGTGATGGGAAAGGCAGCGGTGATTTGTCGCTACCATCACGAACGTTTTGATGGCAAGGGATATCCTGAGGGGCTAAAGGGGGAGGAGATTCCGCTTCTGGCCAGGCTGGTGGCAGTTGTCGATGTCTTTGATGCCTTGACGCACAAGCGTTGCTACAAGGAGCACTGGTCGGTGGAAGCGGCTAAGCAATATCTGATCGACGAGAGTGGCGGTCAATTCGATCCCGGCATTGTCAAAGTGTTTATGGATAATTTTGCGCTTGTCACGTCGGTGATGGAAAGCTTAAGCGAGGGGCAAGGCATATAAATAATTATTCGCCGATAATCACGTTCCGTCCGCCCGCTTTAGCTTTGTACAGAGCTCGGTCAGCCGACTGCATTAATTTACCGATTGAGCCTCCTTGATACTCGGCAACGCCTCCGCTGATGCCAAAAAATATATCGCAATCGGGCAAGGATATTTCTTGTACTTTTCGGCGGATTTCTTCACTCATTTTGAGTGCTTCATCAATTTTTGTGTCGACGAATAAAACGACGAATTCGTCGCCACCGTGGCGGGCAGAATAATTTTCGGGGCCGACGCAGTCTGCTATAATCTGACTGGCTTCGATGAGCAATTGGTCGCCGGTATAGTGGCCGCAGTTGTCGTTAACTGTTTTTAGCCCATCCAAATCATAGACTCCGACACTGAAGGGGGCTTTTTCTCGGGCGAAAAGTGTGGCGACATCGATCAGACGCTGAGAAATAAAGCGTCTGTTGTAGAGGCCTGTCAAGGGGTCTGTGATTGCCAGCTTCTCTAAGGTGGCATTTTTTTGTTCTAGTTCAGCCATAATCTGCTGCATGCGCTCTTCCGCCAGCTTCTTTTCCGTAATATCCTCGTAAGTGCCTAAAATCCCGATGGGCTCTTTTTTTTCGTTGCGCAAGACTGTTTTTAAAGTGCGCAACCACAAAATTTTGTCGCCATCCCGAGGTTGCCGATCATAGGAAATGACCGTCTGGTCCTGGCTGGCCAACGCTTTTTCATCGCTCTGGCGGAATTGGCGGGCGTATTCCTCGGGGAAAATTTCAAAATCAGATTTTCCTTTTAGTTCAATGGGCCCGCTGACATTGATGTCCTCGTAGTAGGCTTTGTTGCCGTCAATATAGTGCAAATTAATGTCTTTCCAGAAGACACGCTGAGGAATATTGTCGATGATCATGCGGAGCATCTTGTTTGCCTGGTGGAGTTCCTTGGTTTTTTCTCTGACTTCATGGCGCAACATAATCGACCAAAGCATCAGCGCTAACAAAATGCCGGACAAGGGCACTGTTATTACTAGGCAGATTAAAAGGGTTTGCTGTTTTATGGTGTTATTAATTTTAGTTGGCGTGGCGTTAATTGAATTGGTATGCTGGCGATGATGTGCGCTTTCATCTGAATACGGATTGGCGGTCAGTTTTCCTGAAAAAGCTGCTACATTGGCCAAGGCACTGGGATTGGGTTCGGCATTAGCTAACGAGGGCGAATAAATTTGGATAAAAGCCCACACTAATAGCGTGGTATATAAGGTAAAATTCAATTTTTTATAAAAAAACACTTAGGCTAGCACCCCTTCCGTCGGCCAGCACAGCAATTGTTAACAGTTTAAAATATAGCACAAATTGCCGCGGAATGCACTTTTAAAGCCGGGACATTTTATGAAAGGGTGGGTTTAATTAGTGCATAATTACTAGATTGTCTAGGCGGAGGTGGGCTCTTGGCCTTATTGCTCAGGGCGCTATCCCTGTGATAGATTGACAACGCGGACGGAATTTTTCTGCTTGGTTGAGGAAAGGAAGGGAACATATGAATTACTATATTGATGTACTCAAAAAATATGCTGTTTTTACTGGTCGGGCTCGTCGCAAAGAATACTGGATGTTCGTTTTATTTAATGTTCTTATTTCTGTGGTCTTATCTATTGTTGATGGTTTTATTGGAACATCTACCTTGTTGTTTGGGTCGCCCTTGCTTCAAGGCGTATATGGACTAGCGATTTTATGCCCTGGTATCGCAGTTTCGATTCGCCGGTTGCACGATACTGACCGCAGTGGTTGGTGGGTTCTCATCGGCCTCGTTCCGCTTGTCGGCGCGATTGTTTTGATTATTTTTGCCGCTCAGGACGGCAAGCCTGGCAGCAATCAGTATGGCCCTAATCCTAAAGAAGAAGCGATTGCTTAGTTAGTCTCCTAGCCCGTCCGCAGATTGACGACCCCCGCTACGATTGGTAGCGGGGGTTTATTTTTGATCAATTATTTGATTTTGTGCAGGAATTGCCAAATAATTGTCGAATATAGTTGTTCAGATCGAGAATCTAGATAGAGGGAATCATCATAGTTGTGAGAGGGAAAGGGGTTGGCGAAATGTTTAACAGTATCAGACAGAAAATTGCGGTGGCGGTTTCGGGCGTTTTGATTCTGGCATGCATTAGTTTGGGGGTCGTGGGCTACTACTTTGCGGCTAACGCTCTGATTGCCGCCGGAGAAAAGCAGCTGGAAAGTGCGGCTGTTTTGGGTGGCAAGGGAATGGGTTGTTTTTTGGATAAAAATAGTGAGGTTATCGCGGCCTTAGCCCAGCGCCCGGAGCTTTTTGCCGCTGGAGCAGAGGTTTATTTACCCGTCTTAAAAAGCGAAGCGGAAAGGGCAGGCTACATGGCCATCGGTTACAGCAAAGCTGATGGGCAGGCCCTGCTTAGCACCGGCCTGATATCCGACATCAGTGATCGGGACTATTTTAAAAAGGCTCTTGCTGGCGAGGCTAATGTCTCGGGAGTCGTGATTAGCAAGTCGACGGGACGTCCCATATATGTCTACGCTCAGCCTTTGACGGTCAACGGGGAGCAGGGGGTCTTGATCGGGACGCGGGATGCGGAAGAGTTGAGCACATTTGCGCAGAATATCACGATTGGCGGCGGCTCGTATGCCTACCTTCTCGATGAGGCAGCTACAATCATCGCGCATAAAGATTTCCAACTAGTTATTGATATGTACAACATTCCGGCAGCTGCTCAAGAAGATGCGGGGCTAGAGGCGTTGGCTGCGCTTATGACCGAACGCATGGTTAAGGGCGAGACGGGGACAGGGGAGTATTTTTTTAATGGATTAGATCGCTTTACTGGCTATGCTCCAGTTGAAGGTACAAATTGGTCATGTGCCATTGCGGTCACCAAGGATGATTTGCTGACAGGGGTCAAAGCTCTCCGGTACGTCTTCATGGTCATTTCTTTAATTATCATCATTATCGGGGCAATTGTTGCTGTCTTTATAGGACGTTCCCTCGCTAAGCCAATTATTCGGGCTGCTAAGCAGTCGGCGATTATGGCCCAGGGCGATTTTTCCCAGATGGTTGGTGCTGACATGGCTGGCCGCAAGGATGAGATCGGCCTCTTAGCGAAAGGGTTTAATGAAATCAATGCCAGTATGCAGAGTATACTGCGCAACATTACGGAAACTGCCCAGCAGGTTGCGGCTTCTTCCGAAGAATTAACCTCTACTTCGGGGCAGTCGGCGATTGCTTCGGAAGAGGTGGCCAGGGCTGTGATGGAGATCGCTAAAGGAAGTACAGATCAGGCGGAGGAGACGATGCAGGGAGCATCGTCAACGGACGAGATGGGCGTCAGGCTGGATGTCAGCACGCAGAAGATGCAAGAATTGATTGGAGCGTCGAACACAGTCGACCATTTGAAAAACGAAGGCATTAAAATTGTCGCCGATTTGACAGAAAAAACTGCTTCAAATATTTTGGTTTTAGAAAAGGTTGCGTCGGATGTGACGGAAACTAACGTCAGCGCTGACCGCATCGGTCAGGCCAGCCGAGTTATCCAAGGGATTGCCGAACAGACAAATTTATTGGCGCTGAATGCGGCGATTGAAGCGGCCCGGGCCGGAGAAGCCGGACGGGGCTTCGCTGTGGTTGCTGACGAGATTCGTAAACTTGCTGAGCAATCGACAGAGTCCGCCCGGGAAATTGACGATGTCGTTCGCGATTTGCAGACGAAGGCGGCGGCTTCGGTGGAGACAATGCAAGGCTTGACGATAATCACCCAGGAGCAGCAGAATAGTGTCCGGGAGACACAGGCGACTTTCCAGGGGATTT